>ERZ1292640.123-Hain-H43-02um-R1-123-length-60888-cov-10_pt1 | contig 60888 bp, 58 predicted proteins | sample MGYA00564404_ERZ1292640 | MGnify/ENA primary metagenome ERZ1292640 (study PRJEB36523, sample SAMEA6512636) | groundwater metagenome | collected 2019-01-08 | study: AquaDiva: Metagenomics assemblies of 32 groundwater samples | reverse complement strand
CGGCCGCCATGTTCCTCTCCATCGGCGTGCTGTACGACCGGGTGCACTCGCGTGAGATCGCATCCTATGGCGGTGTGGTCAACACCATGCCCAAGTTCGCGGCCTTTGCCCTGTTCTTTGCCATGGCCAATTGCGGCCTGCCGGGTACCGCCGGTTTCGTCGGCGAGTGGATGGTGATCCTCGGTGCCGTGAAGTACGACTTCTGGATCGGCCTGGCCGCGGCCACCGCACTGATCTTCGGTGCTGCCTACACGCTGTGGATGTTCAAGCGCGTCTACCTGGGGCCGGTGGCCAACGATGACGTCAAGGCGCTGGTTGACATCAACAGCCGTGAATTCCTGGTGCTGGCGCTGCTGGCAATCGCCGTGCTGGTCATGGGTGTCTATCCCAAGCCCTTCACCGATGTCATGGACACTTCGGTGGTGGAACTGCTCAAGCACGTGGCCCTGTCCAAGTTGAACTGATCGAACCGAATTGAAAGACTGAAGATGACTGACAAACTCAGCTGGATTGCGGTTTATCCGGAAATCATTCTGCTGGCCATGGCCTGCCTGATCACGCTGATGGACCTCGGCGTCAAGAGCCGCCAGCGCACCCGCACCTACCTCTGGACGCTGCTGACCTTGGGCGCGGTGGCCCTGCTGCAGTTCCTGTATGCCAGCAGCGGCGCCACGCTCTACAGCCTGCACAACATGGTGGTGAGCGATCCGATGGGCAACTGGCTCAAGTTTTTCGCCACCGTGGCGGTGATGGTCACCCTGGTCTATGCACGTCCCTACTCGGCTGACCGTGACATGCTGCGTGGCGGCGAGCTCTTCAGCCTCAGTATGTTCTCCTTGCTGGGCATGTTCATCATGATCTCGGGCAACAACTTCCTGCTGATCTACCTCGGCCTGGAACTGCTCACCCTCTCCAGCTACGCCCTGGTGGCGCTGCGCCGCGACAACGCCACTGCCACCGAAGCGGCCATGAAGTACTTCGTGCTCGGCGCGCTGGCTTCCGGCTTCCTGCTCTACGGCCTGTCGATGATCTACGGCGCCACCGGCTCGCTCGACATCAATGCCGTGTTCCGCGCCATCAATTCCGGCCGCGTCAACCCGCAGGTGCTGGTGTTCGGCACGGTGTTCGTGGTGGCCGGCCTGGCCTTCAAGCTCGGCGTGGTGCCGTTCCACATGTGGATTCCCGATGTCTACCAGGGCGCACCGACCGCCGTGACGCTGATGATCGGCGGCGCGCCGAAGCTGGCCGCGTTTGCCATCGTCATCCGCCTGCTGGTCGAAGGCATGCTGCCGCTGGCGCTCGACTGGCAGCAGATGCTGATGCTGCTGGCCATCGCCTCGCTGCTGGTCGGCAATCTGGCCGCCATCATGCAGACCAACCTCAAGCGCATGCTGGCGTTCTCCACCATTTCACAAATGGGCTTTGTGCTGCTGGGTCTGATGTCGGGTGTCATCAACGGCAACATCTACTCGGCGGCCAACGCCTACAGCTCGGCGATGTTCTACATCGTCACCTACGTGCTCACCACGCTGGCGAGCTTCGGCGTCATCCTGCTGCTGGCGCGTGACGGCTTCGAGAGCGAAGAGATTACCGACTTTGCCGGCCTCAACCAGCGCAGCCCGCTGTATGCCGCCATCATGGCGATCTGCCTGTTCTCGCTGGCGGGCATTCCGCCCCTGGTTGGCTTCTACGCCAAGCTCTCCGTGCTGCAGGCCCTGGTGGCTTCGGGCCAGACGCTGCACATTGGTCTGGCCGTGTTTGCCGTGATCATGTCGTTGATCGGCGCCTTCTACTACCTGCGCGTGGTCAAGGTCATGTACTTCGACGAACCCATCACCGCCACCACCGTGGCGGCGCCGTTCGACGTGCGCGCCGTGCTGTCGGTCAACGGCCTGCTGGTGCTGGTGCTGGGTCTGGTACCCGGTGGTCTGATGGCCCTGTGTGCCCAGGCCATCCAGCAGATGCTGGGTACCTGAGACCCATGTCGCAAAGCGCCGCTGTCTGGTTCGTTGTGCTGGCCGCGCTGGCCGGTGCCAACCTGCCGTTCATCAACCAGCGTCTGCTGGCCGTGATGCCGCTGAAAACCCCCAAGGGTCTTCCCGTTCGCCTGCTGGAACTGGTGCTGTGCTACTTTCTGGTCGGCGGCATGGCGCTGCTGCTGGAGCAGCGCGCGGGCCAGATCACGTCCCAGAGCTGGGAGTTCTACGCCATCACGGCGGCGCTGTTCTTGACCCTCGCCTTCCCGGGCTTTGTTTACCGTTACCTGTTCAAGCGCCACGGTTGACGCGCTGCCGCGACCATGGATGATCGCCATCTGATCGAAATCCGGGAAGACAGCCAGGAGCTGTTCAAGGGCCGCTTTCTCCACGCCTTTCGCGACACGGTGCGCCTGCCCGATGGCGCCCGTACCGTGCGCGAGTATGTGGTGCATCCCGGCGCGGTGATGATCATTCCGCTGCTGGTGGACGCGTCTGGCGAGGTGCGCGTGGTGCTGGAGCGTCAGTACCGCTATCCGGTCAAGCAGGTCATGGTCGAGTTTCCCGCCGGCAAACTCGATGCCGGTGAAGACATCCTGGCCTGCGCGCAGCGCGAACTGCTGGAAGAAACCGGCTACCGTGCGGCCGAGTGGGCACGCGCCGGCGTGCTGCATCCGGTCATCTCGTATTCCACCGAGTTCATCGACATCTGGTTTGCGCGCAGTTTGAGCCCGGGTGAGCGCCAGCTGGATGGAGGTGAGTTCCTGGATGTCTTTACGGCCACGCCGGCCGAACTGCTGCAGTGGTGTTTCGAGGGGCGTGTGACGGATGCCAAGACCCTGACGGGCGCGCTCTGGCTGCAGAACGTCCTTGCCGGCACCTGGGAATTGAACTGGCAGGCTGCAGACCCAAGCGGCAGCTGCTGATAATGGTCTCATGAAGGTTTTAAATCTGCAGTGCGACGCCTGGCACGTGTTCGAAGGCTGGTTCGCATCCGACGAAGACCATGCCAGCCAGTTGGCGCGTGGCCTGCTGGCGTGCCCGATGTGTGGCAGCAAGGCGGTGGTCAAGCTGCCCAGTGCGCCGCGCCTGAACCTGGGTGCAGCGCGCCCTGAAGCGAATGCCCCCAGCCAGCCCCCCGTCGAGAAGCGGGACGTGGTCGTGGGCGATACCGAGCAGGTTCTGCAGGCCGCCTGGCTGCAGGTGGCGCGCCGCATCGTGGCGCAGACGGAAGACGTGGGCGGACGCTTTGCCGAAGAAGCGCGCAAGATGCACTACGGTGAGGCGCAGGAGCGCAGCATTCGCGGCCAGGCCTCGCGCGAGGAAACCGAGGCGCTGCTCGACGAAGGCATTGCGGTGATGCCGCTGCCCTTGCCGGATGCGCTCAAGGGGCCGCTGCAGTAGCACCAGGGCCGGCCGGAGATTGCCGGTCGGTTGACGGACATCAAGTGCAGCGCGTGCGGAACACCGGACAAACGCCGCACTGAAACCTAGAATGGTTTGATCGGATCTTGTCATGCCCTTCCTCGCGCGACTCCTGCTGTCCTTGTTCTGCATTGTTGCGGTGGCCGTTCCCGCCACGGCGGCGGACCTGCGGGCCATGGTCGACGTGGACGAGCCCGCGCTGCATTGCCAGCACGAAGGGCCGGCCGATCACGGCAGCCATGCGGCTGGCATGGCGGCGCAAGCCCAGGGCAGTTGCGATGACTGCAGTGCCTGCACGAGTCATTGCACGCCGGTGATGGTCTCTGCGCCCGGCCGCCTGCCCCCGACCGGCGGCAGCGTGCAGGCCGGGGCGTTGCCCCAGCTCCTTGTCGGCATCACCGCCGCGCCGGAACTCAAGCCGCCACGTTTCTGATCTTCCTCTTCTGTTCGCACCGTCCGGCCCGCAGGCTGGGCGGCTGGATTGTTTGTTGAAGACTGGAGTATTCAAATGTCGATGACGCACTATATGGAGCTGCTGGCTCAGAACCAGCCCTGGAACCTGATCCTGTTCATGGCCATCCCGGTGGTGCTGGCCGAAACAGTGGCCATCACCGAGCTGTACATCCTGTTCACGCGCCGCTTCGACGGCGCCGTGCGCACGCTCAACCGCGGCGCCAGCATTGCGGGCGGTCTGTACTTCCTGGGGGTATTCGCCTACCTGATGCTGACGGCCGTGATTCCGCTGACGCGCGGCGGCCTCTGGCGCGGGCCCGCCGACGTCATTGCCGTCGGTTTCTACCTCTCGGGTATCGTGCCCCTGCTCGGACTGGCGCTGCTGGACCTGGGCCTGCTGGGCCGTTCACGCAGCGAGGAGGGCCGGCTCAGGCTGCACGCGGCCCTGGTCGCCGTCTTCCTGGTGGTGGCACACGTGGCCATGATCTTCGGCATGCTCGATCCCACGTTGCTGAGCGGAGATGCCGGTGCGGGCATGCAGGGCATGCCGCATTGACGCTGGCACTCTGGGCCTGAACCTCGTTGTTGGCAGCGCGGTTCAGCCCTTGCTGGTGGGGTCGCTGCAACTGGTGGCATGGTGGTTTTCACGCGCAGAGGTTTTTATCCCGATACATTGGCCGCAATCACTCTAGGACTTGAACTGCAACGCCGCCAGCCGTGCATACAGCCCGTTCGCCGCTACCAGCTGCTCGTGCGTCCCCTGTTCCACCAGCCGCCCCTGATCGATCACCACGATGCGATCGGCCTGCTGCACGGTGGCCAGGCGGTGGGCGATGACCAGGGTGGTGCGGTCGCGCATGGCGGACTCCAGCGCGGCTTGCACCATGCGCTCACTCTCGGCGTCCAGTGCGCTTGTGGCTTCATCCAGCAGCAGCAGCGGGGCGTTCTTCAGCATGGCGCGCGCAATGGCGATGCGCTGGCGTTGCCCGCCCGAGAGGCGCACGCCGCGCTCACCGAGAAAGGTGGCGTAGCCCTCGGGTAGGGCGCGGATGAAATCGTCGGCAAAGGCGGCACAGGCGGCGGCCTGCACTTCGGCATCGCTGGCATCCGGGCGGCCGTAGCGGATGTTTTCCAGCGCGCTGCTGGAAAAGATCACTGGCTCCTGCGGCACCAGGCCGATGCGCTCACGCAGTTCGTGCAGCGCGAGTTGTGGCAGCGGCACACCGTTGAGCGTGATACGTCCTGCGGACGGGTCGTAGAAGCGCAGCAGCAAGTGAAACAGTGTGCTCTTGCCGGCGCCGCTGGGGCCGACCAGCGCCACCGTTTCACCGGCGCGCACGTCCAGCGTGATGTCAGTCAGTGCGGCCTGGGCCGGGCGGGAAGGGTAGTGGAAGGTGATGCCGTCGAAGCGCACGGCGCTGCCACCGGCGGTGGCCGGCAGGGGCTGCGTTTGCGCCGGGCCTTCGATGGGCGAGCGGCTGGCCAGCAGTTCCATCAGCCGTTCGGTGGCGCCGGCGGCGCGCAGCAGTTCGCCATAGACCTCGCCCAGCACGGCAAAGGCGCTGGCCAGCATGATCACGAACATCACGGTCTGGCCCAGGTGGCCGGCCGTGATGTCGCCGCGCAGGACCGCCTGCGTGCCCTGGTACAGACCCCAGAGCAGCGCGCCCGAGGTGGCGATGATGATGAAGCCCATCAGCAGCGAGCGCGCCCGCACGCGCCGCTTGGCGGTGTTGAAGGCGTTCTCGGTGGCGGCATCGAAACGGGTCGCTTCACGGTTTTCTGCGGTGTAGCCCTGCACCACCGGAATGGCATTGAGCACTTCGGCCGCAATGGCGCTGGAGTCGGCCACGCGGTCCTGGCTGGCGCGAGACAGGCGCCGCACGCGCCGCCCGAACCACACGCTGGGCAGTACCACGAGCAGCAGCACGCCCAGCACCTGCGCCATGATGTACGGGTTGGTCCACACCAGCATGGCCAGCGCGCCCAGGCCGGTCACGCTGCTGCGCAGCCCCATGGAGAAGGACGAACCCACCACCGTCTGCACCAGCGTGGTGTCGGTGGTCAGGCGCGAGAGCACCTCGCCGGTCTGCGTGGTCTCGAAGAACTCGGGGCTTTGCCGCAGCACGTGGGCGTAGACGGCGTTGCGCACATCGGCGGTCACGCGCTCGCCCAGCCAGCTCATCAGGTAGAAGCGGGTGGCCGAGAACACGCCCATGGCGGCGGACACCGCAAACAGAAGGGCAAAGTGCTCGCGCAGGGCCAACAGTTTCTCCCCGCGGTCCTGGGGCTGCAGACCACCATCGATCAGTTCGCGCAGCGCCAGCGGAAAGACCAGCATGGCTGCCGCCGCCAGGAACAGGAACAGCAGTGCCAGCGCGATGCGCGAGCGGTAGGGCCGCAGGAAGGGCATCAGGCCGGTGAGGGACTGGGGGCTGCGGGCACGGGTGCGGTCGTCGGGCATGGGGCATGGGTAGGCGGGGCAAGAAAGTGCAGCATACCCGCAAGTGCGCAAGAAGCGGGTGGTGCGACCGGGTCAACAGGGCTCAGAATAGGCCCATGTCTACCGCCAGCCTGTTTCAGCTCCTGCTGCTTGCCGCCATCTGGGGCGCTTCCTTCCTGTTCCTGCGCATCGCCGTGCCGGTGCTGGGGCCGGCCTGGCTGATCGAGGCGCGGGTGGCGCTGGCGGCGCTGCTGCTGTGGGTCGTGGCGCGGTGGCTGCGCCAGCCGCCGCTGGGGCTGCGCGGCCATGGCCGCCATTACCTGGTGCTGGGGCTGTTCAATACCGCGCTGCCTTTTCTCTTCTTCGCCTATGCCGCGCGCACGCTGCCGGCGTCGCTGATGTCCATCCTCAACGCCACCGGGCCGATCTGGGGTGCGCTGATTGCTGCCCTGTGGCAACGCACCCCGTTGCCGCCGCGCGTAGCTGTGGGGCTGTTGCTGGGGGTGGCGGGCGTGGTGCTGCTGCTGGGGGTGGAGCCGGCCGCCATGCAGGCCGGCGCGGCACCCGCCATCGCGGCCACGCTGGCGGCCACCTGCTGCTACGGTATTGCCAGCAACTACGCGCGCGTGGCGTCCACGCCAGGGCCACTGGCCAACGCGCACGGCAGCATGTGGGCCGCCTTGTTGTGGGTGGTGCCGCTGCTGCTGCTCATGCCACCGCCCGTGCCGGCGCTCCCATCGCCCGGTGTGCTGGCCACGGTGGCCGCGCTCGGCCTGCTGTGCACGGGTGTGGCCTATCTGCTGTACTTCCGGTTGGTGGCCGACATCGGCGCCGCGCCGGCGCTGACTGTGGGTTTCCTGATCCCGCTGTTCGGGGTGCTGTGGGGCTGCTTGTTCCTGGGCGAGACCGTGGGCTGGCACACCCTGGCCGGAGCCACCGTGGTCGTGTTGGGCACCGCGCTGGTGACCGGATTCACCCCCCGAATGCTGTGGCCGGCCAAGGCGGTGTCCCATGAATGAAAGGCTGCCCGACAGCCCGGCGCGACAGTACGCGGTGGTGGCACGCGCCATCGACTACCTGCGCGCCAATGCGCTGCGCCAGCCCACACTGGCCGAGGTGGCGGCTGCGGTGCACCTGAGCGAATTCCACTTGCAGCGCGTATTCGCGGCCTGGGCCGGTATCTCGCCCAAGCGCTTTTTGCAGTACCTGACCAAGGAGTACGCGTGGCAGGCGCTGCGCACGTCGGCCGATCTGCTCAGCGTGACTGAAGCCAGTGGCCTGTCCAGCGCCGGCCGCTTGCATGACTTGATGGTGACATGCGAAGCCATGACGCCGGGCGAGATCAAGCGTGGCGGTGTTGGCGTGGTGCTGGGCTTCGGCCGGGCGGCGACGCCGTTTGGCGAGGCACTGGTGGGCTGGACGGCACGCGGTTTGTGCTATTTGGCCTTTCTGGATGATGATGAAGCGATCCGTCTGACCGAGCTGGCGAGTCAATGGCCGGCGGCACAGCGTGAACGCGATGATGCGCAGGCGCAGCGATGGCTGGACCAGGTGTTCGCGACCACGCCGCAGCGCGGCACCCTGCATTTGGTGCTGCGCGGTACCAACTTCCAGCTCAAGGTGTGGGAGGCATTGCTGAAGGTCGAACCCTCGCGTGTGGTGTCCTACACCCAACTCGCCCAGCTGGCGGGGGCGCCGAAAGCCCAGCGCGCCGTCGGCAGCGCGCTGGCCGCCAATACCATCGGCTACCTGATTCCTTGCCACCGGGTCATCCGGGAGTCCGGCGAGTTCGGCCAGTACCGCTGGGGCAGCGAACGCAAGACGGCCATGCTGGCGTGGGAGGCCGGGCAGAGCGCCCGGCCTTGACCCCTCATGGGTCGGGTCAGAGCTGCTCCAGCGTGCTACGGCTGACCTGTTTCCAGACCGAAGGCGGCTGGCCGCTACGCAGGCGCACCAGATAGACCTCGTCGTTGGCCTGCTTGATGCGTGTCACGGCCTCGGCCACCGGAATGTCGAGCAGCGCGGCCAGCACCAGCGGGTTGACGCCGCCATGGGCCACGATGGCAATGCTGCCGGCGGTGTGGCGGGTGGTGATCTGGCGCACGGCGGCCTTCACGCGATCCGCCTGGCTCTGCAGCGATTCGCCACCATCGAGTGCGTCGTCGAGCACGTTGCCACGCTTGCCGAACTCGGCAAAGAGCGCCGCATCGCGCTGGTCCTCGAAGATGCCTTCGAACTTGCCGAAGGAACGTTCGTTGAGGGCCGGCAGTGCGGTCACCGGTGTGTGGCCGGCGAAGGCCGCGGCGGTTTCCTGCGCGCGGCGCAGGCCGCTGCTGTAGATGTGGTTGAACGGCACCCCCGCCAGCCGCGGGACCAGCTCCGCCGCCTGGCGGCGGCCGGTGTCGTTGAGCACATTGTCGGTGGCGCCCTGCAGGCGCTTCTCCAGGTTCCACTGGGTCTGGCCGTGGCGCACCAGGTAGATGTCGAGCACCTGGGTCTCTGCTGCCGCCGGCAGCGCAAAGGCGCAGCCGGCGGCCAGCAAGGCCGAGGTGAGCAAGGCGCGGCGTTGCATCGTCATTTCGCTCAAGCCGTTTCAGCGCGCCGACAGCAGGCCGGGCACGTGCAGCAGGATGAACTCGTTGTCATCGTTCTTGCCGAGCTGGCGGCCTGAGGAGTAGGGCAGGTTGTTGTCGTTGGCGACCACGATGTGCTCGGCATCGACCACGTCCACGTCTTCGATGGTGACGAAGGGGAAGGTGAACTTGCCGTCCTTGCCGCCGACCTTGGCCACGCCCTTCGGGTCCTGGATGTCGAGCAGGTCGATGTAGCCGATCTTGCGCACGAAGCCGTCGGCATCCGCGTCCTTCAGGCTGATCTTGTAGATGCGCTTGAACCTGGCCGGCACGTTCTGGCAGTCCGGGCGGGCCGGGCCGTTGCAGGCCGTGTGCTCCAGGCCTTCGCCGTTGTCGCGCTCGATGATCAGGCCGGTGTCGGCATCGATCATGTTGAAGTCGCCGATGTTGTTGCCGTTGAGTTCCAGGGCGTATTTCCAGGAGCGGCCGGTCCATTCGCCTTTGGCCACATTGAATTCCAGCACGCGCAGGTACTCACGGCCGTCCTTGCTCTCCCACTTCTTGTCGACCTCATTCCACAGCGGGCCTTCCAGCAGCGGGTACAGGAACTGGCCGTCTTTCGACGCCGCCATGCCTTCGTAGCCGCGCGAACGGCGCACCGGCGTGGCGAAGGCACCGGCCGTAGCGGGTGTGGTGACCGAGAAATGGTCGGGCGAGCGGGCCAGCTTGCCATCCACTTCGGTGCTGAAGACGGCGAGCACCTTGCCCCGGCGGTCGGTTTTTACCAGGTAGGGGCCGAGTTCGTCGCCGAACCAGACATGGTCGCCGATGAATTGCATGGATTCGATGTCGAGATCGGCACCGGTCAGGTAGCGTTGCTTGGTGCCTTCGTTGACGATCAGGAAAGGCACTTTCTTGTCCGGATCGTGCAGGAACACGGTCTGCAGCTGTTTCACGCCGCCGTTCTTCCAGTCCGGCTTGACGTGGTGGAACATCAGCATGGCGTCGGCCGAGTTGGCCTTGCTGCCGAAACCGTTGTCGGTCAGCACCCAGTAGCTGCCGTCCTTCATCGCCTTGATGCCCGAGAAGCCCTGCACCGGCTGACCCTTAAACGGCAGGCTGATGCCGGTGGGCTTCGGCGCCCCCTTGGCCGAGAGGTAGGAGCTGCCGGCAATCGACTCCAGCTTGTCTTCGCGGTGGCCGTCGGCCGTGGTGTATTTGCCCGAGGTCTGCAGGCTGGCCGGTGCATCCTTCGGCGCGGCGATGAAGGTGCGTGCCGGCAGCGCGGCATGGCCGACCAGCGTAGCGGGGAAGGTCTGCTGGGCCTGCACGGGGGCAATGGCCAGCAGGGTGAGGAGCGATAGCAGAGGTGATTTGCGCATGGTGCTCTTGGGTTGGTTGAACAAGCACCACGGATGCTAGGCAGCCAACATGACAGGACCGTGAAGGTGATTTCCCGATAGCAGCGCTGTCGGAAAAGAGCCTTACTCGACCAGCGCGACCGACTTCACCTGGGCCCAGACTGCCCGGCCAGGCACCAGGCCCAGCGTGCTCACGGCGCGCGCCGTGATGCGTGAGAGCAGCATGGCACCGCCGCAGGCCACGCGCACCAGAGCCTGGGACGGATGGGCGTCCGTCGCAATGGAGTCGACTGTGGCAAGCAGCAGGTTCTGGATGCTGGTGTGGTGCGGCACTTCGGTCGCCAGACTGACGTCGCGTGCCAGCACGCGCAGGCGCACACGCTGCCCGACGGCCAGCCCGCTGTCGCGCAGCCACAGGCTGCCGCCACCAAAATCGACCCGTGCCAGGTGCCAGCGCGCGTCGCGTTCTGCCACCGTGCCGTGCAGCAGGGCACCGGCATCGTCGCCCAGCACCACCGGGGTATCGATACGGGCCAGCACGTCGGCCGTCGGGCCGGCCGCCTGGATGCGGCCTTGATCGAGCGCGACCAGCGAGTCCGCCAGGCGCGCCACTTCATCGGCGGCATGGGTCACGTAGAGCATCGGAATCTTCAGCTCATCGCGCAGGCGCTCCAGCCAGGGCAGGATGTCCTGGCGGCGCGCCTGGTCGAGTGCGGCCAGCGGCTCGTCGAGCAGCAGCAGTCGCGGTTGCGTGGCCAGCGCACGCGCAATCGCCACGCGTTGCCGCTCACCGCCGGAGAGCTGCTGCACCCGGCGCTGCATCAGGTGGCCGATACCCAGCAGGTCGATCACGGCATCCAGTGCGATGGCCGGCGCACCGCTTGCCGTGCGTTTTTGCCCGTAGGCGAGGTTGCCGCGCACATCCAGGTGCTCGAACAGACTCGCTTCCTGAAATACGTAGCCCAGCGGCCGCTGCCATGGCGGCAGAAAGATGCCGCTTGCGTCGTCCTGCCAGACCACGCCATCAATGCGCACCAGGGCGTTGTGCGCCCGTTCCAGGCCGGCCACGCAGCGCAACACGCTGGTCTTGCCGGAGCCGGATGCGCCGTACAGCACGGTGATGCCGTGCGCCGGCAATGCCAGATCGACGTCCAGCTGGAAGTCGGGCCGCGTCAGCGACAGGCGGATCCGGTTGTCGGCTGGGTTCATGGCATGACCCGGGTATGGCGGCGGTTGAGCAGCGACAGGCCCAGCAACACCACGAACGAGAACAGCACCATGCTGCCGGCCAGCCAGTGTGCCTGCGTGTACGCCAGTGCCTCGACGTGGCCGTAGATCTGTGTCGACACCACGCGTGTCTTGTCCGGGATGTTGCCGCCGATCATCAGCACCACGCCGAATTCGCCCACGGTATGGGCGAAGGTCAGAATGCCGGCGGTGACGAAGCCGCGCCGCGACAGCGGCAGCACCACGGTGAAGAAGGCGTCCAGTGGCGTGGCGCGCAGGGTGGCGGCCACTTCCAGCGGCCGCGGGCCAATGGCCTCGAAGGCGTTCTGCAGGGGTTGCACCGCAAACGGCAGCGAATAGATCAGCGAGGCCAGCAGCAGGCCGCCGAAGGTGAAGGGCAGCGTGCCCAACCCCAGGAACTGCGTCAACTGGCCGATCCAGCCGTGCGGCCCGAGTGTCACCAGCAGGTAAAAGCCCAGCACCGTGGGCGGCAGCACCAGCGGCAGCGTCACCACCGCCCCCAGCGGGGCACGCCAGCGCGACGTGGTGCGCGCCAGCCACCAGGCCAGCGGCGTGGCCAGCACCAACAGCAGCGCGGTTGTCAGGGTGGCCAGCTTCAGCGTGAGCCAGATGGCGCTCAGATCGTCAGGACTGAAGGGCATGGATGTGATTACAAGGCATAGCCATAGGCGCGAATGATCGCACGGGCCTTGTCGCTGCGCAGGTAAGCCGCCAGTGCGGCCGCGGCTGCATTGTCTTTGGCGTTGCTCAGGATCACGGCGTCCTGCCGGATCGGCGTGTGCAGATCAGCAGGGATCTGCCAAGCCGACCCCCTGGTGATACGGCCGTCCACCATCACCTGCGACAGCGCCACGAAGCCGAGCGCCGCATTGCCGGTGGCAACGAACTGGTAGGTCTGCCCAATGTTCTCGCCTTGCACAAACCGCGACTGCAGGGTTGGCAGCAGGCCGAGGCGGGTCAAGGTTTCCACCGCGGCCGCGCCATAAGGGGCCAGCTTGGGGTCGGCCAGGGCGATGCGTTCGAAATGGCCTGTGCGTAGCACCTGGCCCTGCTTGTCCACCAGACCGGCTTGTGCGCTCCACAGCACCAGTGTGCCGATGGCATAGGCGAAGCGCGAGCCTGGGACAGTCAGGCCTTCCTTGTCCAGCTTGGCCGGGGTTTCGTCGTCGGCGGCCAGCAATAGGTGGAACGGTGCACCGTTCCTGATCTGTGCATAGAACTTGCCGGTGGAGCCGAAGGCCAGCACGGCCTTGTGGCCGGTGTCCTGCTCGAAGGCGACGGCGATCTTCTGCATCGGTGCGGTGAAGTTGGCGGCCACCGCCACGCTCACTTCGGCGGCCTGGCACAGACCGGACAGGCCGGCCGTGGCCACGGTGGCCAGTTGCACGAGGCGGCGAAAGCTGACGGGCATGGTCATCGTCCTTCGTTATTCCTAAAATGAATAGCGAAGTATAGCCACAACCCCGCCACCGCGGCGGCACAATGCGCGCATGACATCTTCCAAACTCAAGCTGGCCGGGGCCCTGGGCCATGAACTGGCGGACAAGCGCATCGATATCCTGCGCCGCATCGGCGAAGCGGGTTCGATCTCCGAGGCTGCGCGCGCGGCCGGGGTCAGTTACAAGGCAGCCTGGCAGGCCATCGACACCCTGAGCAACCTGGCCGGCGCAGCGCTGGTGGAGCGCGCCGTCGGTGGGTCTGGCGGCGGCGGCGCGCAACTCACGCCGGCTGGGCGGCAGCTGCTGCAGGCGGCCGCGCTGATGCAGCAGGCGCGCGAGCAGGTGATGGCAACAATGGCCCGGAGCAGCATGACGCAGCTGGATACCCCAGGCCTGGCCGCTCTCGGCCTGCGCACCAGCATGCGCAATCAGCTGCCTTGCCGCATCAAGGCGCTCAAGACCCAGGGGCCGGCGATCCGGGTCGAACTGGTTTTGCCGGACGGGCCTTCGCTGTTCTCGCGCATCACGCGCGAGAGTGCCCAACTGCTGGGTCTGCAAGCGGGGCAACCGGTGCTGGCCCTGTGCAAGGCCACGGCCGTCACGGTGGTCTTGGCCGTAAAAGCCACGGCGGGACAGAACCTGCTGCACGGGCGTGCCACGCGCGTGTCGCGCGCGGCAGCGGGTGGCGAGGTGGCGCTGGCCTTGCCGGCTGGCTTGCACCTGGTCGGCTTTGCCGGGCCGGCCAGCGGCCTGAAGGTGGGCAGCGCGGCTGTGGCGTGCATTGACGAGTCGACGGTGGTGATTGCGCTGGTCGGCTGAGACCAGGCCCCTTCACATGCGCAGCGTCCCGGCGTAGCCCGTCATCTCCAGGTAGCCGCGCCCGACGAGCCGGCCTTGGCTGTCAAAGAGATCGCTCAGGCCTTCCCAGTAGATGGCACCGGTGGAGGCACGGCTGTCGAGTTCCTGGTTGTCGACGAGCGCTTTTACGGTGAAGCGCCCGGCGGGTGTCTGCACCGTCCATTCCACCGGGTAGCTGGCCCGACTCGCCGGACTGCGCCAGCGGCGCTGCGGCGTGAAGTGCACCTCGCCGCGCTCGAAGATGCGCGCGCGCTCCTGGCTTGCATGGGTGCCGGTGCGAAACGAGCCGCCGTCCCACAGGGCCTGGTCGTTGCGGTCGCGCAGGCGAAAGGCGGTGAGCGCGCTGCCATCAAACAGGTTGATGCCGATCCAGTCCCAGCCGGCCGCTTCCGGGTGCAGCAGCGCTTCGCTCCACTCGTGGTCGAGCCAGGCCGAAGCATTGGCATCAACAGTGTGTGGCCGACCTTGCAGCGCGATGCTGCCGCTCGCCGCGAGTTGCGGCTGGCTGTAGTAGTAGCTCGCCTGCGCCGGCTCCGGCCCCTTGCGCGACAGGCCCTGTGTGCCCTGCAGCAGCAGGGGTTGGCGGGCCTGGAACTGCAACGTCAGCTGGAAGTCGGTCGCCCGGATCTTCGCTGTGTACACCTCCCCTGCAGGGGTGTCCTGGCGCTTGAGCGTCCAGTCGCGCAGGGCGATGTCGGTGTCGTGCTCGCTGGCATGGGCCAGGTCCAGGGGGGGCTTACCCGAGGCGCGTGCAATGCGCTGGTCGTGCCACAGCTTCTTGTTCTGCACGTCGGTGACGGCCGCGTGGGCGAAGATCAATTGCTTTGCTGCCAGCCGCGAGGCCATGTTCTGTGTGGCGTCCACCCGCGAACGGAAGAAGGTGAGCTGAAAGCCGAACAAGCGGCCGCCCGCGCTGGCGTGGCCGGTGATGTACCACCACTCGGTGCGCAAGTCGGGATGCGCGCCGAAGTCGCGCGGGAAGCGCAAGGGACGCGGCGGCAGCGCCTGCGCGCCAGCTGCGTGCCACAGCCCGGCCAGCAGCAGGCTGCGGCGCAGGCGTTGGAAATGGTGGGGGACCATGGTGCTGCAGAAAAGCGGATCTGCCTATTCTGCAGCATCGACATCCATGCCGGCGACGGAAAACCGGTGGTGGCCTTACGACTTGCGGGGTGTGGGCAAGCCTGGGGTGAGGCGCGCTTTGCGGGACGCTGGCAAAGCCGCCGTGACCGGGTGCTCCGCGACCAGGTCGGCCAGCGTCACTTGATCCAGCACCTCGAAGTAGTTCTCCAGCGCCTGTCTCAGAACGCCTTTCAGGTGGCAATGCCGGGTCAGGCGGCACTGGTTCGACGCCGGGTCGAAACACTCGACCAGCGCGAAGTCAGTCTCGGTGGCGCGCACCACGGCCCCCAGATTGATATCGGCTGCCGGTTTCGACAGGCGCATGCCGCCGCCGCGTCCGCGCGTGGTATCCAGCAGTCCCTGCGCCGCGAGTTCCTGAACAATCTTGGTGAGGTGGCTGCGCGAGATGCTGTAATTCTCAGCGATCTCACTGATGGTGACGGGGTTCGGGCGCGTTTGACTGGCCGCGCAGTACATCAGCACGCGTAGTGTGTAGTCGGTCCATTGGGTCAAGCGCATGGGATTTGCTGCAGATCAAAAAAAGGTTCACCAGTCATGGATTTTAGCGAATAAAATTAATATTCATACAAAATGAACCTTTAAAGGAGGATTGTCATGAATGCACGCCTTGAAACCACCGAACCCGGCGCTCCGGCCTTGAGCGCAGAGCAGGCCTTGGGCCAGATCGCGGTCCAATTGCCGGGTGCGACCGCCGTCTTTCGCCGACTGAAACTCGACTTCTGCTGCGGGGGCCAGGTAAGCCTGAAGCAGGCTGCGGCCGACAAGGGGCTGGACGCGAATGCCGTCCTGGCCGAGCTGGCTGCACTGCAGCGTCCCAGCGATGTGCCGGGCGTGACCGAACCGGGCGAACTCATCGACCACATTCTCTCGCGCTACCACGACGTGCATCGGGCGCAACTCCCCGAGTTGATCCGCATGGCGCATCGCGTCGAAGCCGTGCACCGGGACCATCCACAAGTGCCGGCTGGACTGGGCGATTTTCTGGAAGGGATGCAGGAAGAGTTGCTGTCGCACATGCAGAAAGAGGAAAACATCCTGTTTCCCATCCTGAAGGCAGGCGGCAACCCGTTTGTGGTCCAGCCCATCAACGTCATGCGCATCGAGCACGTCGACCATGGTGTTGCACTGGAGAAACTGGCGGCGCTGACCAACGAGGCCCAGCCGCCGGCAGGGGCCTGCAACACCTGGCGCGCACTCTACGCAGGGATTGCACAGCTCCACGATGACCTGATCAACCACATCCACCTGGAAAACAACATCCTGTTTCCGCCGTTCGAGGCGAAGCAGGCTTCGCCAGGCGGCTGCGGATCTTCCGGTTGTGGCTGCGGCTGAAGCGGCTTTTCAGCGGATGCGCGGTTGCGCCTGCAGCTGCTCGGGCGTGGTGAAGTAGGCCGCACTGGCGCCCATGCGCGCCTGTGCCTGCGCCAGTTCCTGCCTGGCCACGGTGCGCAGGTGAACCTCGTCGGGGCCATCCATCAGGTGCAGGGCGCGACCCCAGCTCCAGAAATAGGCCAACGGGGTGTCGGGCGACAGCCCCATGGCGCCGAAAGCCTGCATGGCACGGTCGATCACGCGCGTCTGCAGCCGGGCGGCCACCACCTTGATGGCCGCTATCTGCGCGCGCAAGGCGGCCGGGTCCGCTGCGTCCTGGTCCAGCAGCCAGGCGGCATGCAAGACCAGCAGGCGTGCCTGGTCGATCTCGATCCTCGACTCGGCGATCCAGTCCTGCACATTGGAAAAGTCCGACAGGTATCTGCCAAAGGCCTGCCGTTCCAGCGTGCGTTCGCTGGCCAGTTCCAGCGCCAGCTCGCACTGGCCGATGGTGCGCATGCAGTGATGCACCCGCCCCGGGCCCAGGCGGGCCTGGGCCATGGCAAAACCTTCGCCCCAGGTGCCCAGCAGGCTGGTGCCCGGAACACGCACATCGCGCAAGAGGATTTCGCAGTGCCCTTCGGGTGCCTGGTGGTGCAGGACGGCGATGTTGCGCAGCACCTGCACACCCGGCGTGTCCAAGGGGACCAGCACCATGCTGTGCTGGTGGTGCCGCGGGCTACCGTTGCCATCGGGGTGGTCCACCATCCCGTGCGGGTCGGCATTGCGGCACATCACGATCAGCAGCTTGCAGTGCGGGTGTGCTGCGCCGGTGATGAACCACTTGCGGCCGTTGAGCGCCAGATCGTCGCCGTCCCGGCGCACCGTGGTCTGCAGGTTGGTCGGGTCGGATGAGGCGACGTCGGGCTCGGACATGGCGAAAGCCGAGCGGATCTGCCCCTCCAGCAGCGGACGGAGCCATTGCTTGCGCTGAGCGTCGCTGGCAAAGCGGTGCAGCAGTTCGATGTTGCCGGTATCGGGCGCGCTGCAGTTGAAGACCTCGGCCGCCCAGGGCAGGCGGCCCATGAGTTCGGCCAGCGGTGCGTAGTCCATGTTGGACAGGCGGGTACCGGGCTCATCGGCGCGCAGGCTCGGCAGAAACAGGTTCCACAGCCCCTCATCGCGCGCCAGGGATTTGAGGTCGTCTAGGAACGGGGGCGGGTAGGTGCCGTCCTGCACCGCGCGGTGCCAGGCGGCGTTGTAGGGCAGCAGGTACCGCTGCATGAAAGTGTCAAGGCGCTGGCGCAGCTCCTGCGCCCGGGGGGAGTGGGCAAAGTCCATGCGGCATTGTGGGAGGACTGTGTCGCGCTGTCATAACCTAGGTGACAGTGGCGCCGCGAGCCCCCGGCCTGCCAGGGCCAGCACCACGGCCAGCAGCAGGGCGGCGACCACGTTGTGTGCCAGTGCCGCTGCCAGGGGCAGGCCGCCCAGGACCAGCGTCGCGCCCAGCACCCCTTGTGCCGCCAACAGTCCCAGCACCATGGCCGCGGTGCCGCGCCGCCCATGACGCCATGCCAGCAGGCCCAGCGGCAGCAGCACAGCCGCAACGATCAGCGCGCCCGCACGGTGCAGCGCATGTACGCCGGCGCCTGCCGGGTGGATGGGCTGAGCGGCATCGGGCTGAGGCGTGTGCCAGGGGTTGAAGGCCTGCCAGGAGGCGCCGCTGACATCACAGCCTGTGAGTTGCGGGCAGCTCAGTCCAGCCTGGCCTGCGCTGACGAGCCCTCCCAGCGCAATGTGCGCGAGCAGCACCGTGCCAGCCAGCCAGGCCCAGCGCGCCAGTCGCGGCTGCACCCCCGCGTCCGGCATCCGTCCGCAGGCCTGCGCCAGGCGCACGCTGAGCGCGAACATGGCGAAACCGGCAAGCAGGTTCCCCAAGGTGACCGCCGGCACGCGGGCGTTCGCCGTCCAACGCCCAAGCACCGCCAGGAACAGGGCCAGCCCCAGCAGCCCCAGGGCCATGCGGCCTTCGGGCCAGAGCAAGGGGCGGGTGGTGAGTGTGGTCATCACCATCAGGAGGATGAGCAGCAGTGCCGCTGTCGCGATGGTGCGGTGCGCAAGGCGCGCCGCGGCTTCGGCGGCGCCGACGGGTGGCGGCTCCTGCTGGGGTACCAACTGGCTCTGCGCATAACACTGTGGCCACGGCTCGCAGCCCAGCCCGGCCTTCGTGAGCCGGATGAAGGCGCTCAGGCTGGTGATGACCAACACCAGTGCTGCACACAGCCACGCCATGCGGCGCAGCAGGGTCAGACGCCTGTCGGGCGCGGGCGATGCGGAATTGGCAGTAGGTTGTTGCATGCGGCGTTGGGCCCTGAAAAGGAGGGATTCTGTCCTGAACACAGAGGCATTCGCAAGCGGCACCGGCAGATGTCGATGCAGGACATGGCTTCACATGAGGAGTGAAGTGGAATTTCATATACCACAATTAATCCCATGAGGGAAGTGTCGAATATTGGTGTTTACCACTAAACCGTTGAAGTTACTTCTTGATTTAAATCATTCGTGGTCAGCATCGTTTGCTCAAAAATGCATGCAACATTCCTATTTAACAAGGAGAAGCCATGAGCCACCCTGATGAGGACAATGAGAAGGTTCCGTTGATGCAGCAGTTGCTGGACAATCCGTTTCTGCTGCTGTTCCTGGGCGTCATGGTTCCCATGATCGTCTACACGCTGTGGGGTGTCATCGACATCCTGACCATCCCGCTAGCCAAATAAAGGAGCGTCAACATGAGCGCCATTCTTCCCCCAGCAGAGCGGTTGTGGTGGAAACACCCGCTGGATCGCGTCGAAGGTACCTGGATCGTCATCGCCTTCATCTGGTGCATGGTGATGTTCTTCATGATGGTTTTCTGGCACGTCTACGGCAAGCAGAACCTGTCGACCGAAACCTACAAGACCACCCCGGACATGTTCACGACCAAGGCGCAGGCCATGGTCGACAAGTACACCGTCCGGACGGAAACCGACAAGAACATCCCTGTGGTGCACCCGCCTGTGGGGAGCGACGTCTACCTTGTTGCCCGGCTGTGGGACTGGTGGCCGATTCTGGAGCTGGAAAAAAACAAGACGTACAAGCTGCATCTCACCTCCATGGACTACAACCATGGCTTTTCACTGCAGCCGAGCAATATCAATATTCAGGTGGTGCCGGGCTATGAGCACGTGATCAAGGTCACGCCCAACGAGTCAGGCACCTTCTCCATCGTTTGCAATGAATTTTGCGGTATCAACCACCACTCCATGGTGGGCCGCCTTTATGTGAAGTAGGAGGACCGACATGAATGCAATGAATACGGCGGTCAACACCACTTACCGCACCTGCCCACGCTCGGGGCTTCAATTCGAATCCCAGGCCGAGAAGCTGATGATCGTCAACGCCGTCACGGCCGTGGTGGCGCTGCTGGTCGGCGGCATTCTGGCCATTGGCGTGGTCCTCACACGCTGGCCTGCCGTGCACTGGCTCGCGGCCGACACCTTCTACATGGTGCTGACCGCGCACGGCATCGACATGCTGATCTTCTGGATCATCTTCTTCGAAGTGGCCGTGCTGTATTTCTGTTCATCCACGCTATTGCGATGCCGCATTGCCACGCCCAGGATAGCCTGGCTGGCCTTTGGCCTGATGCTGATCGGTGCGGTGGTCAACAACGTCGCGGTGTTCCAGGGCGGCTCCAGCGTCATGATGACGTCGTACGTGCCCATGATGGCTGCGCCCTCTTTCTACCTCGGGCTGATCCTGTTTGCCGTCGGCGCCCTGATCGCCTGCTTCGTCTTCTTCGGGACGTTGGTAATCGCCAAGCGCGAAAAGACCTATGAAGGTTCGGTACCGTTGGTGACCTTTGGCGCCATCACGGCCGCCATCATCGCGGTGTTCACCATCACGTCGGGCGCCATCATCCTGATTCCCACCTTCCTGATGTCCGTCGGCCTTGTGAAAGAAGTGGATCCGCTGATCTACCGCACCATCTGGTGGGCGTTCGGCCACTCGTCGCAGCAGATCAATGTCGCGGCGCATATCTCGATCTGGTACGCCGTGGCGGCCATTGCCTTCGGCGCCAAGCCGATGTCCGAGCGCGTGAGCCGCGGTGCCTTCCTGCTCTACATCCTGTTCCTGCAGCTTGCCAGTGCCCACCACCTGCTGGCCGACCCCGGCATCAGCACCGAGTGGAAAGTGGTCAACACCAGCTACTTCATGTACTTCGCCGTGCTTGCCTCGATGATCCACGGCCTGACCATCCCCGGCGCCATCGAAGTGGCACAACGCGCCAAGGGCTACAACAAGGGCCTGTTCGAGTGGCTGCGCAAGGCACCTTGGGGCAATCCGGTGTTCTCCGGCATGTTCATCTCGCTCATCGGTTTCGGCTTCCTCGGCGGCATTTCCGGCGTGATGATGGGCACCGAGCAGCTCAACCTGCTGATCCACAACACCATCTACGTGCCGGGCCACTTCCATGCCACGGTGGTCGTGGGTACCACGCTGTCGTTCATGGCGCTGACCTACTTCCTGATACCGGTACTTTTCCGTCGCGAAATGATCCTGCCGGGTCTGGCAAAGCTCCAGCCGTACCTGTTCGGTTTCTCGATGTACTTCTTCTGCCTCGTGATGATGGGGGCCGGCACGCTGGGCATTTCCCGTCGCCACTGGGACATGGCCTTCAGTGGCGCGGCGCTGGCCTATGAGTGGCCCGGTGCAGCCTATCTGATGATGGGTCTGGTGGGCATCGGCGGCGTGGTGGCCATTGTCGGCGGGGCACTCTACATCGTGATCACCGTCGGCTCGATCCTGTTCGGCAAGAAGCTCGATCAAGGCGTCGTGAGCCCGAGGTTCACGCCGGTTTCGCGTGCCGCACCCACGGCCGCCGCCCAGACCTACGGTTCGGCCGGGTTCGTGGCTCCTGGCACCTTCGTGCTGGCCATGTTCTTCCTCGTGTCTTTCGTGCTTTACTACTTCATCAACTGGAAGTACCTCGGCCAGCTCTGGGGCCTGGCATAGAACGGAGCCACAACCATGAACACGACCACGCTCAAACCTTCCGGACGCCACGCCGCACAGGTAGCGCGTGACGTGATATCGCTGTTCAAGCTGCGGATCGGCGTGCTGATCATGGTCACCGCGCTGGTGGGCATGGCGGTCTCGCCCGGCCCGGCTCCGGGCTTGGCGCAGGTGCTCGTGCTGGCGCTGTCGGTGCTCATTGCATCGGCGAGCGCGGGTGCGTTCAACCAGTACGTCGAGCATGAGAGCGACCGCCTGATGGCGCGCACGCGCGGCCGCGCCTTCGTGACCGGCGCGTTGCCGCACCATCCTGCCTGGCTGGCCCTCATGGCCGTGCTGTTGGCGGGTTCGGTGGGGGCGGCGTGGCTGGTGCTGAATGCGATGGCGGCGCTGTACGTTTTCCTCGGCGCCTTCTTCTATGGTGTGGTCTACACCCTGTGGCTCAAGCGGCGCAGCGCGCTCAATATCGTCGTGGGCGGTCTCGCAGGCAGTTTCGCGGTGCTTGCGGGGGCTGCGGTCATCGATCCCCAGCTGGGTCCGCTGCCGCTGCTGCTGGCGCTGGTGCTGTTCCTGTGGACACCGCCCCATTTCTGGAGCTTGGCCATTGCCAATCGCACCGACTACGAGGAAGCGGGCGTTCCGATGCTGCCCGTCGTCGTCGGGCCGGAACGCGCCGCCCGGATCGTGCTGGTCAGTACCGTGGCACTGCTCGTGGCTTCGCTGCTGCCATTGGGGTTCGGTGCCGGCCCGGTCTATGCGGTGGGAGCGCTGGCCGGCGGTCTGCATTTCGTCCACAAGGCGTGGCTGCTGGCGCGCAAGCCCAGCCGCGCAACGGCCATGAGTTCCTTCTTTGCATCGCTGGTGCAACTCAGCGTACTGCTGGTGGCCGCGTGCATCGACGGTTTCATGCGCTAGGACGTCATTGGCAGGGTTCACTGTGCGCGCGACAGCATTCCTTCCTGGAAGCCTTGCGGCGGCGCTGTGCCTCGTACTGGGCCTGCTGCTCCCTGCCACAGCTCAGGCACGGGAGTCGGCGCCCGACATGGGCCTGGACCGCGGAAAGGCCCTGCGCGCCAGCCAGGCCGTGATTGGCCAGCGAATCGGCGACCACACGCTGCTCGACCGCGAGGGGCGGCCCGTGCGGCTGTCCTCCTACCGTGGCAAGCCGCTGCTCGTGAGCTTCATCTACACAGGCTGCTTTCAGGTATGCCCCACCACCACGCGCTCGTTGCTGGAGACCGTGCAGGGGTTGCAGAAGACCGTAGGCGCCAACCAGTTCAATGTGGTGAGCATCGGTTTCAACCAGCCGGCCGACTCACCCCAGGCACTCAAGACGTTCGCCACGCAGTACCAGGTCAACCAGCCCAACTGGGAGTTCCTGAGTCCGTCCATGAGCACGGTCGGACCGCTTTCGCGTGATTTCGGTTTCGTCTTCGAGGCAACGCCGGCCGGCTTCGACCATGTGCTGCAGGTCTCGCTGGTGGATGCGGATGGTCGCATCGTCCGGCAGATCTACGGCGAGAGCCTCGCACCGGCCGAGCTGGGCGAGCCGTTGAAGCTGCTGCTCAGCGGCGCTCCGGCCGAGCCCACCCTGCGGCTGGACGACCTGATGGACCGCGTCCGCATCCTGTGCACTGTTTACGACCCGAAAACGGGTGAGTACCGCGTGGACTACACCTTGCCCATTCAGGTGGCCGGAGGCTTGACCTTCTTCGTCATCATGCTGGTTTTTCTATTCAACGAATGGCGTTCCCGGCCCGGTGCGCGCTCCAAGGGGGCGCGCCGCGCCTAACGTCCGCCCGTCAATGCCCCTCTCCGGTTCCGCCTTCGTTCGCGAAGGTCTTCCTGTCCCGCAAGCCGCACCACCGGTCGCTCGCATCGCCGATGCCTACCGTGCCATGGAGCACGCCTTTGACGTGCCCTTCGGTGCCGCACTGAACCCGCTCAAGCATCTGGGAGCGCTCGGTTTCCTGTTGTTCTGGCTGCTGGTCGTCAGCGGCATCGTGCTGTATGCCGTGCTCGACACCTCGGCAACCGGGGCCTATCGCTCCATCGACGACCTGTCGCGTGTGCCCTGGATGCTGGGTCGTGCACTGCGCGGACTGCACCGCTATGCGGCGGATGCGTTTGTCGTCGTCATGCTGGCCCATCTGGCGCGCGAATGGCTGCTGGGGCGTTACAAAGGCTTTCGCCGTGTACCCTGGCTGACCGGTGTGCCTCTGGTGTTGCTGGCCTTCGTGAGCGGCATCGGCGGCTTCTGGCTCAACTGGGATCGCCTCGGACAGTTCTCCGCCATTGCAATGGCGGAATGGCTGGACGCGCTGCCTTTCCTGGCATCCCCCCTGGCACGCAATTTTCTGGGGGGCGTCAGCCTGAGCGACCGCCTCTTTTCGCTGTTTGTCTTCGTCCACCTGGGCGTGCCGCTGCTGATGGTGTTCGGGCTCTGGTTCCACATCCAGCGCATCAGCCATGCCCGCGTCTTCCCGCCCCGTGCCATGGCACTGGCCACGACCGCCACCTTGTTGCTGCTCGCGCTCGTCTTGCCGGTGCGCAGCCAGGGGCCGGCCGATCTGGCCTCGGTGCCGGGCCCCCTCGCATTCGACTGGTTCCTGCTCTTCATCCACCCGCTGACTGCGGCCACGTCCGCCGGTTCCGTGTGGGCGTTGCTGGCAACGGCCTTTCTGGTCCTGCTGGCGCTGCCTTTCCTGCCCATGAAGGCCCCGCCGGTGGCACAGGTCGATCGAAACAACTGCAGCGGTTGCCGCCGCTGCTTTGACGATTGCCCTTACTCCGCCATCACCATGGTGCCGCACCCGAACGGGCGACGCGGCATGCAAATGGCCGAGGTGAATGCAGACCTGTGTGCCAGTTGCGGCATTTGCGTGGGGTCCTGTCCGTCATCCACGCCCTTTCGCAGTGCCGAGCGGCTGCTGACCGGCATCGACATGCCGCAGTGGCCGATCCATGCACTGCGCGAGCGTTTGCTCCAGGGCCTGGCCGCCATGCCCGGTCCGCGGCGCCTTGTGGTCTTCGGCTGCGACCATGGCGTGCGCACCGGGTCTTTGGCCGCGCCGGACGTGCTGCATTTTGGCCTGGTGTGCGCCGGCATGCTTCCCCCTTCGTTCATTGAATACGCCCTGCGCGGCGGCGCCGATGGTGTGCTGGTCAGTGGCTGCCGCGAAGGCGGTTGCGAATTCCGCCTGGGACAGCGCTGGACGCTGCAGCGGCTGAGCGGCGAGCGCGAACCTCACCTGCGTGCCACCGTGCCCCAGGATCGCTTGCGCGTCGTGTGGGCCGATCGGGGCGACGAAATCGCGCTCGGTGCCGCGCTGGACCAATTGCGGGCATGCACCCGTGCGCCCGTGCCACCCTTGCCTCTGGAGAGCTGCCCATGAATCGAACCTTTGCCTGGACAGGTCAAGCCCTGCTGTATGGTTTTTTTGCGCTGGTGATCGGTGTCTTTTCGCGCTGGCCGCTGTACCACCCGCTGGCACCTGAGCGCGCGCTCATCAAGGTCAGCTTCATCCACCACGGCCAGCGCGTTGCGGACTGCAGGCCCTACACGCCGGAAGAACTGGCCAAGCTCGCGCCCAACATGCGTGCGCCCATGAAGTGCGAGCGCGAGAGGTTGCCCGTCCTGATCGAGGTCGATGTCGATGGCAAGACGGTGTACCAGCACGCCGCCGCGCCCTCGGGCCTGTCGCGCGACGGCGCGTCCACGGTCTACCACCGGTTTGACGTGCCGGCCGGACAGCACCGCATCACCGTGCGCATGAAGGACAACAAGACAGCGGGTGGTTTCACGCACCAGCGCGATGCCACCGTGACGCTCAAGCCCGCGCAGGTGCTGGTGATCGACTTCAATGCGGAACAGGGGGGGATCATCCTGTCATGAGCGCCATCCACAGCACTTCTTTCGGGCACGGCGCTGCAAGCCGGCCCTTGCCGGCCGCGTATTCCAGTGCCGACTACGACATGGTCGTACCCCAGGATGCACGCCGCGCCCTGGCGCGCGGCTGGCTCTGGTTGGGCCTGCTGGCGCTGATCGGCTCGGGGCTTTTCTCCATCCTGCTGGTGCTCTCGCGCACGCCGTTCATCAACCAGCTGTTGCCTGCGGCAAATTTCTTCCACATCTCACTCATCCTGCACGTGGACCTGTCCGTGCTGGTGTGGTTTATCGCACTGGCCGGCTTGCTGTGGAGTCTGAACGGCACGCCATGCGGTGTGGTCTGGGGCTGGCTGGCGCTGTGGACCACGTCCGTCGGGACCGCCGCCATGGCGCTGGCACCGTTTCTCGATCCGGGCGAACCCATCATGGCCAACTACATTCCGGTGTTGTCCTCGCCCCTTTTCCTGGGCGGGTTGCTCGTGTTCGCGGCCGGCGTGGGTTTGCTGGTGTTGCGCAGTCTTCTGTCCGCTCCCCGCCTTGGCTTCGAGTTCGATGGTCGGGGGGCGCTGAGTTTTGGCCTGAGTTCTGCTGCCGTGGCCACGGCCGTGGCCCTGCTGGCATTCGGCTGGTCGTATCTGGTTCTGCCCCTGTCACTGCACGGCAAGGCCTACTACGAGATTCTTTTCTGGGGCGGCGGTCATGCGCTGCAGTTCACCTGGACGCTCCTGATGCTGGTGGGCTGGCTCTGGCTGGCGAGCGCCTGCGGCGCGCGCGTGCTGCTGAGCCCGCGCGTCGCCCTGTTGATGTTTGCACTGGCGTTGGGGGGCGTTTTCGTCACCCCCTATGCCTACCTGGCCCATGACGTGACGTCCGTGGAGCACCGCAGCCTGCTGACCTGGGCCATGCGCGTGGGCGGCGGGCCGGCCATCGTGCCGGTCAGCCTGGCGGTGGTGTATGCGGTGCGCTCTTCGCGTCTGGCGCATGCGTCCATGCGTCCCCTGCGGGCGGCACTGCTGTCGTCGGTGCTGCTGTTTGCCGCGGGTGGCGTCATCGGCGTCTTCATCAGCGGCAGCAACGTGCGGATACCGGCCCACTACCATGGCTGCATCGTGGGCGTGACGTTGGCGCTCATGGGGGTCGTCTACAAGGTGCTGCCTGCGCTGGGCTACGCCGCGCCGCAAGGCCGACTGGCGACCTGGCAGCCCTGGCTCTATGGCGTCGGCCAGCTGATGCACATCATCGGGCTGGTGTGGTCGGGCGGTTATGGCGTGCAGCGCAAGGTGGCGGGTGCCGAGCAGGTCCTGCGCAGCACAGCCGAAGTGGCCGGCATGGGCCTCATGGGCCTGGGGGGCCTCATTGCCATCATGGGCGGACTGCTGTTCGTGGTGGTGGTGGTGCGGGCCATGCGCAACACGCCGGCAGCAGACGTCCGGATGCAGGCGACACGATGATGAAAAAATTCCAGATGCTGCTGCAGTGGCTGTTCCTGCGTGTCGAGGGGCTGTTCAACGCTGCGTTCGGCGACCGCATCAACCCCCTCTACCACCTGGGCGCGATCACCTTCTTCCTGTTCTGGGTGGTCGGCGTGAGCGGCCTGTATCTCTATGCCTTTTTCGAGACCGGTCTCTCCGAGGCGTATTCCTCGGTGCTCTCCCTGACGCACGACCAGTGGTTCGCCGGCGGCATCATGCGCAGCGTGCATCGCTATGCATCCGACGCCATGGTGTTGACCATGCTGCTGCACATGCTGCGCTACTTCGCGTTCGATCTTTACCACGGCTTCCGCTGGTTCTCGTGGATGACGGGGGTGGTGCTGATCTGGCTCGTCTACGCCTCGGGCATCAACGGCTACATGCTGCCGTGGGACCAGTTGGCACAGTACGTCACCCTCGCCAGCTTCGAATGGCTCGACTGGCTGCCAAGCTTCGGCGGCACCCTGATGCGCAACTTCATCTACACGAGCAACGTGGGCGACCGGTTCTTCACCCTGCTGTCGTTCATGCACCTGGGGCTGCCTCTGGTGGTGCTGATGGTGATGTGGATCCATGTGCAGCGCGTGCCCAAGGCGCGTACCACGCCACCGCGGTCGATCGTTGTCGGACTGCTGCTGTCCCTTCTGGTGCTCTCGCTGGTGCAGCCGGTGCACAGCCAGGGCGGGGCAGCGAACATGGCCGCCGCCATCACCCGCATCGAGCTGGACTGGTTCTACCTGACGATCTTCCCCTTGCTGACGGAGTGGCCACTGGGTCGGGTGTGGCTGCTGGTCATGGCCGGCACGCTGGTGGTTGCGGTCCTGCCGTGGTGGCCGCCCAAGCTGCGCCGCGGAGAGAAACGGATGCACCAGGTCGTGGTGCACGGCGCCACGGGTGGGGCCTCGCAGTTCAGGCTGCGCGAGGGCGAAACCATCCTGGACGCCGGTTTGCGCGAAGGACTGGCGCTGCCCTATGAATGCCGCAATGGCGGCTGCGGACTGTGCCTGTGCAGTGTGGAGCACGGCAGCATCGAGCACCGCCCGTACCAGCGCAGCGCGCTGTCCGATGCCCAGAAGACCCAGGGCAAGGCGTTGATGTGCTGCGCGGTGCCGCGCAGCGATGTAGTGATCGTGGTGGAAGGCTTCGAGGGCGCCAGTGCCAGCGCCGCCACCGAGCACCGCGGCAACGTGGTGGGCATGGAGCGGCTGTCTGAGGACGTGATGCGCGTTCTCATCGCGCTGCCGGATGGCGAAACCCTGGATTTCACCGCAGGCCAGTACATCGACATCCTGCTCGAGGATGGCCAGCGCCGCGCCTTTTCGTTTGCCAACCCGCCGCACGCCAAGGACCTGATCGAGCTGCATGTGCGTCTGGTTCCGGGTGGGCGCTTCACCACCCATGTGTTCGATGGCATGCAGGTGGGCGACACCCTGCGCTTCGAGGGGCCGCGCGGCAGTTTCACGCTGCGCGACAGCACGCACCCGATTCTGTTTGTCGCCGGTGCCACCGGATTCGCCCCCATCAAGAGCATCGTCGAGGACGCCTTCCACCGGGGCGTGCAGCGGCCCATGCGGCTGTACTGGGGCGTACGCCAGCGCAAGGATCTCTACATGCTGGAACTGGCCGAGCGCTGGCAGCGCGAGCACCCGCAGTTCAGCGTGGTGCCGGTGCTATCGGCGCCTGCGCCGGAAGATGACTGGACGGGTCGAACGGGCCTGGTGCACGAGGCCATGCTGGCCGATTTTTCGAACCTCAGCGGTCACGAGGTCTACATCTGCGGTTCCGTGAAGATGGTGGAGACGGCCGTGCCCGCGTTCATCGCGCAGGGGCTGGGCGAGGAGGCCTGCTTTTCGGATGCCTTTGTGCTCTCGGCACCGACGCCCACCGAACGGAACGACTGAGGCGAGGGCCTCAGAAACCGAGCGACTGGTACAGCGCATCCATGCGTGCCGTCACGTCGGCATCCATGGTGATGGTGTGGCCCCACTCGCGCTGCGTCTCGCCGGGCCACTTGTTGGTGGCGTCCATGCCCATCTTGCTGCCCAGTCCGCTCACGGGCGAAGCGAAGTCCAGGTAGTCGATCGGGGTGTTCTCCACCAGCATGGTGTCGCGCGCCGGGTCCATGCGTGTGGTCAGGGCCCACACCACCTCGCGCCAGTCGCGCACATCCACGTCGTCGTCCACCACCACGATGAACTTGGTGTACATGAACTGGCGCAAGTGGCTCCACACGCCCATCATCACGCGCCGCGCATGGCCGGGGTAGGCTTTCCTGATGCGCACCAGCGCCATGCGGTAGCTGCAACCCTCGGGCGGCAGATAGAAATCGGTGATCTCGGGGAACTGGCGCTGCAGCAAGGGAATGAACAGCTCGTTCAATGCCATGCCCAGCACGGCCGGCTCGTCGGGCGGCTTGCCGGTGTAGGTGGAGTGGTAGACCGGGTTGCGGCGCATGGTGATGCGGTCCACCGTGAACACCGGGAACTCGGCCTGTTCGTTGTAGTAGCCGGTGTGGTCGCCATACGGCCCCTCGAGCGCATGCTGCCAGCCGCTGGGGTGTGCTGCATCCGGGTAGATATGGCCTTCGAGCACGATCTCGGCGCTGGCCGGCACACGCAGCGGCACGCCCAGCGCGGGCGCCACCTCGGTGCGCGCGCCGCGCAGCAGGCCGGCGAACTGGTACTCGGACAGGCTGTCGGGCACCGGCGTGACGGCCCCCAGGATGGTGGCCGGATCAGCCCCCAATGCCACCGCCACCGGGTACGGTTGACCGGGGTGTGCGGCGCAGTGCTCACGGAAATCGAGCGCGCCGCCCCGGTGCGCCAGCCAGCGCATGATGAGCTGGTTGCGGCTCAACACCTGCTGGCGGTAGATGCCCAGGTTTTGCCGCGTCCTGTGCGGCCCTTGGGTGATGACCAGCCCCCAGGTGACGAGCGGCGCCACGTCGCCGGGCCAGCAGTGCTGTACCGGCAGGCGCGAGAGGTCTACGTCGGCGCCTTCCCATACCACCTCCTGGCAGGGGGGCGAACTGCGCTCCTTGGGCGCCATGTGCCACAGCGTCTTGAGCAGGCCACCCATGCCCATCATTTCCTTGAAGCCTTTGGGGGCCTCGGGTTCCTTGAGCGAGGCGAGTACCTCGCCAAAGGCGCGCAGTGCACGCAGGTCGGCCACGCCCATCGCGCGTGCCACCCGCCCGGGCGTTCCGAACAGGTTGCCCAGCACCGGCATGCTGTGCCCTGTAGGGTGCTCGAATAAAAGGGCCGGACCGCCGGCGCGCAGGACCCGGTCGCACAGTGCGGTCATTTCCAGATAGGGCGACACGGGCGTTGCCACCCGCCGCAACTCGCCCGCCTGCTCCAGCTGGGTGATGAAGTCGCGCAGGTCGTGGTAGGGCATGGGGCAGTCCGGCTGGTTTACGCGCCGGCGTCAGCCGGGGCGAGGCCATCCCAGCGCGCTGCCAGGTCGTGGGGGACGTCCAGCAGATCCAGCACGCGTGCCACGCCCTGGTCCACGATGTCGCTCATGGATTGCGGGCGGAGGTAAAACGCCGGCAGCGGCGGGCAGATGATGCCGCCGGCCTCGGTGACGCTGACCATGTTGCGCAGGTGGATCAGGTGCAGGGGGGATTCGCGCACCATGAGCACCAGGCGCCGGCGTTCCTTGAGCATGACGTCGGCCGCACGCGTGATGAGGTTGTCCGACAGGCCGTGTGCCACGGCGGCCAGCGTGCGCATGGAGCAGGGCGCCACCACCATGCCGCTGCACTGGAAGGAGCCACTGGCCAGGGTGGCACCTACGTTGCGCACGTCGTGCACCTGATCGGCCATCGCCTCGATGGCGGCGCGGTCCACATCCAGTTCGTGGCGCAGGTTGTGCCAGCCCGCATCCGACACGACAAGGTGAGTCTCGATGCCGGCGGTGTCCTGCAGCACCTGCAGCAGACGCACGCCGTACGCAGCGCCGCTGGCGCCCGAGATGGCCACGATGATGCGCCGAGGGGTGGGCAGGGGCGCGGGCATGGTCTCGCGCATGAAGCCTAGAGCGGCGTCGCCTGCAGATCGGCCACCACACGTTCCAGCACCACGGCGGCCTGCTCGGGGTCGAAATCCTGGTGCGGCCGCTTCTTGATGCCGTACTGCTGCAACTGGTAATGCCGGGCGGGGGCGATGTCGTGGCGGGCCAGGCTGCTTTTCACGCACACCAGCGGGCAACCATCGAGCGCAATGATCGGGCGGCCCGAATGCGCGATTTTCATCAGCTTGGGCACATTGCCGCCGACGCCGGCAATGCAGGACATCTCGGCCACGCCTTGCCGGTCCAGTTGCAGCGCCACCTGGTTGGCCAGCTGGGCTGCGCTGGAACAACCGGAGCACGAGTACACCAGCGGGAGGCTGGCTTCGCTGTCACTCATCTGCGCTCTCCGGGCTGACGGGGTGCCGCCCTGGCAGACCGCCAGGCCGCGATGCGCGCCAGCATGCGCGGCGGCGTCAGCTGCTGCAGGTCAAGCACGGGAAGCTCCAGCGCGTCGAGCGTGTTCTTGACCATCAGGCCCAGCTCGGTGTCGCCCTCCATGGAGAGGCGGCGGCTGAAGAACAGCGTGTCCGGGTCTTCCTGGCGTTGTGCCAGCCGCAGGAAATCCTGGACGCTGGCGCTGATGGTCAGGTCCGTGCTCTGCTGCGCGGCGCAGGCCGCAAAGCGCTGGCCCGTCCAGGTGAAGTCAAACGTCAGACGTGCATCGCGCACGTGGATGCGCAGCTTCTTCTGCGCCAGTTGCTGCCGCACATCGGCCGGCAGCTGCGGCGTCAGCCCCAGGTTGAGCGCCGTGACCAGCAGCAGCGAACCCGGGTAGGCCGGCAGGCGCGCCAGCAGCGAGCCGGCGGAGGCGGGCAGCAGGAATGAGGAAGGTGGTGAAGAAGGCGGGCGCATAGGCTGTTCAAGTACAAGGGGTCAACAAGGGGTCAAACGGTGGCGGGTGCGACCTGCTCCAGTCCGGGGCGGCCGTGCCAGTAGCCGTTGCAGCCCTGGTCCGGCATGAGCGGCTGCAGGCGCTCCAGTGCCTCCTGCGGTGCCAGCGTCTGCGTGCGCGCGGCGTCGAACAGCGCCACCACGTCCGCCATGTGCTGCGCCTGCGGACTGAGCCGGACCACATCGACGCCCAGCGTGCGCATGTCAGCCAGCGCATCCACCAGGTTGTAGACCCGCGCGGACTGCGTCTGCGTGCCATTGAGCACCAGGAATTCCTCGCTCTCGCGCGTCTTGAGAAGCAGGCCGCCCGGGTGCTGCAGGCAGCTGAAGCGGCAGTCGTCCTTGGGCAGATTGCAGTGCCGCGCGGTGAAACAGCGCGCCGAGTAGGCCAGCGGCAGACGGCCATAGGCAAACACCTCGGTCTGCAGCCCCGGCGGGCGTCCCTGCTGCAACACCGCCAGATCGTCCTGCTTCATCTCCAGCGGCATGACCCAACGGTTCGCACCCAGCGCGGCCATCCATTGCAAGGTGGGCAGGTTGTAGATGTTGAGGTGCGGTCCGGCCACGAACGGCACCTTGCCGGCCAGGCGGTGCACGGCCCCCATGTCGTTGGCTTCCACCGCAAACTCGCCGTTGCCGGCGATCTTGTGCATCACGCTCACGTCGGAGCCCGATTCCAGCAGCACCTGGGTGGAGAGCACCACTTCCTTGCCCGCATCGCGCAGGCGGGCCGCAATGTCCAGCCAGTCGGCCAGCCGCAGTTCATGGCGGCGCGAGCACACGGTCTCGCCCAGGTACACCACATCGACCGGTGTGGCGGCCATGCTGTCGTAGAAGCTGAAGATGGTATCGCGTGGCCAGTAGTACAGCAGCGGGCCGAGGGCGAGTTTCATGGTCTGGGGCTTCATCATTTCCAGGGGCGGTGGTAGGCACCCAGGGTGTGCTGCTGGCCTTCGGCCACCTGGTCGAGGCTGGCCATCCAGCTGGTCTTGGGCGCGTAGCGGTGCGGTGCGGCCATGCATTGGTCGATGGCCTCGCGCCAGACCTTGGTCACCTGCGCCACATAGGCCGGGCTGCGCTGGCGGCCTTCGATCTTGATGGCGCGCACGCCCATCTTCATGAGCTGCGGCAACAGTTCCAGCGTGTTCAGGCTGGTGGGCTCTTCGATGGCGTAGTAGTTTTCCTCGTCATCGACATCGAAGCGGCCTTTGCACAGCGTCGGGTAGCCGGCGTTTTCTCCGGCGGCGTAACGGTCGATCAGCACGCCACCCAGGCGCGACTCCAGACCCTTGGGAGTCTCCTGCCAGCGCACCGCCTTGGCCGGCGAACACACGCCGTGCGTGTTGGGCGATTCGCCCGTGACGTAGCTGGAGAGCGCGCAGCGTCCCTCGACCATCACGCACAGGCTGCCGAAGCCGAACACCTCGATCTCCACCGGGGTCTTGTCGATCACCTGCTGCACCTGCGTCAGCGACAGCACGCGCGGCAGCACGGCACGCACCACGCCGAACTGTTCGCGGTAGAAATTGATGGCGTCGTAGTTGGTGGCCGAACCCTGCACCGACAGGTGCAGCCGCAGCTGTGGATGGCGCGTGACGGCATATTGCATCAGCCCCGGGTCGGCCAGGATCACGGCATCCACGCCCAGGTCCACCGCCTTGTCCAGCGCCTCGCGCCAGAGGCCGGGGTTGGCGGCCTGCGGGTAGGTGTTGAGTGCCATGAACACCTTGCAGCCGCGCGCATGGGCGTAGCCGATGCCGTTGGCGATGGCGGCTTCGTCGAAATTGAGCCCGGCAAAATTGCGCGCATTCGTGGCGTCGCGCAGACCCAGGTAGACACAACTGGCGCCGTTATCCACGGCGGCCTTCAAGGCCGGCAGGCTGCCCGCCGGACACACCAGTTCAAACGGGGCCGGGGCGGCGGCGACCAAGCCTGCAGGCACGGCGGCATTGGCAAGAGAGGACAAGGGTTCCATGCGACTCGGTTTTCGGTGCGGAGGCCGGTATGGCGTTGTCGCACTAGGCCGCACGATACGCCGCCCGGTGAAACGGTCTCTTGATTTGCATCAGACCTTGCGCACGATGAGGCGGGTGTGCGCCTGCTGCGGCAACGTGATGTCCGCAATGCCGGGATGGGTATAAAAAAACGACCTGGTTTTGCGACCAGGTCGTTCAGACGACGGGGACAAAGAGCCGATGCCTGGGCTTACGGCATACCGCGTTAGAGGCTGCCGGTATCCAGGACTTTCGGTTTCACGACCTGCGCCATACGTGGGCTTCGTGGCATCGCCAGGCGGGAACGTCGTGTGATGAGCTCAAGGAATTGGGCGGCTGGAAATCCAGGGAGATGGTGGACCGCTATGCCAAGTACGCTACCAGTCATTTAGCTGATGCCGCCATGAGAATAGAGCGACAACGTGCTGAAAATGTGGGCCATATCGTCACGTTTTTGTCACGTTCGGAAAAGAAAAAGGCCCCAGCGCATGACGCTGGAGCCTTGATTTCCATTCTTAATTTCTGGTGGGTCCTGAGTGACTCGAACACTCGACCTACGGATTAAGAGTCCGCTGCTCTACCAACTGAGCTAAGAACCCGCTGCATTGAAGCAATGGGCTGAATTCTACCATTGGTTTCAGTCGCCTTGCCGGTGGCTCACCAGTCTTCCTTGACGGCGAGCACGGCATCGCGCCCGGCCGCGGCGCGGCCGGCGAGCCAGGCCGTCACGGTACCGGCCAGCACCACGGCGGCGCACAGCAGCAGCAGGCGGCCCCAGGGCAGCAGCAGGTCCATGCTCCAGTGAAAGCTCTGCGGGTTGACCACATGCACCAGCACCACCGCCACGGCCAGGCCGAGCCCGAGGCCGGCGAGGGCGCCGACACCGGTCCAGGCGGCGCCTTCACCGGCCACCACGGCCAGGATCTGCCGGCGCGTCAGCCCCAGGTGCACCAGCAGGCCGAACTCCTTGCGCCGCGCCAGCACCTGCGCGCTGAAACTGGCGGCCACGCCGAACAGGCCGATGGCGATGGCCACCGCCTGCAGCCAGTAGGTGACGGCGAAACTGCGGTCGAAGATGCGCAGCGAGGTGGCGCGGATCTGGCTGGCGCTGCCGAAGTCCAGCAGCGCGCCGCTGCCCGGGCTGGACTGGTCGGCCAGGGTGCGGATGGCCTGCTGCATTTCGTCCTGCCGGGCTGTCGCCGCCAGCCACAGGGCCAGATCGTTGGCGCGCGTGTCGCCGGTCAGTTGCACGTAATGGCGTCGCGCCATGGCAATGGTGCCGCTCTGGCGCGCATAGTCACGCCACACGCCTGCTACAAAAAACGTAGCGTGTGGTGCAGTGTTGTCGAGGACCAGGGCCTTGAAAGACTGTGAAAGTGGGGCAAACACGGTGCCCGGGCGCGCGCCATGCAGGTCCAGCATGGCTTCGCTGACGTAGATGCCGATCTGTCCCGCCGGCACCGGCAGCGGCTCGCCCAGCAGCGGCAGGGCGCGCGCCGGGTCGTCCAGCACGCGCGCCAGCAGCGCCACCGCCGGGCGGTCGGGTGCCAGCAGCAGTGACTGCTGGCGCTGCGCCTGCACGCGTTGCACGCCCGGCAGTTGCGCCACCGCCTGCTCGAACGCCGGTGTGAAGTACTGCGTGTCGGCGGCGCTCACGGTGCTGGCGCTGCGCACGTAAAGGTCGGCCGGCAGCACCTGCACCAGCCATTGCGTGACCGAGTCGCGAAAGCTGGCCACCATCACGGTCAGCGCCACCGCCAGGCTGAGCGACGCCACCACGCCGCTCACCGCCACGGCGGCGCTCTCGCGCTGGCGCCGCGCGCGCTCCACCGCCAGCAGCGGCAGCGTGTGGCGGGCCACCAGCGGGGCGATACGGTCCAGCAGCAAGGCGATGAGCCAGGGCAGGGCGGTGATGCCGCCCACCAGCAGCAGGGCGATCGACACATAGGCCGCCAATGGGATGTCAAAAACGGTTGGAGCCCTCGCCAATGCTGCGCCAAGCGCTATCAAAACAGGAGGAATCCAGCGGTGCGCCGCGTGCAGGGGGGTGGCGCCGAGGCCCTTGAGCGTCTGCGCCGGCGGCAGCCGCTGCGCCTGCCGGGCCGGCCACCAGCCACCGGCCAGCGCTGCCAGCACACCGAGCAGGCCGTAGCCCAGTGCGGCCGCGCTATCCCACTGCAGGCTGGGCGCCACGCCGGCAAAAAAACCGCCACCCAGGTCGCCGCCGAGCAGGCGCAGGGCCAGTGCCGCCAGCGCGGTACCGAGGGCGATGCCGGCCGCGCTGCCGAGAACGCCCAGTGCCAGCGACTCCCACAGCACCAGCGCCAGCCGTTCGCGGCCGGTGAGGCCCAGCACGCCCAGCAGGGCGAACTGCTGCGCGCGCTTGGCCACGCTCAGCGCCAGCACCGAGAACACCAGGAAGGCGCCGGTGAACAGCGCCACCAGCGCCAGCACCGTGAGGTTGACGCGGTAGGCGCGCGACAGGTTGCTGATGCGCTGGGCCGCATCGCCGGGCTCGGTCAGGCTGAGCTGGGCCGGCCAGTCGGGCGCGGCCTGCAGCGCGCGCACGAAGGCGGCGCGGTCCACGCCGGGCTGCAGGCGCAGGTCGAGGCGGCTGAGCTGGCCCAGCTTGCCGAACAATTCCTGCGCGGCGGCGATGTCCATCACCGCCAGGGCCGGGCTGCTGGCGCTCACCGTGCCGGCGACCTTCACGGCTTGCAGGTGCAGGCCGCTTTGCAGCTGGAACGACGAGCCGGTGAGCAGCTGTTGTGCTGCCGGGTTGAGAAAGACGGTGGCCGGCGCGAACAGGGCCAGCCGGTCTGCGCCGGCGGCCGGTTGCGGCAGCAGCGCCGGTGCGATGGTGGCCACCTGCAGCGCGTCGATGCCCAGCACGCGCAGCGGCACGCGCCGGCCGTCGGCGCTGACCGCCTGGCTGTTGAACTCCAGCACCGGGCTGGCCAGCGCCACCTGCGGGTGGCGTGCCAGGCGGCCGTACAGCGCCTCATCGAAACTGCCTTGCGCGGCGCGCAGCTCCAGGTCGGGCTGGCCGCCCACGGCGCGCACCGCGTGCGAGAACTCGTCCAGCGCCGAGGCGTTGATCAGGTGCACCGAGAAGGCCAGTGCCACGCCCAGCATCACCGCCAGCACGGCGGCGGCATGACGCCACGGGTGGTGGCGCAATTCCTGCCAGGAGAAGGTGAGCAGCAACTGGCGCATGGCGAAGGACAGGTCGGGCTTGCTGTGATTGAAAAAACGCCGGGTCGCGCACCGTCAAGTATTTACAGAGCGGCCATTAGCGGTCAGTATGAAGCCGTTGGCCCTGACCACCAATGCAAGGAGCGCGCCATGGGAGAACGTCTGACAAGCGGTGAAGTGTGTACGCGCAGTGTAACCATCGCCTTCAAGGAAACCCCCCTGATCGATGCAGCGCGGCTGATGCGGGCGCAGCATGTCGGCTGCCTGGTCGTGGTGGAGGACGAGGCGCCTGGCCAGCGCACGGTGTGCGGTCTGCTGACCGATCGCGACATCGTGACGGCTGTCGTCGCGCCCGGGCTCGACCTCGCCACCTTGTGCGTGGGCGATGTGATGAGCACCGATGTGGTGACCGTGGGCGAGGACGACTCCCTGATCGACCTGATGCGGGCCATGCGCGCCAAGGGCGTGCGGCGGGTACCGGTGCTGGGCGCGCGGGGCGAACTGGTCGGCATTGCGGCGTTGGACGATGTGCTGGCCATCCTGTCGGAGGAGCTGTCCCTGCTGGTGGCGGCGATCGAGCATGAAGGCCAGCGCGAGCGTCAGTTGCGCCGCTGAAGATTGGGCGGCGTCGGCGGGTCTGATTTTTGACGTGCCTCAAATTTGAGGCACCCCCCTCTTGAATTGCGCCGGCACGAACCACATACTTGGCTACGGTGGTTTTGGCCGCCGAGGCCATGAGGCCACACCCAATCTTAGGAGGAATGACATGAGTTCACTGATCACGCGTGGCAGTCTGTTCGATGATTTTTTCCGGGACATGGCGCCGGGTTTTTATGTCAAGCCGCTGCATGGCGACCCGTTGCCCAGCCCGGGGCAGATCAAGATCGACGTGAAGGAAAACGGCAACAACTACACCGTGTCGGCCGAGATTCCGGGGGTACGCAAGGAAGACATCCACGTCACCATCGAAGGCGGCATGGTGATGGTGCGCGCCGAGATCAAGCAGGAAGACGCGCACAAGGACGACAAGTCCTTGCGCAACGAGCGCTATTTCGGCTCGGTGTTACGCGGCATCCAGTTGCCTCAGGACGTGGACCAGGCGCAGGCCAAAGCCAAGTACGACAACGGCGTGCTCACGCTCACGCTGCCCAAGAAGCAGGGCAGCGGTTCGCAGAAGCTGCGCATCGAGTAAGTGCCACGCGCCCACAAAAAAGCCCGGTGATCTTCGTGATCGCCGGGCTTTTTTATGCAGAAGACCGCGCTCAGTCGGCTTCGATCTTCGAGGTCTTGACCACCTGGGCCCAGCGTGCCAGTTCGGCCTTGGTGAAGTCGCCCAGCTGTTGCGGGTTCATGTAGTCGGCTTCGGCGCCGAGCTCCACGGCCTTTTGCTTGAAGGCCGGCGTGGCCGTGATCCTGGCGATCTCGGCGGTCAGCTTGTCGATGACGGGCTTGGGCGTCTTGGCCGGGGCGAACACGGCAAACCACGAGGTGGCGTCCAGCCTGGGCAGGCCGGCCTCGGCCGTGGTCGGCACGTCCGGCAGGCTGGGCAGGCGGGTCTTGCCGGTGACGGCCAGGGCGCGCAGCTTGCCGGCCAGGATGTGCGGCACGAAGGGCGGCGGCGTGCCGAAGGTCAGGTCCACCTGGTTGCCCAGCAGGTCCTGCAGTGCCGGGCCGGTGCCCTTGTAGGGGATGTGCGTCATCTGGATGCCGGCCTGCTGTTCCAGCATGGCACCGGTGACGTGCTGCAGCGAGCCGTTGCCGCTGGAGGCGTAGTTCAGCTTGCCCGGGTTGGCGCGGGCGTAGGCCACCAGTTCGGCCAGCGTCTTCACCGGCAGGCTGGCGCGCACCACGATCACCTGCGGCGCCGAGATCACGTTGGCCACAGGCTGGAAGTCTTTCACATCCCATTGCAGCGGCGTCTTGCTGACGGCGGGCGTGATCACGTGGTAGCCCGAGTACTGCATCAGCAGGGTGTGGCCGTCGGCCTCGGCTCGCTTGACGATCATGGCGCCGATCGAGCCGTTGGCGCCGCCCTTGTTGTCCACCACGATCGACTGGCCGAGCGCGGCGCCCAGCGGCTGGGCCAGCATGCGGGCGGAGAAGTCGGTGGTGCCGCCGGTGGCGGTGGGCACCACCAGCGTGACCGGGCGGCTGGGGTAGTTGCCGGCGCCCTGCGCCTGGACCAGGCCGCTGAAGGCGGCTGCGGCGGTGAGTGCGGCGAGCGCGAGGCGGCGCAGGCTATGTCGTTGGCTTGTCATCAAAGTCTCCTTGTAAAAATCAGTGGGCAACCGATTCGCGCGCCAGGGCGCGGGCGCGGATGGCGTTGAAGTCGGCCGGCACCGGGTGCAGGTCGAGCCGGCAGCCGGCCTTGGTGATCTGGCTCGGCGTGTCGTGGCCGATCAGCGCAGGCAGGCGTTGCGAGGCTGCCACCAGGCGAACCAGGTCGATGCCGGTGTCGTAGTTCATCAGCGCCAGCGCGTGCACGATCTCTTCGGTGCAGACATTGCCGGTGGCGCCCGGCGCATAGGGGCAGCCGCCCATGCCGCCGAGCGAGGCGTCGAAGCGGTCGGCGCCGGCATCGATGCCGGCCAGCACATTGGCCAGGCCCATGCCGCGCGTGTTGTGGAAGTGCAGGGTCAGCTCGGTGCGCGGCCAGCGCAGGCGGAAGGCGCGCGTCAGTGCCGCCACCTGGCCGGGGTAGGCCATGCCGGTGGTGTCGCACAGGGTGATGCCGCGTGCGCCCAGGTCCACGAAGCGTTGCGCCCAGTCGAGCACCGTGGACTCCGGAACATCGCCCTCCATCGGGCAGCCGAAGGCGCAGGAGAGCGACACATTCACCGCCACGCCCTGCTCGTGCGCCAGCTGCACCACCTGCGACAGGGCTTCGAACGACTGGGCGCGCGTCATGCGCAGGTTGGCCAGGTTGTGCGTCTCGCTGGCCGACATCACCAGGTTGAGCTCGTCGGCGCGCGCGTCGATGGCGCGTTCGGCGCCGCGCCTGTTCGGCACCAGCGCGCTGTAGACCACGCCGGGGCGGCGCTCGATCTCGCGCATGACGATCTCCGCGTCGCGCAGCGCCGGGATGGCGGTGGGCGAGGTGAACGACGTGACCTCGATCTTGGACAAGCCGGTGGCCGACAGTTCGTTGACGAGGGCGATCTTGTCTTCAGTGGGCACAAAGGCGCATTCGGCCTGCAGGCCATCGCGTGTGCCGACCTCCTGCAGGTGGATGCGCCGGCTGTTGCCGAACCAGACGGGGATGTTGCTGTGGGTCATGCCACGATGCCTTTCTGACGCAGGGTTGCGATGTTGTCCGCCGAAAGTCCCATCTGCTGCAGCACGTTGTCGGTGTCGTCGCCCAGGTGCGGCGCGCTGCTGCGGATCTGGCCCGGCGTGGCCGAGAGCTTGGGCACGATGCCGGGCACGGCAATGTCGTCACCGTCGCGCGTGTGCTGGGTCAGGATCATGTCGCGTGCGCGGTAGTGCGGGTCGTCAAAAATGTCGCGGGCGGTGTAGACGCGGCCCACCGGCACGCGCGCGGCGTTCAGCGCGTCGAGCACCTCCTGGATGCTGCGCGTCTGCGTCCAGGCACCGATGGCCGCGTCGATCTCGGCCACGCGCTTCACGCGCCCGGCGTTGTCGGTCAGATCTGGCGCTTGTCCCAGGTCGTTGCGGCCAATGGCCTCCATCAGGCGCTTGAAGATGCTGTCGCCGTTGCCGGCCACCAGCACGTAGCCGTCGCGGCAGGGGTAGGCATTGCTGGGGGCGATGCCAGGCAGCGCGCTGCCGGCGGCTTCGCGCACGGCACCGAAGGCGCTGTATTCGGGGATCAGGCTTTCCATCACGTTGAACACCGCCTCATGCAGCGCCACGTCGATCACCTGGCCGGCACCGCCATTCACCTTGCGGTGGTAGAGCGCCATCATCACGCCGATGACGCCGTGCAGCGCGGCCAGCGTGTCGCCGATCGATACGCCCACGCGCACCGGCACGCGGCCCGGCTCGGCGGTGAGGTGGCGCAGGCCGCCCATGGCTTCGCCGATGACGCCGAAGCCCGGCATGTCACGGTAGGGGCCGGTCTGGCCGTAGCCCGAGATGCGCAGCATCACCAGGCCGGGGTTGATCTTCTGCAGCTCGTCCCAGCCCATGCCCCAGGCTTCCAGCGTGCCGGGGCGGAAGTTCTCGATCAGCACATCGGCCTCGGCAATCAGCCGGCGGGCGATGTCCTGGCCCTCGGGGCTGCGCAGATCCAGCGCGATGGAGCGCTTGTTGCGCGACTGCACCTGCCACCAGACCGAGGTGCCGTGCTGGATCAGGCGCCAGTTGCGCAGCGGGTCGCCGGCGCCGGGTGCTTCGATCTTGATCACGTCGGCGCCGAACTCGCCCAGCGTCTTGCCGGCAAAGGGGCCGGCGATCAGCTGGCCCATCTCGATGACGCGCACGCCTTGCAAGGCGGCGGGCGTGCGTTGGGGTGGGGTGCTGCTCATGGTGTCTCCTTCTCGATTGGCGATGATGGCAAAGCCGTCTCCTTTGGTAAATCAACCATTCGGCAGCTTGCCATCGTGAAACGAGATGGCAGAATGGCCGCCATGAAGCTCGATCCCGTCTCCCTGCGCCTGTTCGTCGCCGTCATGGAAGAGGGCACCATTGCCGAGGCCGCCGCGCGCGAGCACATTGCCGCCTCGGCGGTGAGCAAGCGCCTGAGCGAGCTGGAGCAGCAGCTGGCCACCGAACTCTTCGTGCGCAGCAACAAGGGCACCGAGCCGACCGCCGCCGCCTTTGCGCTGCTGAACCTGGCGCGCGGCGTGCTCAACGACCTGGATGGCATCTTTGCCCAGATGCGCGAGTACGCCAGCGGCGTGCGCGGCCATGTGCGGGTGTTTGCCAACATCTCAGCCATCACGCAGTTTCTGCCGGGGGAGCTCAAGTCCTTCATGGCGCAGTACCCGCAGGTGCAGATCCACCTGCAGGAGCGCATCAGCTCGGTCATTGCCAAGGCGGTGGTCGACAACGCGGCCGACATCGGCATCCTGAACGCCGGCAACTACGGCGAGCAGCTCACGCTGCTGCCCTACCACGACGACGAACTGGTGGTGATCGCGCCGCAGGGCCACCCGCTCACGCGCAAGAAGTCGGTGCGCATGCAGCAGGTGCTGGACTTCGATGTGGTCGGTGCCCACCCGGGCAGCGTGATGAACCACCTGCTGACCAAGGCCGCCGCCGAACTGGGCCGCCCGCTGCGCCTGCGCATCCAGGTCAGCAGCTACGACGCGCTGTGCCTGATGGTGGCTTCGGGGCTGGGCATCGGCGTCATGCCGCGCCAGAGCGCGCAGCTGTTCATGCCGGCGCTCAGGATCCAGTGCATCACGCTGGCCGAACCCTGGGCCGCACGCAAGCTGGTGGTAGCGGTGCGCGATCTGGCGGCGCTGTCGCCGGTGGCGCGGCTGCTGGTGCAGCACATCAGCGGGCCAGCGCGCTGACCCGCCGCCCGGGGCCTACATGCCCAGGGACTTCAGCAGCGCATCGTGGTCGTCTTGCGCCTGCGCCTGCTCCGGCTTGGACGGGGTGGCACTGGCCAAGGCCCGGGTCTGGGCTTGGGCGATCACCTCGTCGGGGTTGACTTCTTCCTCGGCGGCGAAGTCGCGCAGGCGGATGAACTCGGTGCGGTCGATCGCCAGTTCCAGGTAGAAGATATTGCTTTTATCAGTGTAGAAGGTCACGCGCCGCACTTCCGGCTGGTCCAGCTGGGTGTCCACGCTCAAGACCACCTGCTTGTTGAGCACCAGCATCTTGGGCTGGTTCTGGGTGATGTTGGTCTGCAGTTCGCGCCGCACCTTGCCGGTGAAGTCGCCGACGATCTGGTTCATCAGCTCGCCCATGATGTTGCTCACCTCGTCCGAGGTGTGCGAATGCGACAGCGCGCTCTTGGGCATGCCCATGGTGAGCATGTAGCTCTCGTAGATTTCCATGGCGGCGGCGGCCGAGAAATTGAGCACGACCAGGCCGGAAAAACCGCCGTCGAACAGCACAAAGCAGCCAATGTCCGGCTTGAGGCTGGTCTTGGTGATGCGCTGGACCATGCCGGAGTAGTGCAGCCGGCTCTGGGTTGCCAGCGACAGCACCCGGGTCACTGAATTGCACAAGCTGGTCAGGATATCTTCGGTCCCCAACACCACGACGGATTCCTGCTTCGTTTCGCCCATCACTTGCCTTTCTGTTCAATACGGTGACTTTACAGCAAGGATCGGGGGGCTCTGGTCGCCCCGGTCCGCGGCTTCAGACCCGCTCGGCTTCGATCCAGCCTCGCAGGCTGTTGAACACCGCCAGTCCCTGCGCGCGCTGGAGGTCTTCGATGCGGATCACGTCTTCCTCGATGCGGCCTTCTTCCAGGTAGCGCGTGCGGGCCACGCCGCCCAGCAGGCCGCAGCGCAGCGGCGGCGTGAGCCAGCGCCCGTCCAGCCGCACGGCGATGTTGCTGCGCGTGCATTCGGTCAGTTCGCCCTGCGTGTTCCACAGCAGGGTGTCGAACACGCCGGCCTCGGTGGGGGCGACAGCGTCGTAGTGCGCGCGCTGGGTGGTCTTGTAGCGCACGAACTCGCTGTGCGCGGCCTCGAAGGGGGCCTTCCCCAGGCGCAGGCGCACGCGAGAGGGCGTGGCTTCCATGGCGTAGGCCTGTGCGTCCACCCCGCCGGCGGCATCGAGCAGCAGACGCACGCGCCACACGCCTTGCGGGTGGGTCTGTGCCAGTTGCGCCAGCGCATGTTCCAGCGACTGCACGGCAAAGGGGTAGCCGAAGTGTTGGGCGGCGCGCGCCATGCGTGCCAGGTGCCGCTGCATGTCGCGCGGCCGGCCGTCTTCCAGCCGCAGCGTCTCCAGCAGGCTGAAGGGCTGGCTGGCGCGTTTCAGGAAAGCGCGTTTGTGGTGCCACTCCTGCCATTCGCCGGCGGCCGTGGCATCGAAGGTGATGCCGCTGCCGATGCCGCAGCGCGCGGCGCCGTCCTGCACGGTGACGGTGCGGATCGCGACGTTGAAGGTGGCATGCCCGCCCGGGCGCACCACGCCGATGGCGCCGCAGTAGATGCCGCGCGGCTCGCGTTCGAGCGTACGGATCAGCTGCATGGTCTGCACCTTGGGCGCGCCGGTCACCGAACCGCAGGGAAAGAGGGCGGCAAAGACATCGGCCAGGGTGGTGCCGGGGCGGGTCGTGGCCGTCACGTCCGAGCTCATCTGGAACACGGTGGGCAGCGCCTCGATGCGAAACAGCTCGGGCACCCGCACCGAGTGCGGCTCGGCGATGCGCGACAGGTCGTTGCGCAGCAGGTCGACGATCATCACGTTCTCGGCCTGCTCCTTGGGCGAGGCGCGCAGCTGCGCCACCTGCTGCGCGTCCTGTTCGGCATTGGCGCCGCGTGGTGCCGTGCCTTTCATGGGGCGGGTCAGGATGTGCTGGCCGTGCCAGTCGAAGAACAGCTCGGGCGAGACCGACAGCACCTGCTCGACGCCGCTGTCGATGAAGGCGGCATAGCCGCCGGGCTGGGCGCGTTGCAGAGCATGGAACAGCGCACGCGGCTCGCCTTGTAACTCACCCAGCAGCGGTGCGGTGTAGTTGATCTGGTAGAGCTCGCCGGCGCCAATGGCCTGGTGGATGGCGTCCATGTTTCGATTGAACGCCTCGCGCGTCAGGCTGTTGTGCCAGGCCACCGCGGCGGGGGCAGGCGTTTCTTCCGTCGGCCAGTCGCGTGCCTTGTCATAGACACCGAACCAGGCCAGCGGGCCGTCGGCGGCATGCACCGCCAGCGCAGTATCGAAGGCTGGTGCCGCTTCATAGCGCACGTAGCCGACGCACCAGCGGCCCTCGCGTGCCAGCCGGTCTACCGTTGCCAGCAGCGGGCGCACCTCGTGCGGCGTGTGTGCCACCAGCGTCTGCAGCGGCGCGTCGAAGGCGCCGCGCAGCGCACCCGCCTGGCCGGTCTGCACCGGGCAGAAATCGATCAGGGCCTGCATCAGGAATCCTGGGTGGAGAAATCGCGCAGGCCATCGGCCTGCAGCTTGAGGATGCGGTCGGCCTGCAGCGCCGCCGGCATGGCGTGCGTGACCAGCACCAGCGAGGCGCCATGTTCGCGTGTCTGCGCAATCAGGGCGGCCATCACGCTGGCGGCGGTGGTCGGGTCGAGGTTGCCGGTGGGCTCGTCGGCCAGCAGCAGGGCCGGGCGGTGCACCAGCGCGCGTGCCATCGCCACGCGCTGCAGCTGGCCGCCGCTGAGTTGTTGCGGCAGGCGATGCCCCAGCTCGCCCAGGCCGACGGCCGCCAGCATGGCCTGCACGCGCGCCGGATCGGGGCGATTGAGCAGCATCAGCGGCAGTGCCACGTTCTGCGCCACGTCGAGGTGCGGCAGCACGTGGAAAGCCTGGAACACGAAGCCGACTTTCTCGCGCCGTAGCCGGGCGCGGGCGTCGTCGTCCAGCGTGGCGAGGTCCACGCCATCGATGGCCACCGTGCCGCTGTCCCAGTGATCCAGCCCGGCCAGGCAATTGAGCAGGGTGGACTTGCCCACGCCCGACTCGCCGATGATGGCCACGAACTCACCCGGCTGCACGGTGAGCGAGACGTGCTGGAACACCGGCACCTCGCCATAGCGTTTGCACAGGTTGTTGACGGCCAGGCTCATGCCGCGCCCTTGGCGAAGTCGTGCGCCCATTCGCGTGCAAGGTGCAGCACCTGCTGCAGCGCATCCGGCGCATCGCTGTGCACCACGCGGCGCTGCGGCATGGAACGCAGCCAGGTGATCTGGCGCTTGGCGAGCTGGCGCGTGGCGTAGATGCCGCGGTCGCGCAGTTCGCTCATGGGAAACACGCCATCGAGGGCTTCCCAGGCCTGGCGGTAGCCGACGCAGCGCATTGACGGCAGGTCGGGGTGCAGGTCGCCGCGGGCGCGCAAGGCCTGCACTTCCTCCAGGAAGCCGGCTGCCAGCATGGCGTCGAAACGCTGGGCAATGCGCTCATGCAGCCAGGCGCGGTCTAACGGTTCCAAGGAAATCAGGGTGCTAGCCCGCGTCACATCTGAGCCAGTCGCTATGTTTTTTGTAGTGTGGAAGCTGGAGAGCGGGCGGCCCGAAACGCGGAACACTTCGAGCGCGCGCTGGATGCGTTGCGAATCGCCCGGTTGCAGGCGCGCCGCGGTGGCCGGGTCCACCTGCGCCAGCTCGGCATGCAGCGCCGGCCAGCCCCTGGCCTGCGCCTCGGCTTCGAGGGCAGCGCGCACCTGGGCGTCGGCCTTCGGCATGTCGTCCAGCCCGTCGAACAGCGCCTTGAAGTACAGCATGGTGCCGCCCACCAGCAGTGGCAGTTTGCCGCGGGCGTGGATGGCATGGATGAGCTCGGTCGCATCGCGCACGAACTCGGCCGCGCTGTAGGCCTGCAGCGGGTCGCGGATGTCGATCAGGTGGTGTGGCACGGCGGCCAGCTCTTGCGCGCTGGGTTTGGCGGTGCCGATGTCCATGCCGCGGTAGACTAGGGCCGAGTCGACGCTGATGATCTCGACCGGCATTTCCTGCGCGATGGCCAGTGCCGCCGCCGTCTTGCCGCTGGCGGTGGGGCCGGCGATCGCCAGACAGCGGGGGAAGTCAGTGATCGCCGGTTTTGCCATGTTGTTGCACCAGGGTCCAGGCGGAGACGGCAATCAGCACGCTCCAGAACCACACGCCGTAGACCAGCGGCATCACGGTGCCGTCCATGTGCGTGCCGAGCCAGCCGCCGACCACGAAGGCGGCGGCCATCATCAGGAAACCGTTGAGCGCCGAGGCCGCGCCCGCTGCATAGGGGAAGGGGCCGACCGCGCCGCTCTGGCTGCAGGGCTGGTGCACGCCGTGCGCCAGCATGAAGAGGTAGAAGGGCAGCATGAGGGCCCAGCCGTTGTGCAACCCGGCCAGTGCCAGCATGCCCATGAGCGTGCCGCCCGCCAGCGAGAAGCCGCCAGCGACGGCCACCGTGCGGCGCACGCCCCAACGCGGCAGCAGACGGCGGCAGATCAGCGTGCCGAGGATGTAGGCGAACGACACCGTGAACATGAGCAGGCCGTACTGCGGCTTCGGGATCTGCAGCACCTGGATGAAGATGAAGGACGACGCGGCCAGGAAGGTGAACAGCCCGCCGTAGGAGGCGGTGGACAGGGCCGAGAAAGCCCAGAAGGTCGGGTGGCGCAGGATGCCGGCCCAGGTGGCCAGCAGCGTGGCGGGCTGCAGGGCCTGCGGGTTCTTCTGCGTCAGCGTTTCTTCGAAGCGCAGCGCCACCACGGCCAGCGTGACGACGCTGAAGACGGTCAGCGCCAGCAACGCCACGCGCCAGTTCATCCAGTCCGACAGCAGGCCGCCCAGCGGCGCGCTCATGCAGGCGGTGAGCCCCAGGCCGGTCAGCCCCTTGGACATCATGCGCGCGCCTTCCACCGGGCGGTACAGGTCGCGCACGACGGCGCGCGCGCACATCACGCCGGCCCCCATGGCCGCGCCCTGCACGATGCGCGCCATGATCAGCAGCTCCATGCTGGGCGCCAGCGTGCTGGCCACCGAGGCCAGCACATAGGCACCCATGCCCCACAGCAGAATGGGCCGGCGGCCGAAGCGGTCCGACAACGGGCCCCACACCAGTTGCGAGAGGCCGAAGGACAGCAGCAGCGCGGTGAGCGTGAGCTGTGCCTGCGCCAGCGTGGCGCCGAAGCCTTCGGTCAGCGCCGGCAGGGCGGGCAGGTAGAGATCGGTGGTGATCGGCTGCAGGCCCAGCAGCAGGGACAGGATGAGCACGACCAGCGCGGGAGACATGGCGCTGGCAGGAGAAACGGTCGTAACGGAAGCGGGAACGGACATCCGCCCAAGACTACCAGATTGGTGAATACCCTAATACCGTTGCAGGAGCTGTGCAGGGTTGCGGGGAGGTTTGTCCGTACAGTCAGGGCGAGAGAGGACGGATGAACGTGATCACGCCCCTGCCTGACAGTGAGTGGTATGCCAACGGCTCCGAGGCGCGGCTGTGCCGCGTGCCCTGGCCCCTGGCCGAAACGCTGGCCCGGCTGGGCTTGCCGCCGGCGGGCAGCGCCGAGCACAGGGTGCTGCGCGTCGATGGCAACGTGCTGCATTGGCAGGCGCAGGCCGACGGGAGCGTGCTGGTGTCGGTGCGCGGCGACGTGCAGGCGCCCGGCCGCTGTCTGCCGGTCGTGTGTGCGGCGCTCGGCATCGAGGCGGCGCAACTGCCCTGGGTGTCGGATGACCTGTCCGCCAAGCCTTGGCTGCTGTACCGGGAGGACGACAACGGCAACCGTCTGCCCATGTGGTACTTCCGCGAGCGTGAGACCGCCGAGGCGGTGGCGCGGGACTATGCGGCGCGCGGGCACAAGCAGACGTATGAGGTGGGCAACGTGTCCTGATTCACCCGCTTGAGGGATAGTCAGAAGAGGTCGCGAGGGCTAGCATGGTACGGGGAGCGTATTGCGTGGGCCCCTTTTTTCGATAGGAGAGACCATGACACCGGACATGCTTGTTGATCAATGGCGGCGCGGGCTTCGTATCGCCCATCGTGCCCATTACGAAGCGGCCAAATACTATTACCGCATGCACCTCGTGCTGAGCCTGCCGGCGGTGCTGATTGCGGCGCTTCTCAGTACGACGGTATTCGCGCAACTGCAGGATTCGACCGTCACCTGGATACGCGTTGCCATGGCGGTCCTGAGCGTGTTGACGGTCGTGCTCAGCAGTCTGCAGGCGGCGCTTCGTTTTGCCGAGCGCTCCGAGCGGCACAAGACCGCCGCGGTTCAGCTCGGCGAGGTCCGGCGAGAGCTGGAGCAGCAGCTGGTCTTTGAGCATCGCGATGAAGCGGTCATCGAACGATTGCGAAAAAAATGGGATGCAGCCGACCGCCAGGCCCCAACCATTCCCTCGAAGATCTACGACCGGGTGGCCGCCATGGTGGCTGACCTCGGCGACAAACCGCCGCGTGCGGCCAAGTGACTAGGCTAGAGGCGGGTATAGACCGTAGCTGTTGTTAGGTCTGGGATGGCGCACGGTCTACAACACGTTATGCGAAAGAAGGAGAAATGCGATGGGTCTTTATGTTCATAGCTTGAGTCGTCTCCCGCTCGGTATGGAGCGGGATTACTATCTGTATGTATTGGATTACGGCTGGGATGAACCACTTGGCGAGGCGTTGCATGCCAACTTTAGGCGGATGGCTGATCTCGCTGCAAAGAACAAAGCGGTAGTTATTGCCGGAACAGACTCACGCGCTTTTGCTGATGAGATTCTCTCTGTTCATGTCGACGATCCACAATTTTCGTGGAGCAATGTAAACGGGGAGAACGGAGAGGAGGTTTTGCCTGCACTCATGATCTCCACCATTCATCCCCAGAAGTTCAGATCTGAAGTCCCAGGGTATCGCTTGCCATCTGTTGGTAAGGGGGTCGCAGATGAGAAGCTTATTCTTATTCCACTCCGCGGCGTGTGCAAAAACTCAACAGAGGTTGTTGCCCTAGTTGAACGAATATTTCGGGACATAGCAGCAAAGAAGCCGCTCACTGATTTCGCCATCGCAAAACAGATAACAGCCGGCAATGGAGGGGCGTATTCGGATGCAATCGTTCTTAAACCCGCACTTTGGGGCGTGGGTGTTGATCTCAAGGAACTCGCAAAGACGTGGAAAGCAAGGCGCGCATGATAAGCCTGCTGCAAGCGACCGATAAAGAGCTGCGGTCTATTGCGTGCTCACGTCATTCGGTGGCGCTTTGAGCTACAGCGTTAACGCCCGCGCAAGAACAACACATCCAGATCCTTGATCGTCACCTGCCGCCAGGTCGGACGGCCGTGGTTGCACTGGTCGGAGCGTTCGGTCTGCTCCATCTGGCGCAGCAGCGCATTCATCTCATCCAGCGTCAGGCGCCGGTTGGCGCGCACGGCGCCGTGGCAGGCCATGGTGGCGAGCAGTTCGTTGCGGGCGCGCTCGATCACGCTGCTGGCATCGTGCTGTGCCAGCTCGGCCAGCACACTGCGCGCCAGTTCCACCGCATCACCCTGCACCAGCGTGGCCGGCACGGCGCGCACCGCCAGGGTCTTGGGTGAGAAGGGCGTGATCTCCAGGCCCAGCGTGTGCAGTGAGGTGGCGTGCGCTTCGGCGGTGGCCACTTCCTGCGGCGTGGCGGCAAAGGTGGCGGGAATCAGCAGCGGCTGGCTGGCGATGTCTTTCACATCGAGCTGGTTCTTCAGCCGTTCGTAGACGATGCGTTCGTGTGCGGCGTGCATGTCCACCACCACCAGGCCCTGCGCATTCTCGGCCAGGATGTAGATGCCCTGCAGCTGCGCCAGTGCGCGGCCCAGCGGCCAGGTGCTGGCGGCTTCTTCGCGGTTGAAGGTGGTGGTGGCCTGCGGCAGTCCTGGCGCAGGGGCCATATTCGGGCTTGGCTTGTCAGACCGGTCAGTCGTCGATGCGGTGTTGGCGGTCGCAGCAAGCGTTGGCTGCCACAGTGCCGCCAGGTCGCTGACGCGGTGGCCGCCCTGCGGCTGGCTGGGCGCTCCGAAATTGATAGCTGGTTGCGCCCAATTGGCGAAGGTTGGGGCTTGTTTTTGCTCCGAAAAATCCCCTGCAGCAGGCGTCATCACCTGGGCTGCTGCGTGCGCTGCCGCCAATGCTCGCGGCGCTGCCAGTGCGTTTTCGACCGCGTGGCGCACCGCCTGATGCACTTCGCGGCTGTCGCGAAAGCGCACCTCGATCTTGGTCGGGTGCACGTTCACGTCCACCCGCGTCGGGTCGATCTCCACATACAGCGCATAGACCGGCTGCCTGTGGCCGTGCAGCACGTCCTCGTAGGCACTGCGCGCGGCGTGGGTCAGCACCTTGTCGCGCACGAAGCGGCCGTTCACGTAAGAAAACTGGTGGTCGGCGCGCGAGCGCGCCGCATCCGGCACGCCAGCGCGGCCCCACACGCGCACGCCGTGCGAGGGGCCCAGGTGAGCCACGCTGGTGGTGAAGTTCACCGCCACCGACTGGCTGATGAAGTCCTCGCCCAGCACATCGGCCAGGCGCTGGTCCAGCGCAGTCATCGTGTCCGAGCCGCTGCAGACGCGCCACTGTTCCACCAGCTTGCCCTCGTGCCAGATGGCAAAGCCGACGTCCGGCCGCGCCAGCGCGTGGCGGCGCACCGACTCGATGCAGTGCGCCAGCTCGGTAGCGTCGGTCTTGAGGAATTTGCGCCGCGCCGGGGTGCTGAAGAACAGCTCCTTCACCTCCACCGTGGTGCCGGTGCTGCGTGCCACCGGTTTCAGCTCGCCGGTGCGGCCGTCCAGAAGATAAGCACTGTTTTGGCCTTCCGCCCTCGACAATATTGCGCAGTCAGCTATGGAATTGATAGCGGCCAGCGCCTCGCCGCGGAAACCCATGGTGCCGACCGACTCCAGGTCGTGCAGGTTGCTGATCTTGCTGGTGGCGTGGCGCTTGAAGGCAATCGGCAGTTCGTCACGCAGGATGCCGAAGCCGTTGTCTTCCACCGCAATCAGGCGCACGCCGCCAGCCAGCAGGCGCACCGTGATCTGGGTGGCACCGGCATCGAGCGCGTTGTCCACCAGTTCGCGCACCACCGAGGCCGGCCGCTCCACCACTTCGCCGGCGGCGATCTGGCTGATCAGCTCGTCGGGCAGTTCACGGATGGGGCGGCGGGGGGCGGGGGAAGGGAGGGCATTCACACGGGCATTTTAGGCGTGGAGGCCAGGATGTCGGGGGCAGCCCACTGTGGTTGCTGTGCCGGCGCTCCCTATCGCGCAGGTGACAGGGGGCATCGGGTTTGTGCTGATGCCAACAGGGCGCCAGTCATACCAAGATAGTTTCGAACCCCTCCGGCAGGTAGCCGGCCACATGCCCGAAACGGGCGATCATCAGGAGACAAGCATGGTAAGACACCAGGGTTTGGCAGTGACATGGCAGCGTGCTGCAGCACGTTCGGTGATAGGCGCGGTGGCAGCGGTTTGCCTGTCGGGAGCCTCCCAGGCACAGGAGACCTTCAAGATCGGTATCGTCAGTTTCCTCTCGGGTCAGGCGGCAGAGAGCTTCGGCATCCCGGCCGTCAACGGCGCCAAGGTGGTGATTGACGCCTTCAACAAGGGCGCTGCCCCGGCTCCCTACAACAAGACCGGCTTTGGCGGCATGAAGATCGAACCGATCTATGTGGACGAGAACGGCGGTGCCACCAAGCAGGTGCAGGAATTGCGCAATCTGTACGACCGCGATAAGGTCGATGCCGTGGTCGGCTATGTCGGTTCGGGCGACTGCCTCGCCGTGGCGCCAGTGGCCGAGGAGATGAAGAAGTTCCTGGTTCTCTATGACTGCGGCACGCCGCGTATCTTCGAGGACAACAAGCTCAACTATGTCTTTCGCACGGCTGCCCACGCGACCATGGACAACGTGGCGCTGGCGCGCTACCTGAAGGCACGCAACATCAAGGTGGGTAGTTTCAACCGGATCAACCAAGACTACGCTTGGGGCCAGGACTCGAAGAAGGACTTCACCTGGTCAATGGAGAAGCTCTATCCTGAGGCCAAGGCGGGTGAAGATCAGCTGCCCAAGTTCGGCTCGGGTCAGTACGGGACCGAGATTTCGGCGCTGATGTCCAAGCCCGCCGACATCACCCACAGCAGTCTGTGGGGCGGGGACCTGCAGGCGTTCATCCTGCAGGCGGGGCCGCGGGGCTTGTTCAAGAAATCCCAGGTCGTTCTGTCGGCGGGCGACCATGTGCTGCCGAGCCTGGGCGAGAAGATGCCCGATGGCACCATCCTGGGCGCTCGCGGCGCCTATGGCCTGATGTCGCCGAAATCGGCCCTCAACGACTGGTGGTGGGACATCTACAGCAAGGCCTACAACGTCTATCCGGTGCAGGCCCCGTACCGCATGGTGCAGTCGCTGCTGGGTCTGAAGCTGGCCGTCGAGAAGGCCATGGCGGCCAACGGCGGCAAGAAGCCGACACCTGAGCAGTTGGCGGCTGCGCTGAGGGGGCTGGAGTGGGATTCCCCGGCCGGCAAGATCCGCATGGCGCTGGGCAATGGCCACCAGGCGATCCAGGAAACCGCCATCGGCAAGACCCGTTATGACGCGGCCAGGAAAATGGTGATGCTCGATGACATCGTGCGTTTCCCGGCGGAATGCGTCAACCCGCCCGCCAACATGAAATCCGAGGACTGGATCAAGGCCGGCTTCCCGGGCGCCAAGGGTTGCCCGTAAAGGTGCTTCATCTTCCTGCCGCACGACGGCAGTCTTGCGCCTTCGGCCTGCAGGCTGAAGGCGCGTTTCTCTCCATCGGAGTGCGCACATGAGCTCCCTGCTGACCATCCTGATCGATGGCCTGACCTATGCGTCGTGGCTGTTCATCGTGGCTCTCGGACTGACGCTGGTATTCGGCGTGCTGAAGATACTCAATATCGCCCATGGCAGCTTCTATGCCTTGGGCGCCTATGCCGCGGCCAGCTTCGTGGGCTGGGCCGCCACCATGAAATGGGCCCCGGGCTTCACGCTGGTGGCCATGCTGCTGGCGGCCGTGGCCGTGGCGGCCGTGGTGGCGCCCCTGACCGAACGCGGGCTGCTGCGCTTCTTTTATGGCCGGGACGAAGTGCTGCTGGTGCTGGTGACGTACGCCATGTTCCTGATCATGGAAGACGTGACCAAACTGATCTGGGGTGCCAATCCGTATTACGTGTCCGAGCCCTATGGCCTGTTCGGCAATATCGACATCGGCCATCAGACCTATGTGGGGTATGACTTTGTCCTGGTGCTGCTGGCGGCGGTCGTGGGTTTGGTCGTCTGGTGGGGCCTGAACCGGACGCGCCAGGGCAAGATCGTGCTGGCGGTCATCCACAGTTCGGAGATTGCCGCCAGCATGGGCGTCAATGTGTCCCGTGTCTACATGCTGGCGTTCTCCATCGGCATCTTTCTCGCTGCCCTGGGCGGGGCCTTTACCGCGCCGATGATTTCCGTGCAGCCCGGCGTGTCGGTGGGCGTGATCATTGTTTCGTTTGCCGTCGTGATCATCGGCGGGCTGGGCAGCATCGAGGGGGCCGCCCTGGGGGCGCTGATCGTTGGCCTGGCGCGCTCGCTGGCCGTGCACCTGGCGCCGGTGGCCGAACTGTTTTCGATTTATTGCGTGATGGCCATCGTGCTGATGTTCAGGCCCGAGGGCTTGTTCCAGCGCATCCAGTCCCGAAAGATCTGAACCCATGGCTGTCATTCCGTTTTCTTCCGGGCCGTCTTCCAGCCTGTCGCGGCCGTCCGCATCGCCCTGGCGCACCCTGGCGCTGGGCCTGGGTTGTTGCGCCACCTTGGCGGTGGGCGGGCTGGTGATGCCCAAGTGGCTCACCTTTCTGATCACCATGGCCGCGGCCAATGGCCTGGTGTCGCTGGGCATCGTGGTGCTGATGCGCGGGGGTGTCGTGTCATTCGGGCAGGGCATGGTGTTTGCCCTTGGCGGCTACACCGCTGCGCTGGTCTTCAACAAGCTGGGCTTCACCGATGCCCTCGGCCTCACGCTGGCCGGTGGCACCCTCGCCGCGCTGGTGGCCGCACCGTTTGCGCCGCTGCTGTCACGCTACCGCGGCATCTTCTTTGCCATGCTGACGCTGGCCTTGTCCATGGTGACCTACGGCCTGCTGATGAAGCTCGACATGCTGGGCGGTTCCGACGGCTTCAACCTGGGACGGCCCACCTTGCTGGGGTACGCCTTGCCGGATGCGCAGGTCGGCTACATCCTGTACCTGCTGACCATCGCGATGGCCACGGTCATGGCATTGCTGGCGCGGGTCTATTTCGACAGCACGCGCGGCCTGATCACGCTGGCCGTGCGTGAAAACGAATTGCGGGTCGAGTACCTGGGCGGCTCGGTCCGCCAGGCCATGGTGATCAACTTCATCCTGGCCGCCTTCTGCGGCGGCCTGGGCGGTGCGCTGGCGGTCATGGCCCTGGGCCACATCGATCCCGGCTTCAGTTTCTGGACCACCTCGGGCGAATTCGTCTTCGTCGCCATCCTGGCCGGCTGGCAGAGCGTGATTGCGGTGTTCGTCGCGAGTACCGCGCTGGAGGTGGTGCGGTCCTTCTCCAGTTCCTACTTCCCCAACACCTGGCAGCTGGCGCTGGGCCTGTTCCTGCTGTTCGTGATCCGCTTCCTGCCGCGGGGCATCGGCTCGCTGTGGATCAAAAGGGGGGCGCGATGAACACCCTGCTGGAAGCCCGCGGCGTGGGACGCCGTTTCGGCGCCGTGGTGGCCGCGTCGGATATCAACATCCGCATCGCGGCCGGCGAGCGGGTGAGCCTGATCGGCAGCAACGGCGCCGGCAAGACCACCTTCGTCAACATGATCACCGGCTACCTCAAGCCGGACGAAGGCCAGATCCTGCTGGACGGCCGCGACATCACGCCGCTGCATCCGCGGGCCGTCACCCGGCTGGGGGTGGCCCGTTCGTTCCAGATTCCCCAGCTCTTCGGCGACCTGAGCGTGCTGGACAACATGCTGGTGGCCAATGCCTGTCATGACCGGCGCCTGAGCTTCTGGCAGGCCGCCCAGCGGCCGGCGGCGCTGGAGCGGGCCGAAACCCTGCTCGAACGTTTCCACCTGAGCGAGCATCGCAACCGGTACGTGAGCGAACTGCCCGGCGGCGTGCGCAAGCTGCTGGACATCGCCATGGCACTCACCGGCTCGCCCAAGCTGCTCCTGCTCGATGAGCCCACCAGCGGGGTGGCGGCGGAAGAGAAGTTCCTGATGATGGACACCATCATGACCGCGCTGGGTGCCGAGCGTGCCACGACGGTGCTGTTCGTCGAGCACGACATGGACATCGTCGAGCGCCATGCCAGCCGCGTGGTGGCGTTTTACAGCGGCCGCGTGATTGCCGACGACACACCCGCGGCCGCGCTGGCCACCGATGATGTTCGCCGCTATGTCACGGGCGAACTGCTGCCCGAATAGCACAGGGGGTAAGGGGCGATGCTCAAGATTGAAGGTTTACACGTTTCCATCCAGTCGGTGGTGGCGCTGCGGGGGCTGTCGCTCACGGTGGCCGACGGCACCATGGTCGGGCTGGTCGGGCGCAACGGCGCCGGCAAGACCACCCTGCTGCGCTCGATCATGGGCCACCTCACGCCCGGGCAGGGCAGCATCCATTTCGACGGGCAGGACCTCGGCACCCTGCCGCGTCACGCCCGCGCCGGCCTGGGCATCGGCTACATGCCGGAAGACCGCGGCCTGGTGCCCGAGCTGACGGTGGAAGAGAACATCCTCGTGCCGGTGTGGGTGAGCCAGTCACTCCAGACGGATGAGCGCCTGGCGCTGGTCTACCGTGTCCTGCCCGAACTGCAGGAGATGCGCGATCGCCGCGCCTTGCTGCTCTCGGGCGGCCAGCAAAAGCTGGTGGCACTGGCGCGCGCATTGGCCGTGGGCACCCGCCTGCTGCTGCTGGATGAGCCGTTCGAGGGGGTGGCGCCTGCGCTGTCCAAGCGGCTGGCCGAAGTGATTGCCGGGCTCAAGGGCAGCGAGGTTTCGGTCCTGATTGCGCAGAGCGACCTCAACCATTCGCGCAAGCTGGTGGATGCCGAGTTCGTGATCGAACGCGGTGCCAACGTGGCGCCCGCTACCGCATGAATCACTGGCAGGGCTATCCGGTTCCCGCCATGCGCTGGGAGGCGCTCCACGGCGACCGCATCGTGCGCTGCTTTGCGCAGCGCCCCGCGAGCCTGTTTGCCATGTTCGCGGATTCGCTCGCGAGCCGACCCGAGGCCGAGGCCGAGGCGCTGGTGTTCGAAGGCCAGCGCTGGACCTACCGCCAGTGCGATGCGATCTCAGCCCGTCTGGCGGCCGGCCTGGCCGCGCAGGGGGTGGTGCAGGGCGACCGGGTGGTGCTGTTTCTCGACAACCGGCCCGAGTTCGTTTTTGCCCTGCTGGCACTGGCACGCCTGGGCGCGATCACCGTGCCGGTGGGGGTGCGCGAGCAGCGCCCGGGCCTGGCCTACATCGCGCGGCAATGCGGCGCCAGGGGCCTCATTGCCGAAGCCGCGCTGGCCGAGCGCATCCCTGATGCCGCCGAAGCGCCGGAACTGCAGATCCGGATCGTCGCCGGGCAGGCGGCAGGCTTCACGCCATGGGCGGCGCTGATGGCCTGCGACGCGCCGCCGCCGGTGGTGGCGGACGTGGCCGAGACCGATGTGGCGGTGATTCTCTATACCTCGGGCACCACCGGCCACCCCAAAGGGGCCACGCTCACGCACCTGAACATCGCGCACTCGGTCATGCACTACCAGGCCTGCATGAAACTCGGGGCCGCTGACCGGTCTGCGCTGGCGGTGCCGGCCAGCCATGTCACCGGCCTGATCGCCATCATCGCGGCCATGCTCCGGGTGGGGGGTGCGACAGTGATCGTGCCGGCGTTCAAGGCCGAGTCCTTCATTGCGCTGATGCAGGACGAGCGGGTCACGCACACCCTGATGGTGCCGGCCATGTACAACCTCTGCCTGCTGCACCCCAGCTTTGCCGCGGCCGACCTCGGTGCCTGGCGCATCGGCGGTTATGGTGGTGCGCCCATGCCACTGGCCACCATCGATGCGCTGGCGGAACGTTTGCCGCGACTCATTTTGCTCAATGCCTACGGCGCCACTGAAACCACATCACCCACCACCATGATGCCCATGGGGCAGACCCGCGACCATGCCGACAGCGTGGGCGTGGCGCTGCCCGCGGCGGACATTCGCGTGATGGACGATCTTGGCCATGAGCTGCCGTCCGGCGAGGTGGGCGAGTTGTGGATCAGCGGCCCGATGGTGGTGCCCGGTTACTGGGCCAATCCGGAAGCCACGGCGGCTGCGTTCACCGCCGGCTACTGGCATTCGGGCGATCTGGGCTCCGTGGATGCGCAAGGTTATGTCCGGGTGTTTGACCGCAAGAAGGACATGCTCAACCGCGGCGGTTTCAAGATCTACTCGACCGAGGTGGAGAACGTCCTGATGGCCTGGCCCGGCATGGTGGAAGCGGCCATCGTGGCCCGCCCCTGCCCGGTGCTGGGGGAACGCGTGCACGCTTTCGTTTTCGCGCCTGGCCTGGCGCCGGATGACGCGGCTTTGCAGCGCCATTGCGCCGCCCGGCTGGCCGACTACAAGGTACCCGAAAGCTTCACCTGGTGCGAGGCCCCCTTGCCGCGCAATGCCAACGGCAAGGTGATGAAGCGATTGCTGCGCGACAGGTTGAGTGCCTGAATGGCAACTGTGCCATCTCCGACCAAGGTTGGAGATGGCTCCGGTCCCCAGGGGCCTGTCGGGTCGCGATCATCCCTGCCCATGGAACTGATCTCCGTTCTCATCGACTTCGTCGAGAACACGGCAGTTCTCAACCAGAAGAAACCCATCCTCGTGCGCATCAACGCGCAGATCCGTTTGACCAAGTAGAAGAAACCGGGTGCCGAAAAAATAGTCCCCCGAGAGGGCTATTTTTGTGCCCGACGGCCAGTGGGCTCAGATGTGGCCGAGGGCGCGCAGGATCTTTTCCGGCGTGACCGGCTGCGACCAGCACGCCGCCTTCAAGGGCCGCAGGGCGTCGTTGATGGCGTTTACCACCGCGCCCGGCGCACCGGCGGTGCCGGCCTCGCCCGCGCCCTTGGCACCCAGTACCGAACTGCGCGTGGGCGTCTCGACGTGGGCTACCTCGATGTCGGGCATCTCGCCGGCCATGGGTACCAGGTAGTCGGCCATGCTGCCGTTTTTCATCAGGCCCTGGTCGTCGTACAGGCATTCCTCGAACAGTGCGCCGCCGATGCCTTGCACGATGGCGCCGCGGATCTGCTCATCCACCAGCTTGGGGTTGATGACCCGACCGCAGTCTTCCACGGCCCAGTGCTTGAGCAGCTTGACGAAACCGGTTTCGGTGTCCACCTCCACGTAGGAGGCCTGCACGCCGTTGGTGAAGATGAAAGGGTAGTCGCGTTGCGCGTAGTGGCGCGTCACCATGAGTTCCGAGGTGAAGCCCGGCGGCAGCGTGTCGGGCCGGTAGTAGGCCACACGCCCCAGTTCCTTCAGGTCCAGAAGGGTCTCGCCGCTCACGAGGTCTTTCACCACACCCTCGCTCACCGTCATGCCGGCAGCGTCGCGCTTGAGCATGGCCTCGGCCACCTTGAGGATGTTGGTCCGCAAGGCCAGGCCGGCCTGCAGCACCGCTTCACCGCCGATGCCGGCCCCGCGCGAGGCCCAAGTGCCACCGCCGTAGGGCACGGTCTCGGTGTCGCCGGTGACCAGGCGCACGGCATTCATGGGCACGCCCACGGCATCGGCGGCGATCTGCGCGTAGATCGCCTCGGTGCCCTGGCCTTGTTCGCCCACGCTGACCATCACGGCCACGCCGCCACTGGGCTCCAGGCGGATGGTGGCGCCATCTTGCGAGGAGATGCGCGCGCCGCCCACGCCGTAGAAGGCAGCGCTGGGGTTGGTGAGTTCGATCAGGGTGGCAAAACCGATGCCGCGGTAGATGCCCTTGGCGCGCAGCGCGGCTTGCTCGGCACGCAGCGTGGGGTAATCCATCAGCGCCTCGATCTTGCGCAGACACGCTTCATGCGAGAGCACTTCCAGCTTGATGCCCGAGGCACCGGTAGCCGGGTAGGCGTTGTCGGGGATGACGTTGCGGCGACGGAACTCCAACGGGTCCATGCCCAGCTTGGCGGCCGCCAGGTCTACCAGGCCTTCGGTGACGGCGCACGCGATGGGGTGGCCCACGCCGCGGTACTGGCAGGTGGGGGTCTTGTTCAGGAACACCACGCTGAGATTGGCACGGTATTCCTTGTGCTTGTAGGGGCCGCCGGTGAGGTTGACGACCTGGTTGCCCTCGATGCCGCTGGTGCGCGGGAACATGGAGAAGGGACCGATGCCGGTCACGTCGTCGATCTCGAAGGCCAGGATGTCGCCCTGCTTGCTGGCGGCGATGCGGCCCTTGATACGGTGCTCGCGCGCGTGGATGTCGCTGGTGAACGACTCCAGCCGGTCTGCCACGAACTTCACCGGCCGTTTGAGCAGGATGGCGGTGGCCACGGTGGCGAAGTCGTCCGGGTAGGCATGCACCTTGATGCCAAACGAGCCGCCCACGTCCTTGCAGATCACGCGCACAGCGGATTCCGGCAGGTCGAACTGACGCGAGTACAGGTCCTGCATCATGTGCGGGGCCTGCTGCGAGTGGTAGACGGTGAGCTGGCCCGAGGCCGGGTTGTAGTCGGCGATCTGGCAGCGGGGCTCCAGCGTCACACCGGTGTGACGGCCAAAATCGAAGGTGGCTTCAGCGACCACGTCGGCCTCGGCAAAGACCTTGTCCACACCGCCGGTGTCCAGGCTGCGCGTGAAGCACAGGTTGTCACCCAGTTCGGGGTGAATGACTGGCGTGGCCGGATCGAGCGCGGTGTTCATGTCCAGCGCGGCGGGTAGTGCTGCCCACTCCACCTGCACGTACTGCAGTGCGTCTTCGGCCTCGGCGCGCGTCTTGGCCACCACGGCCACCACAGGCTCGCCCTGCCAGCAGGCGCGCTCGATGGCCATGGGGTATTGTGGTGCGGACTTGATGCCGGCCAGGTGGGTGAGGGTGGCTACCCAGGGTTTGCAGATGGTGGCCAGATCCTTGCCGTCATAGACACCCAGCACGCCAGGCATCATGCGGGCGTAGTCGCGGTCAATGCGCAGGATCTTCATGTGCGCCACCGGTGAGCGCCAGAACACGACGTGGCCCATGCGCGGCAGTTCCAGGTCGTCCACGTACTGGCCGCGGCCCTCGGTCAGGCGTTCGATGTTGGGGCGCGGGATGGCCTGGCCAATGTGGCGGGCATCCTTGAGTGCGCCACCCAGCGGTTCGGCCACCGGGCTTTGCGGGTCGGACTGCGGGCCTTCGGCACGGACGGCCAGCGCGTCTTCCAGCGATTTCTTCAGTTCACGTGATTCGGGGGCGTTCATGTCGGGGCCTGTTCAGACTAATTTCGCAAGTGCGAACATGGGTTAAAAGCGCGCCAATCCAGGCGCGCGACGACGCCCAGGCTGGCCGCCTGGGCTAGGAGTGCAACAACGAGTG
>ERZ1292640.122-Hain-H43-02um-R1-122-length-61088-cov-9_pt1 | contig 61088 bp, 56 predicted proteins | sample MGYA00564404_ERZ1292640 | MGnify/ENA primary metagenome ERZ1292640 (study PRJEB36523, sample SAMEA6512636) | groundwater metagenome | collected 2019-01-08 | study: AquaDiva: Metagenomics assemblies of 32 groundwater samples | reverse complement strand
CCGGCGCCTGGACCATCTACGACACCACCGGCAGCTACGCGGTGGCCAACCCGGAACGGGTGGAACACCTGATCGTCATGCTGCCGAAAGCACAGATGGTCGAGCGCGGCCTGCGCCTGGACACGCTGATGGCGCGCCCGGTCGGCGGCGCCAGCGGCATTGCCCGCGTGGCGCTGACCACCATGCGCAGCACCTTCCAGGAACTGCCACACATGAGTGCCGACGCCGCGCGCGGCGCCGGCGAGCTGATCGCCCAGCTGGTGCGTCTGTCGCTGATCGAGCTGTCGGGACAGGAAACCGCGCTGACGCAGCGCGCGGCGCTGAAAGACCGCATCCGCGGCTACGTCGCGCTGCACCTGCGCGACCCCGAACTCACGGTCGACCAGATCGCGCATGCACTGAACTGCAGCAAGCGCCACCTCTACAACGCCTTCGCCGAAGAAGACCAGACGCTGGCCAGCTACATCCAGCACCTGCGGCTGGACGCCTGCCTGCGCGAACTGCAGCACCCGATGGCGCAGTCGCGCCCGATCACCGACATCGCGCTGTCCTGGGGCTTCAACAACCTGTCGCATTTCAGCCGCGTGTTCCGCGAGCACACGGGCCTGAGCCCGAGCGAGTTCCGCAACCAGTCCCAGACGCGACTGCAGCCGCATTGATCTTTGCGCCGGCTTGGTGAACAGTAGCGGATCATCGCAACCAGATCCGCCCGTCCAGGAGACACCATGCACATCCCCTCACTCAAGGAAGTCGTCAGCGCCGACGAATGGCAGCTGCGCTGCGACCTCGCCGCTGCCTACCGCCTGGTGGCCGCCTACGGCTGGAGCGACCTGGTGTTCACCCACATCAGCGCCCGCATCCCCGGCCCGGAACACCACTTCCTCATCAACCCCTACGGCCTGATGTTCGACGAGATCACGGCCTCCAGCCTGGTCAAGGTCGACCCCGACTGCAACAAGCTCAGCGACTCGCCCTTCCCGGTCAACCCGGCCGGCTTCGTCATCCACAGCGCCATCCACCAGGTGCGCGAGGACGCCGGCTGTGTGCTGCACACCCACTCGCGCGCCGGCGTGGCGGTGAGCGCGCAGAAATGCGGCGTGCTGCCGATCAGCCAGCAGTCCACCTTCGTGCTCGGTTCCTTGGCCTACCATGACTACGAGGGCGTGGCCCTGCGCGACGACGAGAAACCGCGCCTGCAGGCCGATCTGGGCAACGCCAACTACCTGGTGCTGCGCAACCACGGCCTGCTCACCGTGGGCCGCAGCATCGCCGATGCCTTCCTCGCCATGTACACCTTCGAGGCCACCTGCCGCATCCAGCTCGATGCCCAGGCCGGCGGCGAACTGGTGCACGTAAACCCGCAAATCCTCACCGGCGTGGCCGCTGCCATGAAGACCGTCACCGTCGGCCAGGGCGCGGGGCTGGTGTGGCCCGCACTGCTGCGCAAGCTCGAACGGCTGGACCCAGGCTACAAGACCTGAGCCCCACAAATGCTATATTTTTGATAGCTATCGGCGCAGCAAATACTAGGGCTACTTGCCAAAAATCTTCTTCAGGCCCTCGCTCGCCTTGTCACCCAGGCTGGCCCCGGTACCGGTGCCGACGCCGGGCATGAGCACCGTGCCGATGGCCGCACCGATCATGGCGCCGCGTGTCAGCGTCACCTGCGGCTCGCTCACCGTGCCGCCCAGCGCCAGCGGCACGCCCACCGCCCCGCCGAGCTCCACGCTGATGCGCCCGCTCAAGGCCTGACTCGGCGAGACGGCCACCTGCCCAGTGGCACTGAGCACGCCCGAGCTGGCCACCAGGTTGCTCAGTTCGATCGCCTTGCCCTGTGTGCGCACCTGTCCGGCCAAGGTATCCAGCGGGGTCTCACCGCCGCGGCTCATGCCCACCGTCTTCACCGCACGGGCCAGATCGATGCCGTGCACCACCGCCTGGTGCACGGTGAAGGTCGACTGGGTCTGCAGCGCCTCCAGCAGCGCTCCGGGTTTGCGGGTACGGGCATTGAACGTTGTGCTGGCTTCCAGCCGGCCGCTCAGTGGCTGTGCCGCCTGCGACTTCGGCGTCGGTTCGGGCGCCGTCAGGCGTGACACTTCCACGTCGCGCGTCTGCAACTGGCCCTTGAGCGCGAATTCGGCCCCCGCTTCCTTGGCGGGCTGCAATTCGAGGCGCCCCTTGACCGTACCACCGGCCACCTGCAACGCCACCCCCCAGGCCAGCCGGTCGGCCTCACGTTGCAAGGCGAGCTTGCTGCCCTGCAAGCGGCCCTGCACGACCTGCGCCTCCAGCTGCTGCGGCCAGACATCCGGGCTCAGGGTGGCGTCGGCCTGCAGCGTGATGGCCGCCCCCTTGGCGTCCACCCAGGTCAGGCCGTCGAGCACGGTGCGGCGCGGCAGCAACTGCCACGGCACGTCACCCTGCGGCTGATCCTGGGGTCTGGCCTTCTTCATTGCGGCCAGCAAGGCGTCGATGCCGGGCTGCGGCAGCACGGCACGGCGCACGACCAGCGTCGCTGGCGCCGCCCGGCCCTGCAGCAGATCGGCCCACACCGGCCGCACCTCGACGCGCGCCACCGTCAATGCCGGTTGGGTCTGCAGCGCGATGTGGTCCACCGCCACAGCCGGCAGCGGCCACAACGCCACGTCGATGCGGCCCAGCGTCACGCCCACCCCGAGCGCCGTGCCGGCTTGCTGTTCGAGGCGGTGGCGGAAGTCGTCGGTGCCGATCCAGCGCTGCAGCGCCAGCACCCCGGTTGCCAGCAACAGGAGCAGCACCAGCAGGGCCAGGGCGATCCATTTGAGCGCGCGTTTCATGCCGGCATTGTGGCATCGGCTTGGGGGTGCAGGCTGCGCTGGCGCCAGGCCAGCAGCGCCCCCAGCCACAGGGCCAGCGCCGAAAACACCAGGCCGCGGCTCAGGCCGCCGGGGCCGTCGGCAATCCAGCCCACGATGGTGGGGCCGACGATCTGGCCGGCGGCAAAGACGATGGTGAAGGCGCTGATGCCGGCGGCCCACTGCTCCGATGGCAGGTTGTGCCGCACCAGCGCCGTGGTGGACGCCACCACCGACAAAAACACGCCACCGAACAACAGGCCGGAGGCCAGCACCACGCCCCAGGCCGAGGTGAGCGCCGGCAGCACCGTGGCCACGCCGAGCAGGGTATTGAGAATCGCCAGCGCCTGGCCGCCACGGTAGCGGTCCAGCAGACCGGCCCACAGCCGCGCCGAGACCACCACCGCCAGCCCCAGCAGCGCGTAGAACCCCGTGACGGCCTGCGGTGCCACACCCTGCTCGCGCAAGAGGGCAATCACAAACGTCATGTAGCCGATGTAACCGACGCCGAACAGGCCGTAGCCGGCCAGCGCGTAACCCAGCGGGCGCCAGTGGAACGCGGTCGCCGGCGCAGCAGGCCCGGCGGCCGGCGCGGCACCGAGCTGGCGCAAGCGGCTCGCCGGCCACCACAAGGCCGCTGTGGCGGCACAGCAGACCGCCGCCAGCGCCCACCAGGCCCAGGCCCAGCCATGCGGCACCCCGGCCGCAGCGCCCAGCACCAGGGGCACGCCGAGCGCCGACAGCGTGATGCCCCAGCCCGTTCCGCCGTAATACAGCCCCAGCAGCAGGCCGGCACGTCGCGGCTGCAGGGCACCCATGCGCGCCGCCAACAGGCCGCCGGCAATGAAGATGAAGGCACTCGCCACCCCGGCCAGCAGGCGCTGCAGCAAGAGCGGCGCCGCGCCGGTAAAGAAGCCGCTCAGCCCCATGAACAGGCTGGCCAGCAGCGCGCCACCCAGCAGCAAGCTCACCGCGCCCAGACGTTGCATCAGCCGGGGCGTGGCCAGGGCGCCGAGCAGGTAGCCCAGGGCGTTGGCGGTGTTCATGGCGCCGGCCAGGGTGTAGCTCCAACCCAGGTCAGCGCGCATCACCGGCAACAGCAGGCCGTAGGCAAAGCGCGTGATGCCCAGCGACACGGCCGCGGCCAGCGAGAGCGCCAGCGCCAGTCCCATGAGCGACAGGGGGGAGGCTTGAGAAAGCGGCGAGTGGCGCGACATGATGTCCAGCATTCTGCGGGAAAGCCGAGCGCCCTGCCCCCGGGTCCTGTCACAAAGACAGCAGCCTGTCCCAGGCAAGGGCTTCGGCGAATCCGTAGGCTATGCCGTGTTCCCTCCCCATCGTGAAAGAAAGTCTCCATGCGTTCCCTGTTTGATCCCGTCCAGGCCGGTGCCCTGTCCCTGTCCAACCGCATCGTCATGGCGCCGCTGACGCGCAACCGCGCCCCGGGCGCCCTGCCCAACGCCTTGATGACGACCTACTACACCCAGCGCGCCTCGGCCGGCCTCATCATCACCGAGGCCACCGCCATCAGCCACCAGGGCCAGGGCTATGCCGACGTGCCCGGCATCTGGAGCGAGGAACAGGTGACACGCTGGAAAGTCATCACCGACGCCGTGCATGCAGCCGGCGGCAAGATCGTCATGCAGCTCTGGCACGTCGGCCGCGTCTCGCACACCGAACTGCAACCGAATCACCAGGCACCGGTGGCGCCCTCCGCCCTCACCGCCAAGACCAAGACCGTGCTGATCAAGGACGGCGTGCCGACCTTCGTCGAGACGTCGGCACCGCGCGCGCTCGAACTCACTGAGCTGCCCGGCATCGTCAATGACTACCGCCGTGCCGCCCGCAACGCCATCGCCGCCGGCTTCGACGGCGTGGAAGTACACGGTGCCAACGGCTACCTGCTCGACCAGTTCCTGCGCTCGGGCTCCAACCAGCGCACCGATGCCTACGGTGGTGCGATCGAAAACCGCGCCCGCCTGCTGCTCGAAGTGATGCAGGCCGTCTGCGAGGAGATCGGCGCCCAGCGCACCGGTTTGCGCCTGTCACCGGTGACGCCGGCCAACGACGCCAGCGATGCACATCCGCAACCGCTGTTCGAGCATGTGGTGCGTGAACTGGCCAAGCTGGACCTGGCCTATATGCACATCATCGAGGGCGCCACCGGTGGTCCGCGCGACCATCAGCAAGGCGATACGCCGTTCGACTATGCGGCCCTGCAGGCGGCCTACCGTACCGCCGGCGGCAAGGCAGCCTGGATGGTGAACAACGGCTATGACCGCCCACTGGCGGAACAGTCGCTCGCGCAGGGTGCCGACCTGGTGGCCTATGGCCGCCCCTTCATTGCCAACCCCGATCTGGTGCGCCGGCTGCGTGAAGGCGGCCCGTTCAATGCGGTGGAGCGCGCCACCCTCTACGGCGGTGGCGAAAAGGGTTACACCGACTACCCGGCGGTGGCCTGATCAAGTCCGCCACTCAGTGGCCGCCCTCTTCGGCGGCCCACAGGCGGTGTGCGTCCACCAGCACGCGGGTCACGGCTTCCTGCGCATCCCAGCGCGCAGCATCGGCGGCCAGCGCGGCATCGAGTGCCGTGCGCCGCGCCTGCAAAGCCTCGGTCAGGGTGACCTCACCCAGGCCGTAGGCCTTGCCGGCCAGTTGGGCGACATTCGCCATGGCCTGTTGCACGGCGGCCTGCCGCTGCGCCACGGCCACGGCGTTGGTGGCCTGCAGCACGGTACGCTGGGCCGTCGCCTCCACCCGTTGCCGCGTCTGGACCAGGCGCTGTTCGGCAGCATCAGCCAGCGCCAGCGTGGCGCGCTGCTCGCCTTCACGGTAGGCGCCGGGCAGCGGGATCGACACATAAACACCGACGATGTTGTCCTGGCCGCTGCGCTCGCGTGCCGCGCGCACCCCCAGCAGCGGGTCGGGTCGGGTGTCGAGCCGGGCCCGTTCACTGCGCAGACGTGCCTGGCGCAACTCGGCCTCGGCCAGTTCGATCTCGTGGTTGTCGCTCACGATGCGCTGCAGCCAGTCCTGCGCCGAGCCTGGCAGGGGCGGCGCACCCGCTGCGATGGCCAGCGGAACGCTCCCGACCGCCAGACCGGGAAAGCGCTTTTGCAATTCCTGCCGCTGCATCTGCTCGCGTGCCAGCGCCAGCTGCTCGGCGGCCTGGGCCCGGTCATGCTCGGCCTGCGCCATCATCTGGTCCATGCGCGGCGCATCACCGGCCTTGACACGACGTGACGCCACCTGCAGTTGCTCCTGCGCCAGCGCGGCCTGCTGCGTCAGCACCGATGCTGCACTGCGTTCACGTTGCCAGCCGTACCAGGCCGCCACCAGGCTGCGCACCGCCTCATGCCACACATCGGCATAGGCCGACTGGCCCGCCGCCACCCCGGCATTGCCGAGATCGCGGTCGGTCTGGGCCTTGCCGCCCCAGCGGATGCTGCGCTCCAGTGCCAGGTCGCTCTCGGCATAGTCCGGCCCGGCGGTTTCCTTGCGTTGCTGCGCACCCAGTTTGAGGTTCCATTCATGGACACCGGCCGCCAGCTGCTGACTGCGCGCCTGCGCCACCGCCATGCCGGCACGCGCGGCCTGCACCTGCGGCAGGGTTGATATCACCTCGCGTGTCGGGCTCACCGGCGGCAGCGACAGCTGGGCCACCAGGACATCGGCCTCATTGGCCAGCGCGCTGGCCGTCAGCCCCAACGCCAGAACGCCCAGCAGGAAACGGCCTGCCTTCAACTGCTTCATGCCAGCCTCCCGAATGCCTGCAAGGGCACGGCCCAGTAAAACACCTGGGGCGATTGCAGCACCTCGCGCAGACGCACCACCAGCGGCGCCACATCGCCGCTGCGCATCGCCATGTGCACAAAGACCCGGCGCGCGCGTCCCTGGACCTGCTCCATCGCCGTGGTCAGCGGCGCATGACCCCCGATGCCATGACCCTGGATCACGGAAAAACCAGGCACCAGATCGGTGTGCTGGCGCAGCAGATCGAGCATTTCTTCTTCGAGCGCCAGCGGCAGCGCCAGCGTCAGCAGGCAATCCATGCCCGCGGCCCAGGGCCCTTCGGCCGGAAAGTTTGCATCTTGGTTCATGATGACGTCGCCACGCCAAAGCGGCGGAACAGAATGGGCAACAGCAGCAGCGTCAACGCGGTGGCACTGAACAGGCCACCGATCACCACCACCGCCAGCGGACGCTGGATTTCGGAACCCGGCCCGGTGGCCAGCAGCAGCGGCACCAGACCCAGGGCCGTGATGCTGGCGGTCATCAGCACCGGGCGCAGGCGGCGCAGCGCGCCCTGGTGCACTACCTCTTCCAGCGCCATGCCGCGTGCCAGCAACTGGTTGAAGTGCGTCACCAGCACCAGACCGTTGAGCACGGCAATGCCCATCAGCGCAATGAAACCCACCGAGGCCGGCACCGACAGGTACTCGCCCGACACCGCCAGCGCCACCACACCGCCCACCAGGGCAAACGGGATGTTGGCGAACACCAGCAGCGCCTGGCGCAGCGTGCCCAGGGTGGCGAACAGCAGCAGCACGATCAGGCCCAGCACCACCGGAATCACCAGAGCCAGGCGGGCGGCGGCGCGCTGCTGGTTCTCGAACTGGCCACCCCAGGTGACATGCACCCCCGGCGGCAAGGTGATGTTCTTCGCCACCGCGGCCTTGGCCTCGTCGACGAAGCCCACCAGGTCACGGTCGCGCACATTGGCGCGCACCACCGCCATGCGCGAGGAGTTCTCACGCTCGATCTTCACCGGGCCATCGACCACCTCCAGCGTGGCCACGTGGCTCAGCGGAATGGCCTGGCCGTCGGCCAGCGGCAGGCGCAATTGGGCAAAGGTGGCCGGCGTCATCTGCGTCGCCGCCGGGCCGCGCAGCAGCAAGGGCACACGGCGGGCATCGACCAGCACCGTGCCGACCGGCAGGCCCTCCACCAGCGTGCGCAGGTCGTTCTGGATCTGCTCCACCGACAGGCCCAGGCGGCCGGCGGCCACGCGGTCGATGACCACGCGGAAATACTGCACGCCCTCGTTCTTCACGGTGATCACATCCTCGCTGCCGGCAATGCCGGAGAGCAGCTTGACCATCTGCTCGGCCAGCTGGTTCAGCACCTGCGGGTCGCTGCCGAAGATCTTGACCGCCACGTCGCCACGCACGCCGGACAGCATCTCGGCGGTACGCATCTCGATCGGCTGGGTGAAACTCAGGTTGATGCCGGCGAACTCGGCGCCCACCTTGCGCACCTCGTCCAGCACGGCTTCCTTGCTGTCGAAGCGCCACTGGTCCTTGGGCTTGAGCACCAGGAAGGTGTCGGTTTCGTTCAGCCCCATCGGGTCCAACCCCAGTTCGTCGGCGCCGACCCGGGCCACGATGCTGCTGACCTCCGGCACCGCCGCCAGCACGCGGCGTTGCAGGGCCTGGTCCATCGCCACCGAGGTGTCCAGGTTGATGGACGGCAGCTTCTCAATCTGCACGATGGCGTCGCCCTCGTCCATCGAGGGCATGAAGGACTTGCCCACCAGCGTGTACAGGCCGACCGCCAGCAGCAGCAGGGCCAGCGAGGCCCCCACCACCAGCCGGCCATGACCCAGTGCCCAGTGCAGCATGCGGGCGTAATTGCGCTCCAGCCAGAGCACCAGCCGCGGCGCGGCATGGTGCCCGCCCTTCAGAAAGAACGAGGCCAGCACCGGAATGACGGTAAGCGACAGCAGCAGGGAGGTCAGCAGCGCGAACACGATGGTGACGGCCACCGGCACGAACATCTTGCCCTCCAGCCCCTGCAGCGTCAGCAGCGGAACGAACACCATCATGATGATGACCATGCCCGAGGTCACCGGCAGCGCCACCTCCTGCACGGCACGGAACACGTCGTGCAGTCGCAGCTTGCCGGCGGCGGAGGGACGCGCCTGCAGGTTTTCCACCACCACCACCGCCGCATCGACCAGCATGCCGATGGCAATGGCCAGGCCGCCGAGCGACATCAGGTTGGCCGAGAGCTTGAACTGCTGCATCAGGATGAAGGTGCCCAAAGCGGACAAGGGCAGGATCAGCGCCACCACCAGCGCCGCGCGCAGATTGCCCAGGAACAGCAGCAACAGCACCAGCACCAGTACGATGGCCTCCATCAGCGCCTTGGACACCGTGTTCACCGCGCGTTCGACCAGGTTGCCGCGGTCGTAGAAGGGCTGGATCGTGATGCCGGGCGGCAGGGTCTTGCCGATGATCTCCAGCCGGGCCTTGACCTCGCGCACCACCTTCTGCGCGTTGGCACCGCGCAGGCCCAGCACCAGGCCCTGCACCGTCTCCTGCTTGCCGTTCTGGCTGACGGCACCATAGCGCGTCAGGCTGCCCATGCGCACCAGCGCCACGTCGCCCACGCGCACCGCCTGGCCGTTGCGCTCGAGCACGGCGATGGCGCGCACGTCGTCGAGCGTGCGGATGCTGCCGTCGCTGCGCACCAGCAGCGACTCCTCGCCACTGGCCAGCCGGCCGGCGCCGTCATTGCGGTTGTTGGCCGCCAGTGCCGCCTGCAACTGCGCCAGCGAGATGCGGCGCGCCGCCAGCGCCGCCACATCCGGTACCACCTCGAAGGCGCGCGCATGGCCGCCGAGCGAATTGATGTCGGCCACGCCGGGAATGCCGCGCAGCTGCGGGCGGACCACGGTGTCGAGCAGGGTGCGCTTCTCGGTCAGCGTGGCCTCGCCCTCGATGGTGAACATGAACATCTCGCCCAGCGGCGTGGTGATCGGCGCCAGCCCGCCGGAAAGGCCCGCGGGCAACTGGTCCATCACGCCGGACAGGCGCTCGCCCACCTGCTGGCGCGCCCAGTAGATGTCGGTGCCGTCGGCGAAATCGAGCGTGATGTCGGCAATCGCGTACTTGCTCTGCGAGCGCAGCACAGTCTGGTGCGGCAGGCCCAGCAGTTCCTGCTCGATCGGGATCACCACGCGCGATTCGACTTCGGCCGGCGTCATGCCCGGCGCCTTCAGGATGATCTTGACCTGGGTCGACGACACGTCGGGAAAGGCGTCGATCGGCAGGTCGCGAAGCGCCAGGGTACCGGCGCCCACCAGGCTCAACGTCAGCACCATGACCAGCAGCCGTTGCGACAGCGCAAAGGCAATCAGGCGTGCCAGCATCACTTCCCCGCGCCGGCTTCAGCGCCCAGGCCGAGCCAGGCGCCCTTGATCGCGGCCACGCCCTTGACTGCCACCTCGTCCCCCGCCTTGAGTCCGGAGGTGATGAGCACCTCGCTGCCGCCCCCCGGGCCGGTGGTCACGACCACGGCGCGAAAGCCCTGCGGCTGGCGCACGAACACGTAGCGGTGACCACCCTGCTGCACCACGGCCGCCGCCGGCACGCTCAAGGCACCCGCCCCCGATGCAGCGGCGGAGCCCTGCCAGCGCAGTTGCACGAACTGGTTGATGCGCAGACAGTCCTCCTGGCCCATCAGTTCGGCGCGCAGCTGCACCCCTTGGGTCGCACTGTTGAGCTGCGGCGAGAGCGCGGTGATGCGCGCCGGCGTCTTGCAGCCGTCCACCCCCAGCGCATCCCCCACGCGCAGGGCCTGCGCCTGCTCACGGGAGGCCTGCAACTCGATCGCCAATCGGCCTGCGCGTGCGATGTGCGCCACCGGGCTGCCGGCTTCCAGCCGCTGGCCCGGCACCGCCATCTGTTCCAGCACGGTACCGGCCACCGGCGCCACCAGGGTCAGCTGAGGCGACAAGCCCGCCGTGCGGGATGCCTGGGTCAGCGCCGCCTCGCTGGCGCCGGCCAGGCGCAGCGCCTGACGGCGTTCGCGCGCGGCCAGCGCCGCCATCTCGTACTGGGCACGCGACTCGTTGCGCCGGTGCTCGGAGACGATGCCGTCGGCAAACATCTGCTCATCGCGCTGCGCCTTGCTCTGAGCCAGCCGGGCCTGGGTATCGGCCAGCAGCCACTCACGTTGCCATTGCGCCAGTTCCGGGCTCATGATGCGTGCCACCGGCTGACCCGCCCGCACCGCCTGCATCGGCGCCACCAGTACGGCTTGCACCACGCCGGCCACCGGCATGCTGACCACATCGCTTTGCTGTGCCGGCAACACTGCCGTACCCTGCAGCACCACCGCACCGGCACCGGCCACCTGGGGTTGCGCCGGCGCCGTGCTCACGCCAGCACCGGCATCCAGCTTGCTGCTCCAGGGAATCAGCTTGGCGGCATCCTGCGCCGCCACGGCGCCAGAAAAACCGGCCATGAAGCAGGCGACGCCCAGGGCGGCACGGGAAGGTCGGAGAGGAAACAGCATGGGCAACATAAAATGACCCGGTTCGTAAGACAACCGTCTTTTAACTCTACTCCACCCCGATTAAGGCCTGCTTAAGAACTGGCGGTATGACCCGGCCCTGTCATATCCCCATGGTAGGCTCAAGTTTCCCATGTCAAATGTCCGTCTTCGCCGCACCTTGCCGGCCGCGTGCCTTGCTGTTGCCTGCGCAACGGCAGGCACTGCCGCGCAAGCCCAGACCCCGGAGGAAGGACAACGGCTGTCACTGCACGCCCAGACCACCTTCATCTGGCAGGCCAAGCCGGCCTTTCACGCCGGCTACAGCGGCACCAACAGCCTGAGCCCACTGGAAGAACGCTCCTATTCGCTCACCGCCACGGCCGACCTCGGCCTGCGCCTGTGGGACGGTGCCCAACTGCACCTCAACCCGGAAGCCGCCAAGGGCGAGCCGCTGTCACGCCTGACCGGCGCCGGCGGCCTGTCCAACGGTGAGCTGGCGCGCACCTCCGGCCCCGACCTCCATGCCTACCGCGCGCGGCTGTTTCTGCTGCAGCGCTGGAACGCCGGCGGCGAGACCGAAACCATCGAAGCCGGCTTCAACGAGGTCGGCGGCACCGCCAGCACACGGCGCTGGACGCTGGCGGTGGGCAACTTCTCGCTGCTCGACTACTTCGACACCAACCCCTACGCCAAGGACCCGCGCAGCCAGTTCTTCAACTGGGCCTTCATGACGCATGGTGCCTGGGATTACGCCGCTGACTCGCGCGGTTACAGCAACGCCGTGCTGCTCGACTACAGCACCCCGACCTGGGCCGTGCGTGTGGCACGTGCGGCCGTTCCGGTGGAGTCCAATGGTCTGGCACTGGACGGCAATCTGGGCAAACACTACGGCGATCAGATCGAGATCGAGTCCGACCTGCCGCTGCATCTGCCCGCCGGCCCGCTGCGCGCCAGCGTGCTGTGGTTCCGCAACCAGGCCGTCATGGGCAGCTACACCGACGCCATCGCCCTGGGCGGCGTACCCGATGTCGGCCTGGTACGGCGTGAACAGACCAAGACCGGCTGGGGCCTGACCCTGCTGGCACCGCTGGCCGAGGACGCCGGCCTGTTCCTGCGCCTGAGCGGCAATGACGGCGGCACCGAGACCTACGCCTTCACCGAAATCGACCGGCAATCGGCCGTGGGTGGCCAGTTCACCGGCCACCGCTGGGGCCGGGGCGCCGACCGCTGGGGCGTGGCCCTGGCTGTCAACGAGATCTCCGGTCCGCACCGCGATTACCTGAAAGCCGGCGGCCAGGGTTTCTTCCTGGGCGACGGTGCGCTCAACTATGCGCCGGAACGCGTCTTCGAAACCTGGTACCGCTGGGCCCTGCCGGACTGGGCCACGCGCACCGGCAAAGTGCAGTCCGCAGTTTCGCTAGGCTGGCAGCACATCAGCAACCCGGGCTACAACCAGGACCGCGGGCCGGTGCAGGTCTACTCGTTGCGCTGGCACAGCGAGTTCTAGGCACCTAACCCGACGCCAGTACGCGGAAACTCACCGACGCGCACAGGCCCTGGCCGCCGGGCGCATCGCCCAGTTCGAAGCGGGCATGCATCACTTCGGCGAATTTGGCGACGATGGCCAGGCCCAGACCAGCGCCCTGGCCCAGCCGGTCGGCCTGCACGCCGCGCACGCCGCGCTGCATCAGGTGGCGGCGCTCCTCCAGTGTCAGGCCCGGCCCGTTGTCGATCACCGACAATTTCACCGTGCCGTCCTGCTGCGTCAACACCACCGTCACGGTACTGGCCTGTCCCTGTGGCGCACGGCCGTAACGCAGGGCGTTGTCGAGCAGGTTGCCCAGCACGCCCTCGATCAGCGCCACATTGCCCGCCACCCGCAAGGGCTGCTCCAGCCCCTGCACGCCCAGATCCACCCCGGCCGCATCGGCGCGCGGAAGGTAGCGCAGCACCGTTTCGTGCACCACGGCATCGAGCGCCACCGGCTCCTGCTGCACGCCGGCATCGGCCTCCTCGGCCAGCGCCAAGGCCAGCAACTGCTCCACCAGCCGGCTGGCGCGCGCTTCACTGGCGCCGATGCGCTGCAACTGCTCGCGCCACTGTGCCGGATCCTGCTGCGCCAGCCCGTATTCGGCCAGCGCGCGAATACCGGCCAGCGGGGTGCGCAGCTCATGCGCCACATTGCCGGAGAACTCACGCTGCGCCTGCATGCTGTGGCTGACGCGCGCCAACAGCGCATTGATGGCCGTGCCCAGGTGCTCGATATCGCTGGAACTGGCCGACACCGGCACCGGCGTCAGGTCCAGCGCATCGCGTTGCTCGACCGAACGCTGCAGCTCAGCCAGCGGCCGCAGCTCCTGGCCGATGATGCGCCGCAGCCACCCCGCCAGCAGCAGCAGCAGCAACACCTGCGGCGCCACCGAATACAGCAGCACGTTGTGCAGCAAGGCATTGCGGCTTCCCATGGTCTGCGCCACCACCACCACGAACGGGCTCGGCTCATTGCGCCGCAGCACCACGCTGCGCAGCGTCTGGCCCTGGTAGCTGATCTCGGAAAAACGGGTGCGCGCCGGTGCATCCGGCAACGGTGCGTGCAAGCCGGGGTGCCCGGCCATCACCGAACCGTCGGGCCGTTGCACCGCGAAGAACACGCTCTCGCTCTGGTCGAACAGCACCGCGCTCATCTCTTGCGTCGAGAGCTCCAACGCCAGACCGCCCGCCTGGGCCTTGACGCGCGAAGCCAGCGCATGGGCATCATCGAGCAGGGCGCGGTCGAACGCCTTCTGGGCGAAAAAGTAGGCCACGCCCACGGTCAGCGCCGTGCCCAGCAGCCAGGTCAGGGCCAGCGGCAGCAGCACGTGGCGCACCACGCGCGCACGCAGCGAGGGCTTGCGTGGCAGCGCCGGCCCCGGGCGGTCTGGCACGGCACTCAACCCGGCTCTCCCGACACCGGCTCCAGCACATAACCCAGGCCGCGCAAGGTCCGGATGCCGGCACCACTGTGGCTGAGCTTCTTGCGCAAACGTGAAATGAAGGCCTCCAGCGCGTTGTCGCCCAGCGCTTCGTCAAAACTGGAGAGCTTGTCCGACAGCGTACGCTTGCTGATCACCCGGCCCGGTGGCGTCATCAGCTCCCACAGCACCTCGAACTCGCGCGCCGGCAGCTCCAGCAAGGCCGCACCGATGGAGAACCGACGCGCCTTGCGGTCCAGCACCAGGCGGCCGATCTCGAAACGGTCCTCGGTGCCCTGGGTGCGGCGCACCAGGGCGCGCAGCCGCGCCTCGACCTCGGCCAGCTCGAAGGGTTTGCCCAGGTAGTCGTCGGCACCGGCGTCCAGCCCGGCAATGCGTTCCTCGGTCCGGTTTCTTGCGGTGAGCACCAGCACCGGCGTGCGGTCGCCGCGGGCGCGTGCTTCGCGCAGCACGGTCAGGCCATTGGCCGTCGCGCTGGACGGGCCGCTGGTGGCGGGCAGGTTGAGGTCGAGCAGCACGGCGTCGAAGGGTTGCACGCGCCAGAAATGACGGGCCTGCTCCAGCGTCTGGGCCTCGTCCACCCGGTGGCCGGCATCGCACAGGCTGTGCCGCATCACATCGCGCAGGACGGGATCGTCTTCGACCAGCAGGATTCTCATGAAGGCAGCATCAGCAACAGGAGGGCTCTACGCGTTTTCACCAGGCGGGAAGTCAGCCAGTGGTCAGTAGGCACTTTCGACAATCGGTCCATGAGCATACGACAGTTCTTTCTGCTTTCAAGCCTGCTGCTGGCGCTGCCCGCCCTGGCGCAGACACCCGCCAGCGCAGCGGTCTCCCTGGAACAGGCCCTGCAGGCCGCCCGCAACAACCTGGACGTCGCCCTGGCGCGCAATGCCCTGGCGGCCGCCCGCGCCGACGTGGTGAGCGCCAACCGTGCACCGTTCCCGGTCCTGACCGCCAAGCTCGGCCAGATGGACCTGCAAAACGGCATCGGCGATGGCAACTTCATGACGGAAAAGCGCGTCGACAAATCGATCGGCCTGGACTGGACCTGGGAGCGCGGCAACAAACGTGAACTGCGCACCCTGACCGCCGAGCGCGCCGCCTCCGCCGCCCAGGCCGACCTGGACGAGATCCGTACCCAGCAGCTGCTGGGCGTGCAGGCAGGTTTCTACAACCTGCTGGCCGCGCAGGAACGGCTGGCCCAGGTCACGCTGATCGAACGCAGTGCCGCCCAGCTGGCCAGCGCCGCCCAGAAAAGGCTTCAGGCCGGCGATCTGGCGGCGCAGGACGCGGCCCGCACCGAGATCGAAGCCCAGCGCGCCCGCTCCGACGTCCAGCTGGCCGAGCTGGATCGCCAGCGCGCCGCCCTCCTGCTGTGGCAATTCACGGGGCTGCCCACGCCGCCCGATCGCTTGCAGGCGCAAACCGACTGGCCGGCCCTGGCTGGCGACCGGACCGTGGCACACCACCTCGATGTCCTGGTGGACGCCCGCCCCGATGTGCGGGCCGCGCAGGCCCGGTTGCAAGCCGCGCAGGCGGCCCTCGATGGCAGCACGGCGCAACGCCGCTCCGACATCACCTGGGGCGCCTCCTACGACCATTACCCGGGCACCTCCACGGCGCTGATGGAACTGCGCATGCAGATGCCGCTGCAGTGGGGCTACAGCTACCAGGGCGAGATCGCACGGGCCACTGCCCAGCTGGCCCAGGCCCAGGACGCGCTGGAAAAAATCCGGCGCCAGGCCCAGGCCGAACTGCAGCGCCTGCAGCAGGAAGCGCTCAACACCGCCCAGCGCGCCCGCATGTATGAAACCGACATCCTGCCGCGCGCGCGCAAGGTGGCGGATGGCGCCGAACTGGCCTACAGCAAGGGCGCCATGTCGTTGACCGATCTGCTCGATGCACGGCGCACCCTGCGCGCCACGCTGCTCGATGCCCTGGCGGCCCGCGCCGACTACGCCAAGGCCACCGGCGCCTGGCAGTTGCGCACCCAGGCGGAAGCAAGCACCGCCGCCCCCACCCACTGAATACCGTCCCATCCAGGTGTCGTCAAACCATGCTGAACCGTTTTCTGCCCCTCCTTGTCCTGTCCGCGCTGGGATTGAGCGCCTGCACCGAAGCCCCCGCCCCCAAGGCGGACGCGCCCGCGCCCATCGTGCAGGGCCATCAGTTGCGCTTTGCCGCCGGCCACCCGCAGCTCGCCCTGCTGACCCTGAGCGCCGCTGCACCGGCCCGGGCCATGACCGTCGAACTGCCGGCCAAGCTGGTATGGAACGAAGAACGCACCCAGCGCATTTACCCGGCCTTTGCCGGCCGCGTCATGGCCATCAAGGCCGACGTCGGCCAGAAAGTCCTGTCCGGCGCCCCCTTGGCCCTGCTCGCCTCGCCCGATTTCGGCCAGGCGCAGAGCGAAACCGCCAAGGCCGAGGCCGATGAACGCCTGATGAACAAGGCACTGCAGCGCCAGCGTGAGCTGTTCGAAGCCGGCATCGTCGCGCGCAAGGAACTGGAGCAGGCCGAGGCCGAAGCGGAGCGCGCGCGCGCCGAGGTGGAACGCGCACGCGCACGCACCCGCCTGTATGGCAGCGGCAGCGGTGTCAACCAGCAGCTGGCCTTGAGCGCCAGCATCGGCGGCGTGGTGGTGGAGCGCAATCTCAACCCGGGTCAGGAAGTGCGACCCGAGCTGGCCGGCCCGGGCGTGCCGGCGCTGTTCGTGGTGACCGATCCGTCCTCGCTCTGGCTCCAGATCGATGCGCGCGAGTCCGAAGTCGGCACGGTACGGCCAGGCGCCACGTTCGAGCTGACCATCGCCGCCCTGGCGGGACAGAAATTCGAAGGCCGCGTCATCAACGCTTCGGACTTCATCGATCCCCAGACCCGCACCATCAAGATCCGCGCCCTGGTGGCCAACCCGCAGCGTCTGCTCAAGGCCGAGATGCTGGCCACCGCCCGTTTCGAACGCCTCTTCGACAGCGGGGTGGTGGTACCGGCCTCGGCCGTGCTCCTGCATGGTGCCGGTCACTCGGTGTTCGTGCAGACACGCCCTGGCGAATTCGAGCCACGCGCGGTGGAACTGGCCTACCTCGGTCCGAAGGAAGTCGTCGTTTCCAGCGGCCTGCAGGCCGGTGAGCAAGTGGTCAGCGACAACGCCCTCCTGCTCGCGCGTCAATTTCGGCAAGCACAGAATCAGGCCCAAGCCGTTACCGGATCTGCGCCAGGCGCTACCAAAACAGAAGCGCCCGGCAAATCTGACACTGGGGCAGCACAAAAATGAAGCGCCTCATCCAGTACGCCCTGTACCAGCCGCTGTTCATCATCCTGGGCACGCTGCTGTTCGCGATGGCCGGCGTCATCGCCTTCAAGAACCTGTCGGTCGAGGCCTTCCCCGACGTCACCGACACCCAGGTCACCGTCATTGCGCTCTACCCGGGGCGGGCCGCGGAGGAGGTGGAAAAGCAGGTCACGCTGCCGATCGAGATGGCGCTCTCCGGCCTGCCCAACTCGATCCGCGTCTTCTCGCACACCCAGTTCGGCCTGTCCTTCACCGTCGTCACCTATGACGACGCGGCCACCGTGCTGCAGGTGCGCCAGCAGGTCAACGAGCGCCTGCGCAGCGTGGACCTGCCGCCCGGCGTGGAAGCCAACATCGCGCCCAACGCCACGCCGGTGGGCGAGGTCATGCGCTACCGCCTGCGTGGCGACGGCAAGTCCACCACCGAGCTGCGCACACTGGAAGACTGGGTGGTCGAGCGCGCCCTGCGCCAGGTGCCGGGCGTGGCCGACGTGGTGGCCATGGGCGGCTTCATCAAGCAGTACGAGGTGCAGCCCGATCTGGACAAGCTGCGCGCCTACAAGCTGTCGTTCCAGAGCCTGCTCGACGCGCTGGGCCGCGGCAACTCCAACGTCGGTGGCAGCTACGTGGCCCAGGGCGTGCAGCAGTACGCCATCCGCGGCATCGGTCTGCTGCGCTCGGCCGACGACATCGGCAGCATCGTGGTGGCGACGCGCAACGGCACGCCGATCCTGATCCGCGACATCGCCAAGGTCAGCATCGGCGCCGTGCCACGGCTGGGCACGGTGGGGCAGGATCTGGACGACGACGTCATCACCGGCATGGTGGTGATGCGCAAGGGCGAGAACCCGAGCGAGGTGCTCAAGGGCGTGAAGGACAAGATCGCCGAGCTCAACGAGCGCAGCCTGCCCCCCGGCGTGCAGATCGTGCCTTACTACGACCGCACCTGGCTGATGGGCAAGACCCTCTCCACCGTGTTCAAGAACCTGGTGGAAGGCGCGCTGCTGGTCTCCCTCGTGCTCTACCTGTTCCTCTCCAACCTGCGCGCCAGTCTGGCGGTGGTGGTGGTGATCCCGCTGGCGCTGCTCGCCACCTTCCTCGGCCTGAAGATCATGGGCGTGCCGGCCAACCTGTTGTCACTCGGCGCCATGGACTTCGGCATCATCGTCGACGGTGCCGTGATCGTGATCGAGAACATCATGCACCGGCTGGAAAAAGACAGCGAGACCATGCCCGAGAGCGAGCGGCGCCAGGCCATCATCGAAGCGGCCAACGAAGTCGGGCGGCCGACGCTGTTCTCCATGCTGATCATCATTGCCGCGCACATCCCGATCTTCGCGCTGCAGCGCCACGAAGGCCGCATCTTCCAGCCCATGGCCTTGTCGGTCACCACGGCGCTGGTCGGCTCGCTGATCTTCTCGCTCACGCTGGTGCCCTTGCTGGCCTACTGGATGCTGCGCCGCAAGCTGCCGCACGGCGACAACCGCCTCGTGGCCAGCGCCAAGCGGCTCTACGAGCCGGTGCTGCTGTGGGCTCTGAGCCACCGGCGCCAGGTGGTGGCCATGGCACTGGGCGCCTTCGTGCTGGCCATGGTGGCGGCCGCCCGGCTGGGCTCGGAGTTCCTGCCCGAACTGAACGAGGGGACGCTCTGGGTCAACCTGCGCCTGCCGGCCAGCGTGGCCAACGACGAGGCGGCGCGCATCCTGCGCAGCGCCCGCCAGGCCTTGCTGACCGTGCCTGAAGTCCGGACCACCGTTTCCAAGGCCGGCCAGCCCGAGGACGGCACCGACCCCAAGACCATCAGCATGGCCGAGGTGTTCGTCGACATCAAGCCGCAGGAAGAATGGCGCCGGGGCTTGACGCACGAGCAGCTGATCGCCGAGATGGAGCGCGCCGTCAGCGCCATTCCCGGCCTGGTGCCGGTGTTCTCGCAGCCGATCCGCGACAACGTGCTGGAATCGATCTCGCAGATCGACGGCCAGATCGTGATCAAGATCGCCGGCGACGATCTGGCGGAACTGCGCCAGACCGCCGAAGCCATCGAACGCGAGATCCGGCAGGTGGCTGGCGTCTACCGCGCCGAAATCGACCGCCTGGGTGAACTGCCGCAACTGGTGATCGACATCGATCGCGACCGGGCCGCCCGTTACGGCCTCAACGTCGCCGACGTGGAAGACGTGATCGAGGCCGCCCTGGCCGGCAAGGCTTCCACCCAGTTATGGGAGGGGGAGCGCAAGTTCGCCGTGGCCGTGCGCTTGCCGGCCGAGCGACGCAGCATTGCCAATCTGCCGGCCACGCTGATCGCCACCCCCGACGGCGGCTACACCACGCTGGGCAACGTGGCCGACATCCGCGAAACCAGCGGCGCCATGAACATCGCACGCGAGGCCGGGCGGCGCACCATGGCCATCGGCATCTTCATCCGCGACCGCGACATGGGTTCGGTGGTGAAGGACATGAAGGCGCGCGTGGCCAGCAACGTCAAGCTACCGGCCAACTATGCGATCAAGTGGTCGGGCGAGTTCGAGAACCAGGAGCGCGCCATGCAGCGGCTGTCGCTGGTGGTGCCGATCTCGCTGCTGCTGATCTTCGTGCTGCTGTTCGATGCCTTCGGTTCGTTCAAGAAGGCGGTGCTGATCCTGGTCAACGTGCCGCTGGCGCTGATCGGCGGCTTCATTGCGCTCTGGGTGTTTTCGATTCCGTTGTCGGTATCGGCGGCCATCGGCTTCATCGCGTTGTCCGGCCAGGCCGTGCTCAACGGCGTGGTCATGCTCTCGGTGTTCCAGCAGCTGCGCAACGCCGGCCATACTGTGCTGGAAGCGGCGCGCCTGGGTTCCCTGCAACGCCTGCGCACCGTGCTCATGACCGCCATGCTGGCGGCGCTTGGCCTGTTGCCGATGGCCTTGTCGCACGACATCGGATCGGAAACCCAGCGCCCGCTGGCCATCGTGGTCATTGGCGGCCTGGTCACCGCCACCTTGCTCACGCTGGTGCTGCTGCCGGTGCTCTATGTGGCCTGGTTCTCCAAGCTCAAGGTCGACGAGCAACTGGCCAAGCCAACCACCCGGCCCTGAGCGATACCTCCGTCAACCCTCGCCGAGACCGATCGGCGAGGGCGCCCGCATCACGATGCGGGTGAACAGGCGGTCGTAGACCGGGTCGCGCGGGTACTTGCCGGTCAGCGGATCGCAGTTGGTGGCAAAGGCCGCATCCAGCGCCTTCCAGTCCTCCGCCGTCAACACTTTCTCGGCCTCGGGCATGATCACCGTCTCCTCCAGCCGCATGTGCTCGAGGTAGAACGCCAGGTAGCGTTTGGCCGCCTCGTCGAAGGCCGCCCGGCGCGACTCGCCCAACAGCTCCCAGGCCAGCAGCAGGTGCTGCAGCTCGCGCACCGCCGACTCGCCGTAAGCATGGTCCTTGTCGAGTTTGTCCAGGGCGTCCTTCAGGTGTGGCGCCCGTGCCCGCACCGGGGGAAACAGCAGTTCGCTCTCCTTGGTGTGGTGCAGGCGTTCGGGGAATTCGTCGATGTAGAACAGCATGGCGCGCAGCACATCGAAGAAGTTCTCCGGCTCGCTCGCGGGCCCACGCTGGACCATCATGCGCAGGGACTGCAGCATGGCCGCCAGCGCGGCATGCTCGTCGTGGATGATGCGGATGCTTTCATGACTCATGACAAAACTCCTCGGGTCAGGGCAACTTGTTCAATTTGTTGCCTCAAGCTTGTCATGGCAGCATCGCCGCAAGCTTGACAAAGGTCAAGCTTTGCTCACATCCTCAGGTCAGCAGGGCCCGCACTTCGTTGTCAATCCGGAACTGGCGCACCACCTGGGCCAGGCGGTCGGCCTGCTCACGCATGGATTCGGCGGCGGCGGCGGACTCCTCCACCAGCGCCGCATTCTGCTGGGTCATGCGGTCGATTTCGTTGACGGCCTGGCTCACGTTGCCGATGCCATCCGACTGGCTGGTGGAGGCCACGCTGATCTCGCCGATGGTGTCGCTCACGCGTTTGACGCCGCCCACGATTTCCTCCATCACCCGGCCCGCCTCCTCCACCAGGCGCACGCCGCCATCCACGGCGGTCACGCTGTTGTCGATCAGGCCCTTGATCTCGCTGGCCGCTGCGGCCGAGCGCTGGGCCAGTGAACGCACCTCGCTGGCCACCACGGCAAAACCACGACCCTGTTCGCCGGCACGCGCCGCTTCCACCGCGGCATTGAGCGCCAGGATGTTGGTCTGAAAGGCGATCGAGTCGATCAGGCCGATGATGTCGCCGATCTTCTGGCTGGCCTGCGAAATGCTCCGCATGCTCTGCACCGCCTGCCCCACCACCGCGCCGCCACGCTGCGCCGCCTGCGACGCCGTGGCGGCCAACTGGTTGGCCGTCTGCGCCGAAGCAGCGGTGTGCTGCACGTTGCCGCTGAGGTGGGAGATGGAGGACACCGTCTGCTGCACGTTGCTGGCGGTCTGCTCGGTCCGGCTGGACAGGTCCTGGTTGCCGGTGGCGATCTCGCGGCTGGCGGTGGCAATGCTTTCGCTGGAATCCCGTACCTGGGACACCATGCTGCCCAGCCCGGCGCGCATGGCGTCAAGCGCGCGCTGCAGGTCCGCCACTTCGTCCTTGCCTTCGACCTGCATCCGCTGCGACAGATCGCCGCTGGCAATCGCCTGGGCCAGGCCGCGCGCCTGCTCCAGCGGCGCGCAGATGGCCTGCATGTTGAGCAAGGTCAGCGGCACCACGACGAGCAGCGAAAACACCACCAGCCCGGCAAAAATGAACAGCGTTTGCTGCAGGGCCGCACCCTGGCCCTCGACCGCCTGCTTGGCGTTCTCGCGCAGCGCGGCGTCGACCTGCTGCAACAGCTTGTCGGCTTCATCGAATTCAGCCACGGCTCGGCCGCTCATGCGGTTGGCAATGGTGGCCGTCTCGTAGGCACTCGCTTCCAGTTGTCCCGCCACCTGGCCGAACATGGTGCGATAGGCTTTCATGTGCTCCGTGGCTTTCTGCAGCCGGGGCTTGTCGGTCTCCGAAGCGCCGCCAAGCAGCTGAGCCATCGCCTGCTCGATCTTCTGGGTGTCGGCCTGCCACTTGTCGCGGATCGACTTGATGGCTTCGGGCTTCTCGTACTGGATGATCATTTCCTTCTCGTACCGCCGCACCTGGCTCATGTCGTAGCGCAGGCTGCCCAGCCGCGCCACCCCGGCATGCGCCTGGTTGACCTCCTGCTCACCCAGGTTATGAATCCGGAACATCCCCAGCATGCCGGCACCGCCGAGCAGGCCCAGCAGGCACATGACCACCACAATCGCACTGATCATGCGAAAACGGATCGTGAATTGGCGCATCAAAACAAAAATACTCGACATAGGTCCCCGTCCCCGATTTGGTAATTCCAAAAAGTGATTCTAGGCGCCTCTACATCGGTTACGGCTTACATATCCCGCGGCCGCCAACGCCGCAACAACAGGGCGTTGGTCATCACGCTGACCGAACTCATGGCCATGGCGGCACCCGCGACCACCGGATTGAGGAAGCCCAGAGCAGCCAGCGGAATGCCCGCCACGTTGTAGATGAAGGCCCAGAACAGGTTTTGCCGGATCTTGGCCACTGTCCGGTCGGAGACATCGAGCGCCGCCGCCACCAGCAGCGGATCACCGCGCATGAGCGTGATACCCGCGGCATGCATGGCCACGTCGGTGCCGTTGCCCATGGCCAGGCCGACGTCGGCGGCCGCCAGCGCCGGCGCATCGTTGACGCCGTCGCCCACCATGGCCACGACATGTGGGCCCCCACGCTTGCCACTGCGTGTGCTGCGCTGCCCCGGCGCAGCCAATGCCTGCGCGTCGCTAGGCGTGGGGTGCGCCCCGGCTTGGGACGGCCCGGCGCCGGGGCTACGCCCTTCCTCCTTGAGGCTGGCAATCACGGCCGCCTTGTCGCCCGGCAACACCTCGGCCAGCACCTCGCCGGCTTCCGGCCGCAAGCCCAGCCGGCGCGCCATGGCTTCGGCCGCGCCGCGGTTGTCACCGGAGATCATCACGGTACGGATACCACGCGCGCGCAGCGCTGCCAGTGCCTCCTTGGCCCCTGGTTTGGGTTCGTCACCAAAAGCCATCAGGGCCCGTAATGTCAAGCCGGAGGTGGTGCGCTCCAGCATCGCCGAGACCGTGGCACCCTGGGCCTGCAGTTCGGCGGCGCGGGCCGCCAGCGCCCCCAGGCCGACGCCCAGCTCATCCATCCAGCGCAGGCTGCCGATCAGGTAGCTCTTCACCCCGACCTCGCCCTCGCTGCCGCGGCCCGGCACCGCACGCACGTTGTCGGGGGCTTCGATCGCCAGACCGCGGGCCTGGGCGGCCACCACGACGGAACGCGCCAGTGGGTGTTCGCTGCCGCTTTGCAGGCTGGCTGCCGCGGTCAGCAGGGCGGCTTCGTCCTGGCCTGACATGGTCTCGAAACCCAGCAGCCGCGGCTGGCCCACCGTCAGCGTGCCGGTCTTGTCGAAGGCCACGGTGTCCACCTTGTGTGCCAGCTCCAGCGCCTGCGCGTCCTTGATCAGGATGCCGAACTTGGCCGCCACGCCGGTGCCGGCCATGATGGCGGCCGGCGTCGCCAGGCCCAGCGCACAAGGGCAGGCGATCACCAGCACCGCCACCGCATGGATGATGGCCGTCTCGCCCGACGCGCCGGTCCACAGCCACCCCAGCAGGGTGATCAGCGCCACCAGCAGCACCACCGGCACGAACACCGCCGACACCTTGTCCACCAGGCGCTGGATCGGCGCCTTGGCGGCCTGCGCGTCCTCCACCAGGCGGATGATGTGCGCCAGCACGGTCTCGCTGCCGACGGCCCCCACCTGCATCACCACGCGGCCCTCGCCGTTGATCGAACCACCGGTGAGCTTGGCGCCCACGTCCTTGGGCACGGGCAGGGGTTCACCGGTCAGCATCGACTCATCGACCTGGGTATGGCCCTCCAGCAGCGCGCCATCCACCGGGAAGCGCTCACCCGGGCGCACCACCAGCTTGTCGCCCACCAGCACCTCGGCTACCGGCACGTCTATCGTGCCCCCACGCTCCATCACTTCGTGTATCTCGCTGCCCCCCAGGGGGGCCGTGCCTTGCTTGGGGCGGCCCGGCGCTGCGGCTGCGCCGTCGTTCTGCATCAGGTGCGCCACGTCCGGCCGCAGCGCATGCAGGGCACGGATGGCGGCCGTGGTCTGGCGCTTGGCACGGGCCTCCAGCCACTTGCCCAGCAGCACCAGCGTCACCACCACTGCCGAGGCTTCGAAATACAGGTGCACCATGGCACCGTGTTCTGCCGTCAGCCACAACCACAGCGACAGCGCCCAGCCGGCCGTGGTGCCAATGGCCACCAGCAAATCCATATTGCCGGTCAGGGCCTTGAGCGCATGCCAGCCCGCCACATAAAAGCGTGCCCCCAAGATGAACTGCACCGGCGTCGCCAGCAGGAACTGGGCCCAGGCCGGCAGCATCCAGTGCAGGCCCAGCAGGTCGCCCAGCATGGGAACGACCAGCGGCGCCGACAGCAGCAGGCCGATGGCCACCGGCGCAAAGCCGGCCCAGGGCGAGGCGTCGCTTTCCTTTTCCAGCGCATCGGCGGCACGTGGCTCATAGCCGGCATCGCGCACGGCGCGGCGCAGACGCGCTTCCATCTGTTCCGAAGGTTCGAAACTCACGCGTGCCGACTCGGTGGCCAGGTTGACGCTGGCCGCCGTCACGCCGGGTACTTTCTTCAGCGCCTTTTCGACGCGCGTGACACAGGAGGCGCAGGTCATGCCGCCGATACCAATGTCCAGGGAGGGCGTGGCGCCAGGGGGAGTTGTCGTGTTCATGCGTGAATTCTGAACCTTGCCATCATGTCAGGGTCAAGTTCGGCCTCGGATCAACCTTGTTGTCAGCAAGGTTGGCGCGCCACGCTTGACCTTCCCACCGTGGCAAGGTTCAGGATATCCTTTCGTTCATACGGTCAACATCATTTTCTGAAGGAATCACACCATGAACCAGACCTTTGAAGTCACCGGCATGACCTGCGGCCATTGCGAAAAAGCCGTCACCCGGGCCATTTTGCAACTCGACCCGCAGGCCGAGGTCAAGATCGACCGCAGCATCAACCAGGTCGAGGTGCAGTCGCAGCAGCCGCGCGAGGCGCTGGCCAAGGCCATTGCCGAAGAAGGCTACGCCGTCGCCGCCTGACACGCAATGCACGCACCATGGCTCGCACCCACTGGCCCGTCAACATCGGCACCGCGGCCGAGCTCTCCGGCATCTCGGCCAAGATGGTTCGCCATTACGAATCGCTCGGCCTGCTGACGCGCGTGGCGCGCACCGACAGCGGCTACCGCCAGTACAGCGAGGCCGATGTGCACACCCTTCGCTTCATCAAGCGCTCGCGCGACCTCGGCTTCTCGATGGCCGAGATCGCCGAACTGGTGGCGCTCTGGCAAAACCGGCGCCGCACCAGTGCCAACGTCAAACGCATCGCACAAAAGCATGTGGCCGAACTGGCCGCGCGCATCGAAGCCATGCAGGCCATGCAACGCACCCTGCAGCAACTGCTGCACCACTGCCATGGCGACGAGCGGCCCGACTGTCCCATCCTCGACGACCTGGCCAGCCAATCGAGCCCCAACCCGCTGGTCGGTTGACGCCCATCGATTCGCCTCCAATAATGACCCAAACCCACTTCACAGGAGTTGCACCATGAAATCCAATGTCGGCGGTATCGACCGCGTCCTCCGCATCCTCGTCGGTGTCGTGCTCATCGCCTTGGCGGCCACCAACACCGTGGGCTGGTGGGGCTGGCTCGGCATCGTTCCCCTGGCCACCGGCCTGCTCGGCTGGTGCCCGCCCTACGCGCTGCTGGGCTTCAACACCTGCAGCGTCAAGGATGCCCCAAAATCCTGATCCAGCGCCCTCATGCGCCGCCAATTGCTATTGTTTTGATAGCTGACGGCACCTATTTCACAAGGGACATAAGCCAGTTTTGTTCTGAAACCCGGGCACATGCCCACCCGCTTCCATGAACATGCCCTCCGTCCAGTCCCCGCGCCGGGTTGAACGCCTCATCACCGGCCAGCCCACCCGCGACGGCGCCGGCGTCAAGCTCACGCGCGTGCTCACGCACGACCTGCAGCACCGGCTCGACCCCTTCCTGATGCTGGACAACTTCGCCAGCGACGACCCGAAGGACTACGGTGCCGGCTTTCCCGACCATCCGCACCGCGGTTTCGAGACCGTCACCTACATGATTGCCGGGCGCATGCGCCACCGCGACAGCGCCGGCCACGAAGGCCTGCTGCAAAACGGCGGCGTGCAATGGATGACGGCCGGCCGCGGCCTGGTCCACAGCGAAATGCCGGAGCAGGAGGAAGGCGTGATGGAGGGCTTCCAGCTCTGGCTCAACCTGCCGGCCAAGGACAAGCTGTGTCCGCCTTGGTACCGCGACATCCAGAGCAGCGAGATTCCCGAATTCACCAGCCCGGCCGGCGAGGGGGAAGACGCCCGCGGCGGCGTGCATGTGCGTGTCATCGCCGGCAGCAGCCACGGGGTGGCCGGCGCCATGCAGCGGCCGGCCGCGCAGTACCCGACCGAGCCGCTGTACCTGGACCTGCACTTCCCGGCCGGTGGCGCCACCTTCGCGCAGCCGCTGCCCGCCGCCCACAATGCCTTCGTCTACGTCTACCGCGGCACCGTGCACGTGGTTGACGACGAGGACAAGGCCACGCCGGTGCCGCTGCACCGCATGGCCATCCTGGACAACACCGGCGACGGCGTACGCCTGCAGGCGGACCCCGGCAGCGAACCGGCGCGCGCCCTGCTGATTGCGGGCCGTCCCCTGGGCGAGCCGATCGCCCAATACGGACCCTTTGTCATGAACACGCGCGAAGAGCTGATGAGCGCGGTGGAGGATTTCCGCAGCGGCCGCCTGGCCTGACGACACACGGCGGCACCGAACTTTACACAGCCTTCGCACGCCGTCATGACCCGGATACACAGCGCGCGCAGACTCCGTTTCACTGTTGTTCCGACAGGCTTGTTGAAAGGAAGTTGCCCATGAAATCCGTTTTCAAACCCGTGCTGCTGGCCGGCCTGATGGCCGTCACGCTTTCCACCCTGGCGCAACCGGGTCCCGGCACCGGTCCTGGCCCCGGGCCGAGTGCCGGCAGCCCCGCCGCCGACCCCGAAATCCGTGACCGCATGCAGGCACGCATGCAGCGCCACATGGACCGGCGTACCGCCAGTCTCAAGGCCAAGCTCAAACTCGGCGCCGAGCAGGAAAGCGCCTGGAACGCCTATGTCGCGGCCATGAAACCACCCGCCTTCAGCCAGCACCCCGGCCGCGCCGAGATGGACAAGCTCACCACGCCCGAGCGCCTGGACAAGATGCGCGAACTGCGCAAGCAGCGCGAGGCCGAGATGGACAAACGCGATGACGCCACCCGCGCGTTCTATGCCACACTCAACGCCGAGCAAAAGAAAGTCTTTGATGCCAACACCGGCCGGCCCTGGGGTGACCGTGGCAGCCGTGGCGAGCGTAGACCACGCAAGGACTGAGTCCTGAAATCAACCCGATCCCAGCCCGATGCACAAACAGGCGCCCCTCACTGTCCGCACCATTGAAATCCATCAACCCATGCGCTGGCTGGCCCTGGCCTGGCGCGACATGGCCCGCTGCGGCCTGGTCAGTTTTGTGCATGGGGCCGCGCTGTGTGTCTTCGGCCTGCTTCTGATGATCGCGGCGCGCCACCAGTTCTGGCTGCTGGCCGGCGCCTTCTCGGGTTTCCTGGTGGTCGCGCCCGTGCTGGCCACCGGTCTGTACGCGTTGAGCCGGGCCGTCGAGCGGGGTGAACCTGCGTCCTTCAGGCTGGTGCTGCAGACCTGGCTGAGCTGGCGCCGCCATGGCAGCAGCCACGACGGCAAGGACTGGCGCCTGGTGCGCTTCGGTCTGCTGCTGGGCCTGGCCGGCACCGGCTGGGTCCTGACGTCGGCCGCGCTCATCACGCTGCTGTCGCCGGTCCCGATCGAGCGACCGCTCGACTTCCTGCGCTTTGTCGTGCTGGCACGCGACAACTATCTGTTCGAGCTCTGGCTCGCACTGGGCGGCATGATGGCCGCGCCCATGTTTGCCTCCAGCGCCATTGCCCTGCCCCTGCTGCTGGACCGCCGCGTGAGCGTGCTGCAAGCCGTGGTGACAAGCTGGCAGACCGTGCTGCTCAACCCGGGCCCCATGGCCTGGTGGGCCTTTCTCATCATGGGCTTCTCGCTGCTGGGACTGTGCTCGGTACTGCTCGGCCTGGTGGCCGTGGTGCCCATGCTGGGACATGCCAGCTGGCACGCCTACCGCGACCTGGTCGATGCCTCGGCCCTACCCGAGCGAACCGCAACGGCCGACACGGAGGTTCGCTGATGTTCGGCTACAGCGAAGAGCAGATCGCCGCCTTTGGCCTGAGCTTTGGCGTCGGCGCCTTCATGCTCTACATGTTGTTCATCATCGGCCACCTGGCCTGGGAATCCAAGGCCGGCCGCTTCGGCACCTTTGTGCTGTTCCTCGGTCTGGCATTCGGCATGGTCGGCTTCGCCGCCAAGTTCATCATCCAGTGGGTGCTCGAAAAATAGCCGCCCGCGCCCACCACAAGGACTTCCGCGGGAAACGCCGTGGAACCGGCTCCGCCGGGCCACTGGCGTTGTCCCCCACAGGGGGAGAGGGCGGCTACACGCAGTGAGCCGCCAACAGGGGGGGATCTACACCAGCGGCCGGATACCGATCAGCATACCGTGCAGCCAGAACGCCACCGTGGCCCAGGCGGCCGCGCCCAACACGACGGTCAGCACGGTGGCCGTGGTCTGCCCTGTCGGGTAGACCACGCCGGCCGCACGGTCACGCCGACGTGCCGCGGCAAAGCTGGCCACCGCCCACAGCAGGAACGCGCCGAACAGGATCTGGTGCACCAGCATGCCGTTGGACAGCAGGTGGGCCAGGGCCCAGACCTTGACACCCGCGGCCATGGGATGGTGCAGGCGTGCCTTGATGCCATTGCCCGGCACATAGGCGGCGGCAAACAGCACGAAAGCCAGCAGCGTCAGCAGACCGGCCAGGTGGCGCATGCCTGCCGGCGGCGTCCACAGCACCGCCGGCTGCTCACGCGCCACGCCGAAGCCCCAGACCACAAGCGCCAGGCCGGCCAGCGACAGCAGCGAATACAGACCCTTCCACGTGCCTTCGCCCAGCTGCGCGCGCATGCGGGTACGCCAGCCATCAGCCACGATGCGCACGGAATGCACGCCGAGAAAGACCAGCAGGCCCAGAATCAGGTAGCTCATATCAATGTCCTCGTGTCTCAGGCCGCCATCACGCGGTTCTTGCCGGCGCGCTTGGCCAGGTACATGGCCCGGTCCGCACGCTGGATGGCCTCCAGTCCCGCCTCATCGGGAACGAACTGTGCCACGCCGGCACTGAACGTGATGAGGATTTTTTCATTGCCATCGAGAAAAAAGCGCCGGGTCAGCTCGCGCTGCAGGCGTGTCATCGCCTCCACACCTTTGTCCAGCGACGTATCGGGCAGCAAAATCACGAACTCCTCGCCGCCGTAACGTGCCAGCGAATCCTGCGGTCGCATGCACTCGCGCGCCACCGTCGCCAGGTGCGCCAGCGCAGCATCGCCGGCCGCATGGCCGCGTTCGTCGTTGATCTTCTTGAAGTTGTCGATGTCCAGCAGCGCCACGCACAGCGGGCTGTCGCGCCGCTGCATGCCCGACAGCTCACGGTGCAGCGCCTCGTCCAGGCCCTGGCGGTTCAGGGCGCCGGTCAGCGTGTCGTGCCGGGCCTGGGCACTGACACGATCCAGTTCCTGGTGCAGCTTGACCAGCTCGGCCTCGGTACTCTGCGTCTTCTCGCGCATGGCATTCAATTCGTCGCGCACCGTCAGCGACTCGTTGGCCATGGCCCGTGTGGCGCCGATCACTTCCTTAAGGACCGGCGCGATCTCTTCGACATTTTTGGCCTGCTCGATCAGGCGCACACTTTCTTCCATCTTGCCGTGGTAGCTGCTGCTCGACTCCGTCATCCTCGACAAACGCTCAATGAACGTTGCCAGCATCTGCCGCAACTCTTCCTGTGCTTCCTGCGCCCGCCCCTTGGCTTCGGTCTGCTTGAAGATCACGTCCTTGAGCCGGCGCTCCACGTCGTCGAGGCGGCGCAAGGTCAGCGGCGGCGTAGCCGCCTTCATCAGCGCATCGGCCTGGCCCTTGAGCCAGCTGTCGTCCACGCTCAGCTCACCGATGTTCTCGATGATCAGGTGCAGCAGCTTGAGCAGCGTGGCCTTGATTTCGGCCTGGTCCTCGGCCGCAAAGGACAGGCGATGGCTGAAGTTGGCCAGCAGCGCCTTGATGCCGATCAGATCGGACGCGGGGTCACGCAGGGTTTGCAGCAGCTTGGCCACCTGCTCCTGAAAGCGGGCATCGTCGCCGCCCAGCGCCGGCAGGCTGTACTCCACCAGGCGCGCGATCTGCTCCATGAACTCCGCGGTAAAGGCGGGAACGGAGGCGATCGGCGCCACCGGTTCAGGGGCTGATTCGTGGGGCGTGCCGCCCGGCAGTGCAAAGCCGACGTAGCCCAGCAAGGCGTTTTGCACCCCCTGCCAGTTGCGCTGGCCAATGGCGTATTCCAGCAGGCCTTTCTGCTTTTCCTGGCCCGGGTTCTTGGTCGGCAGCGCCTGGGCGATCAGCCGCAGGGGCTCTTCCGGAAAAGGCTGCACATGAGGCACGCCGGCGATCTCGTTGTAGATCGACTGGTAGTTGACCGGCGTTGGCACCAGCTTTCGGGTCGTCAGCTGCTTGAGCGTTTCGCGTGCAATCTCAAATGGTTTTTTTTCTGTCATGGCAATCCGTTGGGACATTGCTTCCCGGCAACTCTGGACGGGCGCACCGGAGACTGGAAATGATTATGCGGTCATCCCGAAGCGGCGACAACGCCAGATGCCCATGCCGCCCGGAACAGCCCGCTCAAGCGCGCGCATACTGCGCCACCAGCGCCGGGATGGCCGGTCTGGCACAGCGCTGCAAGGCCATCAGCAGTCCATGGTCCGGCTTGGCCACGCCATGGCGGGTGCGCAGGTCATGCAGGATGCGGCCCAGCAGTTCAGCGGCCATCTCGGCATCGGCCAGTGCGCGGTGGGCGGCACCGGTCCGTGGCAGGCGGTGGTAATCCACCAGCGAGCCCAGCTTGTGGTTCGGTGCCTGCGGGTAGAGCCGGCGCGCGAGCAGCATGGTGCACGCGAAGGGCTGCGGCGCGGGCAAGCCCAGGCGCGCCAACTCGCCGACCCAGAATTTCCGGTCGAACGCGGCGTTGTGCGCCACCAGTGGCGCGGTACCGACAAAGCGGCTGGCTTGCTGCATCACCTCGGCGGCATCCGGCGCGGCCGCCACCATGGCGTTGCTGATCCCGGTGAGTTGCGTGATGAAAGACGGAATGCGCACGCCGGCGTTCATCAGGCTCTGGAAGCGGTCCACCACCCGAGCCCCTTCCAGCATCACGATCGCCACCTCGGTGGCGCGGTCGCCGTGATCGGGCGAGATGCCGGTGGTCTCGAAGTCGATGACGGCGATGGCGCTCATGCCAGGCCGCAGCTCAGGCCTTTTTCAGAAAGCAGGCCTTGAGCATGAAACCGCCCTGGTCGGTCTTGCAGTCGACCTCGTGGTCGCCCGCGCCGGTGGGCAAGCGGATGCTTTTGACCTTGGTGCCTTTCTTGAGCACGATGGACGAGCCCTTGACCTTCAGGTCCTTGATCAGGATGACCGCATCACCGTCCGCCAGCGGGTTGCCATTGGCGTCGCGCACCACGCCATCGCCCTCCGCCGCGTCCTCTTCATCGGCGGAAGCCGCCATCGGCCATTCGAAGCCGCAGTCCGGGCAGACGTAGTTGTCGCCGTCCGGGTAGGTGTTTTCCAGGCCGCACTGGGGGCAGGCCGGCAAGATGTCAGACATGTGGATTCCGTGTTGACGTGAGCAAAGGCCTGCCGGTCGGTCCTTGATGGATCAAGGACTTACGCGCCATCTTCCATCAAAGCTTTGCCGGAACTTTTATCAAAGATTTGCCGAAATCGGGAATCGGAAATCTAAGTATTGCCGGTGCATTTTTTGAGTCACTCAATTGTACAAAGACTCCCGGGAAGTGTCCAGAAATCGAGAGGCCGTTATTCATGTGCACCCTTCGATGCAGAAGGTCTGCAAAGCAGCGATTGCTGCCGGTCGCGTACGTGCCGTCAGTTCACGGTGTCTTTTAGGAAGCGGACATCCAGGCTCCCACCTTCTGGCTGCATCGACGACCGGTTTAATGGGACATAGGAAAAAACCGCAAGCAGCGCACTTGGAAGCCTCAATTTATGAGTTCAATCACTCATCAACCTCTGTCTCTGGTCGAGGCGGAATCCAACCGTCGGACTGAAAAACAGTCAATACGTCAGAGTACTTTTCGGTTCGATGCGCGCGATGAACGTGCTGGTAAAAACGAACTCGCGCGTAGATTGTCGGCAGCTTACCTGGCGATGCGTTGCGAAGTAAGGTATTAATCCGGCCTCTTAAAGATTGAATATTTCAGGGATTTCTGGTATCCACGAGCCCATGGACAAAGAAGACGCGAGATACCAAACCCTGCAGACACTGCACGAGCGGCGCAAGCAGGTGATCCGGCTGCACAAGCGGGGCATCAAAGTCATGGAGCTGGTGCAGATGACGGGGTTGAGTTACCCCACTGTTCGCAAGACCGTTGACCTGTACGAGCAAGGCGGTTGGGCCGCCATCAAACCGGCCAGTCGGGGGCGCAGCAAGGGAGACGCCCGACTGCTCACACCCGAGCAGGAGCTGCACATCCAGAAGATGATTTGCGACAAACGTCCTGAGCAATTGAAGATGGACTTCTTCCTGTGGAGCCAGGCGGCTGTGATGCAACTGATCGAACAGGAAAGTGGCTTGAAGTTGGGCGTACGCACGGTGGGCAAGTACCTGACGCGCTGGGGGTTTACACCCCAGAAACCCATCAAGCGGGCGTACGAACAGCGCCCCGAGGCGGTCAAAGCATGGCTTGATGAACACTACCCGGCCATCGAAGCCCGGGCCAAGGCCGAGGGAGGCGAGATTCACTGGGGCGACGAGACCGCACTGGCCAACACCGATGTGCGGGGCAGAAGCTACGCCCCGGCGGGCGAAACACCGGTGGCCTACACGGTGGGCAACCAGCGCCAGAAGCTGTCGATGATTGCGACCGTCACCAACCGGGGCAATGCCCGCTGGATGATCATCGATAAGGCGTTCAACGCCGAAAAGTTGATCGAATTCCTGGAGGCGCTGATCCAAGACACGGACAGGAAGGTCTTCCTGATTCTGGACAACCTACGGGTACACCGCAGCAAGCCGGTCAAGGCTTGGCTGGCGGATAAGACCGAGCAGATCGAGGTGTTCTACCTGCCCAGTTACAGCCCGGAACTCAACCCCGAGGAGAGGCTCAATGCAGACCTCAAGCAGGCCATGGGCAAGCGGGTTCCGGTGCGCACCAAAGCCAAGCTGAGGGAGGCCGCCAACGAACACATGGCGATGCTGGAGAAGTCACCCGAGCGGGTGATGAGCTACTTCCAGGATCCGCGGGTGAAGTACGCCGCTGGTTAAGACTTCATGGGGCCGGAGCAATAGGCTAGATTTCGGCCTTCGTGTGCGGTCGCCACGTTTTGAGCTACGGCTCTTATTGCATACCGCCAAAGCAGATGTACTTCATCTCCAGGTACTCGGCGATGCCATGGCGCGAGCCCTCGCGGCCCAGCCCCGACTCCTTCACGCCCCCAAATGGCGCCACCTCGTTGGAAATGAGCCCGGTGTTCACGCCCACCATGCCCGACTCCAGGGCGTGCGCCATGCGGAAGCAGCGTGCCAGGTCACGGCTGTAGAAGTACGAGGCCAGCCCCACGTTAGAGTCGTTGACGGCCGCGAGCAGGCTTTTTTCGTCCGAGAAGCGCGCGACCGGCGCTAGCGGGCCAAAGCTCTCGTGCTGCATGCAGTCCGCGTCGACGGGTACCTTAGCCAGCACCGTGGGCTCGAAGAACAGCTCACCCATGGCACTGGTCTGGCCGCCGCAGACCACTTGCGCGCCGCGCTGCAGGGCATCAGCAAGGTGCCGTTGCACCTTTGCCACCGCGGCCTGATTTATGAGCGGGCCCTGCGTGGTGCCCGCGTCCAAGCCATTGCCGAGCCTGAGCTGCTGCACCCTGGCGCTGAAGCGCTGGATGAATTCGTCGTACACGCCCTCTTGCACGAAGAAGCGATTCGCGCACACGCAGGTCTGGCCGGAGTTGCGGTACTTGGAGGCCATGGCACCCTCCACCGCCGCATCCAGGTCGGCATCATCGAACACGATGAAGGGCGCATTGCCGCCCAGCTCCAGCGAGAGCTTTTTCACCGTCGGTGCGGACTGGGCATACAGCAGCTTGCCCACCGCCGTGGAGCCCGTGAACGAGAGCTTGCGCACACGCGCATCGCCCAGCCACGCGGGACCGATCTGCGAGGCATCGCCCACGACCACGCTGATCACCCCTTTCGGAATGCCCGCCTCGTAGGCCAGCGCCACCAGCGACAGCGCTGTCAGCGGCGTCAGCTCGGAGGGCTTGATCACCATGGTGCAGCCTGCGGCGAGCGCGGGCGCGGCCTTGCGGGTGATCATCGCCGCCGGGAAGTTCCACGGGGTGATCGCCGCGCACACGCCCACGGGCTGCTCCGACACCATGAGGAATTTATCGCGCGTGGGCGATGGAATGGTCTCGCCATACACGCGCTTGGCCTCTTCGGCGTACCACTCGATAAAGCTCGCCGCATAGCCGATCTCCCCCTTCGCCTCGGCCAGGGACTTGCCTTGCTCGATCGTGAGCTGCTCGGCCAGCGCCGCGCTGTGCTGCTGGATGAGCGCAAACCACTGGCGCAGCAGTGCCGAGCGTTCGGCCGCCGTGCGCGCGCTCCACGCGGGGAATGCGGCCGCCGCGGCGTCCACGGCGGCGCGGGCGTCATCGGCCCCGCAGGCGGCGACGCGCGCCACGAGGCTGTTGTCGAAGGGGTTGCGCACGTCGATGGCCCGGGCGGCATCACCCACTGCGGCGCCATTGACCTCGCAAGACAGTGTGGGCGCTGGTGCGTTGCCTGCGCGAATGAAAATGCTCATGGAAGGAATCTCTTGTTCAAATGCTTCAAGAAAAATGAAACAGCCCGCGCGGGCGGGCTGTTGGAGAGGGTAGCGGGATCAGTTCACGCGCGGAAGATTCGCAGCCTTGATGGCGGCGCCCATGATTTCGCGCCCCTCCACCAGCTTCTTGCGATAGTCCTCGCCGGTGATCGCCACCGGGTCGACACCCGCCGATTCAAACGCCTTGGCCAGCTCGGGGCTGCGCGCGGCCGTCATGGCGATCTGCTCCACCTTGTCGCGAATAGCCTTGGGCGCGCCCTTAGGATAGGCCAGGCCAATCCACGAGTCGATCTCCACGTCGTAGCCCTGTTCCTTGAGCGTGGGCACGTCTGGCAGCTCCTTCCAGCGCATCGGACTGGCACTGGCGAGCAGGCGCATCTTGCCGGCCTTCACGTACTGCACGATGTCCGACGGGTTCTGCACGATCACATCCACCTGGCCGCCGAGCAAGGCGGACACGGTTTCCGCGCCCGACTTGTAGTTCACCTCTTCAAACCGCCCGCCCGTCTTGCGACCCAGCTCGTACATCGCAATGTTGTTCGGCGCCGAAGGCGCACCAAAGAAGATCCCCTTGCCTTGCCTGGAATACTGGACCAGATCCTCCATGGTCTTGAAGGGCGAGTCCGCACGCACCGCCACACCGTAGCGGTAGCGTGCGACACCGGCGATGAAGTCGAAATCGTCAACCTTGTAGTCCACCTTCATGAGGTGCGGCGTGATCGCAATCGTGGAGTACGTGACCAGCCCCATGGTGTAGCCATCGGGCCGCTGCTTGGCGAGATAGCCCACGGCCAGGGTGCCCAGTGCGCCCGCACGATTCATGGACACCACGGGCTTGTTGAGCTGCCGCTCCATCGCGTGGGCCAAGGCGCGGCCCGCGACGTCGGTGTTGCCACCAGCGCCATAGTTGATGAGCAGCGTAACTTGGCGTTCTGGAAACGCGTCCGGGTTCTGCGCGTGCGCCTGCATGCTCACGGCAGGCAACAGCAGGACCAGGGTGCTGGCGGCGATCAGCATGCGCTTGCCGCGCAATGCGGTGGAAAGTGTCGGTTTCATGGGTCGTTGTCTCTCTATATCAGGTGCTGATCTCACTTCAGTTCATATAGAAGCCGCCGTTCACATCAATGACTGCGCCATTGGTGAACCCGGCTTGTTCGCTGGCCAGGTAGGCGATGGCATAGGCTACCTCCTCCGGGTCACCGATGCGCCGCATCGGAATCTGCATGGCATATTGGCGGTTGACCTCTTCGCCGGCCTGCAGCGCCATCTGCGTGAGGATGCGCCCGGGCGCCACGCAGTTGGTGGTGATGCCGAATGGCCCCATCTCCGAAGCGATGGAGCGGCTCAACCCCAGCACGGCCGACTTGGTCAGCATGTAGGCGGGGCCTGCCACCACGGACTTGCTGCGCCCCGCGAGCGAGGAAACATTGACGATGCGGCCCCAGCCCTTGCTCTTCATGCCGGGCAGCGTGAGCCGGCACAGGCGTAGGATGGACAGGACATTCACGTCGATCATGCGCTGCACTTCGTCTTCGTGCAGCGTGAGAATGCCATTCGACTGGCCTTGCGCGTTCTTCAAGCTGATGCCCGCGTTGTTCACCAGAATATCGATGTTGCCGTGCTCCCGCGTGATCTGCTCGACCACGCTCATGCACTGCGCCGCATTGGCCACGTCCAGCGGCAGGGACACGGCATTGGCGCGCAATGCCTCGGGAACCTGCGAGAGATCGGGGGCCGCAAGATCGGTCAGAACGACGCGGCGCCCCTGTTCGAGCAAGGCAATGGCCGTCGCCAGGCCAATGCCCTGGGCGGCGCCCGTGACGAGCGCAACACGCACGGGCTGCGGCTGGAATGCTTGGACTGTGTTCATGAGGATCAATTCGCCTCTGGCGTATAGAAGGTGATGGGCGGGAAAGCGTTTTCGGTGCACATGACTTCGATGAGCGTCGAATCCTTGGCGGCCATCGCGGCCTTCAGTGCCGGGGCCAATTCAGCCGGTTTGTTCACGCGCACGCCTTGGATGCCGCAGGCACGGGCCACGGCCGCATGGTCGACGCTGGCGAAATGCACGGCCGAAGTGTGGGCGTCGAATTTCACGTTCTCCGCATGCTTTTGATAGCCCAGGATGCCGTTGTTGATGAGCAACGTGATCACCTTGATGCCCATGCGCTTGCTGGTCTCCATCTCCGACCAGACATGCGCGAAGCCGCCATCGCCAACCAGGCAGAACACCTGGCCTTGCTGGCCGCGCGCCTCCTGCGCAAGTCGCACCCCCATCGCCATCGGCATGCCCCAGCCCAGACCGGCAAGGCCGCGTGGCGTGATGAAGCGCTGCCCTGCCTTGCGCGCCGTGAGGTAGTTGGTGACCCACAACGTGGAGTAACTCGCGTCGGCCACCACCGTGTCGTCCGCGCTGAGCAGCGCGTTCAGCTCGTGCATGATGCGCTCGGGGCGGATAGGGGACTCGTCGCTCAAGCGCACGCCCGCCGACTCATCGAGGTACTTCTGCTTGCCTTGCGCGATGCCTGCGGCGATCTGCGCGCGCTGCGCGCTGCGTGCCGACAGGTCCTTGCCCTTCAGCAGGTCGAGCATGGCTTGCAGGCCGCGCTTGGCATCGCCCACGAGGCGCAATGCGTCGTAGTTGCGCCCCACTTCCTGGCCATCCAAATCGAGATGGATGAAGCGTGCATGGTTGGGATACAGCGTCCAGCTGTCCGTGCCGTTCTGGTTGGTGCGGTTGCCGATGAGGAAGACCACATCCGCGCCCGTGACGAACTGCTTGTTGTAGCGGCCCGACGCGTTCGGGCCCATGCAATTGGCCATCACGCCCAGGGACAGCTCCGCGGTTTCGTCGACCGTGCCCTTGCCCATGTTGGTAGTGCCCACGGGGATTGAGAGCGCATTCGCCAGCGCCGTCAGCTCTTGCGTTGCGCCGGAGATATGCACGCCGCCGCCCGCCAGGATCACCGGTGCCTTGGCATTGAGGAGCAGCTCGAGCGACTGCTCCAAGGCCTGCGCATCGGGTGTCGGGCGATCAAGCGGAAACTGGCCCAGCGATTTCGACGTGCGCGGCACGGACGAGGCGACAGCCGGCTCGTTCAGCAGATCGGCCGGCAGCATCAGGGCCACGGGCCCGGGGCGGCCGCTGCACGCGGCGATGATGGCCTGCTCCACATAGTCTTCCACGCGTGAGGCCACATCGACGCGGCGCACCCATTTGGTCACGGGCTTGAAGAGCCCCATGTGATCGAGGTCCTGGAAGGCGTTCTTGTCGGTCTGGTCGCGTGCCACATCCTGCACCAGTGCGATCACGGGGATCGACACCTTCAGCGCTTCGGCCAGCGGTGCCACGAGCAACGCCGCAGCCGGGCCGTTTTGTGCTGTGATCACCGAGGGCTTGCCGCTGATGCGCGCCGCGGCATCGGCCATGTAGCCGCCCGCGTTTTCAGTGCGATAGGCGATCTGCTTCATTCCCAGCTCTTCAGCCGCCAGCACGAACATGCTGGGGAGACTTTGGCCGAAGAACTGCGTGATGCCGTGTTTCTTGAGTGTGCGGGCCACGAGGTGGCCCACGGTGTCCTGCTTGTTCAAGCCGGGATAGGTGAGAGGTTTGGACATGTTGTAGTGCGCTTTCAAAAACTGAAGAGCTTCTTTTTTTATAAAATTCTTCAACGTCTATATTTTATAAATTAATTCAGCCAACTTGGAATAAGGGTAAATACTAGGTTCAGTGCGGTGCAGCCTGGTTCGCTCACAACGGGGCCATTCGTTGCTTTCAAGCGGTTCTGGGCACCGCGCGGCCCCCTTTGCCACGGCGCAATTCCGCTACCATCCCGTGTAGCCCTGCCCTACAGTTGCCGCGGCGCCCATGAAGCAGAGTGCGTCCAACCAGGAGAGGTATATGAACGAAGCGAATCTGACGGATGTCGTCAGAGAGAAGATCATCAACAAGCTGATTCACGCGGAGTACCGGCCCGGTCACGCGTTCAAATTGCGTGAAATGATCGAATCTGAAGAGTTCGAAGGCATCAGCCAGACACCGATCCGCGAAGCACTGCTGCAACTCGTGGCGCAAAGCATTCTGGTGGGCCAGCGCGGCTTCACCATCCGCGTCCCCTCGCCCACCGTAGAGAGCCTCAGCGAGGTGCGCGGCATCCGTATCGACCTCGAAGTGAAGGCCGCGATCGCAGGCATCGACCGCTGGGACAAGGCCCGGCTCGACGCGCTCGCGCGCGTGCACAAGGAGCTCATGAAGGCCAAGAAGACGGGCGACCCCGATGGCATACTCCGCGCCAACGTTCGCTTTCATTTCGCCCTGTACGAGCCCGCGCAGATGCCCTATCTGCTGTCCATCCTGCGCCAGCTCTGGGCCATCACGGGGCCCAGCATCCGCTATCTCTACGAGAGCGGAGCACCCGTGACCTTGCCGGGCAGGCACAAGCACGAGGACATCATCCAGGCCCTGCGCAAGCGGGATCTGGATTTGCTGAAATCCGCGATCGAGGCCGATGGCGTGCTGCATGGCGAGCACATCCTGCATGTCGTGCGCGACCAGCTCAGCCCCGAAGCATTGGCCATTCAGCCCTTCAAGAAGATCGAGGGCACGCGCAAGCGCGAACTCATCGGGCGCATGATCAAGCAGCACCAAGACTGACTCCAGGCGTGAGGCGCATCGCGCCGGCAAGGCCCATGCCTTGCCAGCGCGATGTGCTTTCTCAGCGTTGCCCTGTGGCTATCAGAGCGTGTTCACGATCTCAGATCGCGCCGCGCTTGCCCCAGGTAGGCAACGGCATGGCCGTCGGCTTCTTCACGCCGAACGGATCAGGGGCCACCGTCACGATCTTGCGCGCGCGCCATTGGTCGTAGGTCGGGAAGGCGCGCGTGTTGTTCTGTGTGGCGGGATCAAACTTCATGCCCCATCCCACGATGGTCGAACCCACGGGCATGTCGAGCGCCAGCGCGGCCTGGCGGATCTTCTCGGTGTCCAGGCTGCCGGCCGCGGGCAGGATGCGTTTGAGCAGCAGGTACATCGCCGTGAAGCCCATGCCCGTGTGGGCCGAAGGTTCGCGCCCATCGAACTTCTTGCGATGGTCTTCATGGAAGCGCTTGAACAATGCGGCCGCTTCGGGCGTCAGGCCTTCGGGATTGAGTTCACGTTGGTGCCCGCATTGAACACGCCGTTCACATCGTCCAGCATCGCATCGGCATACTCGCCCACACACCGCTCAAACGTCAATATTGCCGGCACGCAGCGCATTGGTCTCGATGAATTCGCGGCGCGGCTCGACCTCGTCGCCCATCAGCATGGTGAAGACGCGATCGGCTTCGATGGCGTCTTCAATCTGCACGCGCAACAGACGGCGTACCTGCGGATCCATTGTGGTTTCCCACAACTGCGCCGGGTTCATCTCGCCCAGGCCTTTGTAGCGCTGGCGAGCCGTGGCGTTTTCCGCTTGTCCAATCAGCCAGTTCATGGCCTCGCGGAAGTCGCTGACTTTTTCTTCCTTCTGTTTTTCACCTTCGCCGCGCATGACCCGGGCACCTTCGCTCAACAGGCCACGGAAGGTATGGGCTGCCTCGGCCAGCGCCGCGTAGTCGGCACCATGCACGAAGTCCTGCGTGATGATGCTGCTCTTCACATTGCCGTGGTGACGGCGGCTGATGCGCAGGATGGGTTTGTCGGTGCGAACGTCAAACTCGCCCGCCACTTCCGCATCCAGCAGCTTGGCCTGCAAGGCGGCGGCCGAGGCTTCGGCTTCGGCCACCGTGTCCAGATTCAGGCTCACGCCATCCGCAATGGCGCGCAGGGCTTCGGCGTCCATGAAATTGTGCAAGCGTGCAATCACCGCCTCGGCCAACTGGTGCTTGCGTGCGAGCTCGGCCAGCGTGTCGCCGCTGATGACGCTTCCCTTGTCGCCGCCGGTATGGATGGAGGCGTTGATCAGGGCAATGCGCAGCAGGAAGGCATCCAGCGCAGACGCATCCTTGAGATAAAGCTCCTCCTTGCCGGCCTTGACCTTGTACAGCGGCGGCTGGGCAATGTAGATGTGACCACGCTCGACCAGATCAGGCATCTGACGGTAGAAAAAGGTCAGCAGCAGCGTGCGGATGTGGGCGCCGTCCACGTCGGCATCGGTCATGATGATGATGCGGTGGTAGCGCAGCTTGTCGACATTGAAGTCATCCACCCCCGACTTGCCGGATTCGACCGCCGCCTTGCCGATGCCGGTGCCCAAGGCCGTGATCAAGGTCACGATCTCGTTGCTGGTCAGCAATTTTTCGTAACGCGCTTTTTCCACGTTCAGGATCTTGCCGCGCAGCGGCAGGATAGCCTGGAATTTCCGGTCGCGCCCCTGCTTGGCCGAGCCGCCGGCGGAGTCACCCTCCACGATGTAGATCTCGCACAGCGACGGGTCTTTCTCCTGACAATCCGCCAGCTTGCCGGGCAGGCCCATGCCATCGAGCACGCCCTTGCGGCGCGTCATTTCGCGCGCCTTGCGGGCCGCCTCACGGGCGCGGGCCGCTTCCACGATCTTGCCGCAGATGATCTTGGCGTCGTTCGGTCGCTCTTCCAGGAAATCGGTCAAAGCCTTGGCCACGATGTCTTCCACCGGGGCGCGCACCTCGGAGCTGACCAGCTTGTCCTTGGTCTGGCTGCTGAACTTGGGCTCGGGCACCTTGACACTCAGCACGCAGCACAAGCCTTCGCGCAGGTCATCGCCCGACACTTCCACCTTGGCTTTCTTGGCAAATTCATTCTGCTCGATGTACTTGCTGATGACGCGCGTCATCGCCGCACGCAGCCCGGTCAGGTGGGTACCGCCATCGCGCTGCGGAATATTGTTGGTGAAGCACAGCACCGACTCGTTGTAACCGTCGTTCCACTGCATGGCCACTTCCACGCCGATGCTGGTGCCGGGAATGCCGCCATAGCTGTCGGCCGGCCGCTCGCCCACGGCATGAAAGGCATTGGGATGCAAGACCTTCTTGTTGGCATTGATGAAGTCGACAAAGCCCTTGACGCCACCGGCACCCGAGAAATCGTCTTCCTTGTTGTTGCGCTCGTCCTTGAGGCGAATGCGCACGCCATTGTTGAGAAAACTGAGTTCACGCAGGCGCTTGGCCAGGATTTCGTAATGGAACTCGTTGTTCTGCTGGAAGATGTCGGTATCGGGCAGGAAGTGCACTTCGGTGCCGCGTTTTTCCGTCGCACCCGTGACCTTCATCGGTGACACTTCGAAACCGTCCACCGTTTCAATCACGCGGTTCTGAACGAAGCCGCGGGCAAACTCGAGCTGATAGACCTTGCCTTCGCGGCGCACCGTCAGGCGCAGCCATTTCGAGAGCGCGTTCACGCACGACACCCCCACGCCATGCAGGCCGCCGGACACCTTGTAGCTGTTCTGGTTGAACTTGCCGCCCGCATGCAGTTCAGTCAATGCAATTTCCGACGCACTACGCTTGGGCTCGTGCTTGTCGTCCATCTTGACGCCAGTGGGAATACCTCGGCCGTTGTCGGTCACGCTGATGGAATTGTCCGAATGGATGGTCACCACGATGTCATCGCAATGCCCTGCCAACGCCTCGTCGATCGAGTTGTCCACCACCTCGAACACCAGGTGGTGCAAACCGGTACCGTCGGAGGTGTCGCCGATGTACATGCCGGGGCGCTTGCGCACGGCTTCCAAGCCTTCAAGAATCTGGATCGAGCCCTCGCCATAGCCTTCCGATGCACCAGCCTGGTGGGCATCGATAACCGGCTGAGCAGTGGTAAAGGCCTCGGCGCTGGGCTTGTTTTCTTCAGTCATGACTAACTTCTCTATCGATTTCTCAAACTCTTGAATGACCAAACCCGCGATGGACGTCAGGTCCATGGCGGGTTGCAGCCTGCTGCTTGCTCAGCTTCAGATGCGCATCGGCATCACAACGTACTTGAAGTTCGCATTGTCCGGAATGGTGATCAAAGCCGAGCTGTTGGAATCCGACAGCTCAACCTTCACCATGTCCTGGTCCATGTTGGCGAGGGCATCGATCAGGTAAGTGACGTTGAACCCAATCTCGATGCTGTCACCGCTGTAGTCGATATCCAGTTCGTCCACCGCTTCTTCCTGCTCGGCATTGTTGGATGCCACACGCAGGGTACCTGGGTCGATATTCAGGCGCACACCCTTGAACTTGTCGCTCGTCAGAATGGCCGTACGCTGCAAGCTCGCCAACAGCGCCTGGCGACCCAAGGTGATGCCGTTCTTGTGGTTCTTCGGGATGACGCGGTTGTAGTCGGGGAACTTGCCTTCGACCAGTTTGGTCACGAACTCCATGCCTTCGAAACTGAACTTGGCCTGGTTGTTGGCGAACTGCATCTCGATGGCGCCATCGGCGTCGCTCAGCAGCCGCTGCATTTCCAGCACCGTCTTGCGCGGCAGGATCACTTCCTGGCGCGGCACTTCCACATCCAGCGTGGCGGAGGCAAACGCCAGTCGATGGCCGTCGGTGGCCACGAGGCTGAGCTGCTTGCCTTCGGCCACGAACAAGATGCCGTTGAGGTAGTAGCGGATGTCATGCACTGCCATGGCAAACGACACCTGGCCCAGCAAATCCTTCAATGTTTTTTGCGGCACACTGAACGAAGGTCCGAAACTGGCCGATTCCTGCACCAGCGGGAAGTCCTCTGCTGGCAGGGTCTGCAGCGTGAATTTGCTCTTGCCGCCTTTGAGAATCAGCTTGGCCTGGGCGGATTCGAGCGAAACCGTCTGATCAGCTGGCATGGTGCGCAGGATGTCGATGAGTTTGCGCGCACCCACCGTGGTTGTGAAATTGCCGGCATCCCCATCGAAATCGACCGTGGTGCGGATCTGGATCTCCAGATCGCTGGTCGTGAACTGCAAGGCACTGCCTGTTTTACGAATCAGCACATTGGCCAGAATCGGCAGCGTGTGCCGACGCTCAACAATGCCGGCCACCGATTGCAGGACCGATAGCACTTTGTCTTGTGTTGCCTTCAGGACGATCATGTCAATCTCTTCCTTAATTTCTTTATATAAAACTAGTAGTAGTAGTTAAAGGGCGACCATTTCTGTGGATAGCGCCATTTTCTCTTTTTTTATCAACGACTTGGCTTCTGTTGAAAGCTGTGTGCAGCCCTGCTTCCGATGTGTCCGCCGGACATGAACAACTTTGCTTTCAAGTCTTCTCCTGTGGATAACCATCGACTTGTTCCTGAACTATCCCCAGCTTTGTTCTTTTGACTGATTTTTCAAAATTTTGCCCCCCGGCTCAGCCCTTGAGGGTTTGTTCCAGCACATGCAGTTGCTGGTTCAGTTCCGTCAGCTGCTGGCGTTCAGCGGTAATTTTGCGCACGGCATGCAGCACGGTCGTGTGATCACGACCGCCAAACAGTTCACCAATCTCGGGCAAGCTTTTCTGCGTCAGTTCCTTGGCCAGGTACATGGCAATCTGGCGTGGCCGCGCAATGCTGGCGGGCCGTTTCTTGGAATACATGTCGGCCACTTTGATCTTGTAATAGTCGGCGACCGTTTTCTGGATGTTTTCCACTGAAATCTGGCGATTCTGGATGGATAGTAAATCGCGCAGGGCTTCGCGCGCCAGTTGAATGGAGATTTCCTTTTGGTTGAAACGTGAGTAGGCCAGGATTTTTCGCAGGGCACCTTCCAGTTCGCGCACATTGGAGCGCACGTTCTTGGCAACGAAGAAGGCCACTTCTTCCGGCATTTCGGTGCCTTCAGCCAGGGCCTTGTTGATCAGAATGGCCACCCGCATTTCAAGCTCGGGCGGCTCAATGGCTACCGTCAGGCCAGAATCGAAGCGCGACACCAGGCGTTCATGAATGTCGGCCAGACCCTTCGGATAGGTGTCGCTGGTCATCACGATGTGCGATTTCTTTGCCAGCAACGCCTCAAAGGCGTTGAAAAACTCTTCCTGGGTGCGGTCCTTGTTGGCAAAGAACTGGACATCGTCGATCAACAACAAATCCAGTGAGTGGTACTTGTCCTTGAATTCGTCAAAAGTCTTGCGCTGGTAGGCTTTAACCACATCGGAGACGAACTGTTCTGCATGGATGTAGAGAACTTTGGCGTTCGGGTGTTCGGCCAACAGTCGGTTGCCTACGGCGTGCATCAGGTGGGTTTTACCCAGGCCGACACCGCCATAAATGAACAGCGGGTTGTACAGCTGGCCCGGTGAACTGGCCACGTGCATGGCGGCAGCCCGGGCCATCCGGTTGGCGGTACCCTCAACCAGGGTATCGAACGTCAAGGCCGGGTTGAGCCGGTTTCTGGTGCTGCCAAGGGATTTCTCTTCCGCAGGCTCAAGCGCCTCTTCGGCCGAAAAGAATTCAGGCGTTTTGGTCAGAGCCTGAACTCGTTGGGAATTTTCCCTGGGGGTGAGCGCTAACTCAACACCAACGGGCTGACCGTAGATCTTCTCCAGAAGGGCTGCAATGCGAGCGCTGTACTGCGCTCGGACCCAGTCGAGCTTGAAGCGGTTCGCGACGAAGAGCGTGACCTTGGACAGGTCATCGGTCACTTGGGCCAGCAGCGGTTTGATCCAGGTGTTGAACTGTTGTTCAGGCAGTTCCTGCGCCAATTGATCGACACAGGTTTGCCATAGGCTTTGCCCGGCCTCATTGCCCACTGAACCAGGGTGGCTGTTGAATTGTCCCTCTGCCATGGTGGGTGATGATATCTGTGGATAGTTATTGTTTGTGATGCCCCAAATTGTAATTTATCAAGAATTTATCCACAATTTTTTTGAAAGCCTTGAATTTACGCCAATACACGATAAAACTGGCGCAAGGCGTTGCCAGGATTAGGAAAGTTTGCGATAATCTTGGGTTTCCCTGATTGTTCAGGGCAAGTCGAGCTTGCATTGACCACGGTCGCTTTTTCTTAGCGAGCCTTGGCAGATGCAGGCCAGTACAAAATTTCCGAGCTGAACCTTCAAGGATTTCAAGATGAAACGCACTTACCAGCCTTCCAAAATCCGCCGCGCGCGTACCCATGGCTTTCTGGTTCGCATGAAGACCCGTGGTGGCCGTGCCGTGATCAACGCACGTCGCGCCAAGGGCCGCAAGCGCCTGGCTGTCTGAGCCAGCTGTTCAGCGCACAGCTGACACGCAATACCTGCGCGACGCCCACGTGCAGCGGCTGAAAACCAGAGAGCAGTTTCAAGCCGTTCTGGCAGGTCGGCCCGTTGCGCGAACGACCCATTTCGCCATGCACAGCTCGGCACCGGATGTGACGACGGACAGCCCGTCGCCACCGTCGCTGCAGCACAGCAAGCTCGAACTTTTCAGCCCTGACCAGACCTGGATCGGGGCGATGGTGCCTAAACGCTGGGCCAAACACGCGGTCACACGCAATCTGTGCAAGCGACAGATCTACAGCGTCGCAGCGCATTTCGAACCCATCCTGCCTCAGGCCGCCTACGTCGTGCGACTGCGGGCGGCTTTTGATCGCGCGCAATTTAAAAGTGCCAGTTCCGAGCAACTGAAAAAAGCCGTCCGGGCTGAGATCGAATTACTGTTCAGCCGGGTAGCCACGGTTCAGACCAAGGTGGCTGCATGATGAAGTCCGCTCTGATGGCTGTGGTTCGTGCTTATCGTCTGCTGCTGAGTCCCTGGCTGGGCTCGGCCTGCCGTTTTGAGCCCACCTGTTCACTGTATGCTCTGTCTGCGCTGGAAAAGCACGGCGCAGCGGCAGGGAGCTATCTGACGCTGCGCCGTCTGGCGCGTTGTCATCCATGGTGCGCAGGTGGCCATGACCCGGTTCCGGAGGAAAAGCCCCGGTTCCTGACCCGTTTGCTTCCCCTTCCCTCTCAAAAGAAGTCTTCATGAACGATATTCGCCGCACCATTCTGTGGGTGGTCTTTGGTTTCTCGATGGTCCTGCTGTGGGACCAATGGCAAATCCACAACGGCCGTCAGGCCACTTTCTTCCCGACATCCAAGAGCGCGGCCACGGCGAAGCCGGCGGCCGGCGGCGCAAGTGCACCGACTGTTGCAGCACAGACACCGGCCGGCAGCGCCCAGATCGCAGTGGATGTGGCCGGCAAGCCGGCGGCTGCGCGCGAGCGCGTGGTGCTGAGTACCGACGTGCTGAAACTCACATTCGATACGGAAGGTGGTTCGCTGGTCCAGGCGGAGTTTCTCAAGCACCGGGATCTGAAGGAAGCCGGCAAGAATTTCGTGCTGCTCGACGAGAGCAAGGACCGCATCTATGTCTCCCAGACCGGTCTGATTGCCGGTGCAGCCGGCGGCACCTACCCGACGCACAAGACCGTGATGACACTCGTGCCGGGTGAGCGTGAACTCAAGGACGGCGCAGACGAACTGGTGGCGAAGTTCGTGTCGCCCGAAGTCGGCGGCGTCAAGCTGGTCAAGACCTACACCCTCAAACGCGGCAGCTATGCGCTGGACGTCAAGCACGAGGTCGTGAACAACAGTACCGCTGCGGTGGCGCCGCAGCTCTACATGCAGCTGGTGCGCGATGGCAACAAGCCGGTGGGAGAGGACTCCTCCTTCTATTCGACTTTCACTGGCCCGGCGGTCTATACCGAGGCCAAGAAGTACCAGAAAGTGGAATTCAGCGACATCGAGAAAAACAAGGTCGAGATTGAAAAGCAGTCGGAAAACGGCTATGTCGCCATGGTGCAGCACTACTTTGCCAGCGCCTGGCTGCTGGGCGATGGCATCAAGCGCGACTTGTTCATGCGCAAGGTTGACAACAATCTTTATGCCGTCGGCATGATTGCGCCGCTGGATGCGGTGGCACCAGCCAGCAGTAAGACAGTGGAGGCCCGTTTCTTCGTCGGTCCGCAGGAAGAAAAACTGCTGGAGACTCTGGCGCCCGGGCTGGAACTGGTGAAGGACTACGGCTGGCTCACGATTCTGGCCAAGCCGCTCTACTGGCTGCTGGACAAGCTGGAGCACCTGATCGGCAACTGGGGCTGGTCCATTGTGGCGCTGGTCGTGCTGCTGAAGGCCGCCTTTTACTGGCTCAATGCCAAGGCCTATGCCAGCATGGCCAAGATGAAAGCCATCAATCCGCGCATCATGGAAATGCGCGAGCGCCTGAAGGACAACCCGCAGCAGATGCAGCAGGAGATGATGCGCATCTACCGTGAGGAGAAGGTCAATCCGATGGGTGGCTGCCTGCCCATCATGATCCAGATTCCGGTGTTCATCGCCCTGTACTGGGTGCTGCTGTCCAGCGTGGAAATGCGCAACGCGCCCTGGATCCTGTGGGTCACCGATCTGTCGGCCAAGGATCCCTACTACATCCTGCCGCTGCTCATGACTGTGAGCACCATGCTGCAGACGGCGCTCAACCCGGCACCGCCGGACCCGATGCAGGCCAAGATGATGTGGATCATGCCGCTGGTCTTCAGCGTGATGTTCTTTGCCTTCCCGGCCGGTCTGGTGTTGTACTGGCTGACCAATAACATCCTGTCGATTGCCCAGCAGTGGATCATCAACAAGCGCATGGGTGTGCCGCCGCAGTTCAATCTGCCGAAGTTCAAGTGATAAACCCGGGGCCGCGCAAGCGGCCCTTTTGCATCCAGCACAAGACCTGATACCGTGCTCGCCCGACACCATGAACCGATCGCTGCCATTGCCACCGCTCCCGGGCGCGGGGCGGTCGGTATCGTGCGCGTGAGCGGCAAGAACCTGGAAAGCTTGATCACGGCTCTGTGCGGTCACGCCTTGAGCCCCCGGCATGCGACGTACCTCCCCCTCCGGGACCGGCAAGGGGCGCCGCTTGACCACGGGCTGGCCCTTCATTTTCCCGGCCCTCACTCCTACACCGGGGAGGATGTGTTGGAGCTGCAGGCCCATGGTGGTCCGGTCGTGCTGCAACTGCTGCTGGCGCGCTGCCTGGAAGCGGCGGCTGAGGTCGATCCCGCGACCGGTCGGCCGCGTCTGGCTGGTTTGCGTGTGGCGCAGCCTGGCGAGTTCACGGAACGTGCCTTTCTCAACGACAAGATCGATCTGGCGCAGGCCGAGGCCATTGCCGATCTGATCGATGCCAGCACCGAGGCCGCGGCACGCAGCGCCAGCCGTTCCCTGGCCGGAGATTTTTCACGCGAAATCCACGCCCTGCGGGATGCCCTCATTCACCTGCGCATGCTGGTAGAAGCCACGCTGGATTTTCCCGAGGAGGAAATCGATTTTCTGCGTCAGGCAGATGCGCAGGGCCAGCTCACGAGGCTGCAGCAACAACTGGCTACCGTGCTGCAGCATGCGCGCCAGGGTGCGCTGCTGCGCGAAGGCATCAAGGTGGTGATTGCCGGTCAGCCCAATGCGGGCAAAAGCTCGCTGCTGAACGCCCTGGCCGGTGTCGAGCTGGCCATCGTCACCCCGATCGAGGGAACCACGCGCGACAAGGTGCAGCAGACCATCCAGATCGAAGGGGTGCCGCTGCATGTGATCGATACCGCGGGTTTGCGCGACAGCGAAGACGAAGTGGAAAAAATCGGCATTGCACGAGCCTGGTCCGAGATCGAGGCTGCCGACGCGGTGCTGTTCCTGCACGATTTGACGCGGGCTGCAACGCCGAGCTACCGCGAGGCCGATGCTGCCATCGCCCAGACCTTGAGTGATAGGCTGCCGTCGCGCGTTCCGGTGCTCGATGTCTGGAACAAGATCGATGCGGCCGAGGCACCGCCGCCAGAGCAGGGCCTGGCCCTGTCAGCCAAAAGTGGGCTTGGTCTTGACGTTCTGCGGCGGCGTCTGCTGGAGATGGCTGGCTGGCAAGCCGCGTCGGAAGGTTTGTACATCGCGCGTGAGCGGCACGTGCAGGCCCTGCGTCGTGTGCAGGCCCACCTGGAGACTGCCGCGCAGCATCTGTCGGCACAAGCCCAGTCACTTGACTTGCTGGCTGAAGAACTGCGGCTGGGCCAGAACGCCCTCAATGAAATCACGGGTGAATTCACGCCGGACGATCTGCTGGGCGTTATTTTTTCCAAATTCTGTATCGGTAAGTAAGCGGGGACGCTGGTTCCGGGCCCCGGCCACTAAACTGATCCATGAACGCGGATACCGGCCAACCGTCGGTATTCAGTGGTCCATGAAAGAGGTTTATGTCCTTGCTCGACAACTGGTTTCCAAAAAAAGCACCGCCGGCAGAAAGCGCAAAGCGAGTGCAGACGGCGCATGCGGAACCGTCCAAAAACGCGGTCAGGCGCAAACAGCAGCGTATGGAGCGACGAGAGTTGCTGTACGTCGTGGTACGTGAAGCGATGGCTCATGCTGGGGTTCTGTCCGCCAGCTACAGTTTCAAGGTGTTGTCGCTGGAGCCGCAAGGGCGTCAATACCTCATCATGGTGGATCTCGCCCGGGATGTCGTCCACGAAAACAAGCAACAGGCCGACATTGAGAAGCAGGTCGTGCGCAATGCCAAGGCGCGGCACGACATCGTCGTTTCGGCCATCTACTGGCGCTTCAACGAGCGCCTCAAGGGGTCAGCACGCAACGCAGCGGTGAGGGCGTCCAGCCCGCCGGTTGCATCACATCGCTTCGAACCCATTGGCGAGGATGAAGTGGCGGCGCTCAGGCAAGCGCTGGCGATGGGCATGACGTCGGCACCGCCGACGGGCTTCGAAGACACCGAAGTGATCGTGAGCAAAGATCCTTACCCGGTACTGAGCCGCACCCAGTATGGCGATTTGAATTGATCGAGTGGCCTCAATGGCCGGCAAAGTCGACCAGCGTGAACAGCTGCAGGCCCGAAGCGCGCAACTTCTGCGAGCCGCCCAGCTCGGGCAGGTCGACAATGGCCGCACCCTCCATGACATGGGCGCCAAGCTTTTCGAGCAGTTTCTTGCCCGCCAGCATGGTCCCACCAGTGGCAATCAGGTCATCGACCAGCAAGACACGGTCACCCGCTTTGACCGCATCTGTGTGCAACTCGACCGTGGCGCTGCCGTATTCCAGTTCGTAGGTTTCTTCCACCGTGGTGAAGGGCAATTTGCCTTTTTTGCGGATCGGGATGAAGCCAACGGCCAATTCGTAGGCGATGACCGAACCAAGGATAAAGCCGCGAGCATCCAGGCCGGCCACCACGTCGGGCCGCATGCCGGGATCCATGTAGCGATGCACAAAGGCGTCGACCATCACGCGAAACACCTTGGGATCTTGCAGCAGGGGCGTGATGTCGCGGAACTGCACACCGGGCGCCGGCCAGTTGGGCACCGTGCGGATGTGGCTCCTCAGATACTCATTGATGTTGCGGTCTTGCATGGGGCACCTGTTGGGCGAGGCTTGTGTCGGCATGGTAACGGAGGAGCGCCGGTGGGGCTTTCAGCCCTTGAGCAGCCTGTCTTCGACCAAGGCCAGGGCTTCCGACCGGCCCGAGAGTACCAGGGTATCGCCGTTCTCCAGCAGCAAATCATGGGCCGGCGCCAGGTTTTTTCCGTTATGTCGACGCAGATTGACAACGCGGGTGTCAGGCAGCAATTGCGACAGTTGCTCCAGCGTGCGGCCGATCACTCGCGCACCGGGGGGCAGCGTGAAACTGGACAGGCGCTCCTGCGTGCTTTCATCTACGGCGTTGTCGTCCGCGCCGTGGAAATAACCACGCAGCAGGTTGTAGCGTGCATCGCGTTGGTCCTGCACGATGCGGATCACGCGCCGCATGGGCACGCCGACGAGTGCCAGCGCATGGCTGGCGAGCATGAGTGAACCCTCAATGGCTTCCGGCACGACCTCGGTAGCGCCGGCGGCGCGCAGCTTGTCCAGCGCATGGTCATCCTGCGTGCGCACGATGACGGGAACCAGCGGTGCATGAGAGCGAACATTGGCCAGCACCTTCATGGCGCCGGCAACATCCAGGTAGGTGATGACCACGGCACTGGCCCGGCTCAGGCCGGCGGCACTGAGGGCCTGCAGCCGTGCTGCATCACCAAAAACGACGCTGTTGCCAGCCGCAGTGGCCTGGCGTACGCGGTCCGGGTCGAGGTCGAGCGCAATGTAGGGGATCTTCTCCCCCTCGAGCATGCGCGCCAGGTTCTGACCGCAGCGGCCGTAGCCGCAGATGATGACGTGCTTGCTGGTGCCGATGGACTTGCGCGCGATATTGGTCATCTGCAACGACTGTTGCAGCCATTCGCTGGCCACCAGCTTCATCACGATCCGGTTGCTATAGGCGATGACGAAAGGCGTGGCCAGCATCGACAGGACCATGGAGGCCAGGATGGGATTGAGCATGGCCGCGTCCAGCAAGCCATGCTCGTGCGACAGGGACAGCAGCACAAAACCGAATTCGCCGGCCTGTGCCAGGTACAGGCCGGTGCGCAGCGCCACGCCCATGGTGGCACCCATGAGACGGGTCAGCAGGGTAATCAGTGAAAGCTTGAGCAGCAATGACAGCGTGATCAGCATCAGTACCAGGGGCCAGCGCTGCAGCAGAATGTGCCAGTCCAGCAGCATGCCGATGGTGATGAAGAACAGGCCGAGCAGCACGTCGTGGAACGGGCGGATGTCGGTCTCCACCTGTTGCTTGAATTCGGTCTCGGAGATCAGCATGCCGGCGATGAAGGCACCCAACGCCAGGCTCAGACCGGCGAGTTCGGTCAGCCAGGCCAGGCCGAGGGTGATCAGCAGCAGGTTGAGCATGAACAGTTCGTTGCTCTTGTGCCGTGCGACCTGGGTGAGCCACCAGCGCATCAGACGCTGACCACCCATCAGCAGCAGGGCCAGTAGTACGACGGCCTTGAGCAAGGCCAGGCCCAGGGCCGTGAACAGTTCATTGGCCGGGCTGCCCAGCGCCGGGATCAACACCAGCAATGGCACCACGGCCAGGTCCTGGAACAGCAGGATACCCATGACACGCTTGCCGTGCTCGCTTTCCAGCTCCAGTCGTTCTGCCATCAGCTTGACCACGATGGCGGTGCTGCTCATGGCCATGATGCCCGAGAGCGCCAGCGCCGTTTGCCAACTGATGCTCCAGAGAGAGGGCAGCAGCCACTTCAGCAGGTAGGCACCCAGCACCGTGAATACCATGGTCAGCAGAACCTGCAGCAAACCCAGGCCGAACACGTGACGGCGCATGGCGCGCAGTTTGGGCAAATTGAATTCCAGGCCGATGGCGAACATCAGGAACACCACACCGAACTCTGCCAGATGGCGGATGCCGGCGGAGTTCTGCGCCAGCGCCAGCGCGTTCGGGCCGATGACCACGCCGACCACCAGATACCCCAGCATGGGGGGGAGCTTGAGGCTGCGGAATGCCACCACCCCGAGCACGGCGGCAAACAGGTAGACAAGGGTGAGTTCAAGCGCGCTCATACCCGGATACTAGCAAGAGCAGACGCGCCCGATAAAATCCGGACATGACCTCCCAAAAAACCCAGGATCCGCCCTTCGATGCCGACAGGGCGCAGCAACTCGCCCGCGACACGCTGGAGATCGAAGCCGCCGCCGTGCTCGGCCTGAAATGGCGTGTCGGCGAAGCCTTTGCCAAGGCCGTGGCGCTGATGCTGCGGGTGGAGGGGCGCGTCGTGGTCATGGGGATGGGCAAGAGCGGGCACATCGGCCGCAAGATGGCGGCGACGCTGGCCTCTACCGGGACACCCGCCATGTTCGTGCACCCGGCCGAAGCCAGCCATGGTGATCTGGGCATGATCAAGACCACCGACCTGGTGCTGGCGATCTCCAACAGCGGAGAGTCGGACGAGCTGACGGCCATCCTGCCCATACTCAAGCGCCAGGGCGTCCCATTGATTGCGATGACCGGCCACCCGGATTCGACGTTGGCCCGCCATGCCGATCTGGCGCTCGACAGTGGGGTGGAAAAAGAGGCCTGTCCTCTGAATCTGGCGCCAACGGCCAGCACCACGGCGCAGCTGGCGCTGGGCGATGCGCTGGCCGTGGCCCTGCTTGATGCGCGTGGCTTCAAAGCGGAAGATTTCGCACGCTCCCATCCTGGCGGCATGCTCGGGCGCAAACTGCTGACCCATGTGGGTGATGTGATGCGCAGCGGCACCGCGGTGCCCAAGGTGGGGCTGGCAGCCGGTTTCAGTGAGGTGATGCGTGAGATGGGGGCCAAGGGGCTGGGTGCCACAGCCATTGTCGACGCGCAGGACCGCGTGCTGGGCATCTTTACCGACGGCGATCTGCGTCGGCTGCTTGAAAGAGGCGTGGATCTGCGCGCCGGTTCCGCGGGCCAGTTCATGCATCCCAACCCGACCACCATCACGGCCGATGCGCTGGCGGTGGAGGCTGCGGAACTGATGGAGGAGCGGCGTATCACCAGCGTGCTGGTGGTCGATGCGGAAGGGCGTCTCTGCGGCGCCCTCAACAGCAACGACCTGATGCGGGCCAAGGTGATCTGATGACGCCTGCTTTGAACTTTTCACCGGAGCTGTTGCTCAAGGCCCAGGGTGTCCGCGTCGCCTTTTTCGATGTGGATGGCGTCTTGACGGACGGCGGGCTCTATATTTCCGAGGCCGGCGAAACGCTCAAGCGCTTCAACACGCTGGATGGTCACGGGCTCAAGCTGCTGCAGCGTGCCGGCATCACGCCAGTGGTGATCACCGGACGCGACAGCCAGGCCTTGCGCGTTCGCCTGCAGGCGCTGGGCATCGTCCATGCGCATTTCGGCACCGAGGACAAGCGACCGGCGGCGGAGCAATCCCTGCAGGCGCTGGGCTTGGACTGGACGCAGGCCGCCGCCATCGGTGACGATTGGCCGGATCTGGCGGTCATGCGGCGCTGTGCTTTCGCCTGTGCGCCGCTCAACGCGCATGAGGAAGCCCGGGCCGTGGCCCACCATGTCACGCGTGTGCGTGGCGGTGAGGGTGCTGCGCGCGAGTTCTGCGACCTGTTGCTGGTGGCCAGCGGCCGCTATGCCGCCCTGCTGGAGGAGTGGCAGCAGTGATCCGCTTGTTGCGTGCGGCCTGGGATCGCCTGTCGATTTACCTGCCCATCATCTTGATGGGCGTGCTGGCGCTGGGAACCTACTGGCTGGTGCGCAGCACACCCGTCTTCGAGGCGCCCGCGCCGGACCAGCCGTCCAAGCATGAGCCGGATTATTTCATGCAGAAGTTTTCGGTCAAGACCTTTGACACCGCCGGCCGGCTGAAAAGCGAAATCTTCGGAACCGAGGCGCGCCACTACCCGGATACCGACACGCTGGAGATCGACAAGGTTCGCATCCGTTCCTTCAACGACAAGGGCCACCTCACCACCGCGACGGCTAACGAGGCCATCACCAACAGCGACAACTCAGAAGTGCAACTCATCGGCAACGCCGTGGTGGTGCGCGACGAGGCTGTGGACAAGTCGGGCAAGAAGATTCCGCGGGCGACTTACCGCAGCGAATTCCTGCACGCTTACATGGATACCGAACGCGTCAAATCGCACAAGCCGGTCGAGTTGACGCGCGGGAGCGACCGTTTCACGGCCGACAGGATGGATTTCGACAACATTGACCAGATCATGCAATTGCACGGTCGGGTGCGTGGCACGCTGGTGCCGGACGTCAAGAAATAAGTCGGCTGCGCATGAGCAAGCTGGCTTTCATCACTGGCGCCTCCAGCGGCATCGGCCAGGCACTGGCCTGGCGTTTTCATCAGGCCGGCTACCGGCTGGCCCTGGTCGCGCGCCGCACGCATGAGCTTGAATCGTGGTGTGTGGCTGGTGAAATAAGCGCAGACAGCTATCAAATCTATAGCGCCAATGTGGCGGATGTCGACAGTATCGTGGCGGCCGGCCAGGCGTGCCTGGCCGCACAGGGGGTCCCCGACGTGGTGGTGGCCAATGCCGGCATCAGCGTCGGCGTCGACACGGCCGACAGGGCGGATCTGGACGTGATGGCGCAGACCTTTGCCACCAACAACATCGGCCTGGCTGCCACGTTCCATCCCTTTATCGATGCGATGGCGCAGCGTGGCTCCGGTCGCCTGGTTGGCATGGCCAGCGTGGCGGGCATCCGGGGCCTGCCGGGGCACGGTGCCTACTGCGCCAGCAAGGCCGGGGTGATCAGCTATTGCGAAAGCCTGCGCGGCGAATTGCGCGGCAGCGGTGTGAAGGTCGTGACCTTGAGCCCGGGCTACATCGACACGCCGCTGACTCGGCAAAATCGCTATGCCATGCCTTTTCTGATGAGTGCCGAGGCCTTTGCCGAGCGGGCATACCAGGCGATCGAGGCCGGTGTCGGCTATCGCGTGATTCCCTGGCAGATGGGGCTGGTGGTCAAACTGTTGCGTTTATTGCCCAACGGGCTGTTTGACCGCATGCTGGCTGGCCGGCCGCGCAAGCACCGCCGCTCTGGCCACTGAAAAAACAAAAAGGCTCCCGAAGGAGCCTTGCTGGAAACGCGGTGTATCAAATCAGTAGCCGCGTCGCCCACCGCCACCGCCGCGCGGGTTGCCGTAAGGGCTGCGGAAGCCGCCGTCGCCGCCACCTTCATTGCCGCCACCATAACCGCCGCTGCCGCTGCCACCTCCGTAGCCGCCACCACCCTCGCGCCGGCCGCCGCCGCCATAACCGCCGCCACCACCACCACCGTAGCCGCCACTGCGCGGCGGACGTGGCTCCATCGGGCGCGCTTCGTTGACCACCAGGCTGCGGCCACTCAGCGGCTGGCCATTCATGCCGTTGATCGCGGCCTGCGCTTCGGCGTCACTGCCCATCTCGACAAAACCGAAGCCCTTGGAGCGGCCGGTGTCGCGCTCCATCATGACCTTGGCGCTGGTGACGGTACCGAACTGGCTGAAGGCTTGCTGCAAATCGTCGTCGCGCACCGTATACGGCAGGTTACCGACGTAAAGTTTATTGCCCATGCAGGGACTCCTGAAAGACTTGAAAACGAGCGATGGGGTCCCTGAAACGCAATCCATTTGTATCAACGATGCGAATTCGACAGATCACCGCAATCCTGTGGGAGGCCTCCTAGCCGCCGCGATTCGGTTTTTGCCATAGAAATGTTTTTCACACAAGTGGGGTTGCCGCTAGGTTGGCGGGGGCCTACAGGCATGAAAAAAGGGCCCCGAGGGCCCTTTTGAGATTCGAACAGCGAATCGATGCTCAGTAGTTGCGGCCACCGCCGTAACCGCCGCCGCCTTCGCGTCGGCCACCACCGTAACCGCCGCCGCCATTGCCGCCACCAAAGCCGCCGCCGCTACGCGGGGGGCGGGCTTCCATCGGGCGGGCTTCGTTGACCACCAGGCCACGGCCGCCGTGTTGCTGGCCGTGCATGCCGCTGATGGCAGCTTGCGCTTCGGCATCGCTGCCCATCTCGACAAAGCCGAAGCCCTTGGAGCGACCGGTGTCGCGCTCCATCATGACCTTGGCGCTGGTGACGGTGCCGAACTGGCCGAAGGCCCGCTGCAGATCTTCGTCACGGAAAGAGTAGGGCAGGTTGCCCACGTAAAGTTTGTTGCCCATGAAAGGACTCCTCAAAAAGACTCAGGTAAGGCGATGGAGTCTGATAGCCGCGAGCAACAAACCAATGAAGACTTAAAGCAGACGCAAAACCGACTTAATCACCGCAAATTCATACCACCGTTTTACAGTAGTACATAGCCATTATGCAGTGAATCCAGGGAAATACCCAAATAAATCGCCAATCCATGCGCCCAAACCCTCAAATATGGCTGCAAACGCACAACTGGCGGTCATTTTCAGTGGGTATCGCCCGTGTTACCAGTTGGCTTCGCGGTCCGGGGTTGCGCCGATTCGGTGAATGGACAAGTCGGCGCCATCGAACTCTTCTTCCTGACTCAGGCGCAGTCCCAAGGTGAGCTTGAGCACGCCGTAGACAACAAAGCCGCCCATCAGCGCCCAGACCACACCCATGGCGGTGCCGATGAGCTGGCCGCCGAAAGTGACGCCGCCCAGCCCGCCGAGCGACTTGCTGCCAAAAATGCCGGCGGCCAGTCCGCCCCAGGTGCCGCACAGGCCATGCAGCGGCCACACGCCCAGCACGTCATCGATCTTCCACCGGTTCTGCGTCAGCGTGAACATCACGACAAAGATGGCGCCAGCCATGCCGCCCACCACCAGCGCGCCCAGCGGGTGCATCAGGTCGGAGCCGGCGCATACGGCCACCAGGCCGGCCAGCGGACCGTTGTGCACAAAGCCCGGATCGTTCTTGCCCAGCAGCAGCGCCACCAGCGTGCCGCCCACCATGGCCATGAGGGAGTTCACCACCACCAGGCCGGAGATCTTGTCCAACGTTTGCGCACTCATGACATTGAAGCCGAACCAGCCGACCACCAGAATCCAGGCGCCCAAGGCGAGGAAAGGGATGCTCGACGGCGGGTGGGCCGACATGCCGCCGTCCTTGCGATAGCGGTTGTAGCGGGCTCCCAGCAGCAGCACGGCCGGCAGGGCAATCCAGCCGCCGACCGCATGCACCACCACGCTGCCGGCGAAGTCGTGGAACTCCTCGCCGGTGGTGGCCTTGATCCAGGCCTGGATGCCGAAGTGCTGGTTCCAGGCGATGCCTTCGAAGAAGGGATAGACGAAACCGACGATGACGGCGGTGGCAATCAGCTGCGGCCAGAATTTGGCACGCTCGGCAATGCCGCCGGAGATGATGGCCGGAATGGCGGCGGCGAAGGTCAGCAGGAAGAAGAATTTGACCAGTTCGTAGCCGTTCTTGGCCGCCAGCTGTTCGGCGCCGATGAAGAAGCTGGTGCCGTAAGCCACTGCGTAGCCGGCCAGGAAATAGACCACGGTGGAAACGGAAAAATCCACCAGGATCTTGACCAGCGCATTGACCTGGTTTTTGCGGCGCACGGTGCCGAGCTCCAGAAATGCGAAACCGGCGTGCATGGCCAGAACCATGATGGCGCCGAGCAGAATGAACAGGGTGTCCGCGCCCTGTTTGAGTGCTTCCATGAGAACCTCTCGTTTTGAAATGCTTGGTTTTGGTGCAGAAAATCGGTTATTTACCGATATGCACTAAGAGCAAGCAAAAAACGGGCCAAAGTGCTCCATGCCTGTGCGGACCATGCACCAGAACGAGTGCAAAAAGCGGGAGGGTGAGGCAGGTACCATCAATGGCATGGAAGCTTTTCTCGTTTCGACCGGTATCGTCACGCTCGCGGAAATGGGTGACAAAACCCAGCTGCTGGCGCTCATCTTGGCGGTGCGGTTTCGCAAGCCCTGGCCTATCGTGCTGGGTATTCTGGTCGCCACCCTGGCCAACCATGCCTTGGCGGGCGCGGTGGGGACCTGGGTGACGACCGTGCTGGGGCCCGACGTGTTGCGCTGGGTATTGGGTGCCTCGTTCATGGCCATGGCGGTCTGGATGCTGGTTCCCGACAAGATGGACGACGACGGCGAGGCCAACCCGTCGCCGCGCTGGGGCGTGTTCGGTACCACACTGGTGGCTTTCTTTCTGGCCGAGATGGGCGACAAGACGCAGATCGCCACCGTCATGCTGGCGGCGCAGTACCAGGCCTACACATGGGTGGTGGCGGGCACCACCTTGGGCATGGTGTTGGCCAATGCGCCGGTGGTCTGGCTGGGCGAGCGCATGACGCGGCGCGTGCCTTTGCGACTGGTGCACCTGGTGTCGGCCGCCATCTTTGCGGTCCTCGGCTTGCTGGCCCTGCTCGGCTGGGGGTGAGGCGCGCCTGCGCTTCTAGGCCTTGGCCTTGCGGCCGTAGATCACGTAATAGGTCAGCCCGACCAGCACACTGCCACCGACCAGATTGCCGGTAATCACCGGCAGCAGATTGCCCAGCATGCCACCCCAGGTGACCGGCACGGTCGCCCCCAAGGGGCCAAAGTGCTGCAGGAGCATGGCCAGCGGCATCAGGTACATGTTGGCGATGCTGTGCTCGAAGCCGGCCGCCACGAAGGCCATGATGGGCGGCACCACCGCCACCGCCTTGTCCACCACGCTGCGCCCGGCCATGGCCATCCAGACCGCCATGCAGACCAGCACATTGCACAGCACGCCGCGAAAGAAGGCCTCCACGGGCGAGAGATCCTGTTTGGCCAGCGCAATCTTCACCACCGTCTGTCCGACGGCGCCACCGTTGAGCCCCGTGTGGCTGCTGGCGTACACCAGCAACGCCAGCCCGGCGGCGCCGACGAAGTTGGCCAGACACACCAGCAGCCAGTTGCGCAGCACCTCATAACTGCTGATGCGGCCGTCGGCCCAGGCCATGGCCAGCAGGTTGTTGCCGGTAAACAGTTCGGCGCTGGCCACCACCACCAGCAGCAGACCCAGGGAGAAGACCAGGCCGCCCAGAATGGCGCTGGCGGAAAAGCCGAGGGAAGCGTCTGATTTGACGAGCACGAACAGCATCGCCCCCAGGCCGATGAAGGCGCCGGCCAGGAGGCCGAGCATGAGCAGCGGCAAGGTGGCCAGCCGCGCCTTGCTCACACCGACCGATTCGATGCGCTGAGCGATTTCGCTCGGGGCGTAGGCGTCGGATCCATACAGCTCGGACATGGGCAACTCCGGTATCGGACAGTGAAGACTTGGACTTATACTAACCCC
>ERZ1292640.120-Hain-H43-02um-R1-120-length-61477-cov-7_pt1 | contig 61477 bp, 70 predicted proteins | sample MGYA00564404_ERZ1292640 | MGnify/ENA primary metagenome ERZ1292640 (study PRJEB36523, sample SAMEA6512636) | groundwater metagenome | collected 2019-01-08 | study: AquaDiva: Metagenomics assemblies of 32 groundwater samples | reverse complement strand
GGTTTTTTCACGAATTTTTGATAAAATGAGTGCGAGCAGAGTAGTATATATGCTCCAGTATAAAACATTTCGGTTTCTTTCCGACGAAATCGCGGGCGGCCAAAACGGCCGCCCATTGCATTTTGAGAGGGGAATTCGTTTCGCTCGGCGCGCTGTGGCGCGCCTCGCGGTTTAGCAAAATGAGGTCGTCGTTTGCGATTTTAATTCTGTCTCGTTTTTTGCTTTGCCCGATAAAAAGAATTTTTGCTTTTCTAGTTGACGTGGTATAATAGGATTGTTGAAGTTAATTAGTTTTGCAGGAGGTATTTTATTTCTAAAATAGAATATTAAAAGGGGTTGGAAACTGGTTAACTTCAACAATTAGCCTTTTGCTTTCCAATCCCTTTTAGTTAAAACAAAAAACTATGCAAAAATTCTTTTTGTATGCCCGCAAGTCCACAGATGTGGAAGACAAACAAGTAAGGTCTATCGAAGACCAAATCGCAGAATTGCGCGCTTTTGGCGAGAAAGAAAATTTGGAAATTATTGACACGCTGATTGAAAAACAATCTGCCAAAATTCCGGGCCGGCCAATTTTTAACGAAATGATAAACCGAATTGAAAAAGGCCAAGCTAATGGAATTTTGGCGTGGCACCCCGACCGTCTGGCGCGCAATTCCGTGGACGGCGGAAAAATCATTTATCTTTTGGATTGCGGGCATTTGGCGATGTTAAAATTTCCAACATTCTGGTTTGAACCAACACCGCAAGGAAAATTTATGTTAAACATTGCTTTCGGGCAAAGCAAATACTATATTGATAATCTTTCCGAAAATACAAAACGAGGATTGCGTCAAAAAGTTAAACGAGGCGAATATCCGGGCTTTGCGCCGATTGGATATTTAAACGACCCAAGAATTAAGAATGTTGTTATAGATAAGAAGAAATCTGTAATAATTAGAAAAATGTTTGAACTTTACGCACAAAATAATTCTCGTCTTGAAGATGTTTCTAACTTTTTGGCGCAACAAGGAATAACAGCAAGAAGCGGAAAAATTCTAAAACGGGACAGAATCTCTTTTATTCTATCTAATCCGTTCTATGTCGGTTTGTTTCGTTACGCTGACGAAACGCACGAGGGCAAACACCAGCCAATAATTTCAAAGAAAATTTTTGATAAGGTTCAGGAAATTCTAAAACAAAGAGGACGGCCGCATCACAAACAAAAGAATGAACCACAAGCGTTTTGCGGACTACTTCGTTGCGGAAACTGCGGAATGGCAATAACTGGCGAATACAAGGTTAAAAAACAAATAAACGGAAACGAACATTACTACACCTACTATCACTGCACTCATAAATCCAAAACAATCAAATGCAACGAACCTTGTATTCGCCAGGAAGTTTTAGACAAACAAATTTCGCTTTTGCTTCAAAAATTTTCTTTAAAAAAAGATTGGGCGGATGAATTAAACAAAAGATTAGAAAAAGATAAAAACAAAACCGCCCGATCTTTCATTACTTTTGTTCAAGAAAACAAAAAAAGAATTGTGGAAATCCAAACCAAGCTCCAGCGACTTTTAGACGGATATTTAGAGCAGGATATTGAACGAGAGATTTACCGAATAGAAAAAGCAAAATTGCTTTCCGAGAAAAAGTCGCTGGAAGAGAAAATATCAAACCTTGAACAAAAGCAAATTGGCTGGCTCGAACCGATGAGAAATTGGATAAAAGAAGCTGAATCCATAGACAAAATCGCAAATAACAGCGACCTTTTCGCGAAAAAGGTCGTCGCCAAAGAAATCTTCGGCTCGAACCTCATTTTGCTAAACCGCGAGGCGCGCCGCAGCGCGCCGAGCGGAACGAATTCCCCTCTCAAAACGCAATGGGCGGCCGTTTTGGCCGCCCGCGATTTCGTCGGAAAGAAACCGAAATGTTTTATACTGGAGCGGGTAACGGGAATCGAACCCGTGTCATATCCTTGGGAAGGATATGTTCTACCACTGAACCATACCCGCAATTATATTGCTAAACCACCCTAACCAATTTTTTGGATTCCAATAATTTTTGCTGATATTTATTTCTTCTTTTTGCTGTGGTTTGGACATTATAAAGCTTACTACTTTTTCGTCCTGTATTTGAAGGTCTAATTCTTCTCTGGCAACCTTTTCTATATAATCTTTATCATCGGCTCTATCTATTCCCTGCTCTAATATATTATTTTTCTTTTGTATCGTCTGAATTTTTTCTTTTAAACTATCTATTTGCAGATTAAATTTCCTTCTATCTTTATACACCTTGATATCCGCAAAAACTAAAAATATAATTATTATTAGTAAAAAAATCTTAATAAAATGGGAAGAAAAAAAACTATCGGAGGCGTCGCGCTTTTGTTTTTTCTTAAAATTTGCTACCATTTACATTAAGAGTAAGATTTTTCAAGTTTAATTATTATTTAAATCATACACAATATGAAAAAAATAAAATCAAAAACAATTTTCAGGGTAGTCTGGATTATATTAATAAGTCTTGTCGCTTTAAGTACGGTTATCTGGTCGGCCTCCCCGCTCTTCTTAAGATAAAACGCGTTATGACGCTCCGATATTTTTAGTGGCGGCTTCGTAAACCGCTAATATTTTTTTTACCTGGTCTATATCTATTTTATAGTCTGGATTATAAACTATAGAATTTCTAGTTTCATGTGCCGATAAAATCTCATCTAAGTTGGGTAATATAATTTTTCCCGCATTATTAATCAGTTCCTCAAATTTTTCACCCTTGAATCCTCTGTCTTCCAAGAGTTTGTTTAAAAAATCATCTGCCTCTATCAAGGCCAGTTTATATTCCGATTCAACTCCGCTTTCTATTCTTTTTTGAATTTTTTTCCAGCGATTGGCAATTTCCCTGACTCCGTAGGCTTGCCATGAAAAAAATTCTGTGACATCCTCAATAAACTGATATTTTAAATAACTGGAATTTACCATAAAATAAATAACTGCCACAAAGAAAAACATTGTAAAAAAAACAAAAACCAACTTTACCGGAAAAAGCATCTCTTGCAAATCAGGAGACGAAATAAAGTAAATAAATTCTTTTATCCCCAATAAATTATAAATAGATTCCCAGCTCATATTATTCTATTATACCATTTTTTCAATAAAAGAGGCTACGCTCAAAATTTTATTCTCTTGAAAATGATTGCCGATTATTTGAAGACCTACTGGCAAATTCTCGCCCTGAGCTTGCCGAAGGGTTCCCGCAGGCATAGACAAAGCCGGAAGCCCGGCTAATTTTACGCCGGCTGTATAAATATCAACCAAATACATAGAAAGCGGGTCGTCGGCTTTTTCTCCGATATTAAATGCTGGGAAAGGAGCGACTGGACAAAATATTAAATCAACTTTTGCAAATGCGTTTATAAAATCCTGCTTTACCAGTTGGCGTACTTCTTGCGCTCTTCTGTAATAAGCGTCATAATATCCGGACGACAGACTGTGCGCTCCCAGCATAATCCTTCTTTTAGGTTCTGACCCAAATCCCTTTCCCCTGCTTTTTGAATAACATCCAATAAACTTTTCGGAGACTGGTCTGAAAAACCGTATTTTATTCCGTCAAATCTAGCCAAATTAGAAGATGCTTCAGACGGCACAATAATGTAATAGCAAGCAGTTGAATACTTTGTGTTATGAAGTGAAATTTCTTTGATTTCATCTCCCTGTTCTTCCGCTTTTTTAATTTAATCTTCAATTATTTTTTTAACTTCTTTATCTAGGCCTTCTGTAAAATATTCTTTCGGCACCCCGATTTTTAAACCCTTTAAACCAACGTCTGAATTTTCAAAATTATAATCTGCTGATGTGGCATCCATGGGGTCTTTTCCGCAAATCGCTTTAAATACTATTTTTATATCTTCAATGTTTTTTGCCATTGGTCCTATCTGATCTAAAGATGAAGCATGAGCAATCAGACCGTAACGGGAAACAGACCCGTATGTCGGATTTAATCCTGCTATTCCACAGAAAGAAGCAGGCAGGCGAATTGATCCTCCTGTGTCAGAACCCAAAGAAAAACATGCCTCAAGGGCAGCTACAGCCGCCGCCGACCCTCCCGAGCTTCCGCCTGCAACCCGGTTTTTGTCATAAGGATTTTTTACAACTCCGAAAGCTGAGTTTTCGGTGGAGGCGCCCATTGTGAATTCATCTGTGTTTGTTTTTCCCAAAATAACGCTTCCTTGTTCTTTAAGTTTTTTTATTACTGTTGCGTCATAAGGAGCAATATAATTTTCTAAAATTTTTGAAGCGGCTGTGCAAATTTGACCTTCAACCAAAATCGCATCCTTTATCGCGCAGGGAATTCCGGTTAATTCAGAAAAATTTCCCGAAGAGATTTTTTCATCGGCAAATTCCGCTTGCGCCATTGCCGATTCCTCTGCCACAGACAAATAAGCGTTAATATCCTTATCTATTTTTTTAATCTGTTTTAAATAAGCCGAAGCAAGCTCTTTACTGGAAAACTCTTTCTTTTTTAGCCGTTCGTGCGCTTCTTTAATTGTAAAATTAATTAAATCCATAATCTTATTTCCGCGACTAAAATATTGATTTCACTTTAATATAGTCGTCTTTTTTCTCCGGTGTCGCCGCCAATAATTTGTCTGCCAATCCGCTTTTTTTTGATTCGTCTTTGCGCAAGGAGCTCGCCCCGCGGTAAAAATTTTCTTTAAAATTTTTACTTTGCGGGGCTTTTTTCAACAGATTAAAATAATCCAAAATAGCAGACAAATCTTTCTGCATTTTTGTTATTTCTTTTTCAGTTAATTCCAATCGCGCCAGCTTGGCTATATGTTTTACCTCGTCTTTTGAAATCATAATAAAATTTTAAAAAGGCGGCTCTCCTTCCTCGTCTCTATTCATTACCTGGGCTAATGTTTCTATATTTTCTAATGCTATCCCCGCTCCCCTCACTACTGCGGTTAACGGGTCATCAATAATTTTACAAGGTATCTTCGTTTCTCTTGAAATCAAAACATCTAAACCTCTCAGCAAAGAACCGCCCCCGGCCAAATAAATGCCATTTGACATAACATCGGCCAACAATTCTGGGGGCGTTTCTTCAATTGTTATCTTAATGGCCGCAATGATTTGTTTTACTGATTTATCCAAAGCGCGCTGGACATCGTCATTAAAAATAATAACTTCCTCTGGCAAACCTGTAATCAAATTTCTTCCGCGCATCGGCATTTCTTTTTTCTCTTTTAAGGGCAAAGCAGAACCTATGTTTATTTTAATCAATTCTGCTGTTCTTTCTCCGATTAATAATTTATATTCTTTCTGAGCAAACTGAACAATATCGTCATTGAGTTTGTCGCCGGCAACCCTTATGCTTCTGTAAGTAACAATTCCTCCGAGAGAAATTACCGCCACCTCCGTTGTGCCTCCGCCAATATCAACTATAAAATTTCCTCCTGCTTCTTGAATTGGAAGCTTTGCCCCAATAGCCGAAGCCAATGGTTCTTCAATCAAAAAAACCGTTCTCGCTCCAGCTGATTTGGCGGCGTCTCTTACCGCCTTTCTTTCAACTTCTGTGACTCCGCAAGGGATGCCGATAATAATTCTTGGCAAAAATCCTAATCCAAATATTTTTTTACTGGAAGCGGCTGTCTTTTCAATGAAATATTTCAACATTTGTTCTGTTACTTCAAAATCAGAAATAACGCCATTGACCAACGGTCTTGTGGCTGTAATGTAAGAAGGGGTTTTGCCTACCATTTTTTTTGCCTCTTCGCCAATAGCTAAAATCTGCCCCGTTTTATTATTAAGCGCGACTACAGATGGCTCATTAATAATTATTCCCCTATCTTTAACATAAACCAAAGAATTAGCCGTACCCAAATCAATAGCCATATCTATTGATAAAAAAGAAAAAAGTTTTTTAAGCATAAATAATTTTAAACAACTGACTAATCTTTACTAACTTCGCGCTATTCTTGCCTCTCTCTTTTACTTCAACTGAATTTATCTTCAATGTTTTTTCACTTATAACAATCCTATATGGAATCCCGATTAAATCCGCTTCTGCAAACTTTTCTCCAACTGACTTATTCTGTCTATCGTCATATAATACCTGAATGTTATTTTTTTTCAATTCTTGATATATTTCTTCTGTCGTTGCCTTAATTTTTTTATTGTCTTCGACTGGAATTAAATGGACTAAAAAAGGAGCAACTGCTTTTGGCCAGACAATTCCCTTCTCGTCATGGCTTGTTTCAACTATGGCGCCCATAAGCCTGCTCAAGCCAATCCCAAAGCAACCCATAACAACTGGCTTTTCTGAACCATCTTTGTCTTTAAATTTTAAATCAAAAGGCAAAGAATATTTTGTTCCCAACTTAAATATATTGCCAACTTCAACTGCTTTTTTTTCTTCAAATTCGACCCCTTTGCAATTAGGGCATTCTTTATTTCCCCCTATTATCTCTTTATTAATCGCCGTTTGGCATTTTTTGCAAATATAGATTATGTCCTCCCCCGCTTCTGTAATTGTTTGAAATTCATCGGAATATTTTGAAAAGCTTCCGCCGGAAGACAAAGTTCTATAAGTGATCGGATTTTTTCCTGTTTTATAAATGCCACACTCTTTAAAAATGTTAAAATAAACTTTGAGCATTTTTTCATAATATTTATCCAAGTCCTCCTGGGTTGCGTGAAAAGAATAAAGGTCTTTCATTGAAAATTCTCTTGTTCTCAAAATTCCTGATTTTGCCCTTAACTCGTCTCTAAATTTTGTTTGAATCTGAAAAAGAGAAATGGGCAAATCTTTATATGAAAAAATATTCTTTTTTGCTAATGGAGAAACAACCTCTTCGTGAGTGGGACCCATGGCATATTCTTTATCGCCGTTTCCTTTTATTTTAAAAAGTATATCTAATGTTTCCCATCTGCCAGTTTTTTGCCAATTTTCTTTTGGCTGTAAAACTGGCATTAGAACTTCTTGGCCATTAGCCGGACTTCGTTCCATATTTTCCCTTATAATTTTTTCAATATTTTTTAAAACTTTATAGCCTAAAGGCAAAAATGTATAAACGCCGGCCATTAACTGGTCAACAAATCCCGCCCGTACTAAAAGGTCATGCGAAACCGACTCTGTTTCTGATGATTTATTTTTATTAGTTTTATAAAAAAGTTTAGATTGCAACATATTTTTAAAATTTTATTTTTATTACCTTTGCAAACTTGATTTTAAAAATTCGGAAAGCCGGGGTATGTCAAATTTTATTGTCACAAAAAGAGACATAGCAATTAGCAAAAAGAAAAATACAACCGTGATATTTTGTTCAACTTTTGTGGAAACCGGTTTTCCCTTTATTTTTTCTATGGCTAAAAATATTAGTTTTCCTCCGTCTAGAGCCGGAATCGGAAATAAATTAAATATTGCCACAAAAACGGAAATTGACGCTATAAAATATAAAAAGAAACCTGGCCCAAAACTTACTGCGTTAGCTAAAAATATCGTAATGCCAATAGGACCGGCTAAAGCGGCTCCCTCTGGAACGCCCTTACCCTTAAACAAATCTGTAAAAACAGTAAAAAGTCCCTGCACCGCCTTTATTGTGATTTCTCCAGTATAAAGCGTTCCTTTAATTGGCGCCTGATACCAAGGATATTTTTTAATAAGAGTGCCTACTCTTTCAAGTCCCACTCCTAACGCTCCCTGTCCTTGCGGAGTTTGAACTCTGGGAATTAATGATGTCTCAATAGTTTTACCTTGCCTCTCAACTATTAAGGTTATTTGTTGACCGGCTTTTTCTTTTGTAAAATCCTGAACATCTTTTATTTTATTAATTTTTATTTCTGCATCTTTAAATTTAAAACCCAAAAGCGCGTCTCCTGCCGCCAACCCCGCTGATTGAGCTGGAGAATCCGGAGAAATTGAAATAACTTGAACTTTTACATTAGTTAACCCAGCAACATCTTGATCGCCAACAGGGACGTCGGCCCCTATGGCAAAAACAACGGAAAAAAGAATTATGGAAGCAACCCAAAAAGCAGCCACTCCCCCAATAATAATAAGGACTCTTTTCCAAATGGTTAGGTTTGAAAAACTTCTATAATCATCTACATCGCCTTCTTCTCCATATATTTTTACAAAAGCGCCCAATGGCAAAAGATTTATAGAATAAAGAGTTTCGCCAAATTTCTTGCCAAAAATTCTTGGCGGATAACCTATACCGAACTCTTCAACTTTCACTCCAAACTTTTTAGCTATAATAAAATGCCCGAATTCATGAATTATCATCAAAGCGATTAAACTGAGAAAAGCAATTATTAACATTAAAATAGTAGACAACATAAATTTAAATTTTAATTAAATTAATTCGTTTTTTTTCTTTTCTATCAAGTTCTTTATTTTTTCCGCATAATCATCAACTGCTTTTTGAAGCTCGTCTTTACCCCTGAATTTATCGTCTTCTGATATTTTCTTTTCCTTTTGAGCTCGCTGAATCTCGTTCCAGGCCTCTTCTCTCCAATGCCTGATTGTTTTTCTTGTTTGTTCTGCTTTTTCGTTTAATGTTTTAACAAGCGCCTGCCTGTATTCTTCTGTCAAAAGAGGCAAATTTAAACGTATGATATTTTTATCAACAACAGCTGACATACCCAGTCCTGATTGTGAAATTGCTTTTTCTATCGGCTCAATATATGAAATATCCCATGGTTGTATTACTATTTGATTTGACTGAGGACTAGAAATAGCTCCTAATTGTTTTAGGGCGAATTTTGAGCCGAAAGCATTGACTTCAATATCTTCAACTAAAGCCGGGGTAGCCCTTGAAGTGCGCAGCTTGGTTATTTCTCCTTCTAAAAATTTAAACGCCTTATCCAACTCTGGTTTAATTTTATCAATAAATTCTTTGTATGTACCCATATATTTACACCTCCATTAATAATATTTCTAAAGCCAATTTGGGACTGGCATTAGTTAAAGATGTTTGCGTATTAATATTTTCTATTAAATTTATAACTTGTTTAATCTTTAAAACTGGATAATTATCAGCCTCTTTGCCAGCTGGCGAATTGCCTGCCCCGATTTTGGCAAGCAATAATTGCCTAAAATATTTTAGCAGAGGTTCTAAAATGTCCTTAACTTTCTGTTTTTCAAAATCAATGGACTTAACATATTTAAATTTTTCCGAAAAATCCGAATTAATGACTTTTAGCAACTCTGATAAAATTGTTTGTTCTTTTGCTAATTTTTCAGGATCTGGCTGAAAATTTTTAGAGCGGAAAAACTTTAATGTCTGGCATCGAGAAGAAATAGTTGGTAAAAGCATATCTGGCTTTGAGGTAATCAAAAATAAAATAGTTTTTCCTTTTGGCTCTTCAAGAGTTTTTAAAAAACAACTCTGGGCTTCCTGGTTCATTTCTTCGGCTCCATCTATAATCACTGCCTTAAAAAAACCGTAATACGATTTATAACTTAAAAAATTAAGCGTCTCTCTTATTTGCAAAATTTCTATTTCGTTTTTATCTTCTTTCTTGGTTATTATTTTTAAATCCGGAAAACTTCCCTTGTCTATCGCTTGGCAACTAAAACATTTCTGGCATGCTTGCCCGCCGAAGTCTTGGCGAGGGCGGGGAACATTTTTTCTATCTTGGCAGTTGATAAACTTTACAAATTCTTTTGCTAATCTCTTTTTCCCAAGCTGTCCCTCCCCGACAAATAAATAGGCATGGCTAAGTTTTTCTAATTCAAATTTTTTTCTTAAAAAATCCCATTGTTTTTGGTGCCCGATTATCATCACTTTTTTGACATTACTACTTTTTTATATTCATCAAGATGCTCTAAAACTATTCCCGTTCCCTTAATAACGCAAAACAAAGCTTCCTCGGCAATAAAACAAGGCACGCCTGTGCTTTGAGCAACCAATTCATTAATTTTGGGCAGCATAGCTCCGCCACCAGCCATAATAATGCCTTTATTCATAATATCAGCAGAAAGTTCCGGAGGCGTTTCCGATAACACTGTTTTAGCGGCCTGTATAATTTCAGCCAATACGTCAGAAATTGCTTCGCAAACTTCATTATTAGATATTTTGATATTTCTTGGAAGTCCTAAAATTAAATCCCTTCCCTGAACCTCTAAATAATTTAGCTCTTTTTGCGGAAGAGCTGTGCCGACTTTTATTTTTATTTCTTCTGCCGACTGAGTTCCAATTGCCAAATTGTATTTCTTTTTAATATATTCTGCGATAGCTGTGTCTATTTTATCGCCAGCCACTCTTACGGAATGAACCGTTACGATTCCGCCAAGCGAGATTACGGCCACTTCGGAAGTGCCTCCGCCAATATCAATAATCATATGCCCCGAGCATGAATTAATTGGAATGCCTGCTCCAATGGCAGCCAAAATAGGTTCCTTGGCAACAAAAGCTTGTTTAGCTCCAGCAGATAAAGCCGCTTCAATTACAGCCCTTCTTTCTGTACTGGTAATTCCTGCTGGAACAGATATAACTAATTCTGGTTTAAACAACCTAAAATTACTTGCTGTTTTTGTAATAAAATAACGAAGCATTGCCTGCGTTACTTTGTAGTCAGCTATTACTCCGTCTTTTAACGGCCTGTAAACCTTAATATCGGCTGGGGTTCGGCCTATCATTTCTTTAGCGCTTTCTCCAACCGCTAAAATCCTGTTATCAGTTAAAGAAACAGCTACCACCGACGGCTCCTGCAAAACAATCCCCTTGCCCCGCACATAAACCAAAGAATTGCAAGTTCCAAGGTCGATAGCAATTTTAGCGTTAAACATAATAACTTAAATTATAAATTCAGATGCTTACCCTTTTAATATCTGCTCCTAATTTCTGCAATCTCTCTTCTATTTTTTCGTATCCCCTGTCTATTTGATAGGCGTTATTTATAGTTGTTGTTCCTCTGGCAACCAATCCTGCAATAATCAATGATGCCCCCGACCTCAAATCAAGGCTCGGCACCTCAATGCCGTGCAAGTTGGTAGGCCCATTAACAATCGCCCTATGCGGATCGCAAAAAATTATATCTGCTCCCATTTTATTCAATTCTTCCAAATATTTCAATCTGCCTTCATATAGGGGGTCGTGAATTAATGTAGAGCCTTTTGTCTGGGTTGCCAAAATTCCGAACGGCGACTGTAAATCAGTGTGGATTCCCGGGTATGGCAAACTTTGTATTTTGGTTATCGCGAGCTTTGGCGATGACAAAACTTTTACAGATTTTTTGTCGGGAAATTCAAAATTTGCGCCGAAAGCAGCCATTTTTTTAAAAAAAAGCGTCAAATAATCCATTTCAACATTTTTTACCAGAACCTCTCCTTTAGTGGCTAAAACCGCAATAACAAAAGTGCCCGCCTCAATCGGGTCGGCTATTAAGTTGTGTTCAAATCCTTTTAATTTTTCTGCCCCCTCAACTTCAAATTCGTGAAATCCGGGTTTTATTTTAGCCCCCATTTTTCTTAAAACTTTTGCCAATTCCTGCACTTGATAATCTTGGTCTGCAATTTTTAAAGTAATTTTTTGCGGAATTGAACTGGCAAATAGCAAAACATTTTCAGTCCCGGTAACCGAAAACTCATTAAGGATCACAATAATATCTTCTTTAATTTTCTTAATTTTCTTAAAATAATTAAACTTACCCTTCTGTTTTACATCAACGCCCATTTGCAAAAATGCGTCAAAATGAGTATCTAAAGGACGGGCGCCAATTATATCGCCGCCCGGAGAAATTGTTTTAAAATTATCAAAACGCGACAAGAGCGGACCCCAAAGCAAAGCCGACCCCCTAAGATACCCGACAACTCTTTCGGGAATTTTTTTGGGGTTTATATTTTTACACTCTATTTTTATTTTTCTTTCTTCTATCCATTCAACTTTGGCTCCCATTGATTTTATAATATCAATTAATCTCATAACATCTTCAATTAGGGGCACGTTTCCGATAATGCAAGGTTCTTTTGTCAAAATAGTCGCAGCCAAAATCGGCAGAGCCGCATTTTTAGAGCCCATAACTTCAATTGTTCCTTGCAACATTTTTCCTCCGTTTATAATAAATTTTTCTGACATAATTATCTTCTTTATATTATCTTAAATTTTTCTTGGCGTCAATGCCGCCAAAATTTGACAATAATAAAGTAGTATGATAATATAATGAATTAGTTTTGGGTTGTCCAAAACTGCTCATTTCCAATTTGGAGGACTGACCATGGCCGTCAAAGCATCGTTTACCGTTGGAGTATTTGGATTGGCTGCTAGGCTTGTGGATGGGATCGTCCGCATCAAAGTCAATGTTCGCACTGACCAAGAAAGGCAGAAGCAGCTTGCCAAATTGCTCGCCGACTCCCCCGTCAAAATTGTTGATATGCCTGGCGGAGGGGTAAGCTTCGACGATTTCTCCTTACTGAAAGGAGAAGGACTTCTCGCCGTCCTTCGGCGCGAAATCGCCGAGGAAACCGGCGGTTGCACAATTCAACCTCTCGGAGAATTTAGCGGCCCTGTTATGGTGGCGACCAACGACAAGGATTTGGCAAAACCCATCGGCGATATTGCCTTTTGGATGCCAGTCAAATTGATCGGCGAACCGAAGCCGTCAAACGAGGCGTTGGACCATCCATGGATTTCGCGCGAACAATTCGAAGCCGAAACCGAATACCGCTGTGTCAGCGGCCTCGGCAAGGCCGGACGCACCGGCCGTATGATTCGCACCGCGCTCGACTGGTTTGAGGCAAACCAACATCGTTTCGAGGTCTTTTCCTAAAACACTAAGTGCGAGAGCACAAGCCCTTCGTTTCACGACGAAGGGCTTTTTTTATTGTATTTTTGTTATATCGCTACTTGAGTAATTATTAAAAAATTGCAATATCCGACATTGCAATACCATATCAATGCCCCCCTTTAAAAAATTTGACAATAATAAATCATTATGCTAATATAACCAATTAGTTTTGGATTGTCCAAAACTGCTCGTTGACAAGTTTTTTTGGAGGACTTCGCAATGACCAATCACAAAGAATTTGAGTGGAAAGAAATTCCCGGACCTAGCGAAACACCAGTAGAGTATGTCTTGCGATCAGGTAATCCTGGTCACGTGCACGAATATGGGCATATCAAGTCGGTTCCGAACTACCAGGGACAATGCCGTGTTTGTGAATGCGGACGAATTGAAACTTCGCCTGCGCCGGGCGAACTTGCTTATTTTAGGAACATGGCAGGTGAATATGTCGTAGAAGAAAATGGCCGCCCCGGAATGAGAAGTGATTTGTGATTAACACAACTCGTGCAAAGCCCCTTTTTAAGGAAGAAGAGGGGCTTTTTTTATTACATTTTTTATTGTATATTAAATAAATATATTTTTATGTCTAAAATTAATTTATCAAAAAAAATATTAGTTGGAATAACTGGCAAAGAAGAAAAAGATTTCTTAAAAAAAATAAAAGAAATTAATAGTTTTAATATAAAAGAAGTGTCTTTATTTTTAGAACTTTTAGAAAAACCCGATAGAGAGAAAATTTATACCGCCCTACTGTCTTCAAAAATTAAAAGCATTCCGCTAGTTCATATCCGCCACGATATGACAAAGGACGAATTAAAATTTTTAAAAAATAATTTCAAAACAAAATATTTTACAATTCACGAAAAAAATTTTATTGATAATGATGTTAAAAAATGGAAAGGGTTTTATAAAAATTTATCCTTGGAAATGGACTTTGATAATTTTGTTTCAAAAAAAATTAATGTTGAAAAAATCAGGGGCTTTTGCGTTGACTTGGCGCACTTTAAAGTTGCTATGGAAAAACTAAATAAAGATTTCAAATATGTATTTGACAGAAAAAAACACAAAAAATATTTTAATTGCAATCATCTAAACGGCTACGACCCAGAATCAAATTGCGATATGCACACAATTTATAATTTGAAAAACTTTGACTATTTAAAAACTCTGCCTAATTTTTTATTTGGAAAAATTATCGCCCTTGAAACATTCAATCCCATCCAAGAACAGCTAAAATTTAAAAAATACTTAATAGAAATATTAAAAATTTAAATAATAAAAGAGCCCTTTGCAGATTTTTTCTCAAAGGGCTTTGAAGTTTGAACAGAAAACTGTTCCATAAAAGGGCTGTTTTCTATAGCTTATTTCAGTTGCGCGTTGCGTCTTCTTTCGTGCTGAAAGGGCCCCTCACAGAGTCCACGCAGTACGATCCGTCCGTCCATTCTTTTTCTATTTCCTCAATTTTTCTATACGCCTCCACTGCGTCATTTGCCTCGACAACCACTATGCCGGCTATATCGCCCCTTACGGGGATTCCGTTTTTCTTGTCAGGATCAGATCCTTTTACAAAACTCCTGTTCCAGAACATTTTTTACTCCTTTCAAAGATCAAATTCTCTAAAACTGATTGGAAAACATTTTTATTTTATCATACATTTTATTGGTGTCAACTCTTTCCTTCAATCGCAATGGGTGTATAATAAAAAAATGCTTTTATGACTAAAAAAATACGGCTAATAACATTGATTTTGTGCGCGATTTGTTTTTTTATCGTGGCTCCGTATATCATTGTCTATTCTTTAGGATATAGAATTGATTTTGAGCAAAAAAAAATTGTGGCTACCGGCGGAATTTACGTAAAAGCCATGCCCCAAGGCGCGGATGTTATTATTGACTCTAAAGTTAGCGGCAGAACCAGTCTTTTATCTCCTTCTGTTTTTGCGCAAAATCTTCTGCCAAAACAGCACAGCATTTTAATAAAAAAAGACGGCTACTATGATTATAAAAAAACATTAGAAGTAAAAGAAAAAGAGGTGACGAGGTTAGAGCGAGTTATTTTATTTAAAAAAAATATCCCTTTTGAAATTTTAACAGACAAAACTATTTCCCCATTTTCAAAAAAAGACCCGGAACCGCTTTTTATAATTAAAAATAACAACCTTTATAAAAACAATTCGGGAGAATCAACGGCAATTTTAAAAAAACTGCTGGCTTTTGAGGTTTCTGGCGATAATATAATATGGCTGGGTTTAAATGGACTTTTATATACCTCAAGCCAAAATGTAAAAACCACAGACGAATTAAGCCAAACCCCCCTTAAAATAAATAAAAACAGCTCTTATAAGTTTACAATTATTTCTCAAAATATCTTTCTTAAAGAGAATAATAATCTTTTGTTATTCAACCAAAAAACAAAAACATTTGAAACTTTTTACGGTTTAATTAAAGATTTAAAAATATCTCCAGACGGCCAGAAAATACTTTATTATAATGACAACGAAATTCTCTATTCTTATTTAAACTCCGACAATCCTGAAAAAATATTTTTGAACAGGTTTTCAGAAAAAATCAGGGACGCTTTTTGGTTAAACGACAACTATTTAATTTTTGGCCTTGGCGATAAAATAGTTATTTCCGAAATAGACAACCGAGACAGCATAAATATGATTACATTGTCGCAAGCTTTATCCTTAACTGATAAAATATTTTTTAATCAGGAAGATAAAAAGCTATATATTTTAACTCAGGATGCTTTGTTAGTTTCTGAAAAATTAATTCCTTAAATTGCTTCAATCCTCTTTTTAAAATCCTCCCAATTTAACGGCTGTCCCTCAGCTATTCTGCACACTTCTTTAAACTGGCAATAGTTGCACTGCCAATTTCTGGGATAATCCGCTAACCTTTCCGGCACTATGTTTATTTCTACCTGTTCTTTCAGGATATAAAATTTATCTAAAATAGATTTACAAAGCCCCTCGTCGTAATCAACAAAAAACTCTTTAATTTCCTGCTGGTCTTTATCTATATAAAGGAGTATACCTTTTTTAATATTAAAATAGTGCAAATAAAGCTGAAGCTGATAGACATTTTCCTCTTTTGGCTGTAAGAGTTTGCGAAATATCATGCTGTTCATGCTTTTAATATCCAGCACATAATTTTCATTATCAATGCATAAAATAGCGTCGGCTCTTCCGGAAATTATTTCTTGCGAAGGAATCGGTATTTCTGTTGTAACGCCGATTCTTAAACGATATAAGATATTAAAAATATTTCTGTGTATATGCTCGCCGTGCTCAAATATGCGCATAATTCTGGCGTCCATTGCCTCTCTTGGCGCGTTTTTAAATCTAAAAAAAACAGCGCGAGGGCATTTGCCCGCGTCTGTGATATAAAAATGAGTTTGCTCTCTATTCTTCTGATTTTCTAAATAAAATTTATCAATAAGTTCTTTTAACATATTAGTATTTTATCATTTCAAAAAATATATGCAAGCGCGACCGAATAGGTAACGTGATATATCACGTGAGCAGGATGAAAAAAACCGCATGCTATGCGCTTTAATTTTCTTTCCATATTTTTTATTTCTCAATCAATTTTTAATTACTAAATTCAGAAAACTTTTTATCTAGTTTGGGTCGTAATTTTTTACCCGCATTATTAAATGCTTTAATTAAGTCTTCATAGACATTATCTCCGGCAACAAAATTCCAAAATTCTTCGCCAACAAGAATTTCCCCCGCTTCTAAATCATATAATCCTTTTAATGTCCAGCGCTCATATGAATCTGGAAAATATGGATTATATGGAATCGCTACCCTTGTAAAAACGTTTGCTTTCTTATCGATGCTTAGTCTTAGCGCCGTCCATCTTAATAATTTTAGCTTCAAGGATACAAACTCTTTCATGTTTGGTTTTACGCTAGTGATATCAAAATAATTCTCAATATTTTTAGTTTTTACCAAAAAATCTACCCTAGAATCGGGGTCGTTTTTGGCTACGCCATTTTTTATTATTTGTTTTATAGTTTTTATCTCATTGCCTTTGTTGGTTACAATACTTCCTGCACGGAGCTCATGATGCATTTTTCTTATAACTGCTTCCGTTTCACTATCAATATTTCCCAATAAATCAAACTGCCTTTGAGCCTCAAAATTTGCTCCCCTTGCTAATATTACGGCAACTTGCTCCCAAATTGACATACCAAATGTTGTGTTTATGGATTGTATAAATGAAAACATTGCATATTTGTCTTTACCGATAAGACCATGATGAAATGGGGCATACTGTGTTTCTGGTTTATATTCTCTAAGTTTAGCCTCTACGGTATCAACGAGAATTTTAATAATTTCCGATTTCACTTTAGAATTTATTGCCATATTTTTTAATTTTCTTTAACAAAATAATAGATACTTTCAGAAAAACGAGTGTTATCTCGCTCGGTTCTCATTAAAACTGGGCGATGAAAAATTTTCTCAATTTTATAATTGCAAGCAGTGGCCACCTCCGGGTATATATTGTCTCTGTCATTAACCACAACAAAAACTTTAGCGTTGGGTTTTAAAAATTTGTTCATATTTTGAAAAACAGCTATTATATCTTTTTTGTATTCCTCCTTTGCTATGCGACTCCTGCCCCTTGAGGCTGGACCGATTTCCTTGAAACCATTGTCATCGAAACCGAAAAGATCATATGCGTATCTATGCTGATCGTGATAATCAATTAATCCGACATAAGGAGGAGATGTAAAAATCCCGTCAAATTTTCCTCCCTTGTATTCTTTAAATTTTTTGAAATCGATATTTCTTGCGTCATCCTGAAAAATTTTCATTTTACAATCTGTCCGCAAACCGTCAAATTCTTTAATTCTTTTTATTGTGTCCCAACTATACCGGTTAATAAACTGTATGGCTTCGTTTGTCGGCTCGCATGTTCGACGATGCTTTATACAATAATATTTTTCTCTGACGGGTTTTTGCGGCCTAGCTAAATCGTAGTGAGTAATTAATCTGGCGCTCCTAGTTGCTCTGCTCAGAATTATTTTAAAAACGTCTTGATTTTGGTAATTTTTAATTTGATTATTATAAAACAAAATTTCTTGCAACGCCTTATCAGATAGCCAAGTATTTAGATAATCGCTTTTCGTTTTGTATTTCTTAAATGATTCTTTTAAAGTTGTGCGAGAATCTTGACCCCCCGCCAAGGTTTTACTAAAATCTATCGTTTTTTCAAGAATATCTTTAATCTCTTTTTCTAGTAAGTCTATTTTATACTTTTTTGTTTTGATTTCTGAAATAAGACAATTAAATTGAGATATTTCAACGCCGACAGAATTCATTCCCAAGACATTAGATTCAATGAGGGTTGTCCCCGACCCTAAAAATGGGTCGATAACCCAGTCTCCTCTTTTAAAATACTTTTTCAAAAATACTTCTACTAACTGCGGAATGAATTTTCCCAAATATGGATGGAGACGGTGCACGTGTTTAGTTCTATCGTATTCTCTAACATTATTAAATGATAAATCAACGCCATCCAACGTGGTTTCAAGGTTTTTAAGAATATTTATTTCTTTATCTGTTTCGACTTGTTGCATATATTTTATTAACTAATCATATAATTTTATCATAAACTAGTCAAAAACAAAACTACTCCATTTGGAGTAGTTTTTTAAGTCAAAATCAAACTTGATAATCGTTTTCTGGCGGGTACTATTACCTCTTTGACCACTGGGGCGATTTTCTGGCGCGTTTTAATCCGAATTTTTTTCTTTCCCTCATTCTTGGGTCTCTGGTTAAATAGCCGGATTTTCTGAGCCGTTTTCTAAAATTATTATTAAAATCAACTAAAACTCTAGCGGTTCCATGTCTTACCGCCTCTGCTTGAGCATGATGTCCTCCGCCCTTCACTATTATTGAAACTCTGAATTTATCAAGACACTTCATTTTTTTCATAGACGAGACGGCCAATTGTCTGTCTTCTTCTAAAAGAAAATATTCTTGATACGGCTTGCCGTTAATTAAAAAAGCCTGGGCTCCTCTTGTAAAAAGCCTTACGCGGGCAACAGCTGTTTTCCTGCGTCCAATTGCTTCAAAATAACGATCTGGCTTTGAGGCTAAATCTTTTTCTATTTTAAAATCTTCCGAAGAAAAATCATCCTCTTCTTCAATGTTTTGGACGGGAGTTATTTTTGTTAATTCCGGCATCTCTTTGATTGGTTCTATTGCCTCGCCCATAGGGCTACGGCCGAGGGGTTTTCCTGCCTGCGCAGGCAGGTGTTTTAACGTTGATTTTTTTATTGCAGTCTTTAGCATATTAATCAAATTTTAATCTTTTAATTTGTATGGCTCTCAATTTATTTTTCGCCAACATGCCGTGGACTGCTCTTCTTAAAACCTCTGATGGACTTTTTTTATAAATGTCTTCAAGAGTATTTTTTTTTAATCCTCCTAAATAGCCTGTATGACGATAATAAATTTTGTTTTTAAACTTTGCGCCGGTAAACTTTAGCTTTTCAACATTTTTTATAGTGACAAAATCCCCTATATCTTTATATGGAGCGAAATTGGGCTTATGCTTGCCTCTTAACAAAACCGCTATTTGGGTAGACAGCCGGCCTAAAACTTTTCCGTCTGCGTCAATTATATGATTTTCTCTTTTTATTGTTTCCATTTTATTTGATCAGCTCAATGATTGCCATTTTGGCTGAGTCTGATTTTCTTGTTCCCAGTTTTATAATTCTTGTATATCCCCCGTTTCTGTCTTTATATTTTGGAGCAATTTCTTCTACTAATTTTTTAACAATTTGAGGGGCCAAAATTCTTGCTAATACTCTGCGACTAAATATTGTGTTCTGCCTTGCTCTGGTAATAGATTTTTCCGCAATAACCCTTAATTCTTTTGCTTTAGCTTCCGTGGTTTTAATTTTTTCGTACAAAAAAAGACTGCTCATTAATGATTTTAAGAGTGCTTTTCTCTGACTCTTATTCCTTGATAACATTCTGCCTTTGTTTCGCTTTCTCATTTTACTTTTTACTTTTTGCCTTTTTTATTTTTTTAACTTTTTTAATTACGGACTCTTTTTTTATTTCGGTATTTGCCTCGTCTTTTGTTTCAGAAATTACATTAAAATGTTTCATTAGTATATCGCAAGCCTCAAAAAATGCCTCTTCTGGAGTAATTGTGCCATCTGTTTCTATTTCTAAATTTAATTTATCAAAATCTGTTCTTTCCCCCACTCTCATATTTTCAACCTCTAAATTCACATTTTTAATTGGCGTGTAAATGGCATCAAGAGAAATTGTTCCTATTTCTGCTCTTTTTATTTTTCTATGGTCCTTTGGCTCATATCCAATGCCTTTCTCAATTTGAATTTCTATTTCAAGTTCTGTTTTTTTATCTGTTATTGTAGCGATATGAATTTCTGGATTAGCAAGCTCTACTTGCGGAGAAAGTTTAAAATCACCCCCCTTGACATCTTTTTCTCCTTTAATTTTTAATTGAACTTTTTGTGAATCGCCCTCATAAATTTTAAATCTTAAATTTTTTAAATTTAAAATCACCATTATGGTATCTTCTAAAATTCCGGGGATGGTAGAGAATTCGTGCGACGCTCCTTTTATTTTTACTTCTGTTACGGCGACTCCAGGCAAAGATGATAATAAAACTCTTCTTAAAGAATTGCCAATAGTAGCGCCGTAACCCGGATACAGCCCCTCTATTTCGAAAAGCGCTTGATTTTTATTTTTTTTAATTATTTTTATAGGCGATGGTAAGGGAATCATAAATTATTAATTTAATATTTAATTTATATTATATTAACGTGAATAAAACTCAAAAATTAAAGAAATTTCTGCTGGAGGATTCACTTCTTGCAAGGAAGGCTCTCCAATAATTTTCCCCTCAAGATTCTCTTTATTTAAATTTAGCCATAAATGAGTCTCTTTCCTTTTTAACGAAACTGCTAAATCTCTGAAAACTGGTTTCAGTTTTTTAGATTCTTTAATGGCAATAATATCTCCTTTTTTTAATTCAAAAGATGGGATGTTGACGGGTTTGCCGTTTACCAAAAAAATTCCGTGTGAAACAAGTTGCCTGGCATGCGAACGAGACTGCGCAAAACCCAAACGGAATACGGCATTGTCAAACCTTTTTTCTATTCTTCTGATAAGTTCATTAGCAACGTCTTCAACTTTTCCCATCCTTAATAGGGTCTCTTTTACGTATTTTTTAAATTGTCGTTCTGAAAGACCATACCATTTTTTAAGCGTTTGCTTTTCTTGCAATGATTTTTTGTACTCTGAAGGAGTTCCACCTTTTCTCTTTTTTTGCGGTCCTGGCGGATAGGCGCGCTTAACCATGGCGCATTTTGGAGACAAACAACGCTCGCCTTTCAAAAAAAGTTTTTGTCCAAGCCTTCTGCAAGTTTTACAATTATCGTATTGCATAATTATACTCTTCTTATTTTCTTTGGTCTGCACCCATTATGAGGAATTGGCGTTACGTCTTTAATTGAAATAACGTTTAATCCTTGGGCGACTAAAGTTCTTACTGCTGATTCTCTGCCAGCTCCCACGCCCTTAATTAAAACACTAATTTTTTCTATGCCCATTTTTTTACAAATATTAGATATGCCTTCTGCTACTCTGGAAGCGGCAAAAGAAGTAGCTTTTTTTGCTCCTTTAAAACCCACCGACCCAGCCGATTTCCAGGCTAAAACCTGTCCCCTAGCGCTAGTAAGAGTTATTAAAGTGTTATTGTAAGAAGATGATACATATATCTTTCCTTCAGAAATTCTCTCTGTAGTTGATTTAACTTTTGTCTCCTTTTTAAGAGTATCATCAACCTTTTCCTTTTCCTTAAGCAATTCTTCTTGATTAGTTTGTATAATATGTTTTTTTCCCATTTTATTTTTTTAAATTAAGTTGCTGTTGCCGCTGGCTTTCTTCCAGAACCTATTGTTTTTCTTACATTGCCCCTTACGGTCCTGTTATTAGTTTTTGTTCTTTGACCCCTTGTTGGCAACCCTTTAATATGTCGCGATCCTCTAAAAGTCCCAGTGTCTTTTAACCTTTTAATATTTAACATGACCTGCCTTCTTAAATCTCCTTCAATTTTATGATTTTTTTCAATAAGATCTTTTAGAACGTTAACTTCTTCTTGTGTTAAATCTTGCGATTTTTTGTTTATATCAATTTTTGCCAACCCCAAAATTTCTACACTCAAAGACCTGCCTATGCCATAGATATAGGTTAAAGCTATTTCTATTCTTTTATTTTCAGGAATATTTACTCCTGCGATTCTTGGCATAATATTTAGGGATTAGATGTTAGGGTTTAGGGTTTAGTTGACTATACGCTAAACGCTAAACGCTCATTACCCTTGTCTTTGTTTATGCTTCGGATTCTTCTTGCAAATGACATAAATACAACCCTCTCTTTTGACAATTTTACAGTCTTTGCAAATTTTTTTAACCGATGGTCTTACTTTCATCTTTTTAAAAAGAAAAATCTAAAAATATTCAATCCGATATTTTTAGATTGTTATTATTTCAATCTATAAACAATCCTTCCCTTATTTTCGTCATAAGGACTCATCTCTAACGTCACTTTGTCTCCGGGCAAAATAGTAATTCTATTAAGCCTCATTTTACCAGATAAAAAACCCATTATTTCTTTTCCGTCATCTAATACTACCTTAAAAAAAGTATTTGGCAAGGCCTCTATTACTCTGCCTTCCTTTCTAATGACCTTTTTTGAGTCTTTATTCTCTTCGTTTTTAGCCATTAATAATACTAACAAATTAGTTTGTTTTAGTCAAATTTTAAATCAACTTTAATCTTATTTTTATCCTTAGGGGCTTTTGTAGTCCAAAACGGCCACAAATTTACTTCAATACTGGAAAGCTGGTCACCCATTCTACTTTTGGTGGTTTCTTTTATTTGACTGACTGATTTTTCTCTAAACAAAGAAATTAAATCGTTTTTATCAACTGATTGATATGTTTTAACAGAAAAATCTAAATTAAGCACTATTTTCCCATCTTTAATATCTATTGTCCCTGGACTATAATTAAGGTTCAAGCTGTTTTCTAAGAAAATTTTTGCAGCGGACATATTAGAATTAATATATTCTTTGATGAAATTTTCCAAATCTGATTTTTTAAAAACCAATGCAGTTGCCTTAGACTTGGCTTGATAACTAAATTTATCTACCACGGCTCCTGCTTTCACGGCTGAAGAAGATTCTGTGATTTCTGCAGAAACAGCGTTGTCTAATAGAACATAATCTGCGCTAATTTTGTTTTTCAAGGCCTCTTGCGTATCATCCAAAAGCTTTTTAGTTAAGGTGTCTTTTGCTGTTTTAATGTCGTCTTCTGTAACTTTTTTTACTTCGCTTGAAAATCCGCCTGTCATGGCTTTGAAAGATTCGGCATAAATACTGTAATAATATGAGGAGCCTGATAATTTGGGCACAGAAAACTTAGACGGTTTTATGTTGTAATTCTCACCGGCTTCGGTGGCTTGAACCTTTACTTCTATTGACCCAGGAACTGTTTTATTGTTTTGTTTTTTGGCGGCAGGCACGACAACTTTCTCTAAAGTTATAAAATATTTTCCCGAATCAGATAAAAAATGAGTTCCTGTTTTTAGAGTAAGAGCTGATGCTGGGCTATATTTATTATAAATTACAATTGTACCCCCTGCTTTCCCGTTGTCAGAAGCGTTGCCTGTTGCCGAAAATTCTTGCCAAAGATCTTTTTCTTCCTCAAAATATTGCGCCGGAATAATTTTACTATTTGAATTTATTAAATCCACAGAGTTATCTACCAAGACCTGTTCTTTAAAACTCAATGATTCTGTTTTCGGCCAAATTTCTATGTTTGCTTTTTGTAATTTAAAATACAAAACACCAATTGATATTAAAACTAAAATACCAACTCCTGTAAAAAACTCTTTCAAAGGAAAACGCCTTTCTTTGCGGGGGTGTGTTTCGCAAGAGCGTGTTTCATGAGTGGATATTTCACTTTGGCGCTGTTTATTTTCCCGCCTCTTAGTATGTTTTTTTTCTTCTCTCGTAAAACTTTTAAACCCATCTTCTGTTTTATGGGCAATTTTGGGCGGTAAAATATCAAACATTTTTTTTGGCATTTTATATTTAGGGTTTAGGTGTTATGGTTTGGGGTTTAGTAAATTGACTAAACGCTAAACGCTATACCCTAAACGCTATTGTAATATTGCTTTAATTCTTCTGGTTCCGCTGGAAGAACTTTCTTCTTTTTGTATTTTAAAATGGCTTAAAATTCCTGTTCTCTCAATATGCGGTCCTCCGCAAATTTCCCTGCTTACTATATTATCGCCAAAACCCACAGTATAAACCTTAACCTTTTCTCCATATTTAGATTCAAAAACTCCCATAGCTCCAAGATTTTTGGCTTTTTCTAATGTCATTTCTTCAAAACTTACGGGTAAATCTTTTTCTATTATACCATTTACAAAATTTTCCACATTTTTTATTTGTTCACTGGTCATTTTTTCTTTGTGAAAAAAATCAAACCGTAATCTTTCGGCTGTAATATTGCTGCCCCTTTGTATCACATGATCGCCCAGCACTTTTCTTAACCCAGCCAACATTAAATGCGCCGCAGTATGCAGTTTTGTCGTTTCTTCACTTGCATCAGCCAACCCGCCCTTAAACATTCCAGCCGAAGCCGTGCGAGACAATTCTTGATGTTTTTTTAATTCTTCTTTAAATTCATTATCATCAATTTTTACTCCTTTTTCTTTCGCCAGCTCTTCTGTCATTTCAATCGGAAATCCATACGACTGATAAAGATTAAATGCATCTTTGCCCGATATCAATCCTGTTTTTTTCTCGCTGCGCGAGATCTCGCAAAGCGAGACAAATTCTTTTAATCCGTTCTCCAATGTTTTTTCAAATTTTTCTTCCTCTTGTCGCGCAATAAAAACAACCCCGCTCTCATTCCTCGCCAATTCCGGGTAAACATCCTTATAAATTCCGACAACTGATTTTATTAAACTAATCAAAAAGCCCTCTGGTATCTGCAAAACTTTTCCATACCTAATGGCTCTTCTTAATAATCTTCTTAAAATATAACCTCGCTCAATATTTGAGGGCTCAATTCCTTCTGATGCCAAAAATACTGATGCTTTAATGTGGTCGGCGATAATTCTAAATGATTTTTTATTGTCTTCATATTTTTTCCCGGATAATTCTTCAATTTTTTTGATAATCGGCAAAAATAAATCTGTCTCATAAACACTTTCTTTTCCGTTTAAAACAGCCAATGTTCTTTCCATTCCCATTCCGGTATCAACGTTTTTTTGTTCAGCTCCCAAATAATTTCCGTTTTCGTCTTTGACATATTGCATAAAAACATCATTCCAAATTTCAACCCAATTTTTATCTTCTGCATCAAAAACTTCCGGAGCTGGCACATCATTTAACTTCCAATAAAACATTTCCGTGTCCGGGCCGCAAGGCCCTGTTTGGCCAGCCGGCCCCCACCAATTATCCTCTTTTGGCAAAAAAGCAATTCTTTCTTTTTTTATTCCCAAATTTTCCCAGATTTTTGCCGATTCTTCGTCTTTGGGCGCGTCTTTGTCGCCGGCAAAACAGGAAACCGATAGCCTTTCTAATGGTATATTTAATTCTTTTGTTAAAAATTCAAAAGACCATTTTATTGCCTCTTCTTTCCAATAATCTCCCAAAGACCAGTTTCCCAGCATTTCAAAAAAAGTTAAATGTGTGTCGTCGCCAACATTATCAATATCCACGGTTCTTATGCATTTCTGCGCGCTGGCTAATTTTTTTCCAGCATGATGTTTTTCGCCCAATAAATATGGCACCAAAGGATGCATCCCGGCTGTTGTAAATAAAACCGTCGGATCGTTTTCCGGAACCAAAGAAGCCGAAGGAATTATTTTGTGCCCCCTTTTTTCAAAAAAATCCAAAAATTTTGTCCTCAATTCTGAAGAATTCATTATTACATTTTACATCAAAAAATATTTTTATGCAAAAAAAATAAAAGCGCCGTACCCGAAGGTCGTGCGCAAAAATGGAGAAATGTGCCGATAGCTAATTAGGTGACCCCGGACCATTCGCGCTGTGCCGCTTCCTTGGCCTTCGCCTCTGCCTCGGCTTCCTGTTTCTGCTGGAGAAGGTCAGCCAGCACCTCGGCGAAAAACGGATCTTCCTCCTCGGCGAGCTCATCACACCGCTCCTGCCACGCCGCGATAATTGCGTCGTGATTCTTGGGAATTTTGGTCACCATGATCAGCTGTCCCAAAAAATCAAGGTCCTCTGCATACGAGGTTTCCCCTTGAATCTGATCCACGATTGTTTCGTGAAACGGACGCCGCGGTTTTTTTTCTGACGTGCCCGACATATCTATTCTCCAATGTACTAATCGCCACAAATGCCCTTGTGGCAAGGGTAATCGGAACACAATCCCGATAATTTTCATTTATAACACATAATAAAACAAAAAACAAGGCTAAAAATCGGCCAACGAAAAAACGCCGCTTCCGGCGTTTTAGATTGCTTCGTCGCTACGCTCCTCGTAATGAGACTATGTATATCGGTCTGCCACAACCGAGGCGGCAAACGACTGCGGTTTTATGCGCGGTTCAAAGCCATTGCTTTTTATTAAACCAACAACTTCTTTTACCATTTCTTTTGTTTTGCCTGTCTCTCCAACGTCAGCGTGAATATACTGGAATTGATAATTAAAAGTCGGTGTGGCTTTGCCAAATTCTTTTTCCAAGGTTTCTCTTAGAGATAATGCTAATTCGCAAGACAAATAAACTTCCTGCAAAATTCTATTTTTCCAATTAATATTAGCGAACTTTTTTAAAAAATTATCCGGATAGTGCATTTTTTTTAAAAAAAACCTGCCCCCAGCTCCGGTTCTTAATACAACAATGGCTATTGGAAAAAATGGCTTGTCTGAAGACGGAGAATCGCACCCCACCACAATATCATAAAAAAATTCAGGCCGCTCCTGAATATAACTATAAATTTCTTTTATGACTCCGCTAAACTCTATATTGCCTTTACTGGGACTAAAAAAGTATCCGCTGTTTACTATTTCGTCGTTCATAATAGTTTATTATTGCAAAAAAACAACGGCTTGTCAATTATGTTCCGTAGCTTGAACATATTCAGCTGATTTTATTATTTTTATAAACTCCCCTGCGTCCAATGATGATCCGCCAACCAATAAGCCACTAGCTCCTGCTTTTTTTATATAGTCGCCGGAATTTGCGCTTTTTACGCTTCCGCCATAAATAATTCTTATGCTGTCTGCTGTCTGTCTGTTATAAATGCCTGCCAATACTTTTTTAATATATAAAACAGAACTCATTGTTTCGTCTACGGAGCAGTTGTTTCCTGTTCCAATTGACCAAACCGGCTCATAGGCAATGTTTATTTTTTTTGCGTCATCTTTTGAAATTCCTTTTAATCCCTCTTTCAACTGACTCTCTAAAATATTTGATTTTTTCCCGGCGGCCTTTTCCCCTGCTGTTTCACCAACGCAAAAAATAATTTTTAAGCTAGCCGCTAGCGCCTTTTTTATTTTTCTGTTAATAATTTCGTCGGTTTCTTTAAAATGTTTTCTGCGCTCTGAATGGCCGACAATCACATAATCAATTTTTAAATCTTTAAGCATTAAAGCGGAAATTTCTCCTGTAAAAGCGCCTTTTTCTTCAAAATAAACATTCTGCGCCCCGAGCGATAATCCTTTAATCAATGGTAAAAATACAAAAGGCGGACAGATTACAACCTCCACTCCTTTTATTTTTGACACTCCTTTTTTAATCTTCTCAAAAAGTTCTTTGACTTCTTTTTGATTCGTTGGATTTAGTTTCCAATTTGCTACAATTAGTGGTTTCATAATTATATTTTATCACAAAAATTAAATTTCTGTTAACACCCTTGCTCCTTTTTTGGTGACTGCTATCGTGTGCTCAAAGTGAGCTGCCAGCGAGCCGTCTTTGGTAGCGTATCCATATCCGTCTTTGGCCTTTTTAAGGCGCCAATCTCCCATAGTTACCATGGGCTCTAAACAAATAACCATGCCTTCTTTTAGAATTTCTCCTTTGTGCCTTACGCCAAAGTTTGGAATTTTTGGGTCTTCGTGAACATCTTTTCCGATGCCGTGTCCGCAAAGGTCTCTAACAACACTTAGACCCTGGTCTTCAACATACCTTTGAATGGTATTTCCAATGTCTCCAATTGTGTTGCCAGGCCTGACTTTTTTAATTCCCCTTTTCAGGGCTTTTTTTGTAACTATTATTAATCTTTTTGCTTCAAAAGAAACTTCGCCCACGGCCACCGTAACAGCCATATCAGAATTATATCCTTTATAAAAAACGCCTAAGTCCAATCCAATTATATCCCCTTCTTTTAATATTCTTTCAGAAGGAAATCCGTGAACGATTTCCTCATTTACTGAAGCGCACAAAGAATAAGGAAAGCCGTCATATCCTTTAAATGCTGGTTTTGCTCCGTGTTTTAAAATAAGGGCCTCTGCGGCCCTGTCTAATTCTATCGTGGTAATTCCCGGCTTAACTAATTTCTCCACTTCGCTTAAAACTGTGGCTAGGATTTTACCAGCCTCTGTCATTATTTCAATTTCTTCTGTAGATTTTATTGTTATCATTTCGCAACTTTTAAAACATCTTTAAAGACATCTGATACTGTTTGCTCCCCGTTAACTTTATTAACAGACAATCCTTCTTTTTCAACGCTTTCTAAAACAGGAAAAGTTTGCTCTTTGAAAATTTCTAAACGTTTTTTTATTGTTTCTGGGTCGTCAAGTCCTTTTCTTTTTACAAGTTTTGACCCATCTAACGGACACAATGTTAAATTTTCCGTTTCTTTGGTAAATAAGATTGAGTGACGAATTAATTCGCAAATTCTTCTGTTAGAATTCCTAAAAATTGTTGTTTCGGCTCCTATTTCAAGTAAAATAAATCTTACATTCTCTTGGCCATAAAGCTCCTTCAATAAAGGTATTTCCTTTTCTGCTTCATAAACGGTTCTAGGAGAACCTGAAAATATAATAGATTTTCCCACTTCAGCCAATTCTTTTATCTTTTCTATCATTAAAAAAACAACAAAAGGCGGACTATTGAGCAATCCCTGTTCCCATCTCTTTTTTTCGTCTTCTACTTTATAATCTTCTCCTTCAATTTTAAAAACTTTTTCCGGGCTTTCGTTTTTAAAACAAGCCTCTATAACTTTACTTGATTCAAAATGATAATAACCCAACTTATCAGCTAAAAGCTCTGCTTGGGTTCCCTTTCCGGCTCCTGGGGGCCCGAATAAAATAATAACTTGTTTTTCCATATATTAAAATGTCTCATACTCCCTCATTTGGAGTTGAGCGTTAATTTGACGTAAAGTGTCTAAGACAACGCTTACAACGATTAAAAGCGATGTGCCACCTATTAAAAAAGTAAATCCCGTAACTCCGGTCATTCCGGCCACAATTGAAGGTAAAACAGCGATTAAACCCAATGATATAGCTCCTGTAAATAAAACTCTGTTTAAAATGTGTTTTAAAAAATCTGTAGTGGATTTTCCTGGTCTTACTCCGGGAATAAACCCTCCCATTTTTTGCAAATTTTCTGAAATTGTTTTTGGGTCAAACGTAACTGCTGTATAAAAATAAGTAAAAAGAATAACTAATAAAAAGTATAATACTCCATGCACCCAAACATTATTAAAAAAAGAGGCGGTGGCGTTGGCAATAGCGCCGACAAACCCTGGAACTCCGCCCAAAAATCCTGCCAGCATTCCTGGAAACAAAAGTATGGAAAGGGCAAAGATAATAGGAATAACTCCGGCTGGGTTAACATTTAAGGGCAAATAAGTCGAAACTCCTCCGTACATTTTCATACCTCTCACTCTTTTAGCGTAAGAAACTGGAATATTTCTACGAGCTTCTGTAATTAAAACTACTCCGGCAATTATTGCCACCGATAAAACAAAAAACAAAATATAAGAGGGGATTTTAGATGGATCCCAAGTAACAAATGTTTGAAATATATTTGACGGGAGATTGGCGACAATACCGGCAAAAATCAAAAGAGAAATTCCGTTTCCCATTCCCTGCTCTGAAATAATCTCTCCGAGCCACATCAAAAACATTGCTCCAGCCGCAATTGTTAAAATTGAACTTAAAAGTGTTAAGGGGTCCAAGGGGGCAATAATTCCCTGTCGTTGAAACAAAGTCAGCATTCCATAGCCCTCAAAAATAGCCAAAGGAATTGTTGCTAATCTTGCATATTGATTAAATTTTTGCCGGCCGGCTTCGCCTTCCTCTTTATATAATTTTTCTAATGCCGGAAAAATCATTGTTAAAAGTTGGAATATGATTGTAGCTGTAATATAAGGTCCAAGTCCAAGTAAGACAATAGAAAAATTACTTAATGCTCCTCCCGAGAATAAATTTAAAAGCCCAAAAACCTGATTTTGGGCAAAAAATTTCCTTAATTCATCAAGCCCAATCCCTGGAATTGGTATATTGGCCGCTATCCTGAAAACAACAAACAAAAAAATGATAAACAAAAGTTTTTTCCTAAGTTCTTTGTTTTTAAAAAGAAATAATATTTTATCGTACCACATTAGCTTTTAAATTATTTTATTGCGCCTCCGGCTTTTTCAATTGCTTCCTTGGCTGTTTTTGAAACTTTACAATTTTCAATAATTAATTGCTTTGATAATTTTCCTCTGCCTAAGAGCTTAACTTTTGGGACTCTTCCCTTTATCATACGAATAATTCCTTTTTTAATCAAATTATCGGGACTTATTACTTCTCCGTTTTTTGAAATTTTTTCTAATGTATCAATATTAACAACAACAGAATAATCTTCTAAAACAAAACTCCTATATCCTTTTAATTTTGGATACCTTTTAATTAATTCTCTGATAATCGGCACCATTTTTCTGCCAGCCCTTGAGCTTTGTCCCTTATTTCCTTTTCCGGAATACGTGCCCTTTTTTCCTCCTCTGCCAACTCTTTTTTTTCTTTTTAATTTATGTTTTGGTTTTAATTCGTGTAACTGCATTTTTTTTAAATTTTAGCTTTTAGTTTCTTCAATGCCTCTATTGTTGCTCTGGCATTATTAAGTTTATTTTTGGAACTTGAAAGAATCTTTGAAGAAATATTTTTAATGCCTGCTAACTCGCAAATAGCCCTTACGGCTCCTCCAGCAACTAAACCCCTACCCTTTTTCTGCGGTTTTAATAAAATCCTTGCTGGTCCCGTTTTTGCCTCTACTTCGTGAGAAATTGTTCCTTCCACAATAATAACATTTACAAAGTTTTTCTTTGCTTTATTGGTAGCTTTTTCTATAGCTTGAGAAACATCTCTTCCCTTGTCTATTCCTATTCCAATCTTGCCCTTTTTATCGCCTGCAATTACAACTGCCCTAAATCTTAAACGTTTACCTCCGCCCGTGACCCTTACAACCCTGGCTAAATCCAAAAGTTTTGATTCAAATCCATCATTGACTTTTTCTCTGCCTCTAAAACCGCGGCCACCGCCAGAACTGCGATTACCACCGCCAAAACCACGGCTGGCGGGTTTATTATTACTTTCGCCAAAAGGTTTAAAATAAGGCTCCGTAGTATTTTTCTTTTCTGCTTTTTCTTCTGTCATAATTTTTTATTTAAAATTAAAACCTTAAACCTCCTTCTCTTGCTCCATCGGCTAATGCTTTTACCCTGCCATGAAAAACGACTCCTCCTCTGTCAAAAATAACTCTTTCTATTTTTTGGGCTTGAGCTTTTTGGGCAATCAGTTTACCCACTTCAAAAGCAACTGATACTTTGCGAGTCGTTTTTTCGCTTTTTTTCACTTTTACTTCTTTATCTGAAGCTGAAACTAAAACTCTGGCTGCGTCATCGTTAATCAATTGAGCGTAAATATGAGATAACGATCTAAAAACGCAAAGACGAGGCCTTTCTTTTGTACCATTTATTCTTGCTCTTATTTTTTTATGGCGCCTGAGGCGTTTTAATTGTTTTAACAACATAACATATTATAATTACTAGCGAGGGAAAAATGAAAATTTATTTTCATTTTAACCGAGCGACGTAATTACATAAATTGCTTTAGCAATTTCTATTTTTTTGCTGAAACTACTTTTTTACCTTCTTTTCTTCTAATTTTTTCTCCTTGATATTTAATGCCCTTTCCTTTGTATGGCTCGGCTTTCTTGGCTTTTCTAATTATAGCTGCGATCTGCCCGACTTTTTCTTTGCTTGTGCCAGAAACAATAATCACATTTTTTTCTACTAAAAAATTAATACCTTCTGGTTTTTTAATCTTAACCGGATTTATAAAACCCACATTTAGAACTAGGTTTTCACCATCAACCATAGCTTTATACCCCACCCCTTCTATCTCTAATCTCTTTTCAAATCCTTTGCTTACTCCTTCTACCATATTAAAAATAAGGGCTCTGTATAATCCCCAAAGACCTTTTGCTTTTTTTGATGGATTCTCTTTTTGAGGAGAAATTAAAATTTCGTTGTCTTTCATTTCTGCTTTAATATCTCTATGTATTTCTATTTGTAATTCTCCTTTAGAACCTAAAACTTTGAGGCTTTGACCCTCAATTTCCACTTTCACATTTTCCGGTATTTTAATTAATTTTTTTCCTATTCTGCTCATAATTTTTATATTTTAGTTATATCAAAAACATCCTTTTCGCGCAATGTCACCATACTTCGCAAATCACTTCGCCTCCTAACTTTAATTTATGGGCTTCTTTGTTGGTCATCAATCCTTTTGAAGTTGAAATTATTGATATTCCATAACCGCCTTTTACTCTTTTTATTTCTGAAACTTTAGCGTAAATTCTCTGACCTGGTTTGGAAATTCTTCTTAAATTTGATATTCTAGAAACTCCCTCATTATATTTTAAAATAATTTTCATTGATTTTATCTTGCCCTTAACTGCCTTTTTGACTTCTCCTATAAAACCTTCCTGCGCCAAAATTTTAGCAACTTCGTATTTTGCTTTTGAAAGAGAAATAAACACCTCCTGTTTCTCAACAGCTTTCGCATTCCTTATTTGATTTAACATATCTGTTATTGGGTCTGTCATAATTACGAGCGAGGGATAAATGAAAATGAATTTTCATTTTGACCGAGCGATTAATTATATAAATATGTAATAATTTCTATAATTTTTTACCAAGATGATTTTTTAATTCCCGGAATTTCTCCTTTATTAGCTAATTCTCTAAAACATATCCTGCAAAGACCAAAACTTCTCATATATCCCCTTCTTCTTCCGCATTTAAAACAGCGTCTAATAATTCTTGAAGAATATTTCGGTTTCTTTTTTGCTTTTGCTATTTGCGATGTTTTTGCCATATCAATTTAAATTTTTAATTTTTCATTGGAAATCCTAATAGTTTATACAATTCTAATCCTTCTTCTTTAGTTTTTGCATTTGTAACAATTGTTATTTCTAATCCAAAAATGGTTTTTTCTTTTTCTGCAAAAATTTCTGGAAAAGAAATATGCTCGCGAAAACCAATATTCAAATTACCTCTCTTGTCTATTGTTTTTGGATCGAGTCCTTTAAAATCGCGAGACCTTGGAAAAGATAAATAAACCAATCTTTCTAAAAAATCCCACATTTTGCTTTTTCTCAGTGTTACCATCGCTGAAATTTCTAATCCTTCTCTCAATTTAAAACCGGCAATTGATTTTTTAGATTTTACTAATTTAGGTTTTTGTCCAGAAATAGAAGCTAGGTCGCGCATAATAAAATCTTGCATTTTTTCTCTTTCTCCCGATGTTTTAGTCGCGGTATCTTTTCCAAAACAAGTGTTTATCGACACTTTCTTAACTTGAGGCGCTGCCATTGTGTTTTTGTAACCAAACTTTGCCATCAGTTGAGGCATAACTTCTTTTTGATATTTCTCTTTTAAACTTGGCATAGTTTCAAATTTGTGATTTACATTTTTTACAAATTCTACGTTTTTCTCCTTTCTCCATTTTATATTCTACTCTGGTTGCTTTGCCGCATTTTGGACAAATAATCTTTACATTAGAAATATTCAAAGGCGCTGGCGTAGAAATTACTTGACCTTTTTCGCCTTGTTTTTTTGCCTTTACGTGCTTTTTCTTTAAATTAATTCCTTCAACTAAAACAACGCTTTCTTTTAAAAAAGATTTTAAAATTTTTCCTGTTCTACCCCTATCTTTTCCCGCTGTGATTAAAACTGTATCGCCTTTTTTAACTTTCATCTTTTTTAAAGTAGTTCTGTTGCCATCATGGCTATTTTATCAAAACCTTTATCTTTTAATTCTTTGGCGGTTGGACCAAAAACTCTTCCGCCTTTAGGCAGCTTACCCTCTCCTAAAATCACAACTGCGTTATCGTCAAAACGGATATATGAACCATCAATCCTTTTATATTCTTTTCTTTGTCTGATAATTACTGCTTTAACTTTTTCGTGTTTCTTAACTAATTTTCTCGGTTCTGCCTTTTTAACAGCAGCAACAATTATATCTCCTAACTGCGCATATCTTTTACGAGTGCCGCCAAGTATATTAATACACTGGATAATTTTTGCTCCAGAATTATCAGCGACTTTTAACATTGCTCTTGGTTGAATCATAGTATTGTATCTTTTTTAATTACTTTCCAGCATTTATCCTTTGACATAGGAATTGTTTCTTCAATAACAACATTGTCTCCCACATGATATTCTTTATTTTCGTCGTGGGCTTTATATTTTTTGTGGCTTTTATACCTTCTTTTGTATTTTGGGTGCTCTATTATTCTTTCCACTTTTACCACTATGGTTTTTTGCATCTTATCCGAGACCACAATGCCTTTTAATTGCCTCTTTGCCATAATAATATTATTTTAATTCTTTAATTACGGTTAAAATTCTAGCTATTTCTTTCTTTGATTGATTAATTTCTTTTACATTTTTTAATTTGTTTGAAGAAAACTTAAATCTAAGGTCGCTTAATTTCTTTTTAAGGTCTTGAACTAATTTTTGTAATTCCTTATTATCTCTTTTGCGAAGTTCTTTTGCGTTCATAATTATTCTCCTTTTTTAATAAATTTTGTTTTGATCGGCAACTTGATCCCCGCCCCTCTGAACGCATCTCTAGCTTGGTCTTCTTTTATGCCGTCTAATTCAAATATAATGCGACCGGGTCTAATGGGATAAACATAATGGTCAACTCCTCCCTTACCTCCGCCCATTCCGACTTCTGCTCCTTTAAAAGTTACCGGTTTGTCTGGAAAAATTCTTATCCAAAGCTTGCCTCCTTTTTTAAGATATCTAATAATATATCGCCTTGAAGCTTCAAGTTGTCTGGCTGTAATCCATTTTGTTCCTAAAGATTTCAATCCATAACTGCCGAAACAAATTTCAGTAGCGCGAGTTTCAACGCCTCTCGAGCTTCCTTTGTGCCATTTGCGGTGTTTAACTTTTTTGGGCATTAATATGCTCATATTTATACTCAGTTAAATTTATCTCCTTTATAAATCCAAACCTTAACTCCAATGGCTCCATATGTGCAATGAGCCTCTGTCTGATTATAGTCAATATCTGCTCTAATAGTGTTTCTTGGCAACCTGCCATGCCGTAGCCATTCTTTTCTAGCAATTTCAACTCCGTTTAATCTTCCGTTTAATTCTATCCTAACACCCTTTGCTTCTTTATTTTCCATAACTCTTTCTATCGATCTTTTCAAAACCTGACGAAATGGCACGCGCTTTTCAATCTGTTGAGCGGCCCACTGAGCTACAAGAGGAGCTGATGTCCATGAATTTTTCACTTCCCTAATCTCTATTTTTATTTCCCTTTTTGTATTATTCTTTTTTATTTCAAATATCTTTTGTTCTATCATCTGTTTTAAACTCTCGACTCCGCCTCCGCCTCTGCCAATAATTATTCCTGGCCTGGCTGTTTCAATGATGATATTTAATTTATTAGCCGAATGTTCTATTTCAATATTAGCCACTGAGGCTTCTGCTAATTTTTCGGTCAAAAAGTTCTTAATCAAAAGATCCTCTTCAAGAAACTGTATCATTTTTTTACCATAAAAACCTCTGACATTCCAGTCTTCGGTTCCTTTTATTCTAAATGATTTTGGATGAACTTTGTGCGACATAATAATATTTATTTTTTTCTTCTTATTATTTTTTTGTTTCTTTTATTTTCGGATTAATCTCACTTAAAACAATTGTTATATGACTGCTTCTTTTCATGATAGGATAAGCTCTGCCCCTGGACATTGGATGCGATCTTTTAAGTGTTGGACCCTCGTCTACTGTGGTTTTTGATACGTAAAGATTTTCTTTCTCTATTTGAAAATCGTGTTTGGCTGAAGCAATAGCTGAATCCAAAAGCTTCAAAACAGAAACTGCTGATTTTCTTACTGCAAAAGAAAGCAAAACCTTGGCATCAACTGCTGTTTTTCCCCTAATCAAATCAACGACCTCTCTGGCCTTTCTTGCTGTTACTCTTAAGTGGTTTAATTTTACTGTTACTTGCATAAATTTTTACTTTTTTACCGGCTTTGCTTCTTCTATTTTTGCTGTTTCTTTGTCTCCTTGTTTCTGTTCTATCTCTTTTTGCATTCTGCCTCCGTGTCTTACAAATTTTGTCGTAGGTGAAAATTCTCCAAGCTTATGACCAACCATATCTTCTGAAATATAAACTGGAACAAACTCTTTTCCGTTATGCACTCCAAAAGTATACCCTACCATTTCCGGAGAAATTATAGAATATCTCGCCCATGTTTTAATAATAATTTTTTCGTCCTTTCTAAACTTTAATATCTTTTCTAACAATTTTGGATCAACGTAAGGACCTTTTTTAAGACTTCTTGACATTTTATTTTTTCTTTCTTCTTTGAATTATGAATTTGTTTGTCCACTTTTTTCTACTTCTTGTTTTTACTCCCAGAGCTGGTTTCCCCCATGGAGTTTTTGGATGTTTCAGACCGATTGACTGTCTGCCCTCTCCGCCGCCATGCGGATGGTCGACTGGGTTCATAGCTGAGCCTCTTACGTGTGGCCTTCTTCCTTTTAATCTTGATTTACCTGCTTTCCCAACTCTATAATATTTATTTTCTGGATTTGAAACCGTTCCTATCGAAGCAAAACATTCACTGGAAAACTTTCTTACTTCGGTTGATGGCATTTTTAGGTTAACATAATTTTCCTCTTGAGCCAAAACTTGAGCTGAAGACCCTGCAGATCTTACCACTTTTCCTCCTTTACCAGGTTCTAATTCAATATTATAAACCATGGTTCCAACTGATATATTTTTTAATTTTGCCCTATTCCCAATTTTTAGCGGGGCTTTCTCGGCGAATATAATTTCATCTCTAACTTTTAGGTCTTGCGGAGCAATAATATACTGTCTCTCCAAATCAAGATATTCTATCAATGCAATAAAAGCTGTTCTGTTTGGGTCATATTCTAAAGCAATAACTTTAGCGGGCGCATCCATTTTTTTTTGCGCAAATTCAATTATTCTATAAAATTTTTTTACCCCGCCTCCTTTGTGTCTTACTGTAATCCTGCCGGAAGCCTTTGATCTGCCGACGCTTCTCTTTATATTTATTAAAAGGCTCTTCTCCGGTTTATCTTTAGAAAGTAACGAAAAATCTATTCCTGTCATTCCTCTTCTTCCCGATGTTGTTGGTTTATAGTGTTTCATATTGATTACAAAATCTCTATTTTTTGCCCGTCCTTTATTTTTACAATTGCTTTCGCGTGTCCAGCTTTAAATCCTTGAATTTTCCCCAATCTTCTTTTTTTTGGGGGAATTTTAATTACGTTCACCGATAAAACGTCAACTCCATAAATACCTTCTACCGCTTTTTTAATTTCTATTTTGTTTGTTTTTGAATGAACTTTAAAAATATATTGATTTTTTTCTGATAACCTTGTTGCTTTTTCAGAAATATGAGGTTCTTTAACAATGTCATACGAAAAATTAATATTTTTTTTGCTGGTTGAAATTTTCCCTGCCCGATTAAATTGTTTTGCCAAAGGCAAAACACCAGCTTCGCTGGATTTAACCGGGTGAACTTTTTTAATTTGCGCTTTTTCCGCCTCTTTTTTTCTTTTTAAAAAATCAAATAATGCCATAGTATTATTCCGTCATTGCGAGGAGTTTAGCGACGAAGCAATCTTTTTTGTATTTGTCATTCCCAACTTGATTGGGAATCCAGGTTTATTCCACATACTCTGGATTCCCGCTTTCGCGGGAATGACACGACGAGATTGCTTCGCCTGCGGGCTCGCAATGACTAATTCCTAAATTATTTAAAAAAAGTTTTTTCCAATGTTTTAATTGTGTCTTTTTCCATTAATAAATATTTAGACGACATCAAGTCTATAACATTCAAATTTCTTGCTTCTGCTATGTTGGTTTTTTTAATATTTCTGGCCGATAAAAATACTTTTTTATTATACTCCGACAAAGCGATTAAACAGCTATTTTCTTTACAGGGCAATTTTCTTAAAATTTTTGCGAACTCTTTTGTTTTTGGCTTGTCCATCTGCATTTTATCTAAAATAACCAATAAATTATCCTTGGCTTTTTCTGAAAAAACCATAAATAAAGCCTTTCTCCTCATTTTTTTAGGAATGTCTTGCTCAAAAACCCTATCTTTCCTTGGTCCGAAAGTAACGCCTCCGCCTTTCCAAAGCGGCGAACGAATTGAGCCGTGTCTTGCCCTGCCCGTTCCTTTTTGCCTCCATGGTTTTTTGCCTCCGCCGCTTACCTCGCTTCTATCTTTTGTATGAGCTGTAATCTGTCGCTTATTTGCCATTTGCGAAACAACGACCTGATGCAACAAATCAGAATTTAATTTAACATCAAAAATTTCTTTAGGCAAAGAAATGTCTCCCACCTTTTCTCCTTTTTGATTATATACTATAGCTTTCATTTGTTGATTTTTACTTGCATCTTTAATTTCCGCACAATTGCAATCTTATCTGCGGATTTCCAATAATGTTCCCCTGTGTCCCGGTATTGCTCCTTTTATAACTAATAAATTATTTTCCGGATCAATTTTCATTATTTTTAAATTTTTAACCGACACCTTTTCGTAACCCATGCGACCAGGCATTTTTCTTCCTTTAATAACTCTTTGCGGAAAACGGCATCCTGTTGAACCGATTGTTCTGTGTTCGTGCTTTACTCCATGAGTGGCGTTTCTTCCAGAGAACCCGTGCCTTTTTACTCCGCCTTGAAATCCTTTTCCTTTTGAAATACCCGAAATTTTTACTTTATCGCCCTCGTTAAATATTGAAACATTTATTTCGTCTCCTATTTCGGAATTACTATCCGCTAATTTTTCTTCTTTAATATATCTGTATTCTTTTCCTCTCATCGTTTTTTTAATTTTGTTTTTCTTTTCTATTTTTAAAAATCCAATTTGTAAAGCACGGTATCCATCTTTCTCTTTTGTTTTTTTTTGCAAAACATAACAAGGTCCGCCCAAAATTAAAGTAACTGGCGTTACCCTGCCATCTTTATCAAATAATTGAGACATTCCAATTTTTTGTCCTAAAATAAATTTCATGTTCTTACTTCTTAACTAAAAATGGGCTACTGCCCATTTTGAATTTGGCAATGTTGTTACCCCCGATGGCGGGAGAAGTTAACAATCGCTAATATGCGTCTTAATTAAATAGTATATTAAATCTTAATCGCGATGTCAACCCCGGAAGGCAAATTTAAATCTCTCAAGGCTTCAATTATTTCTTGATTGGGACTTAAAATATCAATCATTCTTTTATGAACCCTCATTTCAAACTGCTCTCTGGCATTTTTATGGATAAAGGTTGACCTGTTTACAGTATACTTTAAAATTTCTGTGGGCAAAGGGACAGGACCTATCACCTCAACTCCATAACGGTTGGCGATATCAATTATCTGTCTAGCCGAATTATCAATAATCTTATGGTCATAAGCTCGGAGTTTTATTCTAAGCTTGGGCGCTACCTCTTCAGGCGCGCTTTTTTCTAGCTTAATGTCTGTCTCTTTTGAAGGTTTTTTTACGGCTTTCTTGCGAATAATTGATTTCTTGGCTGGCATTCCTCGCTTATTTAATAATTTTTGTCACTACTCCGGCTCCAACTGTTTTGCCACCCTCTCTAATGGCAAACCTTTTCTTTTCTTCTAATGCCGCAGGCGCTATCAGTTTTACTTTTAAACTAGCCGTATCTCCAGGCATTACCATTTCGGTTCCTTCCGGCAATGATACGTCTCCTGTGATATCTGATGTGCCAATAAATAGCTGCGGTTTATATCCAGTGAAAAATGGCGTATGGCGACCTCCTTCCTCTTTTGTTAGAACATAAACTTCTCCTTCAAATTCGGCATGAGGAGTGAGAGAGCCCGGTTTTGCCAATACTTGACCTCTTTCAACATCGTCTTTCTTTAATCCTCTTAATAAAATACCAACATTCTCGCCTGCTCTTCCTTCATCTAAGCTTTTTTGGAACATTTCAACTGAAACCACCACTGTTTTTTGCGTTGGTCTTATACCCACTATTTCAACTTCGTCATTTGGGTGAATAATTCCTCTTTCAATTCTTCCCGTAACAACTGTTCCTCTTCCCTCAATTGAAAAAACATCTTCAATAGACATAGCAAATGGCTTGTCTAATTCTCTTACCGGCTCTGGAATATAATTATCTACCGCGTCAAGCAACTCTGTAATGCATTTTGCGTTTGCATCGTCAATAGATGTGGCTTCTAACGCTTTTAACGCTGACCCCCTGATTATAGGAATTTCATCTCCAGGATATTTGTATTTCTTTAATAATTCTCTAACCTCTGATTCAACTAAATCCAAAATTTCTGGATCGTCAACCATATCAACCTTGTTCATAAATACAACCAACGATGGCAATCCTACCTGGCGAGCCAAAAGAATATGCTCTTTTGTTTGAGGCATTGGGCCATCTGGCGCTGAAACTAATAAAATTCCACCGTCCATTTGAGCGGCTCCTGTAATCATATTTTTAATATAGTCGGCATGACCTGGGCAATCAATCAAGGCATAGTGTCTTTTTGCTGTCTCAAATTCCAAATGTGTAATTGAAATCGTTACTCCTCTTGCTTTTTCTTCCGGAGCTGAATCAATCTGGTCTACTCCTTTAGCCGACGACTTAAAACCGCGCAACTGTGAAACTTTCATAATTGCGGCCGACAAAGTGGTTTTACCGTGGTCAACGTGACCAATGGTACCAATGTTTACGTGAGGTTTTGACCTCTCAAATTTTTCTGCCATGATTTATGAGCGAAGCGAGTAAATCACACTGAGCCCGCAGGCGAAGTGTATGCCTTGCTTCGTTTAATTTATAATACTATTTATCTTATTATACTATTCTTCAATAGTCAAGTTTTTTGTTAAAAATTTGACTATTCCGGTAATTTGATTATACTATAATCATTGCTTTTTGACAACTTGACTCTCTGAAAGGAAAACGCCATGAAAAAGTGGGAGTATGAAACTGAAACTTTCGACAAAAGTGGTAATACAGAAGGCATTGATAGCCGCGGTCAAGAAGGATGGGAGGTTTGTTCAGTTGATTGGCATTATGACGACAAATTCATTTTAATACTATTCAAACGGGAAATTCCCGAACCGCCGGCAAACTCTGATGCTGTCGCCGAAGAAAAATTACCAAGAGGCGACCAATTTGGTGATCCATGGGGCGACGGTGGTTCTCCCCAGAGTCTTGCCTTCATGAAAAAAGCGTCGCGGAACGATGACCTTCCCTCTTCCTCTGACTGACCGATATAGAAATCTGAAATATCGGAAACCCGTTCTCCGTCAATTCCGCACATGCGCCGAGTTCTGAAATTCAGAACGAGGCGCTTTTTTAATAAATTTTATTTAATTTATAATTTCCAAATACGCTCTAAAATTGCGACCGCAATTTTATAAAGTATCTATCAAAAAGAAAAATTTACGCAACATGTTATGTAACAGGTAGCGTAACAGGTAGCGTAACCAATTACTGCCTTTTGCCGTCAATAATTTCCTGCGCTATGTTTTGTGGCACTTTTTCGTAACTGTTAAATTCCATTGTAAATGAAGCCCTGCCCTCAGTTAATGACCTCAAGGCCGTGGCGTAACCAAACATTTCAGATAAAGGGACTGAGGCGTCAATCACCTTCATATCCGTTCTTTCTTTTGTTTCTTCAATTTTTCCTCTCCTTGAAGAAATATCTGAAATAACCTGGCCAAAAAAATTAGCCGGCGTTACAACCTCGGTTTTCATAATCGGCTCTAATATGATTACTTTCGCTTTTTTAGCGGCTTCTTGAAAAGCCATAGATCCGGCAATTTTAAAAGCAAATTCTGAAGAATCAACTTCATGAAAACTTCCGTCAAACAAGGTAACTTCCACATCAACTATAGGATATCCTGCTAAAATGCCCTTATCCATTGCCTCTACAACGCCTTTTTCCACTGGCTTTATAAATTCTTTTGGAATAGTTCCTCCTTTAATTTCATCAATAAATTCAAAACCAGCTCCCCTTTCTTTTGGTTTTACTCTTAATAATACGTGACCGTACTGACCCTTGCCCCCTGATTGACGAATATATTTTGATTCTGCCTCTGCTTCTCCTAAAATTGTCTCTTTGTAGGCAACTTGAGGCCTGCCATAATTAGCGTCAACTTTAAACTCCCTCTTTAGACGGTCGGCTATAATATCTAAATGCAACTCGCCCATTCCAGAAATAATTGTCTCGCCTGTTTCTAAATCCTCTTTTATTCTAAATGTCGGGTCTTCTTCGGTAAGTTTTCTGATAGACATAATAAGCTTTTCTTGGTCGGCTTTAGTTTTTGGTTCAACCCTAATTCCGATAACCGGTTCTGGAAATACAATTTTTTCTAAAATAATCGGCGCTTCTTTGGCGCAAAGAGTATTTCCTGTACTGGTGGCTTTTAATCCAACCGTTGCTCCAATCTCGCCGGCATATAACACATCTAATTCCTGTCTTTCATCAGCATGCATCCTTAAAATACGGCTAATTCTCTCCTGTTCTCCTGTATTGGCATTTAAAACATAAGAACCCTTGGTTAAGCTTCCAGAATATACTCTAAAATAAGTTAAGGTGCCAACATAAGGATCTGTGGCAATCTTAAAAACTAACGCAGAGAATGGTTCTTCATCATATGGTTTTCTTTCAATAGCTATGCCTGTTTTTGGGTCAACTCCTATTGCTGGTAAAATTTCTAACGGCGAAGGCAAATATTCAACAATTGCGTCTAAAATTGGTTGCACTCCTTTATTTTTTAATGCAGAACCGCAAAAAACAGGAATTAATTTATAAGTTAAAACTGCTTTCCTTAAAGTTTTTTTAATTTCCCCAATAGAAATTTCTTTCCCCTCTAAAAACTTTTCGGTTAAAACATCATCTTCTCCGGCAATCTTTTCAATCATTTTTTTATGCCAAACATCTGCTTCTTTTTTAAATTCTTCTGGAATATCTTTTTCAACAACGTCAACTCCCTTTTCTCCCTCAAAATACAATGCTTTCATTTTTATTAAATCAATAATTCCGGCTAATTTTTCTTCAAGCCCTATCGGAATTTGGACAGCCACGGCATTTGGCGTTAATTTATCTAATATTGACTGAAAACTTTTTTCAAAAGAAGCCCCCATTCTGTCTAATTTATTTACAAAACAAATTCTGGGAACAGAATATTTATCTGCCTGGCGCCAGACTGTCTCTGATTGCGGTTCAACGCCGGCAACTCCGTCAAAAACAACAACGGCGCCGTCTAAAACCCTTAATGACCTCTGCACTTCAGCGGTAAAATCAATATGGCCGGGAGTATCAATAAGGTTTACCTGATACCCCTTCCAATAAAAAGTTGTGGCGGCTGAAGTAATCGTAATCCCCCTCTCTCTTTCCTGAACCATCCAATCCATAACTGTGTCGCCCTCGTGCACCTCCCCTATTTTATGAGAAACGCCGGTATAAAACAAAAGCCGCTCGGAAAAAGTTGTTTTTCCTGCGTCAATATGAGCGATAATTCCAATGTTTCTAAGTGTTTCTAACGGATGCTGTCGGGTCATAATTTAATAAATGAGCGGAAATAAAAAATATTTTATTGCCGCGTAGAATGTTCTTTTATCTTTGTTTTGCAAAATGCGCAAAAGCTTTATTGGCTTCCGCCATTCTATGGGTATCGTTTTTCTTTTTTAAAGCTGAGCCTTCGTTATTTGAGGCGTCAATTAATTCTTGGCTAAGTTTCTCTGCCATTGGTTTTCCTTTTTTTGCCCTAGCGCCGTCAAGTATCCACTTTATGGCTAAAGCCAACTTTCTTTCTCCCCTTACTTCCATCGGCACCTGATACGTCGCTCCTCCGATTCTTTTTGGCTTTACCTCTAAAAGAGGTGAAACGTTTTCAATCGCTTGCTTAAAAACCTCTAAAGGTTCTTTTTTTGTTTTTTCTTTTATAATAGCAAAAGCTCCGTAAACAATTTTTTGGGCGATTGTTTTTTTGCCTTTTTTCATTACCTTGTTTATAAATTGTGAAATCATAACATCGTTATAAACTCGGTCTGGGGCTATTTTGTGTTTTTTATATGCTCTTCTCATTGATAGTTGTTTTTGCAAAATTATTTAGGTTTTTTAGCGCCGTACCTGCTTCTTGATTGTTTTCTATTTTCAACCCCGACTGTATCTAAAACGCCTCTGACAATATGATACCTTACGCCCGGTAAATCTTTGACTCTTCCGCCCCTGAGCATAACCACAGAGTGTTCCTGTAAATTGTGCCCTTCTCCAGGAATATAGGCCGTAACTTCCATTCCATTAGAAAGCTTAACTCTGGCAACTTTTCTTAAGGCCGAGTTTGGCTTTTTGGGTGTTTGCGTAAAAACTTTAATACAAACGCCTCTCTTAAATGGAGAGGAATAATGCGACGGCCTGTTCCTTAATACATTAAAACCAAACTGCAGCGCAACTGTTTTTTTGCTTTTTTTTATATTTTTCCTTCCTTTTTTAATAAGTTGATGAATTGTGGGACACATAAGTAATTAGCTTATCAAATAATTTTAAAACAGTCAACTTTTTTTACACTTTTTTTACAAACCTGTGATTAAATGAAAGAGAAAATCTGAAATCAACCAAAACCATTGCAAACCGCCAAAAATAATCAAAAACATTAATATAGTAAAACCATATTGCCTTAAAAATATTTTAATACTTTGAAATCTCTCTGGTAAAAAACTGAACAAAACCCAAGACCCGTCAAGGGGAGGAATTGGAATAAGATTAAATATCGCCAACCATATATTAATGGAAACAATATAGCTTAACGCCATAAAAATTCCCTGGTTGTTTATAAGCATCTCTTTCGGTATAAATCTTAATATCAAACCGAAAAAAACGGCTAATAATATATTTGCTCCTGGGCCGGCCAAAGAAACTTTAATATTGCCATATTTTTTATCTTTAAAATTATAAGGATTGACGGGCACTGGTTTTGCCCAACCAACAATAATCCAGTTTCCTGTTTTGAGGGCAAGAATTAAAAGAAGAATTGGCAGAATAATAGAGCCAATCGGGTCTAAATGTTTTAAGGGGTTTAAAGTAAGGCGACCCTCGTACTTTGCGGTGGGGTCTCCAAGCGAATAAGCCACGCTTCCATGCGCTAATTCATGTATGACCACAGAAAAAAGCAACACCGTTAAAACAAAAATAAAAGTAATGATTGCAACTATTTCCATTTTTTAATACTAACACACCTTGAAAAAAATAAAAGATAGTGATAGTATATAACTATAAAATTCTAAATTCGAAATCCTAAATCCTAAACAAATTATAAATTCTAAATCATAAATTATAAATATGTTTAGAATTTAGATTTTAGTGCTTAGAATTTCTTTTATAAAATAAAAGTTTCATGGAAAAAGTTTGTTCAATCTGCGGAAAAAAATCAGGAATGTCCTGGTCTCTTGTAAAACTAAGAGGCAAATACAATCCTACTCAAAAAATAAGAAAATACCCAAACCTGCAATGGGTTCGTTTGGTTTCCGGTAAAAATGCCGGTAAGCGAGCGCTTACTTGCGCAAAGTGCATAAAAGCAATGTCAAAATAAAAATAAACACGGGGAATGGTCCAAAGGCAGGATACACGCATGGGGTGCGTGCGGTGGGAGTTCGATTCTCCCTTCCCCGAAAATTAATTACGCTCAAAAAACGCCGAAAGGCGTTTTTTGTGTTCATAGTTGATTGAGCGCTCATTTTGCACGTCAACGGTTTTTAAAACGCAAAATGAGCGCTCAATTAATAAAAAATTTTTTAACTAATAAATCTAATAAATTTTTAACTTCTTCTTGGGCCTCGGTTTCTGTTTTACTAGCGGTAAACTTTTCCCATTGCGTTAAAACATCATTATCGCTTAAATCCCTTACAGCGTTCTCCAATATAAGGCGCTCTTCAAAAGAAACTTCTTTTTCCGCTTTTAAAACCTTTTCAATAAAAAGCTTTGTAAAGTTTACTATTTTTGTATTATTTTGTTGAACTTTTAGTTGCTGTTCTGCTATCCGCAGTTGTTTCTGCCCCAAAAAATAACCAAAGCCAAGAAAGGCGTTTGCCGCTACAAAAATTAAAATAATTGTTGTTAAAATTACTTTTTGTTTGTTCATTTTTTTTAAATTTTATTTTGGGCTACATTTTTTTCTCTTGTTTCTCTCATTTTGTCGCGATAAAAATTGTAAAGCAATAAAAGGATAACTACAAGCAATAAGACGGTTTTCCAGTCAACAATTTTTGTCCACCAATATTTGGTTTTCAATTCAACATTAATATGAACGCCGCTGCCCTCTGTAACCTGAAACGGCTTGCCGTCATAACTTAAATAGCCCGGAGCGTCGACCTTTAAATAATAATATCCTTCAGGCACTAAAAATGAATATGTGCCTCTTACATCAGTGGTTTGCGGATTTTCCTGCTGATAGTCTTTAGCCGGCCAAAGCTCATATTGCTTGGTGCCTGTATTCAACCAATAGAGTGAAGCAACGGCTCCTAAAATACGCGTTTCTTTTTCACCGTCTTTTTCATAAACATACCCCTCGGGGTCAACAACGGTAATTAATCTAATTTCCTTTAAAACAATTTGCTCTTCTTCGTAATCCACAACAGTAATAATTTCATATTCGCCGTCAACTGCGGGCGTTTGAACCGTGGCGGTATAAACTCCATCGCCCGTGTCTTCGTATTCAAACTCCAATAACACTAATTTTTCCTCTATTCTTGCGGACTGGTCCTGATTTTCAGCAAGATTCGGGCCGGCAAACATCAAAGAAGCCGCTAAATAATCCAAAGAAACATTAGAAGACACTTTTTTTGGTTTTTTTGATTTAAAAACTATATATCCTTTTATTTTTTTTACCGGCGTGTCGGTTTTTATCACTAACTGCAACGGCGCCCCTGCAATAATTTCAATTCTTTGTTCGGGCTTTCCCTGGTTTCCAATGGACAAAGCAATATTAAGGTCTATTAACCCTCCTCCAGTCCTTGCAAAAACAATTTCTGAGGGAATTCTTTGTTTAATCGTGGACGGCAATTTAATAATCGGCACGCCTTTGGGCGGGGTAAATTTGCCGGGGATAATTTCCACCTGCCCCAAACCAAGAGCTTGGGTTAATCCCGGTAATTTTAAATTGGCGATTTTTAATTTTTCAACATCGGTGATTTTTGTGACGCCGACATCTTTAAAAGTTTTTTCAAGTTCTGGAAATTTTTGGGCTAATACTTTAATTTCTGCCGGCAAAGGAGATAAAACAAATCTTCGTATCGGACCCACGGGCAGGAGAATCCATCTTCTGGCAAGAGATAATGGCGTTTCTTGAGGAACGGTTATTACTTCCACTGGTTTTATTTCCTCCGGCTTTAAAAATTTCGGAATCAATAATTCCAAGCCCTGTTTTACTTTTTCTAAAATAGACGGTAAAAATTCCGGCTCAGCCGGCAGCGCGGATACTTCAACCAAAATCTCAACGGTCAACGGCTTGCCGATATTTCCAAACGCGTCTCTGGGAATCAGTTCTACTTTATGCTTGCCCAAAGATAATTTTCCCAAACTTATCAGCCATTTGCCGTTATTATCTGCTTTAAACGAGCTATATTGCTGGTCTAAATATAAAAAAACTTCGGCATTGCTTTCTGTTTCTCCGCTCAAAATTGCGTCTTCGTCCGGACTGTATTTTTCTTTAATATAAGTTATTTTTATTTCCGGCGGCTGGGTCTTTAAATTTATGCTGTCTGATGCTGTTGGCGACGACTGGCCGTATTGCGTATAAAATTTAACGTAAACTATTTTATTGCCGTCGCTTTGGCTCAAAACAAATGTTTTGGTTGTTTGATAATTTTCCTGAATTGCGTTTTCAAAACCTGGAGATTCCGATATTGCCATTGTTTTAACGTCAGAACCGCCATTTAATCTTAAAGTAACAATTGGGTTTTTTGTGTATTCTTTACCGTCTTCTATTAAAACGCTAAAACCGCTGGGTGTCGGAGCGCCGGGAGACGAATAGGCTCCTGGAGGCAAACCTCCTCCGCCTCTTGAACTTTTTGCCCGCCAGTCGGTTTTTACAACACAGCCAGAGCAATCAAAGCTAATTGTGCCGGTAATGTCTCCCGAGGCTGTTCCTGTAAATTGCCCGGCAGAATTGATAATCACTCCGCTAAAATTTATCCAGCCGGTATTTTCTCCCCAGGCATATCCAGAAAGAGTCCCTTCATTATTATTGCTTACTCCTGAACCAGGAGGATTTAAATTTATCCAGCCAAAATTTTCGCTCCAAACATATCCTGTTAAGTTGGCGTCTCTTACAAAAACCGAACCCTGCGTCGCGTCAAAATTAAACCAGCCGGAGTTATTTCCCCAGGCATATTGATAGCCGTCGCTGATAGTGCCTATCTCTGTTGAAGCGAAAGAAAAACCGGCTAAACTAAATAGCGCAAAAAATATAAATAATACAAATAGTTTTCTCATCAATTACCTAAAATTATTTATTAGGCGTTTCTGATTTAGCTTCTTCCACGGGAACCTCCGGCGGAGCTTGCTGCTCAATGCCGTCTAAAGCCGATTTCCCGGTTCTTAAATTATCTAAAACTTTTTTCAAATATCCGTTGTCCGGATTTAAGTCTGAAACTCTGGAAATCTGAACAATAGCTTGAGATTTCTGTTCTAATTTATCATAAGCCAAGCCCAAAAAATAAATAGCGTTGGCATAATTAGGGTCTAATTCTACCGCCCTTTCTAATTCTATTTTTGCTTTCTGATAATCTTTTTGCTGATAATAAACAATGCCTATTTGAAAAGCCAAACCAACATCATTTGGACTGGATTTTTTAGCGTCTTCTAATGTCTGTAATTCTTCTGTTGTTTTGCCTTGCGCCTGATAAACCATGGCAATCTGGAAACGAGCCGAACTATAATCCGATTTTAATTGAACGGCTTTTTCAAACTGCTCTTTTGCCTGTTCTAAAAATTGATTTTTCTCGCTGGCCTTATCTTCTTCCAAAAGAGAGGATTTTTTCATATAAACAATTCCTTTTTGGGTTGGATAGTAAGGGCTAATTGGCTCTAATTTTATAGCGCTGTCATATGATGTTATGGCCCAATCCTCCGCGCCAGGGACTATGCCAATTAAATTTTGATAAACAAAACCTCTGACAGACCAATTATTTGCATTATTCGGACTGACGTCAGTGACAATTTTTGCCGCATTTATTGAATTATTAATTAAAACCTGGATATTCTTTTTGTCTTCGTCCGACAAATCCTTTTTGTTAATCAGCGACCCAATCTTCAAAAGATAAACTTGAGATAATTCTGAAAGATAAATATCCGAATTAGGATTTGCCTTTACGGCGCTTTCTATTTTAGTTGTTCCTTGCTCTAAGTTTCCTGAAGCTAAAACAGTTTTCCCGTTAAAATAATTTACTTCGGCAAAATATCTCTGGCCATCTAAAATTAAAAGCCCTATCCCAAAAATTAAAAATAATGTAAAAATAAATGTAATGCCCAAAGTCAAAAAAGACGAAGATGAAAGCGTATAATCTTTTTTGTTTTCAGACGACAAACATATAAAAGCGGCTATTAAAAAGAAAAAAAGAAAATCTAAGGAAAGATTTGAGTTTAAAAAGAAATAAGCTATAGTTTGAGCGATAAAGCCAACAAAAATCCCCACGGCCGCAATTTCAAAACCGCCATCTTCTTTTTTACCTTGCTTGCTCATCATAAATTTAATTCCATAATAAGCAACCGCGGCCAGCAGGGCTAAAAAGGCGATAATGCCTAAAATTCCAGTTGTCGCTAAAACGGTTAAAATCTTGGAACCGGCTCCGTCAAATCTTATGTTCCACAAAGCGCTTTGGTTAAAATTTATATTTTTATACTTTAAAAAATCTAAAACAAATGTGCTTGGACCTGAGCCTAAAATCGGCCTGTCTTTTATTGTTTGCAAAGCAATATTAAAACCTGATTGCTGGTTTAAAAAAACTTCTATTGGCCTGGCAGGAACCGAAATCTGCGGTTTTAAAATAATAAAAAACAAAGATAATACTAAAAAAAACATCGGCAAACCGATCCATTTTAAATCAAAAATATCTTTTTTTAACATAGCAAACAATAAAATAAAAAACATTCCGGCTAAAACCACCCACCAAATAGTTAAATAGTTTACAAGAACCAATGCTGTGAGCGTTATGATTATAGCTCCGCCAAAAACTATTTTAAGCCACTTTCTGGTAAAAATTTCTAAAACTATCAGCAAGGGCAGCATCACTGCTAAAAACAGCCCCAAACTGCTGGCGAGCCCTATTGTGTTAAACGAAGTTGTTTTTGCAAAATTAAATGGCAAAAATATGCCAAACATTTGAAAAACCCCCAAAAACCCCGCCAATAAACCTGAAACGGCTAAAAGAATAACGGAAGTAATGACTTCTTTTTTAGAAAAAGCGTTGCTGATTAAAAAATAAAAAATCGTCAAACCGATTAAAGACAATAAACTTCCCGAAGTTGCGCTTGGCCAGCCCCAAAAACTGCCGTATTTATCTAAAGAAAAGAAAGTTGAAATAAGAGAAACTAAAAACAAAACTAAAACTGCTATATGTGTTTTATTTAAATTGGCGCTGAATTTTCCCGAAATTAAAACCTTTGCAATCCATGAAAACATCGCTATTGAAGCAAACAAAACCAACAAGGTTTGCTTATTGAAATCAAGCATATCCGATGTCCATGGCAAAAACAAAATCGGCAATAAAAAAACTAATGCATAAATGCTGTATTTTGAAATTATTTCCGAAACTCTAACTATTAACGAAGATTCTTTTGCCATATCAATTTAAATTTTTAATTATTATAAGTTTAGACGCTTTTTAATCGCATACGCAATAATTTATTATAACAAGAAAAATAGTAAAAAAATAGTGTAATTTAATTTTTAATTTTTAAATATTTTTACAAATCCAATGATTTAACAATATTTTTTAGATACTTAGGAACATCTTTTAAACAAGATTCCATTGCTTCAAAAACTTTTTTAGCGTCAATTTCGTCATACTCGTGCGCCAGCCGATTTCTTAATCCCGCCGAATTAGCCATTACTTCGGCTAACTTAAACGGTAAATACTTTTTTTTACCCAATTCAATAAAAGAATTATAAAAATTAGTGGGAATTTCATTTTCTTTTTCCGATAAAATATGGTAATTAATATCAATCATTCTGCCAATTATTCTTTCTAAATATCTTTCCGCCAAAGCTTCGTACTCCGTTTTGCTTAAATAAGTTTTAAGAGAAAGTTTAGATAGCGCCTTTAAGCTCTTCAAATCATTATTTATCAGGGTTATTTTTCGGCTGACAAGTTTTTTATCAATTGACATAAGCCCTGATTATTTTTTTGTTCAAATTTTTTTCCATTTCAAAATAAGGCGCGTAATCATTATATACATTAAAAGCATATAATTTGAATTTCAAAAATTCTTTTCTGCTACCGTAAAGTAAAATTGAATTATTGCTTGCTTGGAAAAGTAATAACGGATTAGCCCTATTTAAAACCGACAAATCGATGTTTTTATTGAAAATCAAAGACAATCCGTTTGTTAAGCTAATTTGTTCATTAAAAAAAACTTCTCTTGAACCTAAAACGGCAATATCTAAATCGCTGTCTTCTCTATGTTTACCATTAGCAAAAGAACCAAAAAGCAACACCAGCTTTAAATGGTATTTTTCAGCAATTTTCCGGATTTTCTCTTTCTGCTCTTTGGTTAATTCCATATTATTTTTAACAATACACAATAATTTATTATAACAAGAATGTAATAAAAAACAACGCAATTAGTTATTAACACCCGTCATTTTATTTTGTTCTTCCTACCCTCCCTTCTTCTCCACCTCCTCCTTTAGCATCTGAATCAACTGGGCCATCAGTTGGGCAATCTGTTCTTTAATGAGTTTGATTAAAGCTTGTTTGTCTTGGGATAAAGCTGGCGTTGGAGTTGTTGAGGGAGTTGCTCCGCTTCCCGCGTAGAGCTCGTTAAGCTTGGCTCGGGTTTTAGGGCCGGCCATGCCAAAGCCTGGCTGGCCGGGTCCGGAGAGGTTGTATTTCTCCTGGAATCTTTGAACCGCCTTTTCCGTCAAAAAGCCGTAAAATCCTGTGATTTTGGCTTCGGGATAAACCGTGTTGTCAAGAGACAACATTCTTTGAAGGTCTTTTACTTCTTCCGCTCTCTGGCTGATGAAGAAAGCTGTTTTCAAGGGAGCGAATGTTGTTTGGGTTTGGGTTTGTGTTTGTGTTTGCGGGACAGGAGCAGAAACAGGAGGCGGAGTTAGGCCGGCCACAGGGGTTGCTTGCAAAGTGGCTGGTTCAGAGAAGTTGGGTTTGGCGTCAAAAGAGTATATGGCGTAATGGTAAGTTTTGCTGTTGTCTAAATTAGCGTCTCTGAATTCCTGGAGATTACCTTCGTAAACAACGGTTCCGTCTGTTATTGAAGCAGGGTTAGATCCTTCTTTCCTAACTATTGCCACTCTAACGAAATCAGAATCAGCAGGATTATTCCATTTCAATAGTATTCCCTTGTCAAAAGATGTTTCTGTGAAAAAAGAAGGCTTGTTTGGAGGAACGGTGTCGGAAACAGAACCGCCACCGCCACCGCTTCCACCTCCGCCACCTCCGCCTCCGCCTCCGCCCGAGGGTGTGGAAACTGGCGGAGCGTACGCGCAAGATCGGGATAATGTTGGACTTCCTCCTGCGCAACCTGACGGTGAAGAGGTGGATATTGTCCTTGATTGAGTGTTATTTGGCTGGCAGGAGCTCCAACTTGAATAAGTGAAAGATAAACAGATTGTTGTGGCGGTTGTCAAAGTTGTCGTTGAAACAACATTGGATATTGTTGAGATGTTTGGGACTTCGTCGCTTGTTTTGATTGCAAAGTAATAGGTTGTGTTCGGAGACAATCCCACCACAACATACGACTGGCTTGTTCCGGCTGTTTGGGGGGCTGGTTCTCCTGTGAGCTGGAGAGCGTTCACAAAATTACTTGTTGTGATATTTGAGGCAGAATACCTGATGTCGTAGCTTGTGGCGGTTCCTGTGTTGGCGTCGTCTCCCGGGGAAGTCCATGCCAGGGTTAATGATGTCTGAGATATACTTGAAGCGGAGAGATTAGAAACAGCGGAGGGAGGAGCGGTGTCGGGGGGAGAAACAACTGCCTGAGTGGTGGCCGAAGCAGAACTTGACTGAGCCGACAGGTTACCCGTTGCGTCATAGGCGGCTACGGTGTAAGCGTAGATTGTGCTCTGGGATAATCCTGTGTTTTGGTAAACGGTTGTTGCTGATGTTGCTATTTGGGTTCCTGCCCTGTATATCCTGTAGCCCGTTACTCCGACCGCATCCGTGGAGGCGATCCAAGAGAGATTGATTTGGGATGATGATACTGCTGTGGCAGTTAAGTTAGTGGGGATTGATGGAGCGGCGGTGTCGGGAGGAGTTACTATTCCTCCAACATAAGCTATGGCTGATTCATTGCCGTATCTGTCAACAGAGGCGATGCCGTAATAACCTGTTCCTGCTGCCGCTAACCAATCAAGATAAGTTCTTGTTCCTGTTGGTAAAGAGGCTATCCTCTGTTGTTGAATGGCAGAAGGACTGCCTGATGTTGAATAATATATATTGTAATGTCTGATTTTGGAATCAGTGGGTTCGTTCCAATTGAGTCGGTAATGACCTGAGGCTGTGCCTGTAGCTACGGTTAAAGCGGAAGGAGAGGAAGGAGCGGTTCTCCAGAAATTTGTCTGACCTTTTGCTTGCGCAACTTGCGTGGAGGTCACTGCGCCTCCGCTCACTGTTACTCTAAGAACTTCAGACAACTGGTCCGACTCTAATCCTGAGTGCTCCTCCGAGGTGATGGCGTAATAAAAGGTTCCGTTGCCAGGGTTGTCTATGAATCGTATCTTGTTTGCCGGGCTTACCCAATTGCCGTTGGCTACTGGTTTTAAGGTATTGGTTACTGAATCGTTGCTATATTGGGCGCCCACTGTTCCCGCTAAGTTCCAGTTCCCTGTTCCTGTTGTTGAACGCCAGACATTATAATTCTTTATCTCTCTTGCGTATAACACCTCGCCATTGATTTCATCAATTCTTCCCGTGGTGGGATTGATCCATCTTCGCTCGGTGTACTTGGGAGGCAAGAAGCTCAAATTAACCCCTGTTCCGATTCCTGCCGCTAAGTCGGTGGCGGGGTAAGGATAATAGACTACCGACCAAAAGATGTCCGTGAGATTAGCTCCGTTAAGGAATTCGCTATGCCAAGCTACCTTGGTGCCGTCAGGGCTTTGGCCCGGACGAATTAGAGAATTGTAGCTTGTGCCACCGTCGTATCGGGTATACGCATTGTTAACGACAATCCGGGAGGCTGGATCATTGATGTTTGCCGCCAACACTTGAGTACGTCCGCGACCGGTAGGGTCGCTCGGTCCTCCCGAAGAGACGAACCAGTCGGTAAAACCATGCCAGTCGTGATGCTGCGCACCGCCTCCAAACGAAGGCACCACCCACTCGTGATTGATGAAATCCCACACGCCAGGACCATAACCACCGGGCACATTGTCATGTGAATTAGAGAATAGCGCATGGGTTCCCCACCGATCTGGGACGAAATGCGACCAGTACCCCGACGAGTTCGGATTGTAATCTCCAGGGTCCGCAAACGGACTAGTTAGATTGCCTGCCTTTACAGCGCCATGATTTTCCGGCCATATTTCACCGAAATTATGCTGGCCGTTGTCTCCTGTATACAAGGGCCCCCCGTCGGATGCGGAGCCGGCCGTCTTTATCCGCCACCATGTGGCTGTGCTGCCAGGGTCGTTCGGCATCACGAAGAAGTAGTCGCCCGTATCCGCGATGTACTGATCATGAAAACCAGTAACCGTTCCACCGTTCATCCCGCCGTATGGCCCGAAGCCCCGGTCAATAGAATAACCGTCCGGGTCGTCCAGTTGCACTGTGCCGTCCGGCCGAATGGATATCGGCCAAAAACGATTCGACTGCTCTAAAACGATTCTTCGGCCATCGGCTGACAACAGTTTATTGATACTGGTGCCGGCCGCTCCTGCGGGAAGGGTCAGAATCGCTTGGGAGGTCACCACGCCCTGGGCATCCACGGCAGATCGATAAAGAACGTTGCTTTGCCCGCCCGAGGCAAGATGAGACTCGCCGATTTCAAACCAAGTATTCGGCTGCTGCGGAGACCAGTGGAAATAACCTCCTCCCAGTCTTCGATGTGCCTCCACCGTAGGGCGTACCGAGGCACCGTTGGTGTTACTCGTCATCCAAATGTATCTCCATTCTTGTTGTTGCGATTGGCTGTAGGCCCGGGTAAAACGATCATACGCGGTATAAGCCACCTTGCTGCCGTCGGCGCTCCATGGGGATACGCCGATGTCGCTGTGGTAGCTAGTACCAAGTCTTGGTGTATCGCTCAGTTTCCAGACTTCATGTCCGGTAGTTACGTCCTGATACATGAGAGTTTCCGGCTGCCATACATAGGTTGCAGGGTTTTCTAGATATTGCGCGCCCCATGTAGCCGTAGCGCGCCTTGCCTTCCTTGCGAACATTTCATCCAAATTTTCAACTACTCCTGAAGTTGAATTTGGAACGGCCTGCGTGGAAGCGGATGCTGAACCTGATTGAGCCGAGACATTTCCTGCCGCGTCGTAGGCAGAGACGGTGTAGGAATAGCTTGTTGAAGCAGTGAGGCCTGTGTTTTGATAAGAATTTGTCGCTGATGTTGCTATTTGCGTTCCTCCTCTGTATATTCTGTAGCCAGTTACTCCTACGTTGTCTGTTGAGGCGGTCCAAGAGAGATTTATTTGAGACGATGATACTATTGTGGCTGTTAAACCGGTTGGTGTTGATGGAACAGTGGTGTCTGAACTTGGACTTGCCACGGAAAAAGTAATTAGGTAGTCGTCTGTATTTACGTTCGGGCTGGTTGCCGTGTCCTGGCATCTTATGTAATAATTGTAGCTTGTTCCGTTGCTTAATCCTGTGATAGTTGTTGAGTGGGAGGTTGTTCCTGTTGTTGTAAGTATTCCTATCATTGAGGCGTAAGCTGTGCCCGAGGTTGTTGAGTATCTGCAAGTTGAATTTTCGTTGGTGACTAATGATAAGGTTGTTTGTGTGGTTCCCGAGGCTAATTGTCCTGTTGGAGAACCTGCTGAACGAACAGGCGGAGTGGTGTCTGATCCTCCTCCTGCTCCTCCGCCGCCTCCTTCTAAAACCGTGATGGTGTAGCCATTCCTGTTTAGGGTTCCTGATGTGTCTGTCAGGGTGTCAACGGTTACATTGGCTGTAAGTTGTTTTGTGTCTCCGGGAGCGTTTATTACCAGGTCTTCAATGCTTTTGCCCAAAAAATCGATGGTCTGCGTCCCGTCTGAATGATTGTTGCCCAGTGTGATTGTTCCAGTTCCCTTGGTCCAGGTGATTGCGCCGGTGTTTTGCGTAAGCGCAACATTTCCTCTAAATTCTACATTGGGATTATTGGTGCCATTGGCGATTGTATAACCCGCCGCGCCGCCAGTCTGGAATGTCACATTGCCCGTAAAAACAACGTTGCCGAGAAAGGTCAAAGTGCCTGCGGCAGAGGTATGAGTATGATTAAAGGTAACTGTTGCTGAAGAATATGTGGCTGCGGGGAGGGTTTTAGTGGAGGTGTTTCCGTTATCTATATAAAGAGTGGCAACGCTTATTGAGCCATTCTGTAATGTAATATTTGTCCAGACCGTTAATTGGGCTGAACCGTCAATTGTTCCGTTTGTTTGCACGGTAACGTTGCCGCCTACTACACTATTATTGTTTACTGTTAAAGTTCCGGAAACATCAAGTGTGCTGACTGTTCGGAATCCGGTCGTGACAGTTGAAATAGTCCCGCTGATAGTTAGATTGTTTAATCTTGTGCTGGCTGCAGTTCCTCCGCCGTTGATCGTCTTACTTGTCCCGTTCAACACGAGAGTCGATAAATTGTAGTTAAAGGTCGTAACATCCTGATGGTCCCAGTTGCCGCTCACGGTCCAGGTGGCGGTTCCCATTGAGACCTGCTTGTTGTCTAAGGTAACGTTTCCTGAAATAGTAATGGCTTGGTTGTTGGTGGCGTTGTTGATGTGGCCGTCGTTTGTTCCTGTTCCGGTGTAGCCTGCGGTGGCCGTGATGCTGATTACGTTGACGGGCGCGTCAATGATGACTCCGCCTGTTTTGCTTCCGCCTCCGTCAAAGATAACGGCGTCGGAAGCGCCGGGCACGCTGGCTCCGGAGGCTCCGCCCGAAGTTGCTGACCAGCTGGCCGTTGTATTCCAGTTGGCCGTGGCTCCGGTTGCCGCGCCCACCCAGTATCTGTCCGCGCCGTATGATATAGCGGGGAAAAACAAAAAACCAAACAACAAAACTGTTGAGAATATGGATAGTTTTAAAAGGTTGGTTTTGAGCATAAATTTATTTTCTATTTTTAAGCAACTTTTTGTTTTGTCGATTCTTTAAATAATTATTTTTAGAAACTATTGATTTTCCCAATCTTTGCTCTAATTTTTTTCTAGCTCCGCCAGCTATATTGCCGCCGGCAACAGCGTCGCTTTTTAGTTTTGGAACTCCTTGTGAATTTTCGGTTCTGTGAATTTCTGTTGTTGATCTTTCTCCCAACATAACGAAAATTAGTTCTAAATCATCCATATGGTCTCGCAAATTTTCGCGGTTTAAACTTTTGTGTTTTCTATATTCGCTTGGCGTAACGCCAAAAGTTGCTTTAGAAATTTCTGCTGTTAATATCTCGTAATCTTTTTGTTCTTTTGCTCCTCGGTTTTTCCATTCATCTGTTAATTCTTCGCGGATAAAAATTCCTCTCATTCGTTTTTCAATCCAGTCATCTGAATAGCCTTTTAATTTGTAAAGCATTCTGGTTCGCTTTGTCGCCAATTCAGGATTTTCTATTTCCTGCACTCTTTCATATCCAACCCTTGCCAGCCATCTTTTAAATGGCTCGGCTTTCGGCGAAGGAATTGATTGAATAATTCTAAAAATTCCTTCTGTGTTAGCGCAATCAGTTCCGTACTTTTTGCCATCTGATGATTCTAATTTCAGTTGTCGACAAAGTGTCGATAACTCAATTCTCTCTTCGTCTTTTACTCGAATTTTCATTTTGTACCAATAATCATTAGAATTTAAACTATCTGTGAGAGCTTCAACAACATCAACTACTGAAAACCACCACTCGTTTTGATAAATAGTTTTTCTAATTTTTTTTCCTTTAAATAAGGCGATTTTTGTTGTCTCGATTTTTTGTTCCATTTGCTAACTCAAAGTAAGTAGTTGTTAAAAAACACGTTCGTTTATTTTATCTTCAATCCGCCTTTCGTTTTAAACGCGCCTTTTATTTTAAACACAGTGGTTGCAACGGCTCCCGGGGTTATTGACGGAGTTTGAGAATATGTGTCCAAAGCAACGCCCGCGTTGGTGATTCTAAGCTGGTACGTATTGCCGCTTGCTCCTGTTTGAAACCTCAAAGAATATTCGTCTTCTGTATAATAGGCGTTAGTAAGAGATATCTGAGAAGTGTCAGAACCGGTGTCTTTTCCCTGCCCCGCGGTAAATGTCCCGGTGGCGGTTAATCTTGTTGTGGTGGCGCCGGCGTCGGTAAAGTTTGTTGAATCCTGAAGCCGAATATTGTTGGAATCAGCGGTAATTTGAGTCCAGGAACCGGAACCTTCTTTAAATTCTAAACGTCGCGTAATATTGGCGGCTATCCCGCCAGTATTGGCAACTTCAAACCTGATGCGGAAATTAGTGCTTATTGGCACGTTATAGTTTGCGTCTTCAATGTTGTATTGAGTGGCTGAATTTAACCCGGCGTCATCTTGATAAATTTTAAAATGTTTTTGGTCAAAAACAGCGGCGGCGGAAAAACTCCAATAAGTATTGTTGCTGTTATTGGTGTTAGTGCCGTCAGTGGCGTCTATCTGGTTGGCGCTTCCCGTGGCGTTGGAATATTCCACATCAACATTGCTTGCGGTGGCAGTGCCCGTTAATACGACAAGGGTCATCGCATTGGCGGCTGTTGTCTGAAAAGATACATAATCTATGTCAGCCGTGCCCGTTACATCCAAACTCCATGCGGCTGTCCAATTAAATGTGAGTTTGTCCCCTAATTCTCCATCTAAGTCAAGGTTTCCTCCCACGTTGATATCCGCGCCGTTCATTGCATCTACGTCTGATATTATCTGACTGCTTGCGCCTATAGTTAAATTGCCTGTCGTTGTTATACTCTGACCGTTAAAATCAATTTTACCCTGAGTCGCTGTAAGGGCGCCGGCAATGGTTAGGGTATAAGTATTCTGCACCTGGAAAGTTTCAGTTGCGGCGCCGTTAATGGTGAGGTTATAATAATCGGTCGTACCAAAATCTTTGATGCTAAAGGTGCTTGAACCAGCCGCGCCGGCATATTTTACTGTTCCTGTATCAGTGTCTAAATTATTTACATTGGTTAAGGTCTCTCCGCCTTGCAATTGAAAAATGCCGTTGTTAACCACTGCGGCGGCCGCTGAAAAATCAAAGTTATATCCGGCTAAACTAAAAGTATCATCGGTTCCTACGGTTAAAGAAGTCATCTTGACAGCGGCGCCTAATGTGCGGGTAGTGGCTGTGCCGTCCACGGTTACCGCTCCTAAATCTTGCTTAGTAGTATTGGAATCTGTCAGCGAGCCGGTGCCGTCAAAGGTAAATGCCTGTCCGCCTGTTGCTTTGGTAAATGTGGAGCCGTTTGCTATTGAGAGATTGCCTCCCACATTAAGAGTATTTGCGCCCAGCGCAAAAGTTCCTGCTGTTAAGGTAAGCGCGGCATCTGCGTCAATAGCTCCATTGGCGGTATAGGTTGAGCCGGTAGAATTGACGGTGAGGTTATAATAAGGCGACAAACTGGAAAGCAAGCTTACGCTTATTACAGTTGCCGCATTATATGTAATCGTGCCGCCAGAGTTAGTCCATGTGCCTGCGTTTTTGACAATATCTGTTGAAGTGTTGTCAGATTGAATCTGCAATTCTCCGCTTGATATGGTTACAGTGTCTCCCGCGGCGTCGCCAAAAGTTATTGTGTTGGTGCCCGTTTTCAATGTTCCGCCGCTGAGTGCGGTGTTGCCTGTAATAGATATAGTTGAGCCGTTGGCATCTAAGGTCTTGCCGGAATTGATAGTTAGGTCGCCGGTAACAGTATATGTGGAAGAAGTTAAAACAGAGTTATCTGAAATATAGACCTTGCTTGAGCCGACGCTTAAATTGGGCAACATGGATATCGCGCTAGACCCTGAATTAGCATTTAAAGAAGCCCCTTGATTAATGTCGCCAAGAGAGCGGACGGTGATGGTAGAGTTACTTGTAACCTCTCCGGTAATAGACACGCTGGACGGAGATGTGGCGGTCGTTGCGCCAATATCTATAACATTAGTTGTACCCAAGGACGAGTCTAATCCGGCTAATGTAAAGGCCGTGGTGGAGCTTGCGGGGAAGTAGAAGTATGTATTAGTTGCCGTTATTATTCCTGAAGTACGGGTGAACGTGGCTGTACCGGTATTGTCAACATCAGGATAAAGGCTGATTCCACTTGCGCCTGAATTAGCTGTGATATCGGCATTCTGGGTAATGTTGCCCAAAGAGCGGACGTAAATGTAATCGTCACCGATAACAGCGCCTGTTATATTTATACTGGCCGGGGCGGTGGCTGCTGTCTCACTGAGATATATACGATTTGCTGTCCCGCCCGACGCATCCAGTCCCGCAAGCGTGAAGGCCGTTATGGAACTTGCCGGGAAATAGAAGTATGTGCCGCTTGCTGTTATAGTGCCTGATGTGCGGGTAAAGGTGGCTGTGCCGGAGTTATCAATGTCGGGATAAAAGACGACGGTGGCTGTGCCGCTATTGGCATCAATATGCGCGTTCTGGGTGATATCGCCCAAAGAGCGCATGGTAATGCTGGAGTTACTGGTAACTGTACCCGTAATATTCACGCTTGCCGGAGATGTGGCAGCTGCGCCGCCAACGTTTACAGCATTAGTTGTCCCAGTAGAAGCGTCTAATCCGGCTAATGTAAA
>ERZ1292640.119-Hain-H43-02um-R1-119-length-61489-cov-6_pt1 | contig 61489 bp, 72 predicted proteins | sample MGYA00564404_ERZ1292640 | MGnify/ENA primary metagenome ERZ1292640 (study PRJEB36523, sample SAMEA6512636) | groundwater metagenome | collected 2019-01-08 | study: AquaDiva: Metagenomics assemblies of 32 groundwater samples | reverse complement strand
GGGGAGCGAGGGGTCTCCCCGAGCGCAGCCCGAATAATTACGACTGAGTAATCAATATTTCTAGTAATTATGAGGGATGTGTACCTGTAAAAAGGGGCCTGGCTCTTTTTGAAAAAAAGTGCCTGGCCCCGTTTACATAAGACACAGTTTTGCCTCGCAGGGGCAAAACAAGCGTCCCCGGAAGAAGCAGCCAAGACAGGACCCGCTGCGCGGAGTATAATTTTTTTAAAAAAAACATAAAAAAACTATTGACAAGAAATTTTTTTTACATATACTATAGTTCTTTACGCTTAACCAAGTAAGATATATCAATTATTTACCTATTTTCCGGCGGGGAAGTAAATCCACGCTGGAGTAGCTCAGTTGGTAGAGCACGTCCTTGGTAAGGACGGGGTCACGGGTTCAATTCCCGTCTCCAGCTTAAATTTGCGCTAACAAGCGCAAATTTATCCTGAGGAGCAAAAGCGACGAAGGATATAAATTAATATGCGCGAAACTATAACATTTGAATGTACGGTTTGTAAAAATCGTAACTACACAAGTAAGAAGAATAAAAAGAAACACCAGGATAAATTGGAAATGTCGAAGTTTTGTAGGTTTTGCCAGAAACACTCCCCGCACAAGGAAATCAAATAGAATAGGGGCGTCCGTTAATTGGCTAAACGGCGAGACTCCAAATCCCGTCCTGGGGGTTCAAGTCCCTCCGCCCCTGCTTGATTACGGTGCGGAGTGTTTTAAGGATACTAGATGAATATATTAAAAAAAGGAACATCTTTCTTGGGAGAAGTTCGCGCAGAGTTAGAAAAAGTTTCTTGGTCTACGCGTGAAGAGATTATGGGGTCAACGGTTGTGGTTATAGTTTTAACTTTTTTAATCGCTTGGTTTATTTTTATGATGGATTATCCGCTTTCGCAGGCAGTGCGCTTTTTATACCGATGAAGCATTGGTATATAATTCATACTCAGACGGGTTTAGAAGAGAGGACAAAAGCATTTTTAGACGGTAGAATCACCGTTAAAGGAATGCAAGAGTCGATCAGTAAGGTAGTAATTCCTACCGAGCAGATTTCCGAGATTCGTTCCGGTAAGAAAAAAATTTCCCAGCGTAAATTTTTCCCCGGTTATCTCATGATAGAGATGGAATTAAATGACGAAACTCTCCTTTTTATAAAAACTACCCCTGGTATTACCGGTTTTATCGGTTTAGGAAAAAAGCCCACTCCTTTGACACAAGATGAAGTAGACAATATTTTAAAACGCAGCGAAGAGACTCGTATCAAACCCAGTCCAAAGACGATGTTTGATAAGGGCGAGCAGATTCGCGTGAATGAAGGGCCTTTTGTGAATTTTAACGGTACCATCGAAGATATATATCCGGATAAGGGGAAATTAAAGGTAAACATATTAATTTTTGGACGCTCTACCCCGGTTGAATTAGAATACTGGCAGGTAGAGAAGATCTAAGGTCAAAACTATGGCAAAAAAAATTAACGCACAGATTAAACTTCACGTTTCAGCAGGTCAAGCTAATCCTGCGCCGCCAGTTGGGCCGGCATTAGGTCAACATGGTGTTAACATCATGCAGTTCTGTAAGCAGTTCAATGATCAGACCAAAGACAGAGACGGCCTAATCCTGCCGGTAGTTATCAGCGTTTATGAGGATCGCACCTTTTCCTTTATAATTAAGAGCCCTCCATCATCAGTGCTTATTAAAAGAGCGGCTAATTTAGCTAAAGCTTCAGGGAATGCCGGGAAAGAGACCATAGGTTCAATAACCAGAATGCAAGTTGAAGAGATCGTTAAACAAAAGATGAAGGACCTGAATACCCAAGATATGGCGCAAGCCGTGAAAGTTATTTCCGGTACAGCCAGAAGCATGGGTATTACGGTGACAGAATAATGAATAAGCCAAGTAAACGTTATCAAGAATCTAAAAAACAGCATCAGGAAGATAAAACCTACACTTTAAAAGAAGCAGTCGTTCTTTTAAAGAAAATGCCCACCCCGAAATTTGACGCTTCGGTAGATTTGCATTTTCACCTTAATATTGACTCCAAAAAATCTGACCAAATGGTGCGCGGCACAGTAGTTCTGCCGCATGGCACAGGTAAAAAAGTTCGCGTCGCGGTATTTTGCCGCGGCGAACATGAACGCCAGGCAAAAGAGTCAGGCGCAGATTATGTCGGAGCAAATGAGTTGATTGATCGCGTTGCAGGTGGTTTTCTTGATTTTGATTGCGCTATTGCTACCCCTGATTTGATGAAAGACCTTTCAAAGTTAGGAAAAGTGCTTGGCCCAAGAGGCCTGATGCCCAGTCCGAAGACCGGTACCGTAACCGTAGATATTAAAAAAGCCATCGAAGATGTCAGAAGAGGAAAAGTCGAGTTTCGTACAGATAAACAGTGCGGAGTGCACCTTTCCGTCGGTAAAATGTCATTTGATGAAGATAAAATTTTAGATAATGCTACTAAAGTAATTGACGCTATTAACGAGGCAAGGCCTGCTTCCGTTAAGGGGAAATATGTGCTTAGTATGTTTATTTCTTCAACCATGAATCCTGGCCTTAGATTGGGGATTTAACGATGAAAAAAATCGGTATTATAGTTCGCGAAGCTACGGAGAATAGGATTAAAGATCGCCTTGCAGCAACTGAGGCTCTTTTTATTGTTAAGTTTTCCGGTTTATCAAGCCCTGATATTTGCGGCTTAAGGATTACACTTAAGGCTTCTAATGCGAGTATGTTTATAGTAAAAAATAGTATTGCCCGCCGCGCTTTTAAAGAGTTAGGTTTTGAGGCGCTTAGCGTATGCGTTGACGGCCCATCCGGAATAATTTTTGTTAAGGATGATTTCGCTGCGGTTTCTAAGTTGCTCTATAATTTTGCCAAAGATCATGAGCATCTTAAGTTTGCCGCCGGGCTTTTAAATAGAGAAAAGCTGCTTACCCAGAAAGATATCGAAATTCTGGCAAAGTTGCCGTCTAAAGATGTTTTACGCGGACATGTAGTCTGCACCCTTAATGCTCCGATAGTCGGTTTTGTGCGCGTACTTTCTCAGAGCTTAAGGAAATTCGTATATTGTATTGATCAAATTAAACTAAAAAAAGAAAAGTTAAGCTGACGCTAGGCGCAATCGGCGCCCGACGCAATCGGAATATGCGTCGGCATGCGCTAACTGCGCAAATGTGCGCCGGTGTTGACTAACTGTCAAGGAGGACACAAATGGCTGGAAAAGTAGAAGAATTCGTACAATCAATCGAAAGTATGACCGTGCTTGAATTAGCGGAATTAATCAAATCCCTCGAAGAAAAATTTGGGGTAACGGCTAATATGCCGATGATGGCAGCTCCCGCAGCCGCAGCAGGCGCAGCAGCTCCTGCAGCAGAAGAAAAGTCGGTTTTTAGCGTAGTTTTAACAAGTTCCGGTGCAAACAAGATCGCCGTAATTAAAGAAGTGCGCACGATCACCAACCTTGGTTTAAAAGAAGCCAAGGATCTCGTCGATGCAGCACCTAAGGCGATTAAAGAAGGCGCTACAAAAGACGAAGCAACAGAGATCAAAAAGAAACTGGAAGCTGCCGGCGCTACCGTAGAATTAAAATAAAAGTTTTTGTCGTATAAAAAGTGTGGGGGAGTATGAAGCATAAAAGTTTTGGCAAAATCAAAGAAACATTCCAGATGCCCGATCTCTTGGATATCCAGGTTGAAAGCTACCGGGAATTTCTACAGATGAATGTACCTGTAGAAAATAGGCAGAATATCGGATTAGAAGAAGTTTTCCGCGAGATTTTTCCGCTTGAAAATGCGGATCGTTCTGTAAAGCTTGAATTTATCAGTTATAGCCTCGGTAAACCAAAATATGATGTTAATGAATGCGGCCGTCGCGCGCTTTCTTATGCAGCACCTCTTAAAGTTAAATTTCGCCTGACCACGGCACAGGAAACAAAAGAGCAAGATGCGTATTTTGGGGATCTTCCGTTAATGACAAATACCGGAAGTTTTATTATTAACGGAGACGAGCGTGTTGTGGTTAATCAACTACATCGTTCACCCGGAGTTTCTTTTGAAGAAGAACTACATCCCACCGGAAAAAAGATTTTTTACGGCCGGATCATTCCTTATAGAGGCACTTGGCTTGAATTTAAGTATGACCTTACTGAAACAATTATTGCCTATGTTGACAGGCGCCGTAGTTTTCCAGCCACTCAAATCCTTAGGGTTTTAGGGTACGCCACAGACGCTGAAATTAATACCTGTTTTGGCAAGGAATATTCTGAAATCGGAAATACCCTGAAAAAAGATTTTACAAAAAATAAAGAAGAAGCTGTACTTGATTTTTACCGCAAGATGCGTCCTAATGAGCCGGTAACTAAAGATGCAGCAGAAATGCTTTTTTACCGCTATTTTTTTGATCCTGCACGTTATGATCTGGAACGCGCCGGAAGATTTAATCTAAATCGTAAATTAGGTATGGAAGTTTCTCTTGATAAGAGAATTCTTGATTCTGCAACTGTAGTTAAAGTAATTGAATATTTAATTAAGCTTAATGCCGGTGAAGGCAAAATTGATGATATCGATCATTTGGGCAGCCGACGTGTAAAAACTGTCGGTGAATTAGTGCAAAATCAGGTGCGTATTGGTATGACGCGCCTTGAACGCTCAATCCGTGAGCGTTTAAGCATGTTGGGTGATTTTCAAACCCTTAATGTGCACTACCTGATTAATTCCAAATTGCTTTCCAACCAAATTCGTGATTTCTTCGGCAGATCACAACTTTCACAGTTTATGGATCAGATTAATCCTTTGGCAGAGATGACACATAAGCGCCGCTTAAGCGCTTTAGGCCCGGGTGGGCTTTCTCGTGAGCGTGCCGGATTTGAAGTGCGAGACATTCATCCTTCGCATTACGGAAGAGTATGTCCTATTGAAACTCCTGAAGGCCCGAATATCGGATTGATTGCATCATTATCCACATATGCCCGTATAAATTATTTAGGGTTACTTGAAACTCCTTACCGTAAAGTTGAAGATGGTAAAGTTACTAAAAAAACCGAATACCTTACCGCTGATATAGAGGAAGATAAGATTATTGCTCAGGCAAATTCCCTGCTTGAAGAAGACGGAACATTTAAAGAAGCAGAAGTTGCTTGCAGGCATCACGGAGATTTTCCTAAAGTTAACGGCAAAAAAATTGAATATATGGATGTGTCTCCGAAACAGCTGGTTTCAGTCGCTGCTTCCTTAATACCTTTCTTAGAGCACGATGACGCAAACCGCGCTCTTATGGGTTCAAACATGCAGCGTCAGGCAGTACCGCTGATGATTACCGAGTCGCCTTTGGTAGGAACACAGATGGAAGGCAAAATTGCCAAAGACTCCGGAGTAGTTGTAGTTGCAGAAGATGCGGGTAAAGTTATTAGCGTAGATGGTACCCATATTACTATTGGTAAAAAGACCTATCATCTAAAGAAATTCTTACGTACAAATGCCGATACTTGTTTTAATCAGCGTCCGTTGGTTAAAGTAGGAGAGCATGTAGAACAAGGCCAGGTAATTGCAGACGGTATAGCTACTAAAGACGGGTTACTTGCGCTTGGTAAAAATGTCATGGTTGCGTTTATGCCATGGAGAGGTTATAACTTTGAAGATGCAATTTTAGTAAGTGAAAAGATTATAAAAAATGATGTACTTACTTCAATACATGTTGAGCGTTGTGAAATTGAAGCTACTGAAACACGCTTAGGTAATGAAGAAGTTACAAGAGATATTCCTAATGTTGGTGAAGAAGCGCTTAAAAATCTTGATGAAAACGGGATTATCCGTTTAGGAGCAGAAGTTTCTCCCGGGACAATCTTAGTGGGAAAAGTCACTCCTAAGACCGAGTCGGAACTTTCTCCGGAAGAAAGGCTGTTGCGGGCAATTTTTGGTGAAAAGGCTTCAGATGTGAGAGATACATCTTTAGTTGTTTCTCCCGGAGTTGAAGGTATAGTTATCGATGTGCACATCTTTCAGCGTAAGGATCGCGGCCGCAAGTCTAAAGAAGAAAAAAGCAAAGAAAATTCCAAGATCCGGCAGCTTAAGGCTTATTATAAACAGGAGATTGAGTTTGTTCAGAATGAGAAGATCCTTCGTTTAAGCCAGGTTTTAGGCGTAGATAAGAAAAAAATTAAAGATGATATGGATTTTAGCGATAATGAAGAAGCCAGAATTTTAAGCGTTTCTTTTGATGAGCAGATCCATGAGTTACTTTCCGAGCAGGAACAGGAGATTGAGAAGATCAATCGTGGAGATGAATTGCCGCCAGGAGTGCTTAAGAGGGTAGTAGTTTATATTGCTACCAAAAGAAAATTATCAGAAGGTGATAAGCTTGCCGGACGTCACGGAAACAAAGGAGTAGTTTCCCGTATTATACCGGAACATGATATGCCGTATATGCCAGATGGTACTCCGGTTGATATCGTGCTTAATCCCTTGGGTGTACCTTCGCGTATGAACGTCGGCCAGATTCTTGAAACCCATCTTGGCTGGGCAGCAAAGATGCTTAATATATGTTTTGATTCTCCGATTTTTGACGGAGCCTGCGAAGAAGAAATTAAAGAGATGCTTGCTAAGGCCGGGCTTTCAGAAGACGGGAAAACTACACTTTACGACGGTTTTACGGGTGAACCTTTCGATCAAAAAGTTACCGTTGGTTATATGTATATAATGAAACTTATCCATTTAGTTGATGAGAAGATTCACGCCCGTTCCATTGGGCCTTATTCTTTGGTTACACAGCAGCCTTTGGGTGGTAAAGCCCAATTCGGCGGACAGAGGCTGGGAGAAATGGAAGTTTGGGCGCTTGAAGCATATGGGGCAGCATTTACGTTGCAAGAGATGTTAACTGTTAAAAGTGATGACGTTGCCGGAAGAACCCGCATTTATGAAGCAATTGTTAAAGGCGAACAACGCCTTACACACGGCACGCCGGAATCTTTTAACGTGTTGATAAAAGAATTACAAGGATTATTATTAGATATCAGGATGGAAAAAGACAAAGAGAAGGGTAAATAAGATGGAAGAAGTTAGCCTGTTTGATTACGTTTCCATAAAAATTGCTTCTCCGGAAGTGATTCGTTCCTGGTCTAAGGGCGAAATTAAAAAAGCCGAAACAATTAATTATCGTACTTTAAAACCAGAGAAGGATGGCCTTTTTTGCGAGAAGATTTTTGGCCCTGTCCGCGACTGGGAATGTCATTGCGGTAAATATAAAGGAATAAAATTTAAGGGTGTTACCTGCGACCGTTGCGGTGTAGTTATTGACCGCTCTGCGGTGCGGCGTGAACGTATGGGCCACATTGATTTGGCAGCCCCTGTTACCCATATCTGGTTTTTTAAATCTTCACCCGGTAGATTTTCTGCGCTTCTTGATATGAGTATGCGCGAGATCGAGAAGATAGTATATTATGAAGAATATGTTGTAACCGATCCGGGTACAACTGCCTTAAAGATGAAAGAAATGCTTGCTGAAGATAAATATCAGGAAGCAGTGGAAAAATACGGTACAGGCGCATTTAAGGCAAGGATTGGAGCTGAAGCTATACAGTATTTGCTTAAAGAGCTTGATCTTGATGCTTACTGTGAAAAACTGCGCAAGGATATGGATAAAACAAAAGATATCCTGAATAACCGTAAAATTTTGAAGAACCTTCGTATCGTCGAAGATTATAAAAAATCTGAAAATAAGCCGGAATGGATGATTATGGAAGTGCTTCCGGTAATACCGCCTGATCTCAGGCCTTTAGTACCTCTTGATGGTGGTAGATTTGCTACATCAGACCTTAATGATTTATACAGGCGTGTAATTAACCGTAATAACCGCCTTAAAAAACTTATTGAATTAAGCGCTCCGGATATAATTATTCGTAATGAAAAACGTATGCTTCAGGAGGCTGTGGATGCGCTTCTAGATAACGGAAAACATGGCCGCGCAGTGATGGGCGCCAATAACCGTCCGCTTAAGTCTTTGGCGGATATGCTCAAAGGAAAACAGGGACGTTTTCGTCAGAACCTTTTGGGTAAACGTGTAGATTATTCCGGCCGTTCAGTTATTGTTGTTGGCCCGCATTTAAAACTTCATGAGTGCGGTTTGCCTAAACAGATGGCGCTTGAATTGTTTGAGCCTTTTATTATTAAGAGGCTGCGTGAAAAAGGTTTTGTGCATACGATTAAAGGCGCGCGCCGCATGGTTGAGCGGGGCAAGATCGAAGTTTGGGATATTCTTGATGAAGTTATCCGTGACCATCCGATTTTACTTAACCGCGCTCCCACACTTCACCGCTTAGGTATCCAGGCATTTCAGCCGACGCTGGTTGAAGGAAAATCTATCAAGATCCATCCTTTGGTTTGTACTGCTTTTAACGCTGATTTTGACGGTGACCAGATGGCAGTGCATGTGCCGTTATCACTTGAAGCTCAGATAGAAGCAAAGCTGCTGATGCTGTCTATTAATAATGTTTTTTCTCCTGCTGACGGAAGGCCGATTCTTTCTCCGACCCAGGATATTATTCTGGGAGTTTCTTATCTTTCAAAGGAAAAGCCTGATGCCAAAGGCGCAGGAAAACTTTTCGCCAATTGCGACGAAGTTCAGATTGCATATCAAGATGGTGAGCTCGCTTTACATGCTGTAATACGTTTAAGAATTTATAAGTTGTTTGATGTTGCAGATAAAAAAATTATTGAGGGTAAACAGATTATAAATACCACTGCCGGGCGCGTGATTTTTAATCAGACGCTGCCTGCGGAATTTGGTTTTGTCAATTATGAGCTTAAGAAGAGCGTAGTAGGCGAGATTGTCGCTGAATGTTATAAGCGTTTCGGCCATCAGCGCACTATTGAGCTTCTTGATGAAATCAAAACTCTTGGTTTTGAGTTTGCAACTCTCGGGGGAATATCTATCGGTATAAATGATATGACTATTCCTGCTGAAAAGGGCGAAGTGCTTAAAGAAGCGCGTATTGAAGTAGCAAAGGTTGAAGATCAATACCGTAAGGGTATTATTACCGATAGAGAGCGTTACAATAAAGTTATCGACGTCTGGACGCATACCACTGATAAGGTGTCGGACCTGCTTTTTAAAGAGATGGAAAATTTTAATCCGCTTTTTATGATGGTAGATTCCGGTGCAAGAGGATCCCGGCTTCAGGTGCGTCAGTTGGCTGGTATGCGTGGTTTGATGGCAAAACCATCAGGTGAGATTATCGAAAACCCGATTACCGCTAATTTTCGCGAGGGTTTAACCGTGCTCGAATATTTTATCTCTACCCATGGTGCGCGTAAGGGATTGGCCGACACTGCGTTAAAAACTGCGGATGCAGGGTATCTTACCCGTCGCTTGGTTGATGTCTGCCAGGAAGTAATTATTACTGAAATTGATTGCGGAACTCTAAATGGAATCACGGTTGCTGCTATTATCGAAGGCGATGAAGTAGTAGTCAGCTTAAAGGATCGTATCTTTGGCCGAGTTGCTTTGGATAATGTGGTAGATATTATTACCGATGAAGTTATAGCTGAACAAGGAAGCATTATTAGCGAAGAAAAAGCGGAGATGATCGAGAAACTTGGTATTGAAAAAATCCGTATCCGCAGTGTCTTAACTTGTGAGTCTGAGCGTGGAGTATGCGCCAAATGCTATGGAAGAAATCTTGCTACCGGAAGGTCTATTGACTTGGGTGAAGCAGTAGGCGTAATTGCCGCGCAAAGTATTGGTGAGCCTGGAACGCAGTTAACCATGAGAACATTCCATATCGGCGGAACTGCATCCAGAATTGTTGCGCAATCTTCCCATAAAGCCAAGAACAAGGGTACTATTAAATACCATAGCTTAAGGACAGTTGCTAAGAATAAAGATTTTGTAGTTTTAAACCGCAACGGTTCTATTAGTATTAATGATAAACAAGGCAGAGAGCTTGAACGTTATCCTGTTCTTCAGGGTGCTTTGATTGCCTTTAAAGAGGACGATGATGTGCAGAAGGGTGATTTCCTTGTGCGTTGGGACCCGTATAACGTTCCAATTCTTACCGAAGTCAGCGGAAAAGTAAAATTTGAAGATTTAAAGGAAGATATAACTTTCCGTCAGGAGCTTAATCCTGTCACTAAGCTTACCGAGCGTGTAGTCGTAGAACATAAACAGGAATTTCACCCTCAGATTATTATTGTCAATGAAAAAGATGAAGAGATGGGGATTTATCCCATTCCTATCGGAGCTCATATTTTGATTAAAGACGGCCAGCAGATCAGTGCAGGAGATCTTGCTGCTAAGATTCCTCGATTAGTCGTGAAAACAAGAGATATTACCGGCGGTCTTCCGCGCGTAGCTGAGCTTTTTGAAGCACGCCGTCCGAAGGATCCGGCAGTAATCAGCGAAATTGACGGTTTTGTGGAATTCGGCCATTCTAAAAAAGGCCAGAGGTTGATTATTGTTAAATCTTCCACCGGCATGGCAAGGGAATATGTTATCCCGCACGGAAAACATCCCAATGTTTATAAAGGCGACCGCGTAGAAGCAGGCCAGCAGTTGACTGACGGGCCGGTTGTTTTACAGGATATTTTAAGGGTTTGTGGTGATAAGGTATTGCAGGAGTATTTAGTAAATGAGGTTCAGGAAGTTTACCGCTTACAAGGTGTGCGTATCAATGATAAGCATATTGAGGTTGTTATCCGTCAGATGCTTAAAAAGATACGCGTAGAGGAATCCGGAGATACGGAGTTCTTGCCAGGACAACAGGTAGATAAATGGGTTTTCCGCAAAGAGAATATACGCGTAACCTCAAAAAATAAGAAACCCGCATCAGCTGTTCCGCTCTTGTTAGGTATAACCAAGGCTTCTTTAAGCACTGAAAGTTTTATTTCCGCGGCAAGTTTTCAGGAGACCACCCGCGTACTTACTGATGCTGCGACTTCCGGAAAACATGATGAACTTTTTGGTTTAAAAGAAAACGTCATCGTCGGCCGATTGATACCGGCTGGCAGCGGATTTGATGCGCACCGAAAAGTTGAAATAGAAAAATTAGCACAGGAAAAACGAAAAGAGATGCAAGAGGCAGCAGTAGCCCAGTGATAATACCGACCTACGCGGTCGTTTTCGACCGCGTAGGTCGAATAGGTAAAAAAGGAAAGAAAATGCCCACGATTGAGCAATTAATAAGATTAGGAAGAAGTTCAAAAACTAAAAAATCTAAATCACCGGCACTTAAGGCTTGCCCTCAAAGAAGAGGCGTTTGCCTTCAGGTGCGCACGATGACGCCAAAAAAGCCTAACTCTGCGCTTCGTAAGATTGCAAGAGTCCGGCTTACAACAGGTATCGAAGTAACTTCTTATATACCTGGTGAGGGGCATAACCTTCAGGAACATTCGATCGTGTTAGTACGCGGAGGCCGCGTAAAAGATCTTCCCGGCGTGCGTTATCATATTGTACGCGGGACATTAGATACATCTGGCGTTACTTCAAGAAAACGTTCTCGTTCAAAATATGGAGCAAAACGGCCTAAAGAACAAGCAGCTGGAAAAGCCGCTAAGTAAGGATAAAAAAATATGAGACGAAGAAGGATATCAAGAAAAGAACCAAGCGGAGATTCAAAATTTAATTCAAAAATTGTTGCTAAATTTATCAGCATGGTGATGTATGAAGGAAAAAAATCCGTTGCTGAAAATATAGTCTACGATGCTTTTGAGCGCGTTAAAACGCAACTTAATGAAGCTGATGCTATGAAAGTTTTTCATAAAGCTATTGAAAATGTACGTCCGCGGCTTGAAGTAAAACCTCGCCGCGTGGGAGGCGCTACATATCAGGTTCCCGTCGAGGTTAAGCAGCAGCGCGGTGTTTCAATGGCTATGCGTTGGATGCGTGATTTTGCCCGCGGCAGAAAAGGCAAATCCATGACTGATAAACTTGCGGATGAAATTATCAGCGCTTATAAAGGTGAAGGTTCGGCAATAAAAAAACGCGATGATACGCACAAGATGGCTGATGCAAATAAGGCCTTTGCACATTTTAGATGGTAAGGTAAATGGAACGAAAAATATCATTAGACAAATTACGAAATATTGGTATAATAGCGCACATTGATGCTGGTAAAACAACAACCAGTGAGCGCATTCTTTACTATACAGGAAGAACCTACAAAATCGGTGAAGTCCATGATGGTACTGCTACCATGGATTATATGGTTCAAGAGCAGGAGCGCGGGATTACAATCACAGCGGCCTGCACAACTTGCGTATGGGGCGCTTACCGGATTAACTTGATCGATACACCAGGGCATGTTGATTTTACAGTAGAGGTCGAACGTTCTTTGAAAGTTTTAGATGGAGCAGTAGTGGTTTTCTGCGGAGTAGGTGGAGTTGAGCCGCAATCAGAAACTGTCTGGCGCCAGGCCGATCGTTATAATGTACCGCGGGTGGCTTTTATAAATAAAATGGATCGCGTGGGGTCAGATTTTTTTGGTACGGTTGATCAGATGCATAAAAAGTTGGGCACCAATGCCGCTGCGATTCAGCTTCCTTGGGGATTAGAAGGCGCCTTTAACGGAATTATCGACCTCGTAGAAAAAAAAGTGGTTGAATATTCAGACGAAAAAGGCAAGGTTTTTGAAGTAAAAGAAATTCCCCAAGAAAAGATGGAAGAGGTAAATAAGTACCGCGAGCTTATGCTTGAAAAACTTGCCGAAGGCGATGAACAGGTGTTAGAAAAATTCGTGCACGGAAAAGAGATTTCAAGCGAAGAAATAAAACAAGCCATCAGGCGCGCGGTAATTGCCAATAAATTTGTTCCGGTGCTTTGCGGCACAGCTTTTCGTAATTGCGGGATACAACAACTACTTGATGCGGTTTGTGATTATCTGCCATCGCCCCTAGATGTTTCTGCAGCTAAAGGTACTGATCCTGATAGCGGAGATTTTAAGGAAATTACTCCTTCTGATGAAGCGCCTTTCTGTGCTTTATGTTTTAAGGTGCTCACTGATCCTTATGTCGGCAGGCTGAATTATCTGCGTATTTATTCTGGCGAACTTCATGCCGGAGAAAACATTTATAATTCTACGCGCAGGGTAAGCGAACGGGTAACAAAGCTTGTGCAGATGCATGCGAATCAGCAGAGTATAATTCCGGAAGTTGCAACCGGCGATATCGTCGCAGCTGTAGGATTGAAAGAAACAAAGACAGGCGATACGCTTTGCCAGGAAGAAAACCCGATTTTACTTGAAGTAATGCGGTTTCCTGAACCGGTTATTCAGCAGGCAGTAGAGCCTAAAAGTAAGCAGGCTCAGGAAAGAATGGGTTTTGCGCTGCATAAGATGGCGGATGAAGACCCGTCTTTTAAAGTAAGTTATAATCATGAAACCGGCCAGACAATTATCGCAGGCATGGGCCAGTTGCATCTTGAAATTATTATTGACCGTATTTTACGGGAATTTAATGTAGAAGCTCAAGTTGGGCAGCCTCAAGTAGCATATAGGGAAACAATTACCAGGAAAATAGTTTCAGTCGGTAAATTTATTCAACAGAGCGGCGGCCGCGGGCAATATGGCCATGTGGTGATAGAGATGGAGCCGCAAGAAAAGCCAGGTATGGGAAATACATTCGAAGATAAAATAAAAAGCGGGGCTATACCGCGAGAGTTTATCCCTTCAGTAAAACAGGGGATACTCGAGACAGCAAAGAGCGGCGTTTTAGGCGGATATCCTGTTACAGATACAAAAGTTACTTTGGTAGACGGTTCTTACCATGATGTAGATTCTTCAGAGATGGCTTTTAAAATGGCTGCTTCCATGGCATTTACCGACGGATTGCGTAAAGCTAAATCAATATTACTAGAGCCGATTATGGACGTAGAGATAGTAGTGCCTGAAGAATTTATGGGTGTAATTATCGGAGATCTTAATTCGCGCAGGGCAAAGATTGTAGCGCTTAATACACGCGCTAATGTGCGCGCGATAAGGGCTACTGTGCCATTGGCTGAAGTTTTTAATTACGCTACGGTTTCACGTTCATTAACACAAGGTCGTGCGTCTTATACAATGGAGCCCTCGTTTTATGCCGAGGTGCCTGCATATATATCAGAAAAAATAATGACAGGATATGCATCTAAAGGGACAAGAAAAGGTACATAACCAGGAGGTGAATTAATGGCTAAAGAGAAGTTTGTACGTTCAAAACCTCACGTCAATATCGGTACAATTGGTCATATTGATCATGGAAAAACAAGCTTAACCTCGGCCATTACGTTGGTGTTGTCTAAGCTGGGCAAGGCTACGTTTAAGGAATATGCCGATATTGCAAAAGGCGGCACAGTAAGAGATGAAACAAAAATTCTTACTATTTCTGTTGCGCACGTAGAATATGAATCAGATGCCCGCCACTACGCACATATCGACTGCCCAGGACATGCTGACTATATCAAAAATATGATTACCGGAGCAGCGCAGATGGATGGAGCAATTTTGGTAGTTTCAGCAGCTGACGGCCCAATGCCGCAGACCCGCGAACACATCCTTTTAGCGCGTCAGGTAAATGTGCCTTCGATGGTCGTATTTTTGAATAAGGTTGATCTAGTTCAGGATAAGGAACTAATTGACCTGGTTGAGATGGAAATACGCGAGCTTTTAACTAAGTATGAGTATCCCGGAGAGACTACTCCGATTATTAAGGGAAGCGCTTTAAAGGCATTACAGGCTGGAGGAGACCCTAATAATCCGGATTGTAAACCTATCCTTGATCTTGTAAAGGCATGTGATGATTTCATTACGCTTCCTCCAAGAGAAATGGATAAGCCGCTTTTAATGGCAGTTGAAGACGTTTTTACTATTGAAGGTAGAGGCACAGTTGCTACCGGAAGAATTGAGCGTGGTAAGGTTAAAGTCAACGAAGAAGTTGAACTTATCGGGCTTCGTCCGGAAGTAAAGAAAACCGTTGTTACCGGTATTGAAATGTTCCGCAAGCTTCTTGATGAGGGGCAAGCTGGTGATAACGTTGGGTTGTTATTGCGCGGTATCGATAAAAAAGATGTTGAGCGCGGAATGGTTATTGCTCAATCTAAATCTATTACTCCGCATACCAAATTCAAGGCACAGATCTACATCCTGAACAAGGAAGAAGGCGGCCGCCATACTCCGTTTTTTGCCGGGTATCGCCCGCAGTTTTATTTTCGTACCACAGATGTTACTGGTTCGGTAAAACTTCCTGAAGGTGTAGAAATGGTTATGCCGGGTGATAACGTGAATTTGGAAGTAGAATTAATTATACCTATTGCTATGGAAAAGGAATCGCGTTTTGCTATTCGTGAAGGCGGACATACCGTCGGAGCAGGCGTGGTTACCGAGATCTTAGCGTAAGGAAGAAGCGATATAATGCAAAAGATTCGAATTAAACTTAAAGCTTATGATCACCGCCTGCTTGATCAGGCGGTTGTAGAAATTGTTGAGAATGCAAAGCGTACCGGCGCCAAAATTTCGGGGCCGGTTCCGCTTCCGACAAAACGTGAGATTTATACAGTATTGCGTTCACCGGTAATTGATAAAAAGTCACGGGAACAATTTCATTTATGTACCCACAAACGCCTTATCGACATTATCGAGCCGACCGCTAAAACGATTGATTCGCTCCGAAAGCTTAATCTGCCTTCCGGAGTGGATGTGGAGATCAAATAATATGTCAGGCCTGATCGGTAAAAAAATAGGGATGACGCAGGTGTTTAATGCTGTGGGAAATCGCCTCGGAGTAACGGTAATCGAAGCCGGGCCTTGTCCGATATTAACAGTAAAAGATAAATCCATTCAACTTGCGTTTGAAAAGGTTAAAAAAGAATCAAAAATTAAGAAGCCGGTGCTAGGGCTTTTTAAAAAAGTGAATGTGCCTGCTTGTAAAGTTATCCGTGAATTTGACAAAGAGAAGGGAAAAGATTATCAAGTTGGCCAGGAGTTGAAAGTAGATCTTTTCACCGCCGGTGATTTTGTGGATGTTACCGGTACTAGTATCGGTAAAGGATTCCAGGGCGGTATGAAGCGTTGGCACTGGAAAGGCGGAAAAGAGACTCATGGTTCAACTTCGCATCGCCGGGTGGGGTCAATAGGATCTACAACTACCCCCGGAAGAGTTATCAGAGGGCATCACATGCCTGGGCATATGGGAGCAATTACCGTTACTATTGATAATCTTCGGGTAGAAAAGGTTGACCTTGAAAATAATCTTTTAGTAATTGAAGGTGCAGTCCCCGGGCATAAGAATGCATATGTGTTTGTAAGAAAATCAAAAAAGAAACTTGCTAAAGCCGCAGTTGCAGCGCTTAAACCAAAAGTCCTGCCAAAAGCCGCAGCTAAAAAATCAGTTAAGAAATAACTTTTATGGAAACCACTAATTTACCGATTTATAATCTGGATGGGAAAGAAGTCGATACAATAAAGCTTGATGCACATGTATTCGACGGTATTGTTAATAAAGATGCTATTCATCAGGCAATAATTGCGTATCGGGCTAATCAGCGTAAGGGGCTTGCGCAAACAAAGACCCGCGGCGAGGTATCAGGCGGAGGCAAGAAACCATGGAAGCAAAAAGGCACAGGACGCGCCCGTCATGGTTCAACACGTTCGCCACTTTGGAAACACGGAGGCGTAACTTTTGGCCCGCATCCGCGTGATTTTTCTTACAATCTCCCGGAAAAAATAAAAAGATTAGCGTTAAAATCAGCTCTTTGTTCTAAATTAAACGAATCAAATCTTATGGTTCTTGAAGATGCGGTAATTGCAAAAGCAAAGACTAAAAATGCAGTCAAGGCCTTCAGCAATTTAAAGATTGAACGTAAGAAAAAAGTGCTGCTTCTTGATCATGAATTTAATAAGAATAGCAGGCTGGCTTTTAGAAATATAAGTTTTCTGACGATTAATTTAGCAAAAGATACTTTTGCTTATGAAGTGCTTAATTGTAAAAAACTTTTGGTGACTAAAGAAGGCATCAAAGTATTAACGCAAAGGTTAAAATAATGAAATATTCACACGATATTTTAAAGACAATTTTGCGCAACGAAAAATCGGTTCGTCTTGAGCCACTTGGAACGTACTGTTTTTTAGTTGATAAGCTAGCTAATAAGATTGAAATTAAGAGGGCTGTAGAAGAAATTTATAAAGTAAAAGTCAAAGCCGTTAATACTGTGATTATGCCTGGCAAGATTAAACGTGTAAGGCATCAGGCCGGTAAAACCCCGGATTTTAAAAAAGCGCTGGTTACTTTAAAAAAAGGCCAGAAAATAGAGGTCGCATAAGAAGAAAATACTATGGGAATAAGAAAATTTAAACCTACAACTGCCTCGCGCAGATTTATCACGATGTCGGATTTTTCCGAAATTACCAAGGATTATCCGGAAAAATCGCTACTTGAGCCGCTTAGGAAATCCGGCGGTAGGAATAATTATGGCCGTCTTACTGTACGTCATGTTGGAGGCGGACACAAACGGATGTACAGAATAATCGATTTTAAGCGGGATATTTTTGATATCAGCGCAAAAGTTACGGCGATAGAATATGACCCAAATCGCAGTGCGCGTATCGCTTTGGTGGAGTATCCTGATAAGCTTAAGCGCTATATTCTTGCTCCGGTGGGGCTTAATGTTGGTGATGAAGTAATCGCATCTAATAATAAAGACGTAGAAATTAAAGTAGGGAATTGTTTTTTAGTGCGTCATATCCCTTCCGGTACCGTGATCCATAATATAGAGATTGCCAAAGGCAAAGGCGGCCAGATCGTGCGTTCTGCCGGAGCTGGCGCTCAGATTATGGCTAAGGAAGGAGATTTCGCGCATGTACGTTTACCGTCAGGCGAAATCAGATTAATACGTTTAGATTGCCATGCCAGTATCGGGCAGTTAGGTAACATAGAGCATGAAAATGAGGTTATTGGTAAAGCCGGGCGTACCCGCTGGATGGGGGTCAGGCCTACAGTCAGAGGTTCAGCAATGAACCCGGTTGACCATCCGCATGGTGGTGGTGAAGGTAAAGCAGGACAAGGTAATCCGCATCCGGTTACCCCTTGGGGGAAACCTACTAAAGGATATAGAACCCGTAATAGAGGTAAATATTCCAATATGTTTATCGTAAAGAGAAGGAAATAAGGTATGCCAAGATCATTAAAAAAAGGCCCGTACATCGATGAAAGGTTGCTTGAAAAAGTTGAGAAGATGCGTGTTGCAGGAAATCGCCAAGCAATTAAAACCTGGTCAAGAAGGTCCACTATTGCTCCGGAATTCGTTGGTTTGACTTTTGCAGTTCATGACGGCCATAAACACGTCCCGGTGTTTGTAACCGAAAATATGGTAGGCCATAAGCTGGGAGAATTTGCTCCTTCGCGGATCTTTAGAAAACACGGCGGTGTGAAAGCGAAAAAGGCCGCAGAAAAGACTTAATAAATAACCTTACGACCTACGCGGTCGTATTTTCGACCGCGTAGGTCGAGGAAGGTAAAATAAAAATGTTAGCAAAAGCTGAATGTAAATATTTAAGGATTACTCCGACAAAGGTAAGGTTGGTGCTTGATCTTATCCGCAACAAAGACGTTATAGAGGCAAGGAATATTTTAGTTGCGATTAATAAGCGTTCAAAAGAATTTTTATTAAAGATTTTGAACTCTGCGATAGCTAATGCCAAAGTAAAAGGGTTTCAGCCGGAACAGCTTTATGTTTCGCGTGCTATTTGTGATCAAGGGACGGCTTGGAAGAGATTTAAGGCAGGGCCTTTTGGACGGGCATTACCTATTCGTAAACGCACCTCGCATATAAAGATCGAGTTAGATTTAAAAAATAATTAGTAGAAAGAAGGAAAAAATCAATGGGACAAAAAGTTCATCCGCTAGCTCTGAGATTAGGTTTCATTAAAAATTGGCACAGCCGTTGGTATGCAAAACCTAAGGATTTTGGACGTTTTATCGAAGAGGATTACAGGGTTCGCAGGTATATTAAGAAAAAATGTAAGCAAGCAGCGATTTCTTCGATTGTTATCGAGCGCCTTGCAGAGCGGGTCAAGGTAAGGATTTTTGCGGCTAGGCCGGGATTGATTATCGGGCGCCACGGGGCGGATATTGATCGTCTTCGTCAGGATTTAAACGGTATAGTAAAAAAAGAAGTTTCTATAGATATAGAAGAAGTAAAGAATCCTACCATTGATGGACAGCTTGTTTCTGAAAATATTGCTTTACAGATTGAAAAACGCGTTGCTTTTAGGCGTGCAGTTAAAAGAGCAATGGAACAGGCGATGTCAGCTGGAGCAAAGGGGATCAAGGTTTCTTGCGCGGGAAGATTAGGCGGGGCAGAAATTGCACGTAAAGAAAATTACCGCCAGGGAAAAGTTCCGCTTCAGACTTTACGCGCTGATATTGATTACGGATTCACAGAAAGCCTTACTACTTACGGTTTAATCGGGATAAAGGTTTGGATTTATAAGGGAGAAATTTTAGGCAGGCAATTACCCGGTGTTATGCCCACTGTTAAAACAAACACAAAGCAATAGTTCGAGGATACTTATATGGTAATGATGCCAAAGAGAGTTAAATATCGTAATCGTCAACTAGGGCAGCGACGCGGGGTTGCAACAACCGGTACAACTATTGCTTTTGGTGAATTTGGCCTGAAGGCGCTTGAGAACGGTTGGATAAAAAATCATCAGATTGAAGCCGTGCGCGTTATTTTAGCGCGTCAGTTGCATAAAGGCGGCAAGATGTGGATACGTATATTTACAGATAAGCCCGTCACTAAAAAGCCGGCAGAAGTGCGTATGGGTAAAGGAAAAGGGGATTTAGCTCATTGGGTGGTAGTAATAAAACGCGGAAAAATACTTTTTGAATTAGGTGGTGTGCCTGAAGAATTTGCCAGACAGTGTTTTCGTTCGGCATGCTATAAGCTTCCGATGCGGACTAAATTCGTTACACGCGTTCAACATATATAAAATAATATGAAAATAAAAGAGCTAAGAAATTTAAGTAATGAAGAGTTGATTCAGAAAGAAGCGGGTTTAAAAGAAGAGTTGCATAAATTAAATGGCCAGCGTTATGGCGCAAGGGTTGAAAAGCCGCATTTGTTTAAAATTTGTAAACGTGATATTGCGCGCATAAAAACAATCCTCAAAGAAGCAAAGATAAAGGATAAGAAATAATGGAAAGACGTAAGGAGTTTACCGGTACGGTTATCAGCAATAAGATGCAAAAAACTATAATTGTGCGTATTGTGCGCATGGCAAAGCATCCTAAGTATGGCAAGGTAATGAAGCATTATAATAAATTTAAGGTCCACGATGAAAAGGCGGTTGCACAGACAGGGGATATCGTAACCATTGAAGAAACAAGGCCGATATCTAAAGATAAGCACTTCAGGTTAGTTAAGGTGGTTAAAAAAGCCATACTTACTAGCCCTAACCCGGATGAGGTAAAATGATTCGATTACGTTCTATTTTGGATGTTGCCGATAATACAGGAGCAAAGCGCGCTTCTTTTATTGGAGTTTTAGGGAAGAAAAACTGTAGTTTTGCTGAAATTGGCGATGTAATTAACGTAAACATTAAAGAATCATCTGCTGATGCTACGGTTAAAAAAGGCGAAGTGGCAAAAGCAGTGGTAGTGCGCACAAGGAATGCTATTCGTCGCAAGGATGGCTCAGTGCTGCGTTTTGACCGCAATGCCGTTGTTTTTATTGATGCCCAGTCTAATCCGAGAGGCACACGTGTTTTTGGGCCTGTTGCAAGAGAGTTGCGCGATAAAAATTTTACGAAAATAATTTCATTAGCACCGGAAGTAATTTAAGGGATAAATTATGGAAAAAATCAGAAAAGGCGATATCGTTATAATAAATAAAGGTAAAGACCGCGGGAAAAAAGGTAAAGTAGTGATGATTTTCACCGCAAAAAAAGCTGCTCTTGTCGAGGGTTTGAATTTATTTAAAAAACATAAACGCCGTACACAGCAGGATCCGCAAGGTGGTTTTGTTTCGGTTGAGATGCCGGTCCGCCTGTGTAATCTTGCGGTAGTATGCAAGCGTTGTAACCGCGGAGTAAAAGTCGGTTTTAAGGCTGAATCCACAAAAAGCAAAGTGCGTGTTTGCCGCGTTTGCAAAGAGGTATTATAAAATCATGAAAAATAATGTAATTGTGCCCAGGCTTCTTGAACGTTATCGTCAGGAGATTGCTCCTAAGATGATGGAAAAATTTGCTTTAAAAAGCAAAATGGCTGCACCTAAGATTGATAAAATTGTAATAAATATGGGAGTTGGCGAAGCCCTTCAGGATATTAAGATTTTAGAGAAAGTAATGGATGAACTTGCTATGATTACCGGACAGCGTCCGATAATGCGACGGGCAAAAAAAGCTATTTCAAACTTTAAAATCAGAAAAGGCCTTCCCATTGCTTGTAAGGTAACTTTACGGCGCCAAAAGATGTATGAATTTATGGATAGGTTGATCAATATAGCTATGCCGCGTATTCGCGATTTCCGTGGTGTTCCGGATAATTCTTTTGATGCGGCAGGAAATTATACATTAGGTTTACATGATCAGACTATTTTTCCGGAAATTGAATTTGACCGGATAACACATGTTCAGGGGATGGATATAACGTTTGTGATTAAGAACGCCAAAAATACAGAACAGGCAAAAGAACTGCTTGTAATGTTTGGCATGCCGTTTCGTAAAGATAAGGATTAGGAGAATAAACATACATGGCAAAAAATTCGCAATTAGCACGCTGGAAAAGGCCGGCAAAATTTTCTACTCAAAAATATAACCGTTGCCATATTTGCGGGCGCGCAAACGGATATCTGCGCAGGTTTCAGTTATGCCGCTTATGTTTCCGTGAATTAGCCTGGCAAGGCATGATTCCGGGCGTAAAGAAGGCTAGTTGGTAATAAGTAGACACCTTTCAACCTACGCGGTTGAAAGGCAAACAAACGAATGTAAACCGCGTAGGTTGAATAAAGAGAGGTAATATAATGTCCAGAACAGATTTAATTGCCGATGCATTTACCATGGTGCGTAACGCAGTAATGGCAAAAAAACCAAACTTAGATATTCCTGCATCTAAGACCGTGAAATCGGTATTAGAAATTTTTAAACGCGAAGGCTATATTGATAATTTTAAAGCGCTTGAGGATTCAAGCCGCGGAGAAATTCGTGTTTACCTGAAATATTATTCTTCGGGTAAGTCCGCAATTAGAGAAATCATCCGTGTTTCAAAGCCCGGCCTGCGGAAGTACGTCGGAAAAGAAAAAATTCCACATGTTTTACGCGGCAAGGGGGTTGCGATAGTTACTACCTCTAAAGGTATAATTACGGGGGAAGAGGCGCGCAGCCTTGGAGTGGGTGGAGAAGTCATCGGGTATATTTGGTAACAAGTAAACGAGGGAAAAATCCCTTGCCTAAGCGCTCCTAAATTTTGTCGCCAGGTTTGCCGGCTCCAAAATTTAAGTCGCAGGCTGCGGGATAATTTTCTGACAAGTAAAAAAAGGGAAAATTAAATGTCCAGAATCGGTAAGAAAGCAATCGCAGTTCCAAAAGATGTAAAAGTAGATATCAAGGAAAGGCTCGTAAGCGTAGAAGGATCCAAAGGTAAAGCTAGCCGTACGCTTCCTGATCGTTTAAAGATTGAGCATAAAGATAGCCAGCTTTTTATTACCAGTATCTCTAATACCAAGCTTGATAAGACTCTTCATGGCTTATATCGGGCGTTAATACTTAATATGGTAATAGGAGTTTCTGAAGGCTATACTAGAGAACTTGAAGTCATCGGTGTTGGTTATAAAGTTCAGGCTCAAGGTAATATGCTTAATATGCAGCTTGGATTTTCGCACCCTGTAAATTTTCCGATTCCTGATGGGGTTAAGTTAGAAACGCCAAAAGCAACGCTGATTGTGTTGCGTAGCATTGATAAAGAATTGATCGGTAAAGTTGCGCGAGATATCCGCCAGATTTGCCCTCCTGAACCATATAAAGGCAAAGGAATACGTTTTAGCGGTGAATATATCAAGAAAAAAGTTGGTAAGGCACAAGCCGGAGCTAAATAAATGAATAAGAAAGAAGCTTTAAGAAAGAAAAGGCATCAAAGGATAAAGTTAAAAATAAGCGGATCTGCACAGAGGCCGCGAGTTGTAATTTTTCGCAGCGTGAATCATCTGGTTGCACAGTTCGTAGATGATATAAGCCAAAAAACTTTATTTTCGGTTTCTACCAATGATAAAGATGTGCGCCAAAAAATTCCTACCGGAGGAAATATTAAGTCCGCCCAGCTTTTAGGAGAAATTTGCGGGCAAAAGGCTAAGGAAAAAGGCGTAACACAGGTAGTCTTTGATCGCGCCGGTCATATTTATCACGGCCGCATTAAAGCATTTGCTGAAAGTTTAAGAAAGGCAGGTTTACAGTTCTAATATGCGCGAAATGAGCATTGATCATCAACCGACATTAATCGAAAAAGTTATTACTATTAATCGTATTACTAAAGTAACTAAAGGTGGTAAAAAAATGTCTTTTAGCGCTTTAGTAGTAGTAGGCGACACAAAAGGTAACGTAGGTTTTGCCCTTGATAAGGCAAATGATGTAGCATCTGCTATTCGTAAAGCCCTTACGCATGCAAAAAAACATCTTTTAAAAATAGAGATGGAAGGTTCTACTATTCCGCATGAAGTCGTGGGTGATTACGGGGCAGCAAAAGTTATTTTAAAACCTGCTTCTGAAGGAACCGGAGTTATCGCGTCAGGGCCTGTTCGTGCGATATGCGAGTCTGCCGGAATCAAGGATATTCTTACTAAATCCATTAGGTCTAATAATCCGATTAATGTTATTAAAGCGACCATTGAAGGCCTAAAAAAATTAAAAGGTGCAAGTAATGAAAAACCAACAACAAATGAATAAGCCCGAGAGAGAAAAAACTAAAGTAACAGTAACCCTGTCTACATTAAAATGTCCGATTGGCGGGAATAAACGTAAGAAGATTCTCGGACGCGGTTCTAGTTCCGGGCATGGTAAGACTTCTACCCGTGGTAGCAAGGGGCAGACTTCCCGCGCTGGTAGAGATATGTATCCTGGGTTTGAAGGCGGACAGACTCCGCTTATCAGGCGTATTCCAAAACGCGGTTTTGTTAATGAATTCGGCCGCGATTATCAATTGGTGAATATTCGTGATATTAACCGGCTTAAAGAGCCGTCAATTAGTTTAGATTTACTTGAAGAAAAAGGGATTATTAAAAATAAGAATAAACTGGTAAAGATTCTCGGTATCGGAGAGATTAAACACCCGGTTACTATTTTTGCTCATGCTGCTTCAAAAAGCGCCATGGAAAAAATAGCCCAGGCCGGAGGAAAGGTAGAGATTATCAATGCTTGAAGCATTGGTGAACTCGTTTCGCATACCGGATTTAAAAAAGCGATTATTGATTACGGGTGCGTTATTAGCAGTTTACCGTATCGGTTGTTTTCTGCCGGTTCCCGGGATTAACGGCTCGGAGCTTGCATCTTTTTTTGCAAGCCTGGCTAAAACTCAAGGCGGGGCGCTCTTTGGCATAATTAACATGTTTTCAGGCGGGGCCATGGAACGTTTGACTATTTTTGCGCTTGGGATTATGCCTTACATTTCCTCATCGATTATTTTGCAGTTATTGACTGCGGTAATTCCTGCGCTTGAAAAGCTTGCAAAAGAAGGAAAATCAGGATATCAGAAGATAAATCAATATACTCGTTATGGTACGCTTGTACTTTCAGTAATTCAGTCATTTTTTATTGCTCTTTGGCTTGAGAATCCGCAGCATTTTAGCGGGCATGAGATTGTTTCGCATCCGGGTTTGGCATTTCGTATTCTGACCGTACTTACGCTTACTACCGGCACGATTTTTATTATGTGGCTGGGTGAGCAGATACAGGAGCGTGGTATAGGTAACGGCATATCACTTGTAATTACCGCAGGTATAATTTCGCGTATCCCTACAGCTTTGCAGCAGCTTTGGCTTTTGCATAACCAATTAAACCTTTTTACGCTACTTATTATGGCAGCGTTTTTAGTAAGCGTAGTTTTTGGGGTTATTATGGTAACACAGGCGCAGCGTAAAATTCCTGTACAATATGCGCGCAGGATAGTAGGAAGAAAAATTTACGGAGGCCAGAGTACATACATACCGATTAAAGTGGACAATGCCGGGGTAATTTCGATTATTTTTGCGCAGTCAATTTTACTTTTTCCAGCTACGATAGCGTCATTTTTTCCTAATACTGCGCTTAATACATTCGCGCAGAATATTGCGCGCGGGCATTTGTTATATACGCTGATTTATGCGACGCTGATTGTTTTCTTTTGTTATTTTTATACTGCGATTGTTTTTAATCCTCAAGATCTGGCAAGCAATATGAAAAAATATGGCGGATTCATTCCGGGTATAAGGCCGGGAGTTTCTACTTCTGAATATCTTGATTATGTAACTACCCGCGTTACTCTCGCCGGTGCGATTTTTATTGCAATAATTGCAATTGTGCCGGATTTTATTATGGCATCTATGAAAATTCCGTATTTAGTGGCTTCATTTTTCGGCGGCACAGGAATTTTGATTGTTGTCGGTGTGATGCTTGATACGATTAAGCAGGTTGAATCGCATTTATTGATGCATCATTACGAAGGTTTTTTAAAGACCGGCCGGATTAAGGGGAGAAGGTAATGCGCATAATATTTCTCGGCCCTCCAGGAGCTGGTAAAGGCACGCAGTCAAAACAGCTTGCCAAAAAAATTAATTTAGCGCATATTTCAACCGGAGATCTCCTGCGCCAGAATGTAGCAGATGCTACTGCTTTAGGCGCACAGGCAAAAGAATATATGACAAAGGGTGCACTTGTCCCTGATAGTTTGGTTACAGAGATGTTGAGTAAGCGTTTGACTCAACAGGATACAAAAGATGGATTTATTTTAGATGGCTATCCGCGTACCATTGTTCAAGCAGAATCATTGGATAAATTGTTAGGGAGACTTAATACCCCGATAGATTTGGTAATAAATTTAGATACTAGCGATGCGGTGATTATTCAACGGCTTTCCGGCAGGCTTGTTTGCAAGAAGTGTGGCTTTAACTTTCATATTACTAATATGCCACCTAAAAAATCCATGATTTGCGATCATTGCCAGGGAGAGCTTTATCAGCGTGCTGATGATAAGGAAGATACGATCCGTAAACGCATGGTTGTTTATAACCAGGAGACCGCTCCGTTACTCGATTATTATAAAAAGCAGGAAAAATTAAGCCGTGTTTTATCTGACGGAGATGCTGCCAAGGTGCTTGACGAAATTATGCGGCTAGTCCAGCATCACGATGATACCGTTAAAGCTTGAAGAAGATATAAAGTTCATTGAAAAATCAGCGTTAATTTTGACGCGTGTACTTAGCGTTGTAAGAAATAAAGCAGTAGCTGGTATATCGATGCTTGAGCTTGACAGTATAGCCGAGCAGATGATAATAAAAGAAGCTGCATTACCGGCATTTAAAGGTTATCGAGGGTATCCTGCGACAATCTGCGCTTCTTTAAATGAAGAAATAGTGCATGGTATCCCGGATGAGCGAGTAGCAAAAGACGGTGATATCTTAAGTATAGATATAGGCGTAAATTATTCAGGGTATTTTGCCGATGCAGCAATTACGGTAGCGATTGGTAAAATAACCCCTAAAGCAAAAAAGCTCATTGATATTACTAAACAGGCATTGGCAAAAGGCGTACAAAAAGCAAGCCCAGGCAATCACCTGGGTGATATATCCTATACTATTCAAAACTTTGTTGAGCAGCATGGTTTTTCAGTAGTAAGAGAATTCGTAGGCCACGGTATAGGAAAAAATTTGCACGAAGAGCCCGAGATACCTAATTTTGGGCGCTCAGGCACAGGACCGGTTTTAAAAGCCGGAATGGTGTTAGCGATTGAGCCGATGGTAAATGTCGGAATTTGGCAGTCAAAGTTGAAAGCTAATGGATGGACCGCAGTTACTGCCGATGGTGAATTATCCGCGCATTTTGAACACACAGTTTTAATTACAGAAAAGGGCCCAAGGATTTTGACAAATGGCTAAAGAAGAACTTATTGAAACAGAAGGAAAAGTTGTGGAAACATTGCCAAATGCGATGTTTCGCGTTGAGCTTGAAAATGGCCACATCGTTTTAGCGCATGTGTCGGGGAAGATGCGGATGCATTTTATTAGGATTCTCCCCGGTGATAAAGTAAAACTCGAACTTTCTCCGTATGATCTTACTCGGGGGAGAATAACATTTAGGGTGAAATAAAATGAAAGTAAAAGCGTCAGTAAAAAGGATTTGCGATAAGTGTAAAATTATTCGTCGCCGCAACGTAGTGCGGGTCATCTGTAGCAATGCAAAACATAAGCAGCGTCAGGGATAAGAATTTTTAAGTAATCATAATAGCGAGAGGATAATATGCCCAGAATTTTAGGTGTGGATATTCCGAAAGAAAAACGTATGGATATTGCCCTTACTTATCTTTACGGGATAGGAAGATTTAATTCTTATATAATATTAAAAGAAGCCGGTGTTGATCCTAGTAAACGCGCTAAGGATTTAACCGATACTGAAGTTATGCATATTACTAATACCATTCAGAAAAGTGGTTATAAAGTAGAAGGTGATTTGCGCCGTGATATTTCACAGAATATTAAACGGCTTATTGAAATCGGAAGTTGGCGCGGTTTAAGGCATAAGAAAGGCCTGCCAGTAAGAGGCCAGCGTACCCGTACTAATTCCCGCACGCGCAAAGGGCCGCGTAGGGGCGGTATGGTGGTATCTAAGAAAGTTGATGACGGTAAAAAACCGGCAGGAGGTAAGTAATGGCAACAAAAGATAAAGCAAAGAAGAAAAAAATAGCTAAAGGTGTTACTTCTGGGATTGCGCATATTCAGGCAACCTTTAATAATACCATAATTACTATTACTGATAAGCAAGGTAATGTCCTGGCTTGGTCTGCTCCGGGGATAGTCGGTTACGGTGGATCAAAAAAGTCCACTCCCTTCGCAGCACAGATTGCTGCTAGTGATGCGGCAAAAAAGGCTAAAGAAGTGGGATTAAAGGATGTAGAAGTACTTGTTAAAGGCCCCGGATTCGGCAGAGAATCTGCAATCCGCGCCTTACAGGCTTCAGGGCTTACCGTAGTTTCCATAAAGGACGTTACGCCAGTTCCGCATAATGGCTGTCGTCCGAAAAAGAAAAGGAGAGTGTAATTTAGATGGCTCGTTATACTGAAGCCCGTTGCCGATTATGTCGGCGTGAGGGAGAAAAATTATTTCTTAAAGGACCACGTTGCAACACTCCAAAATGTGGGTTAGCTAAAAGGGCTTTTGCTCCCGGACAACACGGAAGCAATAATAAACAAAAACTTTCAAACTACGGGTTACAGTTGCGGCAGAAGCAGAAAGTGAAAAGAATCTACGGAGTGCTTGAACAGCAGTTCCGTAATTATTTTGAGATTGCTTCTGTGTCAAAGGGTGTAACCGGTAAAATTTTGCTTCAGCTTCTTGAGCGCCGTCTTGATAATGTGATTTACCGCCTTGGCATTGGGGTATCACGTTCACAGGCGCGCCAGATAGTCAGGCATAATTTTATTTATGTAAATAACCATCGGGTGAACATTCCGTCGTACTTGATCGAAAAAGGCGACACAATCGATATTAAAGCAAAGGAAAAGGCGCAGGGAAAGCTTAAAGATAACTTAGAGCTTTCTAAAAAAGACCGCAGTTTGCCTGTATGGCTTGAGTTTGATGCTTTAAATTGGCAGGCAAAGGTGGTTAGGCTTCCGGAAAAGGAAGATATCGGCGCCACCATTCAGGAACAGTTAATCGTCGAACTTTACTCCAAATAATAGCAAGGTAAGGGGGGAATTAAATGGGTATAAAATGGAAAGATTTTCAACTGCCTAATCGGCTTGAGTGTGATGAGGCCAGCTACACCAATACATACGGGAAATTCTATGCCGCACCTTTTGAGAAAGGTTATGGCGTAACATTAGGAAATTCTCTGCGCAGGGTACTGCTTTCTTCTATCGAGGGAAGCGCTGTAACTGCGGTAAAGTTTGACGGAGTCCAGCATGAGTTCAGCACTATCCCGGGCGTTCTTGAGGATACTCCGGAAATAATCTTAAACATTAAGAGCCTTATTCTTAATTCTCACTCTAAGATTCCTAAAACTATCGTCATCAAAAAAGATACTAAAGGGAATGTTTTGGCTTCTGATGTTAAGGTGGATGAAACGATAGAGGTGATTAATCCTGATCTGCATATCGCCACTCTTACTAAAGATGCGAAGTTTCACGTAGAGATGGAAGTTGCCCGCGGCAGGGGTTATGTGCCGGCAGAGGCAAATAAAAAAGAAGATCATGCTGTAGGAACAATTTCGATTGATTCTATTTTTACTCCGATAAAAAAGGTAAATTTTTCAGTTGAGAATACCCGCGTCGGGCAGCGCACTGATTATGACCGCCTGATTTTAGAAATTTTTACAAACGGGTCAATTTCACCAAAAGATGCCCTGTTGTATGCTTCAAATATTTTGCAGAGGCATTTTGACATCTTTGTGAATTTCGGACAGCTTCCTGAAGAAGCTCAGGAAGAAGAGCTTGAGATGACAAAGGAAGAATCAGCGCTTTATGAAAAATTACGCCTTCCTATTTCGGAGCTTGAACTTTCTGTGCGTAGTTCAAATTGTCTTCGCGAAGCAAATATAAAAAGCATCGCGGAGTTGGTTAAGCACGGCGAAGAAGAGATGCTTGGGCTTAAAAATTTTGGGAAGAAATCTTTAACGGAAATAAAAGAGTTGATCGTAGGGATGGGGCTGACTCTTGGAATGCAGATAGATCCTAAAAAACTAAAGAAGGCTTAAATATATGAGACATGCAAAGAGAAGGCATCAACTGAACCGTTTTACCAGTTGGAATAAAGCAACTTTAAAAAGTTTAGCCAGGAACCTGCTTTTACATGAGAGCATTAAAACTACTAAGGCTCGCGCTTTGGCGGTGCGCCCTTTATTTGAAAAGCTGATTACTCTTGGTAAAGAAAATACGCTTACTGCGCGCAGAAGGGCATTTACTGTCCTTGGCGATCATGCGCTTGTAAAATTATTATTTGATGATATTGCCAAACGTTTTATCGGCCGCACCGGCGGATATATACGTATTCTGTCTTTAGGAAAAAGGCGCGGAGATGACGCAGAGATTGTTATATTTGAGTTGACCGAAATCAAAGCGAAGAAAAAAGCTAAGTCACATAAAGAGGCAAAAGGCGTTCAGGCAGAAACTCAGGAAATACAAGAAGCAGAAATAAAAGAAGAAACTCCTCATGGGCATAATGAAGAGAGACAAAAGCATCATGAGCCAAAGAAGCCCTCAAAGAAATTCTTAGGTGGTTTACGTAGTATTTTTAAAAAAGAGCGAGATTCATTATAATCGCATAGCACCGGAGAAAAAGCGGTTATGCGTATAGATATAAGGCTTGCGGAACGCGTAAAAAAGGTTAATCCTTCTTCTACTTTAGTTATTACGAAAAAAGCTAAAAAGCTAAAAGCTGAAGGGAAGGATATCGTTAATTTTGCTGCTGGCGAGCCGGACTTTGATACTCCTGATTTTATCAAAGACGCGGCAATCCTTGCAATAAAAACAGGTTTTACCAAATACACTCCCACCACAGGCACAGATGAGCTGAAGCAGCTTATCTGTGCTAAATTTAAAAGAGATAATAATCTAGAATATTCTCCAAGCCAGGTAGTGGTTTCAAACGGAGCAAAACACAGCATCTATAATATTTTTATGGTGTTAGTGGATAGGTTCGATGAAGTGCTCATACCAACGCCTTTTTGGGTAAGTTATCCGGAGATGGCGCATCTTTGTGAAGCAAATCCGCGTTTTATCAAAACCTCTCCTAAAAATAATTTTAAGTTGACTTCTGAGGACCTGGAGAAAAATATTACTCCAAAGTCAAAGATTTTGGTGCTTAATTCTCCTTCTAATCCCAGCGGATGCGTTTATAGTATAAATGAACTTCAGGAGATTGCGCGTATCTGCGTGAAAAATAAAATTTTTGTTATTTCAGATGAAATCTATGAGAAAATTATATACGATAATCTTGCGCAAATTTCTATAGGTTCATTAAATAAGGATATTTACGATCTTACTATTACTGTAAACGGTTTATCTAAAAGTTATTCTATGACCGGATGGCGTATTGGTTATCTTGCCGGGCCACAGGATATCGTCGATTCTATTTCAAATCTTCAGGATCATTCCACATCTTGTCCGGTATCTATTTCTCAGAAAGCTGCCTTGGCTGCTTTAGGTATGCAGGATGAATTTTTAAGCGTGATGAGGCAGGAATTCCAGAAGCGCCGCGATTTGATAGTATCCCGATTAGCAAAAATGAAAAAAATTGGATACGTAATGCCTCAAGGTGCATTTTATATTTTCTGCGATATCTCAAAGACTAAACTTGATTCCATGACTTTTGCTAACCGGCTTCTTGATGAAGCAGAAATCGCAGCTATTCCGGGAAACAGTTTTGGCCGCGATGACTATGTGCGTTTTAGTTTTGCCACTTCCACAGAGCAGATAGAAAAAGGTATGGATCGACTTGAAAAATGGTTAGAAAAAATTTAACTCCCTCCACAATCGCTGAAAAAATATTAAGTAATCATGCCGGTCAACAATTAAAAGCTGGTGATTTTGCAGTTTGCAAAGTCGATTTTGCTTTTGGCCAGGACGGTACTTCCTCAATTATCATTGATCGCGTTAAAGAGCTTGGATTAAATCAGTTCAAAACTAAATTTTGCATGGTAATCGACCACAGCGCTCCTTCGCCAAGTGAAGGGGTTTCGCGCGTACATAAGAAAATGCGGGATTTCGCTCAAAGCTGGAGAACAAAAATTTTTGATATTGGCTGTGGAGTATGCCATCAGGTAATTCCTGAGTCAGGTAATATTTTGCCCGGAGATTTAGTCTTGGGCGCAGATTCACATACTTGTACTTACGGAGCTTTGGGTATATTTTCTACAGGCGTAGGTTCAACTGATCTTGCGATTGCCCTGGCTACCGGAAAGAATTGGTTTAAGGTGCCCGCTACTTATAAAATCATAGTGAAGGGGAAACTCCCGAAAGGAGTATTTGCAAAAGATATTATCCTTCATATTATCACCGATCTTAAGGCAGATGGTGTTACTTATAAAGCAGTTGAATTTGCCGGGCCTGTTATCGATAACTTAGGCATAGATGGCAGGATGACTATTTCAAATATGGTAGTAGAAATGGGTGCAAAAGTAGGTATTATGCCGGTTGATAAAAAGACAATCGATTGGTTTAAGAAGTACTCGCCAGGGAAAAAAATTAAACCCATTAATGCTGATACAGGCGCTAATTATGAAAAAGTTCTGGAGTATGATATTACCCATCTTAAGCCGCAGGTTTCAAGGCCGCATAGTGTAGATAGCGCAGTTCCTGTAGCAGAGCTTAAAGATGTATTTATTCAGGAGGCATTTTTAGGGACTTGCACTAATGGCAGGATTACTGATTTAGCCGTGGCTTGCAAAATTATTAAAGGAAAACAGGTCCATCCTAATGTGAAATTTATCGTTGCAGCGGCGTCGCGTTCGATTTATCTTGAAGCACTTAAAGAAGGATACGTTGATATTTTTATCAAAGCCGGTGCGGTAGTTGTGGTGCCGGGGTGCGGGCCTTGTGTTGGTACTCATAACGGAGTGCCGGCTGACGGAGAATCAGTAATATCTACTGCCAACCGTAATTTTAAAGGACGTATGGGGAATCCCAATTCCTTTATTTATCTTGGTTCACCTGCAACTGTGGCAGCTTCTGCATTAAAAGGTAAAATTACTGATCCACGTACCTACCTTTAAAAATAGGGAGGAAGCGCATGGAAATAAAAGATTTGTTAGTGATGTGTATCGAGAAGCAAGCCTCTGACCTGCATTTAACGGAAAGAGAGCCTCCGATTTTGCGTATTGACGGAAAATTACAACGCCTCAACTATCCTCCGTTATCCCGAGATGACCTAAAAAAAACAATTTATAGTATTTTGACAAATTTTCAAAAAGAAATGTTTGAGCGTGACCTGGAGCTTGATTTTTCACTTGCCCTTCAGGGGCTTGATCGATTTCGGGTTAATGTCCACATGCAGAAGGGTGTAGTAGAAGCAGCGTTTAGGCGTGTGCCTTTAGAGATTCCGAGTATTGATCAGCTTGGCCTTCCCCAGGTAGCATATGACCTGGCACGTAAATCAAACGGTTTAGTTTTAGTTACCGGGCCAACGGGTGTTGGTAAGACCACTACACTTGCGGCTATGATTGAGCTGATTAATAATGAAAGGGAAAACCTGATCCTTTGTATTGAAGATCCGATTGAATTTGTGCATTACAATAAAAAATCAGTAATAAAACAAAGAGAAGTTTATTCAGACACCCATTCTTTTGCAGAATCTTTACGCCATGCGCTTAGGCAGGATCCTAATGTTATAGTAGTAGGTGAGATGCGCGATTTGGAGACTATATCTACTACACTTACTGCCGCTGAAACCGGCCATTTAGTTTTAGCGACACTCCACACTCCTGATGCTCCTCAAACTATAGAGCGTATTATTGACGTATTTCCTTCGCATCAGCAGCAGCAGGTTAAATTGCAGTTAGCAGACTGTTTGCAGGGTGTAATTTCACAGCTCTTACTTCCGCATGCTTCAGGAAAAGGAAGAGTGCTTGTTACAGAAGTAATGGTGGCTACTGCTGGTATTCGTAATTTAATCAGAGAGCAGGAGATTGAACAGATTCCTACGCTTATGCAGACCGGAAGTCAATATGGGATGAAGACCATGGATAAGCATTTAAAAGAACTTTTTCAGCGCGGGATTATTACTTTAGATGCAGCAATGACCAAAGTTAAGAATATAGAGGAATTTAAACACCTATAAAACCGACCTACGCGGTCAAAAATTTCGACCGCGTAGGTCGAAAATGTAAAATTTATGAAAATAAACGGTGAAGCGATAAAACTCGGACACGATGTAAATACGGATTTTATTATTTCCGGAAGGTACAAATTTGCCATTACCGACATGAAAGAGTTGGCTAAGCATATCATGGAGGATATTGACCCGGAATTCCCAAAAAAAGTTATATCGGGGAAATCTATTATTGTGGCTGGACGGAATTTTGGCATGGGTTCATCGCGCGAGCAAGCTCCACTTGTTATTAAAGAATGCGGAATTTTAGCAGTAGTAGCATCTTCATTTGCGCGCATATTCTATCGCAATGGATTTAATATCGGTCTGCCGTTAATTGAGATCGATACATCTTTAATTGATGAAAAAGACAATCTCGAGATTGATCTGGATAATGGTATAGTGCGTAATCTTACAAAAAATACTGAAGTAAAGATTAAACCGCTTCCTGAATTTATACAGGAGCTTGTAAAAGAAGGCGGGATTGTAAATTATTTTAAGAAACATGGTCAACTTCCTAATGAATTTGTGTAATGTGGATTGTGTAATGTGTAATGCGAGTGTAAAGCAAAAAATTGTGTAAAGGAAAAACCAAATAAACAGGATTTTCCATTACACATTTATACATTAAACCCACTTTACACGTTACACAGTTAACATTACACAGAATATTATGTCATACAAAGTTACATTGATACCAGGAGACGGAATAGGGCCGGAAGTTGCGCTGGCAGCAAGACGTTGTGTTGATGCAACAGGAGTATCTATTGAATGGGAAGAGGTTATAGCTGGAGCAGCAGCATTAAAACAATTTGGCGATCTCCTGCCTAAGCAGGTGCTTGATTCGGTACGCCGCAATAAAGTCGCGCTAAAAGGCCCGATTGTCACACCGATTGGCGGAGGTTTTCGTTCGGTAAATGTAGCTATACGGCAAGAGCTTGATCTTTATGCCTGCGTGCGTCCGGCTAAGATTTACCCTGGAGTGAGGAGTTCTTTTAAAAATATAGATTTGGTAATAGTAAGGGAAAATACCGAGGATCTATATGCCGGGATAGAATTTGAAGCCGGAAGCCTTTCGGCAAAGAATGTAATTGCCGAAATCCAAAAGAATAATCCTAAAAAAATCCGTCCTGATTCAGCAATTTCCATTAAACCGATATCTAGTTTTGCCAGCGAGCGCATAGTAGAATTTGCTTTTGAGTATGCTTTAAAAAACGGCCGTAAGAAAGTTACTGCTGTGCATAAAGCGAACATCATGAAATATACCGACGGACTTTTTCTTAAAACTGCCCGTGAGGTTGCAGCCAGATACTCCGAACGTATTGCTTTTGAAGATACTATTGTTGATAATATGTCAATGCAGCTTGTGCAACGGCCGCAAAATTACGATGTATTAGTGCTTCCGAATCTCTACGGAGATATTATTTCTGATCTTTGTGCGGGGCTTGTCGGAGGGCTTGGGGTTGCTCCCGGGGCAAATATTGGCGACGGATTAGCGGTTTTTGAGGCAGTGCATGGTTCAGCACCGAAATATGCCGGATTAAATAAAGTTAATCCTACAGCGATGATTTTATCAGGAGTTTTAATGTTGCGTTATTTAGGTGAGGAATCTGCGGCTATCAGGCTTGAAGAAGCAGTAAAAGTTGTGTTAGCTGAAGGCAAATCCGTAACCTACGATCTTAAGGCTGACCGTAATGATCCTAGCGCTGTTGGAACGTCACAGATGGCAGATGCGATTATTAAGAAATTAAAAGATAAATGAAAATCAGTATTATTGGTGCCGGAAACGTAGGAAGTTTAGCTGCAATGCGCATTGCCCAGGATAGGCTTGGGCAAGTTGTGCTTGTTGATATTGTTAAGGGGTTAGCGCAAGGCAAATCCCTTGATATGGATGATGCCCGGTTGTTTTTTAGCGCAGATTATTCCATAGAAGGAACTGATGATATTGCTAAAATTAAAGATTCTGACATTGTAGTGATGACAGCAGGGCTTGCCCGTAAGCCTGGGATGACCCGCGAAGACCTGCTAGCTAAAAACGCCCAAATAGTAAAAGATACTTGCCTTAAAATTAAAGAGCTTGCTCCGGAGGCCATACTTATTATAGTGACTAATCCTCTTGATATTATGGCCTATCTTGCTTTTAAAATAACCGGGTTTAAAAGAAATAAAGTTGTCGGGATGGGGTTATCTCTTGATGCCGCACGTTTTGCTAATTTAATCGCTAAAGATTTATCAGTTTTTTTATCGGAGATCGAACCGCTAGTAATCGGTAGCCATGGGGAAGGAATGTTGCCGCTTCCCAGGCTTACCACGGTTAAAGGTAAATCTTTGCTTAGTGTGGTTGGAAAAGAAAAAGCTGACGAATTTGTAAAGCGGACAATCGGGCGCGGAGCAGAAATTGTCAGTCATTTAGGAAACGGAAGCGCATATTTCGCACCTTCTGCGGCTATCGCAGATTTAGTAAAAGCGATTGTATCAAAAGATAATCAGCTAAGGTGTGCATGTGTTTATCTTGAAGGAGAGTATGGTTTAAAAGATATCTTTTTAGGGGTACCCTGTCGATTAGGAAAAAATGGAATAGAAGAAATTATTCAGCTTGAGCTAAGCGATAGCGAAAAGCAATTATTTTCTATCGCTGCTAACAGCCTAAAGGCGCAATATAAGTATGTCCAAATATGATCTTGCGATAATCGGAGCTGGTTGGGCAGGTTATAGCGCTGCGCTTGAGGCGCAAAAGAATAATTTAAAAATAGTTCTTATTGAACAGGCACAAATTGGCGGTACTTGTTTAAATCGTGGTTGTATCCCCACCAAGGCGCTTCTTAAAAGCGCAAAAATTTTATCCCTTGCAAGAAAATCTTCCAAATTCGGTGTTTTAATCAATAATTTAAGTTTTGATTTTATAAAAATGCAAGAGCGTAAAAGCGTTTTAGTGGCCCAGCTTGCTTCCGGGATGCAGGCGGCTTTAAAAAATATTGATTTTGTAAACGGGCCTGCGCGCTTTATTTCTCCTGAATGCCTTGAAGTTTCAGGAAGGAATTTTGAAGCAAAAAACTTTCTTATAGCAACCGGCGCCCAGCCTTCACAACTTCCGAATCTTGCTTTTGACGGTAAAAGAATTCTTTCAAGCGATAATATGCTGGAGCTTGCAGAAATCCCGGAGTCGTTGCTTATTATCGGAGGAGGGGTTATTGGTTGTGAATTTGCCACGCTTTTTTCTACGCTTGGTTCTGTAGTTACGGTAGTAGAGAAGATGCCTCAGCTTCTTCCGGGCATGGACCAGGAAGCAGCTAAAAAACTCCAGGTTTCTTTTAAGAAAAGGAACATTTCGGTAAATGTAGGAGCTGATGCTTTTACTTATCTTTCCAAAGATTTTTCTAAAATTTTACTTTGCGTTGGCCGTTCTGCGAATACGCAAGGCCTTGGCCTTGATAAAATAGGAGTAAGCATTGATCGTTCAAGAATTATTACCGATGAATATTTAAAATCATCTTTGCCTAATATCTATGCTGCCGGTGACTGCGCTTCAAAAATCATGCTTGCTCATTATGCATCTTATCAGGGAAAGCTTACAGTAGCTAATATGCTTAATCCCGGACAGCTAAATTCTACTAAAATCCATAATGTTCCTGGTTGTATTTTTACTGATCCTGAAATCGGGATGGTAGGAGTCAGTGAGGAATGCGCAAAAGAGAATAATATAAAATATTCTGTACATAGATTTGATTTTCTTGCTTCAGGCATGGCTAGGATCCTTGATGAAACGGAAGGTTTTATTAAAATTGTCACCGAGCAGGATACAGGCAGAGTAATGGGTGGTGTAATCATGGGCCCATCTGCTACAGAGTTAATAAGTATACTAACTCTGGCCGTAAGTAATAATCTGACCGTAAAACAGTTTAAAGAAACAATTTTTCCGCACCCAAGTCTTTCTGAAAGCATAACAGAAGCGTTCTAATGAAGTGCCGTGTTTTTGACCTTGGTTTAATTGATTATTCTCTCGGCCGTAGAAAGCAGGAAGAAGTTTTTACAGGCGTATTATCGGGCGAGTTCGAACATGGCCTGATAATATGCCGGCATTACCCGGTAATTACCCTCGGCCGCCAGGCTAAAACTAACGAAATCATTGCTTCTAAAGATACTCTTGCCATAAAAAGAATTCCTGTTTATAATATTGAACGCGGTGGCCATATTACATATCATGGGCCGGGACAGCTGACAATTTATCCGATTTTTAACCTTGAGCTTTTAAAAAAAGATTTACATTGGTTTTTGCGCTTGCTTGAAGAAAGCGTATTGGTTTTTTTGAAAAGTTTTAATATTAACGCGCAAAGGCGTACCGGTGCGACTGGGGTTTGGGTCGGGGAAAATAAAATTTCTTCTATCGGTATTGCCGTCAGAAAATGGATAACATTCCATGGTTTAAGCGTAAATATTTTATCTTCTGACCTGGATAATTTTGATTTGATTATGCCTTGCGGGATGCCAAATGCAACTACTGCTTTAGAGAAAGAATTAGGTTCTATTGTTGATATAGAGAAGGTAGGAGAAAGTTTATTGGAATCATTTATTCAGATAATGCCAGGGAGGTATCATGATGACAAAAGTTATTTTGCCCCCATTAGGTGAAGGGATTAATAAGGCTACGGTTTCATATTGGTTTTTTAAAGTTGGCGATAAGGTAAATGAAAAAGAGGATTTGGTTGAATTGACCACTGATAAAGCTGCTTTTAACTTACCTTGCCCATGTACAGGCACTATTACGCAGATTATCTTAAGCGAAGGCCAGGAAGTCCAGGTTGGTGATACTCTGGCAGTTATAGAATAATGGAAAATAAAACCTATCCTTTTTCTGAAAGAAGATCGGCAAGGCGTAAGCAAGCCAGGCTTACTTTGCATTATACTATTGAAGAGAAAAAGGAATCTTTTGTTGCAGCTACAATCGATATAAGCTCTAAGAGCGTATCTTTTGAATATGAGAAGTTTATCCCTCAAGGCACAAAGTTGTCCGGAGAGTTGTTGCTTCCATTGTATGATGATGCCGTTCCTCTTAAAGGCAGCATTTTACGAGTTGAAGAAGGCCAAAAAGGTTCTCCGTATATATTTATTCTGGTGTTTACTTCTATTGCTACAGAAGATCAGTTGCGCCTTGATGAATATATCCAATCTTTAGATTTAAGCCGGATATTAAGCCAAGCGATAAAGAATGGCGCATCAGATATTCATCTTATTGCTGATCAACCCCCTGTGATGCGCATCGGCGGCAATTTGTATCCCTTAGAAAATTTTTCTGTTGTTTCCGCCCATGATGTACGAAAGATGATTTTGGGAATGATGAGCCCCCTACAGCAGGAAAGGTTTGCGAAAGAGATGGAACTTGATTTTTCCTATCTTATACCTGAAGGCCGCTTCAGAGTTAATGCCCATCTTGAAAAAGGAAATGTTGAAGTTGCGATGAGGGTAATTCCGCCTGAGATAAGGACTTTTGAAGAATTAGGGTTACCTGATATAGTTGGAGAATTAGCACTTCGCCGCCGCGGATTGATTGTTGTAACAGGCCCTGCTGGCAGCGGAAAAAGCACTAGCCAAGCAGCAATGATTGACCTTATTAATCGCGAAAGAAGTTCTATGATTATCAGTATCGAGGATCCAATAGAATATGTGCATCGGTCTAAAAAAAGTATCATCAAGCAGCGCGAAATAGGAGAAGATACGCTTTCTTTTGCAAGTGCCCTAAAACATGTTTTACGCCAGGATCCTAACGTAATTTTAGTCGGTGAGATGCGTGATTTGGAATCAATCTCTATTGCTATGACTGCCGCAGAAACCGGGCACTTACTGCTTACAACATTACATACGCTTGGGGCTGTTGAGGCTATAAATCGTATAATAGATGTGCATCCTGCCAGTAATCAGCCTCAAATACGTAGTCAGTTGGCTGAATGCCTAGAAGGAGTAGTTTACCAACTTTTAGTTCCGCGTAAAAACGGAGACGGGAAAATCTTGGCTACGGAAGTAATGATTGGGACAACCGCGGTAAGGAATATTATCCGTCTGGGTAAAATTGAACAGATTTATTCTTACCTAGAAACCGGAAGTGATTATGGTATGCATTCGATGGATGATTCGCTGCTTAAATTGTGTTTACGCGACTTGATTACCAGGGAAACAGCGCTTTCCTACGCCCGCGACCCAAAAAAACTTGAATCCAAACTTTGTTGATCTAATTTTCCTTGAAAACTGTTGACAGAAAAACTAAAGAGAAGTATTATTTGTAAACACTAGCGTATAGGGAGGTAACAATGTTAGCTATTTTTTTGATTATTGTAGGTATAATTTTACGTTTTATCCCGCATGCTCCGAATTTTACTCCTGTAGCGGCAATTGCGCTTTTTAGCGGAGCGTATCTTAGCCGCCGTCATGCTGTACTTATTCCGCTTACGCTTATGGCTGTAAGCGATTTATTTTTAGGCGGCCATGACGTGATGATCTTTACCTGGAGCGGGATTGCGCTGGTTTCTTTGTTTGGATTTTTACTTAGAGAGAAAAAAGGGTTATTACGGGTTAGTTTATTTTCCGTAGCTTCTTCAATAATATTTTTTCTTATTTCAAACTTCGGAGTTTGGCTTCAAGGTTGGTATCCGCGAAATTTAAACGGCCTTATTCAATGCTATGTAATGGCGCTTCCTTTTTTAAGAAATTTTACGATGGGTACGCTTTCATATTCTTTTGTATTTTTTGGCATTTATGAATTAGCTTTAGCTAAAGCTAAGCAGTTTAAATTAGCAAAGATTTTTTTGACGATTTAAAATTTTAAAGGAGATACAGGATAGGGAAGGCCGTCAAAGCGGCCACAGTCCCGCTGCTGTATTCCCGCGTTTACATGGTTATTGTAAAAGCTAAAATGCACGCTTTTTATCAGCGGCAAAGCCACTGCCTGAAATAGGTGGGAAGGCGCGTTTTAGTGCGGGAGAGTCAGAAGACCTAGCCTGTGTTTGTGTGTCCAAAAACTAACTAGCCCGCGGACAAGGCTGGAAGGGTAAAGACGGGTAACCCTTGATATCAGGTGATATCAGGGTTTTTTTTGCGGCAGAAAGCCGCACGCCGGCGCATATTCCGATTGCGCCGGGCGCAATCAACAGGCGTCCGAGAACAGGAGAAACAGATGTACAGGCAGTTAAGGGTGTTGGCGTTAGGGGTTATTTTTTTAGCGGGTAGTTTTGGTTTTGGAGAATGTTCCCAGGAAGAACAAGTTGAGCTTGATAAAATTGTGGTTACTCCTTATCGGACCGAGCAGGTAATGGGTAATAATCAAGAAGATATCGAGGTTGTGGGAAGCAAATCTTTAGACATAAAGGATAAACTTTCATTTGATGATTCTGTGCAAGGATTAAATGGAGTTGATGCGGTGGGAGCAGGAAAATTCGGCAGCGCATCAGAGGGTTTGTATATTCGCGGAGGCCTACCTAGGCATACTGCCTATATGCTTGAAGGCTTAAAACTTTATGATCCTTCCAATACATCAGGTTACTATGTTCCTTCGGATTTTTTAGTTTCAGGAATACAGAGGATTGAAATTACAAAGATGCCGCTTTCTTCACTTTATGGTTCATCGCCGCTTGCGGGTGTTGTAAATTTTTTTATGAAAACTCCACAAGGAAAACCCTATGTTATCTATAAGCAGGAAGCAGGTTCGTTTTCTACGGTTAATGAAGCATTGGAATTTGGAGGTAAACTGCATAATACCGCTTATCTTTTTAATGTTGACCGCCTTGATACTAAAGGATTTTCAAAGGCGATGCAAAAAACTAACCCTGAAAATGACGCATATCAGAATACCAATATCAGTATGAAACTGGATTATCGTCCTGACGAAAATTTTGAAGCCGGGTTTGTCAGCCGCCTGATTAATTCGCGCACGGAAAATGACGACGACGATGATTACGATGGAATTCCTGAGGATGATCTTAATAATATTTCGCATAATAGCGAATTTTTGTCTACCGCGTATTTAAAAAGTAAACTTACAGATATGCTGTCTTATAAAATACAAGCTGGCACGACTTCTGTATATCGCAGGTATCAAGATGACAAGGATAACGATATTAAAAATGATAACTACGTAAGCTCCTGGTATAGGGGTAAAACCTATCAGTTGATGAACCATTTTGAAGTAACTCCTGCTGCTTATTATAAAGCGTTAGTTGGGTTTGATTATACGGAGGAAGTCGCCGATAGTTACCGCTATGACTATAGTTATGCGTATGCCTCTGGTTTTACTTCGGATTTTCCAAAAAAAAGCACGTATTCTAAAGGGATTTTTATTGAAAATATTCTAAATCCGATAGAACCACTACAGGTGGATTTTTCTTACCGTTTGGAAAATTCGCCGATATTTAAAAGTCATTCTGTTATAAAAGAAAGAATAGGATATAAACTGCAGGATGCAGGCACTGAACTTTACAGTTCCTATAGCGAAGGTTTTAAGGCGCCTTCTTTGTACCAATTGTTTGATCCTTCAAGAGGCAACCGTAATCTTAAGCCTGAAGAATCAAAGACATGGGAAACGGGCTTGGTGCAGCCTGTTGGCAATAAACTTTCTCTTTCTTTTTGCTATTTCCATTCTGATTTTAAAAACTTAGTCGATTTTGTATATACAAATCCTACTTGGTGGATAGGAGAGTATAAGAATGCCGCTAAAGCAAAATCAAGAGGAGTTGAAGTAGGCGGCGACCTGAAACTCTCGGATCATCTGCGGTTTAAGGCAGGGTATACCTATACTAGCGGAAGACAGGATTTTGTAGATGACGACCTTGTTACGATATTCAAAGGAAAAACATTAAGGATCCCTGCGCATAAGGCAACTTTCGGCATGAATTGGAAGGATGAGCGTTTTGATACTGGTTTTGACCTAAATTTTGTCGGATTAAGAGCTGACAGAATCTGGGTAGGGACAACCGATGAATTTGTAAAAATGAAACCGTATATATTAGGTGGTTTTTACTATAATTATAATATACTTGATAACACAACTCTGTTTGTAAAAATAAATAATATTTTTGACCAAGACTATGAAAGGATAAAAGGGTTTCAAGAGGAATCGGCTTCGTTCTACGGTGGAGTAAAAGTGAAGTTTTAAGATAAATTAGGGGACAGCCATTCGGCAATTTACTTTTTAATTTCCCGAATGACTGTCCCCTTTTTGTGGTATAATTTAATTTATGAACAGCAACCGTGTATTTCAGGTAACTCTTATAATTTCTGCGCTTGTGCATACGGGATTTATTGTCACTAATCCGCATTTTGCTCCTTTGCTAAAGAACCCTAAAAAGGATGTGCAGGTCGAGATTACTTACGTAAAAAAACCGGAACAAAAATTTATTCCGCAAATTAATAAAGAAAATTTGCTTTCACAAAAAGATTTTCTTTCTAAGATTCCCGATAAAATTACTGTTGAAAAAAAACTACCGCCTCCGTTTATAGATAAAGATGAATTTTTTAAGAAAAACCGTCAATCAGTGATGGAAAAGGAATTATTAAGCAGGCCGGAGCTTCCTAAAACAGAGGCAGTTGCATTTCATAAAAAAGTTACTATGCCTCCTGTAGGCTTAGAAAAAGCCAATAACCCATCTTACATTAGTTATTATCAGCTTGTGCGTGAAAAGATCAGGCGTGCTGCTTATCAGAATTATATCCGCACAGAAATCGGAGAGGTTTATCTTTCGTTTGTCATCGGCCGCGACGGAGGTTTAAAAGATGTTAGGCTAATAAGTGAGAGGTCGTCTTCTAGTAAGTACCTACAGGATATTTCTTTAAATAGTGTAGGAGTCGCCGCACCTTTTCCGGTTTTTCCCAAAGAGCTTGATTATCCTGAGCTTTCCTTTAACGTAGAAATTTCATTTGAAGTGGAGTAAATAAAAATATCTTGACAGATAATTCATAAAGCCTTAAGCTTAATAAGAAGTTTTATAGAGAAGGGAAGGCTGTGAAAATCAGCCGCGGTCCCGCCGCTGTGAGGGAGGACGAAAACTGCACTAAGTCACTATTCCATTAATTGGGATGGGAAGGCGCAGCCAGTAGAGCGATCCCCAAGCCAGAAAACCTGCCTATAAAAAAATTCTGCCTAAAGCAGAACCTCGTGGATAAGGGTTAAGAGTAAAACAAGGGTGCAACCCGCCAAAGTTTTGTGGCGGGTTTTTTATTTATAAGAAGATAAATGCTTACTAAATTAATTTTGATAAGGCACGGTGAAACATCCTGGAATTCACAAAGGCGTTATTGTGGATCTACTGATGTAGCTTTAAGCGAAAATGGTAAGCGCCAGGTAAGGAGGCTTGCCATCCGGCTAAAAAGCGAGAAGATAGATAAGATATATTCAAGCGACAGGAAGCGTGCGATCCAAACTGCCAAGATAATCTTTAAAAATTCACAAATCGAGAAATTGCCGGATCTTCAGGAGATCCATTTTGGATGTTTTGAGGGTTTGACTCACAACCAGATTCTTGAAAAACACCCTGATCTTTATAAAAAATGGCTTAAGGACCCCTATAGAACCGCGATTCCTTGCGGTGAAAAACTGCCGGATTTTAAGAAAAGGATAACACGCATATTTAAGAAAATTATATCGCTTAATTCCGGCAAGACGATTGCGGTAGCCTGCCACGGGGGTTCTATAAGCATATTTATTACCGGAATATTAAAAAACAGAAACTTCTGGAAATATATACCGGGTCCAGCCAGCATTACGATAGTTGAACATAAAAAAGGAAAAAATGGGAAAAATTACTTTCATCTTAGGTGGCGCAAGAAGCGGTAAGAGTACCTATGCCCTTAAATTGGCCGCAAAAAGAAATAAAGTAGCTTTTATCGCCACTTGTCAGGCGCGCGATAAGGAAATGTCAGAGCGTATAAAATTGCACAAAAGATCCCGTCCTCTTCATTGGGAAACTTTTGAAGAACCATGCGCGCCGTCAGTTTTATTAAATAAAATAGGAGATGGTTTTGAAGTTATACTTATTGACTGCCTCACGCTTTTAATATCGAATCTTATGTTGAAAGGCATGAAAGAAGATAAAATTAAACAGGAAATTGACAGCCTCATTGACGTTTTAAAGAAAATTAAAGCCGAATCAATTATAGTTTCAAATGAAGTGGGTTTAGGAATAGTCCCAAATAATAAACTGGCAAGGGATTTTCGGGATATCGCGGGCAAAATTAATCAGGTTGTGGCAGAAGAATCAAGCCGGGTTTTTTTTATGGTTTCAGGCATGCCAATACAAATAAACACCCGGCGCAAGAGGTAAGTGCGCTGGTGTACCCTTGCTGGGCACACCCAGCGCTAAGTGGTATTGCGCTGGTGTACCCTTGCTGGGTAAGGAGAAAATGATGGATAAAATTAAAAAAACTGCAGCAATGATAACAGGGCTTAACCATCGGATTATGGATTTAACCCAAGACAGGCTCGATAACCTTACTAAACCGCCGGGAAGTTTAGGAAAGCTTGAAGAATTAGTCAAACTTATTGCCGGAATCACCGGAAAAGAAACGCCAACAGTTAAAAATAAGGTAGTTTTTACAGTTGCTGCAGACCATGGAGTAACTGAAGAAGGCGTAAGCGCTTATCCCAAGGAAGTTACGGCCCAGATGGTTTATAATTTTTTAAGGGGTGGCGCAGGAATAAACGTGCTGGCAAAGCATTACGGCGTCCGGGTTATCGTAATAGATATGGGAGTGGCGGAAAAAATTAAAGCTAAAAAGGCGCAATTTAAAAATTTTAAAGATATAAAAATTAATTACGGTACAAAAAATATGGCAAAAGGCCCGGCGATGACGAGGCTGGAAGCAATCAAATCAATTGAAGCCGGTATTGATATCTTTAAAAAAGAAAGAATAAGAGGGATTGATATTATCGGGACAGGCGAAATGGGTATCGGAAATACAACTTCTTCCAGTGCTATTGCCTCTGTGATAACCGCAAGCCTCGTAGAGGATGTAACCGGCAAGGGAACAGGAATAAGCGATGCTGCTTTGTTAAATAAAATTAAAGTGATCAAAGCCGCAATAGATGTAAATAAACCTAATCCGGATGATGCGATAGATGTTTTAGCGAAGGTCGGTGGTTTTGAAATTGGCGGCCTTACAGGGATAATCCTTGCGGCAGCAGCTGCTAAAACCCCTGTAGTTATAGACGGCTTTATATCTTCTACCGCAGCTTTGCTTGCTTTTTGCATCCAGCCCAAGGTCAAAGAATATTTAGTCGCAAGCCATGCATCGGTAGAAAAGGGGCATAAGATAATTCTGGATTATATCGGGCTTAAGCCGCTTTTAGATTTATCCTTGCGGCTGGGAGAAGGTACCGGAGCTGTCTTAGGCATAAATATCGCGGAAGCCGCGCTTAAAATTTTAAGCCAGATGGCCACCTTTAAGGCTGCAAACGTCTCGGAAAAAATAAAATGATCTTAAATTTTTTATTCGCACTGCAATTTTTAACTATTATTCCGGTAAAGATGAGCGGTTTATTTAATGAAGAAAAACTTTCTCAGAGCGTGATATATTTTCCTTTAATTGGAATTTTGCTGGGTTTGCTTTTAGCCGGGTTAAACCTTATTTTTTCATTTTTTGCGGTTCCGATGATTTTAACAAATACCGCGCTCGTAGTAACACTTATTATTTTAACCGGAGGGCTTCACTTGGATGGCCTGGCAGATACAGCAGATGCCTTTTTAAGCGGAAAAAAAGAAAGGGAGAACTTATTAGAAATACTTCGCGATCCTCATATCGGGGCAATGGGGGTATTAAGCCTTATCAGTGTTATTCTCTTAAAGATAGCCCTGGTTTCTTCGGTTGATGAAAGTAAAAAAGGTATCGCAATAATATTAATGTGCTTTTTGAGCCGTGCAGCCTTGATTTTACCGCTATATTTATTTAAGTATGCCCGTAACGAAGGCAAGGCGAAGATTTTTTTCGGCAGTTTAAATATTAAAAAATGCATTTTGCTTAATACGGCAGTATTATTGTTTTCATTCCTGGTTGCAGGCTGGAATGGAGTATTCATTTTTTCGGCAGTTGTTTTGTGCACATATTTTTTTACGCTCCGCATCAATAAACGCCTGGACGGTTTAACAGGCGATATTCTGGGAGCTAGCGTAGAGCTAAATGAACTCTTGATTCTTACCGTATATTTTATATTAATGAAAGCTTAATATGGTTTCCCACGGTGGAAATATAGAAGAGGCTATTGAAAAATACGGGCTAAAGAATAAAACTCTGATTGATTTCAGCGCGAATATCAATCCTTTAGGGGTATCGTCTGCGGTTAAAAAAGCTATTTATAACAACATTGGCATAATCGTCGATTATCCCGACACAGAATGCCGGAATATCAAAAAATCTCTTTCTGCATATCTAGAAGTGCCGCAAGATAACTTGCTTGTGGGTAACGGAAGCGTTGAGCTTATTTTTCTGATTGTTTTGGCATTAAAGTTAAAACGTGTATTGATCCCTGTCCCTGCTTTTGGAGAGTATGAAAGAGCGGTAGGATTATACGGCGGAAAAAGTAATTTTGTTGATATTCATAACGCATCTCCCCGGATACGGATGAGCAAAATAAAAAAGCACTTTAACCGGATAGATGCCTTGTTTATCTGCAATCCCAATAATCCCTCCGGATTTTTGTTTGAACAAGAAGAATTAAGGTTTTTAATCGATGAATGCGATAAGAGGAGAATTCTTTTAATTATCGATGAGGCATTTATGGATTTCGTAAAGAATAACGATAAGCTTACTGCGGTAAAATTAGCCTGTAAAAAAAATAATCTCCTGGTCCTGCGATCCCTGACTAAATTTTTCGCGCTGCCCGGTTTAAGGATCGGCTATCTTGCGGCCAATGAGAATTTAATTGAAAAAATCTCTTATTTCCGCCAGCCCTGGTCTGTAAATTCTCTCGCGCAATTAGTCGGCGCGCAAGTTATAAAGGATGGTGCCTTCATTAAAAAAAGCAGAAGTTATATGTTTATAGAGCGGAAAAGATTATTTGACGCATTAAGTAAAATTGAATATCTTGTGCCGTATCCTCCGGCAGCAAATTTTATTTTTTGCGAGATTTCAAAAAGCAAAATCAATTCGCATAAACTTTGTGATTATTGCGGGAAAAAAGGATTACTTTTAAGGGATTGCAGTGATTTGCGGGGGTTGGATGGCCGCTTTATCCGGATAGCGGTACGGCGAGCCGACGAAAATAATAAGCTGATAAAAGTTTTGCAGGAATTTTTATAAGAATATGGCAAGAGTAATTATGATCCAGGGTACAGGTTCATCGGTAGGCAAAAGTGTCATAGTTACCGCTTTATGCCGTATCTTCCTGCAGGATGGATTTAAGGTTTGCCCTTTTAAGGCTCAAAATATGTCGTTAAATTCCTTTGTCACCAAGGATGGCGGAGAAATGGGAAGGGCGCAGGTTGTCCAGGCGCAGGCAGCCAGGATAGAGCCGCATGTTGATATGAATCCAATATTGATTAAGCCGGTAAGCGACGTAAATGCCCAGGTTATCATGCAAGGCAAGCCTGTTACAAATATGCGGCCCAAGGCTTATTACAGCAATAGAAAAAAACTTCTTAAAGGCGTAGTTGATTCCTTCAGTCGAATTAAAAAAACGCATGAACTTATTGTAATTGAAGGCGCCGGAAGCCCCGCGGAGATAAACCTGCGAAAGAACGATATTGTAAATATGCATATGGCGCATATCGCAAGATCACCGGTGATCGTGGTAGGCGATATTGATAAGGGTGGGGTTTTTGCCTCTCTTGTAGGGACGTTGGAATTATTAAGCAAAAGAGACAAAAAAATGATAAAAGGGTTTATTATAAATAAATTTAGGGGAGACAAGAGTTTGTTAGAGGATGGTTTACGATTTTTAGAGAAAAAAACTAAAAGGCCGGTTTTAGGAGTAGTTCCTTATTTTAAAGATATAAAAATACCCGAAGAAGACGGAGTAGCCTTGGAAAGAGGCAAAATAGAAGCCAAAAACCGGAAAGCAATTAATATTGCTGTGATCAAACTGCCGCACATATCCAATTTTACGGATTTCGATAGTCTGGAAACCGAACCTGACGTAAAATTGTCTTATATTGATGAGGCGAAAAACCTTAACAATCAGGATGTGATTATTATACCCGGGACTAAAAATACCATTGCTGACCTTGCCTGGTTAAAGAAAAGCGGATTAGAAAGGCAGATACTCTCGGTAATAAACTCCAGGCCGCAAACAATATTAATCGGTATTTGCGGAGGTTATCAGATGTTAGGCCAAACTATCTATGATCGCCTGAAAATCGAATCTGCATCGCAAAAAATTAAAGGATTAGGTTTACTTCCGGTAAAGACAAGCCTTGAATCTAAAAAAATGCTCTTACAGGCCAGGGCAATTCATATTTCTTCCGGCTTAGAAGTAAACGGATACCAGATACATCATGGCAGGACCATTGCATTGAGCCGTTTGAATCCGATGTTTAGGATAAAAAATAAAGAATGTTTTGATGGCGCGCAAAACAATGACGGGCGTATCTGGGGCACTTATTTACACGGGGTTTTCGATAGTTATGCATTCAGGAGAGATTTCTTAAATCGGGTACGCATGAGCAAAGGCATACGCCCTTTAGCAGTAAAAAATGACGGCTGTAGCCTTGAAAACGAATTTAATAAGCTGGCGGATTTAGTAAGGAAAAACATAGATATGAAATTGCTGTATAAAATTCTAGGTTCTAAAAAATGAACTACCTGATGGTTATTATTTTGACTGGATACCTCTTGGATTTAATTATCGGCGATCCGCAATGGCATTGGCATCCGGTAAGGTTTATCGGAAGGCTCATCGAAAAACTGGAGAAAAAATTAAATACAGGCAAATTTAATCAATTCCGCGCAGGAATACTATTGGTAGTTTTGACGGTAGGCATAACTGTAATCTTTGTATGGGTAAGTTTGCAATTAGCCAGGGTAATACACCCGGTTTTTTATTATGTGTACTCGGCGATGCTTATTTATTTTTCTCTCTCCATGAAATCGCTGGCAACGGAATCCCATAAGGTGTATTCGGCTTTACGAAAAGGAAATTTAAACGCAGCGCGTAAAGATCTTTCTATGATCGTAGGCAGGGATACGGATAAGCTTGAAGAAAATGAAATAGTCAGGGCAACCGTAGAAACAGTGGCGGAAAGTATAACGGATGGGATAGTTGCGCCTCTTTTTTTCGCGTTTCTAGGCGGCCCGGTATCGGCCTGGGCCTATAAAGCAATAAACACATTGGACTCTATGGTCGGATATAGAAGTGAAAGATTCATCGAATTCGGAAAGGCATCTGCTAAGCTTGACGGCTGGGTTAACTTTATCCCCGCAAAGATAACTTCTTTTTTAATCGGAATATCCGCTTGGCTCTGTGGAAAAGACGGATTGAATTCAGTCAGATGGGCGGTGAAATATTTCTTTAAAGGACAGGAAAATAACAGTATTGCTACAGAAGCTGCAATGGCCGGCGCATTAAAGATACAATTAGGCGGGCTTAATTTTTATAATTCTCTGCCGGTTATAAAACCTCTTATTGGAGATAAAACTTATTCTCTGGAAATTAAAAATATATTGGAGAGTATACGCATCGCTTATATGTGTTCATTTTTGGGTTTAATAGTAGGATTGGTTGTGATTGCTTCGCTTCGCTTACAATGACAAAAATAGGAGGGGGGGTGAAAATAATGGCTAAGAAAGAACGAAAAGGACGCACGGAAAAACGCGCTGAGGCAGGAACCGATACAGTTTCTTACCGCCTCAAATGCGCTAAAACCGCAAATGGGTTATCGCATTTTGTAATGTATGGTGATGTAGCTGAAAAGAAAACACTTTTGTAACTAAGGAGAGCGAAGAATTGGCTAAAGGATTAACGGTTTGGAAGGACAGTTCGGATAACACTGTTTTTTTGGATGCGGATAACGCATTTTGGGGGATAGGCCCGTTTATCCCCCGGGATGCGTTATCTCTCTATGAAAAATTTAAGAGCCGGCTTGACCGGGAAATTAACGATTTCCGCTTCTCGCAAGAATTAAGCGCTGTCTACATCAATCCTACTGACAGATGCAATGCGCGCTGCCCTTATTGCTATGTTCCGCTTAAAGCCCGCATCAATGGGCATTCAATGACTGCAGAAGAGCTGGATTTTATCTTGCGAAAGATTAAAAATTACTTTGACGGTAAAAAAAGAAAACCGGTTATTATTTTTCATGCCAGTGAACCGCTTTTGGTTAAAGAGATTGTATTTTCTGCTATCCGGCAGTATTACCGGTATTTCAAATTTGGACTGCAAACTAACGCGACTTTAATGGAGAAGGAAGATGTTGAGTTCTTAAAAAAATACCGCGTCGGCGTAGGAATATCCCTTGATGCAACTGTTGTTGCTATGAATAATCGTTTAAGGCCAAATGCGCAGGGTGGGGGAAACTTTGAAAAAGTAATGTCGGTATTGGAATGGTTTGATGGTTACGCGGGCTTAAATGTTATTACTACGGTTACCAGGCTTAATGTAGGAAATCTTTCGCAGATAGTTAAATTCCTGCACAAAAAAAGAGTTCCCTGCGTCCTGCTTAATCCGGTAAGGCTGACACAGAAAAACAGCCGTTCTTTGAAGCCTGACCAGGATATTTTTGCTAAAAATTTTATCAAGGCAGTTGATACTGCTATTGGGTTATCAGCGAAATCAAGCCATAAAATAATCGTCGGTAATTTTGCAAACGTAATTTTGGCAATAGTCGCTCCTACAGCGAGGCGGCTGATGTGTGATATCTCTCCCTGCGGAGGAGGCCGGTGTTTCTTTACGATTACAGCTTCCGGAAAGATGATTCCCTGCGGAGAGTTTATCGGCCTCAAAGGTTTTTCCGGCGGGAATATTTTTAAGGATTCGATTCCGAAGGCCCTGAATTCAGAGGCATTTAAAAAGATCAGGGGCCGTGCCGTGGAAAATATAAAGGAATGTGGTGAATGTGTTTTGCGCAATATCTGCGGAGCGCCCTGCCCGGCAGAACTTCATGCTTTAGGAACTATGTATCAGAAATCGGTATTCTGCGAATTTTATAAGAAGATAATCGAATATGCCTTTAAAGTTATCGCAGAAAGAAAAGAAGTTCTATGTTTAAGGGCCGAAGGGTTAAAAAACCTTAACTATCAATATTCTTTAAGATGAAAAAAGCCATTGCACTTTGGAGTGGCGGTAAGGATAGTTGTTTTGCCTGTTATAAAGCGAAATTAGACGGGTACGATATAGTGAGCATTATTAATTTTGCGGATTCAGGGAAAAATAATTCTATATCGCACGGGTTATCCGTACGGGTAATTGAAAAACAAGCTGCTTCGGTTGATATCCCTTTCCTGCAAAAACCCATGCCGGATAATGAATACCGCAGGGCATTTATTGAATTGATAGGCAGCTATAAAAAAGAAAAAGGGATAGAAGGAATTGTCTTTGGAGATATCTATTTGCAGGAACACAAAAACTGGATAGATGATGTTTGCGCTGAATCAAAGATACAAGGCATTTTTCCAATATGGGAAAAAGATACCTCAAAGTTAATTGAGGAAATTATTGACGCGGGATTTAAATCAATCGTGGTTTCGGTGCGGAAGGATGCATTAGAAGAAAAATGGTTGGGCCGGAAAATTGATGCCAAATTTGTAGATGATTTAAGGAAGTTGGGTGATATTGATTTATGCGGAGAGAAGGGGGAATTTCATACATTCGTTTATGACGGTCCGTTATTCAATAAGCCTGTAAATTTTCGCACCGGCAAAAAGATATCGGGAGATAAACATTGGTTTTTAGAAATTACTTAAATTATACCGTTGTTGCGAAGCAATCTCTTTTTTTGGGGTTGCTTCGTCGCCTTTGGCTCCTTGCAATGACACAATTAATCATTTTTGCTACTCCCCTCTTCGGTTATGGTTACCCGGAGAGGATTATTTCTTTAGGCGCTGCCGTAACCGAAGAACTTTATCTATTGGGCGCAGGCGAACATATCGCAGGTAATACCATATATTGCAATCGGCCTGAAGAAGCCAAGAAAAAGGAAAAAGTAGGCACAGTAATAAATATTAATTTGGAAAAGATCGTATCGCTTAAACCCGATTTGGTATTTGCAACTTCTCTGACTAACAGGCAACAGGTGCAAAAGCTGAAAGAATTAAAAATCAACGTGGTAGAAATGCCTGCTGAACGGAATTTTGAAAATATATGCGTTAATTTTTTAAAAGTAGCTGAATCTATCGGTAAATATCCTGAGGCAGAAAAGTTAGTAAACGAAATTAAAGCAAAGGTTAATTCAATGCAGGCAAAAACTCGTGGATTGCCTAAGCCTAAGGTTATGGTACAAATAGGCGCCAATCCCTTATTCGTTGCTACGCAGGAATACTTTATCCATGATTTCATCAGAATGGCAGGGGGAATAAATATAGCCAAAGATGCCTTAACCGGCCAATACAGCCGGGAAGAAGTATTAAAGCAAAATCCTGATATTATTCTTATCGCTACTATGGGTATGACTGGCGAACAAGAAAAAATAGCCTGGAAGAAATATTCTTCCATAAATGCCGTAAAAAATGGGCGTATTTATATTATTGATTCTGACAAATTCTGCAGCGTTACGCCTGTAAGTTTCGTTGAGGCATTACAGGAGATGATTAAAATTTTACATCCGGAGTGTAAGTATGACTAAAAGAAATTTTAAGTGGGTTGCCTGGATAGGATTTTTATTTACGCTGCTTTTAATCGTATCCATTTTTTCATTTTTTTTGGGCACGGTTAATATTCCGGCAGGAAAAATCGGTGAAATCATTTCAAAAGGCCGGACAGATGCCCGATTCGTTATTCTTTTTGATATCCGCCTGTCCAGGATTCTCCTGGGATTTGCAATCGGAGGCGCTTTAAGCCTTGCCGGAGTAATTCTGCAGGGGATGTTCCGTAATCCCCTGGTTGAGCCTTATACTTTAGGTATTTCAGGCGGAGCGGCATTGGGTGTGTGTTTGAATATCGTCTTACGTATGCAGAATGTGTTTGGTTTATTAAGTTTGCCTATATTTGGTTTTCTGGGAGGTATTTGCGTAATAACACTGGTATATGCCTTAAGCGTGAAACAGGAGATTTTAAGGATGCAAGGGCTCCTACTTTGCGGAGTAATGTTAAGTTTTATTTGCTCATCGCTGATCATGTTGATTATGGCTATTTCCCGGGCCGAAGATTTGCACGGAATTGTTTTTTGGATAATGGGCTCACTTGACCAGCCGAATTGGTTATTGATAAAACTAGCGTTGGGAATGGCAATCCTGGGTTTAATTGCAGCGTATATTTTTTGTTTTGACCTGAATGCTTTTTCTTTAGGCCAAGAGGAGGCAAGGCATTTGGGCATAAACGTTGAAAAGAGCAAACGGCTGCTTTTTATCCTGGCGTCATTACTTACGGGTTTTAGCGTATCAATTGCCGGCATGATCGGCTTTGTCGGCCTTATCGTACCGCATTTTATGCGCCGGCTTGTAGGAAACGACCACCGGATTCTTTTAATCAGCTCTTTTTTGAGCGGAGCTGTTTTTTTAATTTTTTGTGATAGTTTAGCCCGGACAATAATTGCGCCGATAGAATTTCCGGTTGGCGTGATTACCGGGATATTAGGTGGAAGCCTCTTTATCTACACCTTTACCAGAAAGCCATGTTAGAAATCAAGAATCTGACCTGCGGATACACGGGGAATTTTTTTGTCCAGGATATTAATTTTAAAGTTAATAATAAGGAGATTGTAGGCATAATCGGGCCTAACGGTTCAGGAAAAACTACATTGCTGCGCGGGATTAGCCGTACGCTTAAGCCAAAAAAAGGCGCAGTTATCTTAAACGGGGAAGATATCTGGCAGATGAGCTTCAAAGAATTAGCAAGGAAGATGGCAGTACTTCCGCAGGGTATTAATCCTATATCGATGACTGTAGAAGAATTTGTTCTTTTAGGCAGAATTCCGCATTTAAAAAATTTCCAATTTTTTGAAGATAAGGACGACCTGGAAATTGCCGAAGAATGCATGCGCTTAACTGATACGTTGAGGTTTAAAGATCATCTTATGACTCAGATAAGCGGAGGAGAGAGGCAGCTTGTATTTATTGCCCGCGCGCTTGCTCAACAGCCAAAACTCCTTTTACTGGATGAGCCCACAACATATTTAGACATTACCCATCAGGTGCGAATTTTGGATCTGATAAAACGGTTGAATCGGGAATTAGAGTTGACAATACTCATGGTTTTACACGATCTGAATCTGGCCAGCGAATACTGCCGGCGTTTAATCCTGTTAAGTAACGGAAGGATTTTTAGGGAAGGGGCAACCGAAGACGTAATCAACTATAAAATCATTGAAGAGGTTTATAAAACAGTGGTAGTGGTGGAAAAGAACCCGGTTTCTGCCAAGCCGTATGTATTGCTGGTTTCTGAAGATGAAATAAAAACGAACTCGCCGGAGAGGGAAAGGAAATGATGGAAAAGAGAGTATTACTTTTTACAGGGATAATGACATTAACAATTGCCTTATCGGCTTATGCTGAAGAAGACAAATATATTAACGCAAAAATTATTGAACTGGAGTCGATAACCGTAACTGCCTCAAGGACAACGCGAAAGGTGTCAGAAACGCCAGCGAGCGTAAATATTCTTTCTGCTCAAGAAATCGCGCAGACCAACGCAAAAAGCATTCCTGATTTATTGAAGAATGTTGAGGGAGTATATACGTATGACTCTTCCGGAGTAGGATCTACTGGCGTTGTCAATATGCGCGGTTTTTATGGAGGTATGTCTAGCCATCAACTGGTATTAGTCGACGGAATACCGCAGAATAAAGGCGCAGATAAGCTGGTTGATTGGGATTTGATTTCATTGGATAACATAGAGAGCGTCGAAGTTGTACGCGGCCCTGCGTCAGCTCTCTACGGAGATAATGCCATGTCCGGAGTAATAAATATTATTACTAAGAAGCCGAAGGATAAGCCTGAAATTCGAGTATCAACTTCTTTCGGCAGCTTTAATACGCAGGAGTACGGAGTTTCGATTTTGGGAGCGTATAATAAACAACTAAGGGTGCTTTCGGGGGTAAGTTATAAAACCACGGAGGGATTTCGGCAACATTGTGATTACGATAGGACTCATGCGGAGGGAAAGTTAGATTATACAATTAACGATGCTCAAAACTTAAGATTGTCATTAGACTATTATGAGAAAGAAAGAGGCGCTATTCCGTGGGCATTGACTGAGGCCCAGATTGCGCAGGATCGGCGTCAGGCACGCCCGGGTAGCGAAAATGATAAAAGCGGCGGAACAAAAAGCGACGTAAGCATTACGCACGCTTGGGATATAAATGATGAGGCAAAAACAGAAGCAATAGTTTATTATAAAAATAATGACGTAGATTCATTTTATACAAGTGGAAGTGCAGAGAGTACGAAAAAAGAGCAGATTGAGGATGAAGATGCTTATGGTGTATTGCTGAAAGGCAGCTTAAATCAGGAAATTATGGGCTTAGAACATGAATTTACTGCAGGAATTGACCTGGGAAAAGATTATTTCAATTATGAGGAATACAAAGCACCGTATCAGCAAAGAGGAGCGCTTCAGAGCGATTACGCAGTTACAAGGGGCAAAATCGGGCCGTACCTTCAAGATGAAATTAGGCTTATTGACGCTTTACGGTTTATCGCAGGGATGAGGCATGATTGGGTAGATTTTGATTTTGACGACCGCAAAACTACAAATAATTCAAAGACAGAAAAAATGTCTAAATTAACTCCGAGATGCAGCCTGGTTTATATGTATCAGAAAGATTCGAATCTTTATGCTAATTATGCTCAGGCCTTCAGGACTCCTACAATAGGCCAGATGTTTACTTATGGAAGCTCGGCTAATCCTGATTTAAAGCCTGAAGAAGCGACAAGCTATGAAATCGGATTACGCCATCGTTTTAACGAATCTTTGAAATCAAATATAAGCTTTTACTGGATGGAGCTTGATAATGAAATTTGGTATGACTATGCTAGCGTAAAATATCAGAATTATGGTAAAACATCTCATAAAGGCGTAGAGGCGAGTTTAGATTTTAGAATTGTCAAATGGTTATCAGGATTTGCGAATTATACCTATTCACGGGCAAAAAATGAAACAGGAAGTTATAGCGGGAAATATCTGGCCAACATCCCGATACATAAGGCAAGTTCAGGATTGCATTTTGCTACAGAGTTTGGGTTGAGTTGGGATTTAGCTGTTACGTATGTTGGCAGCTCTTATATTGATTCGACAAACGGCAATAAACTTTTAAGTTATATAACAGCGGATACTAAGGTGAGCTATGAATATAAAGCAATGAAGATATTTCTGGCAATTGATAATTTTTTTGACAGAAAATACAACTCCTATGGTTTTGTAAGGGGCGCTACAAAATATTTTAATCCGGCGCCGGGTGAAACATTTACTGGAGGCGTAGAGATTAAATTTTAGTAAAATAGTAAAACTATTGACATTTTGACCGGCAAATGGTATTATTTTTCCTACCAACACCCAGCGCAATCGGTAGCCCGGCGCCTATAGGAATTACGCCGGCATGCGCTTTTGCGCAAATGTGCGCTGGTGTTGTCTAATTGACAAGGGGTGATTAAAAATGCAAGAAAATCAACCAGTTAGAAACGAATCATTTGAAGCAATGCTGCGCCGTTTTAAAAAAGACGTGGAACAGGACGGTATTCTAAAAGAGGTCCGGGAGCGCAAGCATTACGAGAAGCCCAGCGAGCGTAAAAGAAAGAAAGCGAAGGCTAAGAGGAGATTTTAGTTAATGAGTATCGGCCTCTCTGTCTCCTGGAATGCTTTTCGCTATGAAGATGCAGAGGCTATGCTGGCAGAAGTCCTCGCTCTGGGTTTTAAAGAAATAGAATTAAGTTTTAATCTCACCGTTTCCCAGGTAGAAGTTATCGCTGCCTACCTGGGGCCTCACGGGATTTCTGTAAGAAGCCTCCATAATTATTGCCCTATCCCTGATGGTTTAGCAAGAAAAGTTGCATTGCCAGACTGTTATTCTTTATCTTCACTTGATGAAGAAGAGCGCTCTTTGGCAGTGCGTTTTACTAAAAGGTCTATTGATACTGCCGAACGATTGTCTGCTCAGGCAGTAGTTTTACATTGTGGAAGAGTTGAAATTCCTGATCGCATGCGCGATCTGGTTAATCTTTATGAAAAGGGCTTAAAAGATTCTCAAGAATTCCGACAGTTGCGCCAGGATATTATCCGCCAGCGTAAAGAAACCAAAGGTAAATTTTTTGAGCAGGCTCTGCGCAGTATTGATGAGCTTGAGCGTTATGCTCGCCGTAAAAATATATCTCTAGGGATAGAAACACGTTTTTATTACCGGGAAATTCCGGAGTTTGAAGAGATAGGTATAATTCTTGAAAAGTTCCGCGGCAGTAAAGTTTGTTATTGGCATGATACAGGCCATGCGCAGGTAATGGAGTTATTGGGTTTTATGCGCCATGAGGATTTTTTAGAGGCATATTCCGGATCTCTTGGCGGGATACATATACATGATGCTCTTGGTTGCGATGATCATCGTGCTCCCGGAAAAGGAGAAATAGATTTTTTAAAGCTCAAGCCTTATATAAAAAAAGACACCATTAAGGTTATTGAGGCGCATCATCCGGCTACTGGCGATGACCTAAAGTCAGCTAAAAAATTAATAGAGGGAACTTTTGATGCATAAGGATAATTTACGTAGGGCTGCAGTTGCCGGAACATTTTATCCGTCAGATCCCGGAGAATTAAAAGAACTCATCCGCTCTTTTCATAAGCCTATAGCCAAAAAAATTAAAGCAAAAGCTTGTATGCTTCCGCATGCCGGGTATATTTATTCAGGTGCTGTCGCGGTGAATACTTTAGCTGGTATTGAGATTCCCGGTATATGTGTACTTATCGGCCCGAATCATACCGGTAGAGGTGAGGCTTTTAGCATAATGCAGGAAGGTTTCTGGCAGACTCCTTTCGGAGATGTACGGATTAATACCGTACTTGCGCAGTCAATATGCCGGTATTTTAAATATCTTGTTGTTGATGAAGAGGCGCATATTCTTGAACATTCTCTTGAGGTAGAAGTTCCAATTCTGCAGTATTTTTCTCCTGCCGTAGAAATCGTTCCGATAACTATAGCTAGTGATGATCCGGAGTTGCTTGAAGAATTAGGTAATGCAATTGCTTTAGCGATTCAGGCGGAAAATTTGAAAGATAATTCTTTAGTGATAGCGAGTTCTGATATGAGCCATTATGTTTCGGCTGAAATGGCTAAAATAAATGATCAGCAGGCGATAAAAGAAATTATTGGGCTTAATCCTTCTGGTTTAATCCAAAAAGTAGAAGAGTTGAATATTTCCATGTGTGGATATGCGCCGGTGGCTTCGATGCTATATGCTGCCAAGGCGCTAGGCGCTAAAAAAGCGGGGTTATCCGGTTACCAGACTAGCGGTGATGTTACCGGTGATTATGCTTCGGTGGTGGGGTATGCTGGGGTGGTGATTAGCTAGGGACATCTCTTAACAAGTAATTTGCCTGTCAAGAGATGTCCCTGTAAGAAGTGTCCCTGAACTTGCGAGGAGTAGCAATGGACGATATCAAAAAATCAGTAGACGAGAGCGCGTTTTTGCCTTCTGCGCCGGATTTTAATTTTTTTATCAGTACTTTGGCTTTACAGGTTTCCATATTTTTAGGAGATATGGCTGATCCTACTACTAATAAGAAAACCGAGAATTTAATTCAGGCAAAATTTATTATTGATACTCTGGATATGCTTAAAGAAAAAACCAAAGGTAATTTGACCGATGATGAGGCTAAACTTATCGAGAATGTGCTTTTTGAGCTTAAAAGCAGTTATGTTACCAAAGTCAATAAAACACAAAAATGAGTAGAAAAATTGCTGTAATAACCGGAGGTGCTGGGTTTATTGGCTCGCACTTGTGCGACCGGATGCTTGATGAAGGGCTAAAGGTGATCTGTGTTGATAACCTGATTACCGGCTCAATGAATAATATTGACCACCTTCTTAAAAACAAAAATTTTCGCTATGTTCAGCATAATGTATCAAAACCGCTAGAGATCAAAGAAAAAGTCGATTATGTTTTACATTTTGCTTCTTTAGCTTCTCCTGTCGATTATCTGAAATATCCCATCCAAACGCTTAAGGTTGGTTCATTAGGTACGCATAATAGCCTCGGTTTAGCTAAAGCAAATAATGCGCGTTTTTTACTTGCTTCGACTTCAGAAGTTTACGGAGATCCGTTAGTGCATCCCCAACCGGAGAGTTATTGGGGGCATGTTAATCCTGTGGGGGTGCGTGGTTGCTATGACGAAAGTAAGCGTTTTGCTGAAGCAATTACTATGGCTTATCATCGTGTGCATAAAATAGATACGCGTATTATACGTATTTTTAATACCTATGGGGAGCGTATGCGTATTAATGACGGAAGGGTGGTGCCAAACTTTATTTATCAGGCAATGCATAATCTACCGATGACTGTTTATGGTAAAGGTAAGCAGACCCGTTCTTTTTGTTATGTCAGCGATTTAGTAGAAGGGATCTGGAGATGTTTGTGTTTACCAAGAGATAGAAAAGGCAGGGTTCATGAACCGTTTAATTTAGGTAATCCAGGTGAATTTACTATCAGGGAACTTGCCGATATTGTGGCCGAGCTTACTAATACCAAAGGCAATATTACCTATGAATCTTTGCCAATAGATGATCCCAAGCAGCGCCAGCCAGATATAAGCAAGGCGCGTAAATATTTACGTTGGCAGCCAAAGGTGTCGTTACTTCAGGGGCTTAAGAAGACGATAGCGTGGTTTGAAGTTTAGTATTTTGACCGCGTAGGTCGTTTCGACCTACGCGGTCGAGTAGGTGTTGAATATACTCCTGCTCTATGATATACTTATTATGTAAATCCCTGCGGGATAAGAAGAACCATATTTTTTTATTTATTTTTCTTGACATAGAAGAAAGGAGGTGGTATAAGAAAAGTAATATAACACAAGGTAACGCGTATGGCCTGGAAATTAATCGGTTTAATTTTGGATAATATATCCGGGTTACTATAAGCGATACCTTAAACCCTGGAAGGAGGGGAAGTAGGAATGAACAGAAAAGGTTTTACGTTGGTAGAAATCATGATCGTTGTTGCAATCATTGCCTTATTAGCGGCAATCGCCATTCCGAACTTACTACAAGCAAGAAGGACAGCTAATGAAGCTGCTGCTCAGGCGAATTTGAGAACATTTGCTACAGCCGCGGAAACTTATGCTACGGCAAATAATGGTAATTATCCAGATACTCTTGTGCAATTAGCTACTTTTGCTCAAGCAGCAGCAACTGTATGCGGTACCAGTGTTAATGGCTATACT
>ERZ1292640.12-Hain-H43-02um-R1-12-length-203080-cov-9_pt2 | contig 61789 bp, 53 predicted proteins | sample MGYA00564404_ERZ1292640 | MGnify/ENA primary metagenome ERZ1292640 (study PRJEB36523, sample SAMEA6512636) | groundwater metagenome | collected 2019-01-08 | study: AquaDiva: Metagenomics assemblies of 32 groundwater samples | reverse complement strand
ATTATTAAGAAAAAAGAAGAAGCTGTGGCGCGTCAGGATTATGAAAAGGCTGCGGAGCTTCGCAATGAGGAATTGGATGCATTAAAGAAAATTGAGGAGCAAAAATTTATTAAAGTTCCAAGAGAAAAGAGAGAAAAATTGATGGAAGATGACATCGCTGCTGTTGTTGCGATGATGACCGGTGTGCCCGTGACAAAGTTGATAAATACTGAAATTGCGAAATTGCAATCTTTGGAAGAAGCTTTAAAAAAACGTATTATTGGTCAGGATGAGGCTGTGAGTTCTATTGCTAAGGCAATCAAGAGATCAAGAGCTGGTTTTGCTGATGAAAGAAGACCGATTGGTTCATTTATTTTTATGGGTCCAACTGGTGTGGGTAAAACAGAGTTGGTTAAGGCAATTGCCGAAGAAGTTTTTCATGACAGAAACGCTCTGATCAAGATCGACATGAGTGAATTTATGGAAAGACATAATACTTCTAGATTAGTTGGTGCTACCGCTGGTTATGTTGGTTATGAAGAAGGTGGTCAGTTAACTGAGGCAGTTAGAAGAAAGCCTTATAGTGTTGTTTTGTTTGATGAGATCGAAAAAGCTCATCCCGATGTATTTAATTTGTTGCTTCAGATTCTTGAAGATGGAGAAATTACTGATGCAAAAGGTAGAAAAATTGATTTCAAGAATACTATTATAGTTTTGACTTCTAATATTGGTGCGAAAAAATTGACTGAAAAAGCTGCGCCGATTGGATTCTCAGCAAATAATTCTGATCTTGAAAAAGCCGCAGAAGATTTTGAGGCGATGAAGGAAGATATTCTAAAAGACTTAAAAGATCACTTTAGGCCTGAATTCTTAAATAGAATTGATAAAGTTGTAGTGTTTAAGGCTTTGACTAATGACAACATTAAGGGAATTGTTAAAATGCATTTGGATCGTTTGCAACAGCGTCTAAAGCCTAAGTCCATTGATTTGGTTTCTAGCGAAGGGGCTTTGGATATTCTTGCAAAAATTGGTTATGACCCTAAATATGGGGCGAGACCAGTTAGAAGAGCTATCCAGGATTTAGTTGAAGATCCTTTGACTACTAAGTATCTAGAAGGCAAGTTTAAAGATGGCGATCATGTAAAATTGATCAAAAAAGGCGATAAATTGGAATTGGTTAAAAATAAGTAGAATCCAGTTTGGTTGACAAGATGAGAAGCCCTGATTATAATTCACGGGCTTTTTATCTTACTGGCTTCAAAATTAGCAAGACGCCCCTAAATTTAAAAAGCGATAAAATATTAAATAGTCTTGCTATATAGTTAATTATGACCCCAACTACAACCGCTAATTCAGTTATGGATGAGCTTTTAGCAAAAGCTGATGATGTGATATTGCCTGTACCTGGTCTCTTGATCGAAGGTATCGTTATTACTGTTTGGAAAAATAAAGTTTTAGTGGATCTTAATGGTGTTGCTACTGGTATTATTGCCGGTCAGGAAACACAAGACAGCACTGGAACTCTAAAATCTCTAAAACCTGGAGATACGGTTTCTGCTTATATTCTTGAATCTGAAAATGATGATGGTTTAGTTGTACTTTCTCTACGTAAAGCTAGTCAGCAGAAGACTTGGGACAAATTTACTAAAGCTTATGAAACTAAAGAAGCTATTACTGTTCACCCAAGTGAAGCTAATAAGGGTGGTTTGCTGTTGAACATCGATGGAATCAAAGGTTTCATCCCAGTTTCTCAACTTGCTCCTTTGCATTATCCACGTGTTAATGGTGCGGACACTAGCAGAATTCTATCAAGACTTCAGGCTTTGGTTGGTGTGCCATTGTTGGTTAAAATTATCAATCTAGATAAGGAAGGTGGAAAATTGATTTTATCTGAACGTGCTGCGGAAGAAGAAGAACGAAAGAGATCACTTGGTAAATTGGAAGTTGGTCAAAAAGTTAAAGGAAGAATTAGTGGTATCGTTAACTTTGGTATCTTCGTTACATTCGAAGGTCTTGAAGGTTTGGTACATATTTCAGAAATCGCTTGGGGCCATGTTAAGGATCCTAACGAATACGGAAGACTTGGTGATGATGTTGAAGTTTTGGTTATTGGTAAAGAAGAAGACAAGATCAGCCTATCTATGAAGAGATTGGTGCCAGATCCTTGGATTGAAGCTACAAAGAAATATCAAGTTGGAACTATTATTGAAGGTGAAATTAACAGATTAACTCCATTCGGTGCTTTTGTTAAATTGGACGATGACATCAACGGTTTGATCCACGTTAGTGAAATTTCTGAAATGGAGATCAAAGATCCAGGAGAAGTTTTGAAAGCTGGCGACAAAGTTAAGGCTAAAATCATCGCTATTGATCCAGACGACCACAGAGTTGGTCTTTCTATCAATGCCATGAAAGAAGATGCTGAAGGTGGTAAAGAAAAGAAAAAAGCTAAGAAGGCTGCGAAGGACGAGGAAGCTGAAGAAAAAGAAGAAGAGTAAAAATTTATAGATTTTAAAAGGACTCTACTCCTGTTATGGGATAGAGTCCTTTTTTAATCTTAGCTTGAACGATTTGGTAAACTAATTCTTCTCTAGTTACGTTTAGGTAGGTAGTTAGCTCTTTTCAAAACTTTTGATGAGCTATTAGCTGTGGAAACGTAGGAAGTTATTGGTTTAGCAAGTTTGTTTTTTGTGCTTTGAGGAGCTTTTTTTGCGCAGTCTGCTGCTCTTACACAATTAGTGTTAACTTTACCGAATCCAGTTGTAGGACCAGTAGTTGGACCACTAATAGGGCCCATTTTACCCTGGAAGTAACTACCTTTCATTGAGATACCTATTGCGATTGCAGCTACTACCGCAACTGCTACGACTCCATAGAGCCATGTTTTTTTGTTTTCCATTTTTGTTTTTTATTAAATATTCTCATTATTATACCACTTTTGTTTTCTCTTCGCAACTGGATTGGAATTACTGGTCGTGTTTGTGGGTGTGATTGATATAAAATGCGCTTATGGAATTTAATGAGCTGTTTCAAAAAAGGTATGAGAATCTGAATGAAGAGCAAAAGGAAGCTGTGGATACTATTGATGGGCCAGTTATGGTTATTGCCGGGCCGGGATCCGGTAAAACCGAGCTTTTGAGTTTGAGGGTGGCAAATATTTTGAGAATGACGGATACGCTGCCGTCTTCTATTCTTTGTCTTACTTATACTGAAGCTGCGGCTATAAATATGCGCAAAAGGTTGGCGGGTTTGATAGGGATGGATGCTTATAAAGTGGCGATTCATACTTTTCATGGATTTGGCACGGAAATTATTAATAAGAATCCAGAATATTTTTATCAGGGTGGGCGGTATAATCCGGCGGATCAGTTAACGCAATATTCGATACTTGAGGAAATTTTGAAGGGTTTAAAGCATAATTATTCCTTAAATTCTCATCATCCAGATCAAGGGTACACTTACCTGCCGGATATTTTGAAGAAAATAAGTGAATTAAAAAAAGGCGGTTTGAGTCCTGCTAACTTTAGAGAAATATTGAATGAGAATAAGGATTTTTTGAAGAAGGCCCAGGTGTTTTTGGAAACTATTTTTCAGGAGAGAATGTCTAAAAAAACCGTGGAGTTGATACCTGCTTTGATTGAAAATTTGAAAAGTGTTGGTTTTGAAATGCGCTCCAAAATTCTACCGTATGAAAATATTAAAGAGGTGTTAGTTAGAGATTTGGAAGAGGCTTATGCACTTGCGACTGCGGATGTAAAGACCGACACAAAACCAATTACAGCTTGGAAAGACGACTACACGAGGAAAAATAATGATAAAAAAGATGTATTTAAGGATGGGGAAAAAGTTCAAAAGCAATTGGAGCTTTGTGAGGTTTACGAAAAATATCAACAACAGTTGCATAAAGAAGGCTTTTTTGATTGGGATGATATGCTTTTGGATACGGTGGACGCTTTTGAAAAACACCCTGAGCTGCGCTATAACCTGCAGGAAAAATATTTGTATGTTTTGGTGGATGAGTTTCAGGATACGAACGGTATTCAGATGAGATTTTTGGATCAGTTGTTGGATGCGGAGGTCAATGAAGGAAGGCCGAATATTTTGACGGTGGGAGATGATGACCAGGCGATTTTTAAATTTCAGGGTGCTAATATTGCGAATTTGTTGGATTTCCAAAAGAAGTACAGAGAGCCAAAAATGATCGTTTTGCAAAAAAATTATCGTTCAACTCAGGAGATTTTGGATTACGTTAGACGCATTATTTTGAAGGGTGAGGAAAGGTTGGAAAAGCAACTTCCGGATCAAATTAAGAAGGATCTTTTTGCTGCCAGAACTGATTTGCAACTTGGAGAAATTACTGAGATGGAATTCCCTACTATCCTTGAGGAATTGGTTTGGATCGCTGAAAAAATTCTACAAAAACTTAAGGAAAATGTGCCAGCGGCAGAGATCGCTGTGATCGGGCGCAAACATCAATCGCTGGAAATGGCAGCTAGGGTTTTGGATTATTTGGGCGTGTCGGTTGCTTATGAGCGCAAGAAAAAATTGCTGGATCAAAAACATATAAAGGAGCTGATTACTATTCTTAAATTTGCTAATACTGTAGCGGTAAAAAACCAAAACGAAGCGGATGAATATTTGCCGGAGATTTTGAGTTTCCCTTTTTGGGGTGTGGACAAAATAACGATTTGGAAAATTTCGGTTAGGGCTTTTAAGGATAAGAAACTTTGGTTGGAAGCGATGCTGGAAAGTGAAGATGAAAAATTGCGCGCTATTGCCGAATTCTTAATTAAACTTGGAATTGATGCAAAGGAAAAAACTGCGGAGGAGATTATTGATACGATTACGGGTGTTGAAGATGGGGATTTCAAGAGTCCGTATAAAGAATATTATTTTAGTGCGGCGAAATTTGAGAATGAAAAGCTGGAATATTTGGATTTGCTACAAGCTCTGCAGGCTTTGGTGGAAAAGGTGCGTGGGTACAAAGGCACGGGCGCTAAGACTGTTACGGACGTCGTAGAGCTCGTTGAGCTATATGAGAAGCATAAACTCTCAATGTATTATCAAAACTCTTTTAACAGCGACCAGAAGGCGGTAAATTTGCTAACGGCGCACGGGGCTAAGGGTTTGGAGTTTGAGAATGTTTTTTTGCTGCATTGTCAGGATCACGAATGGACGAAGGGTTCATGGCCGGATAAACTCCCCTTCCCTTCAAATATTCCACTGGCGACTGATGCGGAAAACAATGACGATAAATTGAGGCTGTTTTATGTGGCTTTGACGCGTGCAAAACGCAATATTTATCTTTGCAGAAATAAGTATGATGAAAAGGGCGACGAACAAACTAGACTGCGGTTTTTGGAAGATTCTGAAGTGGAAAAAAAGCCTAAGAGTGGAATATTGTTAGCAACAGTGGAAGGCATGGAGCGGGATTTCGCGGAGAGTAAGGGCTTGGAAAAACTCTTACTCCTAAAGCAAAAAATCGATAAGCATGAGGTGAAAAATATTGAGGAAAGCGAAATTCTAAAAGGAATTTTGAAGGATTATAAACTCAATGTGACACATTTAAATAATTTTTTGGATATTGTCGAAAAAGGTCCACAGGTGTTTTTGGAGCAGAATCTTTTGCGCTTTCCAGAGAGGTTGAGCGTGTCTGGCATTTATGGCAGCGTGATCCATTATGCGCTGAATAAATTCTCTATCGAGTTTAAGCAGACTAAGGTTTTGCCATTGCTGGAATTTTTGTTGAAGCAATTTGAATTTAAACTTGCCGATATGAGGATGACAACTAAGGATTACGAGTATAGTTTGGAGCAGGGCAGGGACAATTTGACGGCTTATTACAATGCCAGGAAGGATTCTTTTAACCCACATGATCAGTCAGAATTTAATTTTAGCGGGCAGAATGTGAAGGTTGGCGAGGCAGAAATTACCGGAATTGTGGATAAGATGCGTTATGATGAAGAAAATAAAGAAATTACCGTTTACGATTACAAAACCGGTAAGCCTGTGAAAGCTTGGGAAGGCGGTCAGGACTACGAAAAACTTAAAGCCTGGAGATACAAAAACCAGCTGATTTTCTATAAGATTTTGGTCGAAAACGCCAGAGAATTTAAAGGAAAATACAAAGTCCGACAGGGCTTCCTGGAATTCTTAAAACCCGTAGATGATCAGATTAAAATTCTGCCACTAACAATCACTGAAGAAGAAACCGAACGCATGAAAAAGCTGATTAATGTAGTTTACGGTAGAATTATGAACCTGGAATTCCCCGATGTCAGCATGTACCCAAGGACGATGGATGGCGTGGAGGGGTTTGTGGAGGAATTGCTGGCTGGATAAACTTTTTTTGACTGCTACCAGCTTTGATAAAGATCGGTAAAGGTGTAGCCCATTTCTCTTAGCTTAATGTAAACGGGCAAAATAAGTTGGCGATATTGTTCTACTGCAGTTATCACGTTTCCTAAATGCTGTTGGCGTATTCCCTGATCTATTAATTTTGCTAATGCTGATTTATCGATATCCGATTAATCTAAAGCTGTTTGTATATCTTGATCAACCTGAGTGAATGTAGTAAATATTTTTTTATCACTTATTCCGGATTCACGTAACCTTTCCGCAACGGCTTCTTCGCTTTGTTCAGCTATATCTTCTCTAAAAAAATCAATGAAGCGCCAGTTTGGATCAAAACTTTCATTAGTCAGAATCTGAGCATAAGATTCCTGAGCTATTTTGCTCAAGGATTTCCCATCACTACCAGGAAGACACATAGGAAAATTATTTATGGCTTGCTTAATACGCATAAATTCAGTGTTCCCGGGCTGGCTCTGGATCTCAGCTTCTACAATTTCTGCCATTGATGGACCTTCTGGTGCACGACCTAAAGACATATGTTGTAGATTAGTTAGCCTCGAATATTAACAGACTAAGTCAACACTGGCAAGAAACAGAGAAGCCTTACTTATCAAGCAAAAGATCCAAGTCCATTTCCAAATCGTCAAAACGCTTTTTAAGAAGTTTTTTTGCGTCTTCTACACCTTTGTTGTAAATGTCCTGTGCTGCGTTTTGTAAGAAGAAATCCAGAATGTCTTCGGCGGCAATTACGCCGATTGTCTCTCCTCTTTCCTGATTAAAGAATGTGACTATTTCATCAATGATAGTCTTTCTTTTTTCTTCAGAAAGTAGATCCCATTTTCGTTTAATGTCGCTCATATGCAGTTAATATTACATTTTCTATAATTATCAACAATAGTATGTGAATTATGTGTATAATTATTGACCTTCATGATATTGGCACTCTATAATTCGGGGTGCTAAAAATTGTTATGCTTAAATTTACAGAAGAACAGTTCAAAGAGGTAAAAGAGAAGGGCGAGCTACTGTATAAGTCACTCCAGGAAGTCAATTCATTGCTGTAGTAAAAAGAAATGGGGTTAAAGTCATTATTAAACAGATTGATCAAGGTAATAAGTTTTTTTGGAGTATTATTCCATTTTGGGGAATGAATGAAGTAACAATGACTAGGTTGCTACATGATGGAGCACCGGAAGAGGATTAAAACAAAAAATCCGCTCCTAATTGAAGCAGATACTTTGTTGGCGCTTGGCTACAGCTTGGAAGCCGTGAGAGGGCGAACCCTCCAAACGCCTAAGCAAATATACCAAAATTATGTTACAAAGTCAAAGTTTGTTTCCAGGAGCCACTTAACGTTGCAAACTTTAGGCGAATCCCAATACGCCAATTGTCAATTTACTTTACTTAAATAACCACTAATCACCCGCCATTCCTTTTTTGTAAGAAATATTGACGATAAGTTTATACTAATGTAATATGTTTATGCATTTAAATATCACCCTATTTCACTATGAAAGACTTTGTTAATAAGTTAAGAAAGGCGGCTGGGTTTTCGCAGGAGGAGCTTTCAAAGAAACTTGGGATTTCCCGTCCAACACTCATAGCATTGGAGAAGGGAGAAAGGGATATTACGTTGTCTGAGTTGAAAATAATATCTGAGACGTTTGATATTCCAATTGAGATTATTCTTGACGAAGAATTGAGTACTGCGGAAAAAGTGGATGCACGTAATTTTGACGAGAAGTCTTTTAATAAATTTCATAGTCTGATTCAGCAATGTATCAAGTACGGTGCTGCGGATGACGGTAAAATTACTAAAACAAAATTAGCTAAATTGGTTTATTTATGCGATTTTGCCAGTTATTATAAATCTTTAAAACCGATTTCAGGTTTTGAATATCGTAGACTTGCACAGGGACCAGTGGCAATTGAGTTTTTTGATATTATTGATTCAGATCAGTCAGTAAAAGCAGAAGAAAGTCGTGGAGCAATTATGATTTCATTAATGGAGCAACCTGATGATGCCATTTTGGATAAGGCTGAATTGGCCCTGGTAAAAGAAGTTTGTGCAAAGTGGAAAAAAGCTAGTACTCAAGAGATCGTGGAGTTTACTCATCAACAATTGCCTTGGAAAATATGTAAAAATAGAGAAGTTATTCCCTACACACTTATCAATAACGAAGAGCCTGAAAATGTTTATTAGAGATATAAATTTTGAAGTGGCATTTTCTGATTATTGCGAAAAACATTTTTGTAAGGATTTTTACAGGAAGTATAAAGGGAAACAATGGCTCGAAACTAAAAAGACTATAATAGACACCTTGAAGAGGGTTTTTATGGTTCAGCAAACAAGTCTAATTGATGTTTTATGCTACTTCCAGGAGGATGGCGTGGGAATATTTAAATACGACTTTAAAGTTGCCGGAACTAATATGTCACCAAAAACTTCTGGTAATCGTGTGATTTTTTATCTCTCTAACAAAACTGGCAAAATAGAAATTTTGCTTGTTTACAGTAAGGACGACTGCAGTAAAAAAGGTACCGAGACTCAGTGGATTTTTGGTCATATCAAAGCAGCATTTCCAGAGTATAGGAAGTATTGTAAGTGAATAGGCACGGACCTTAAGAATTTTTGTTTCTTCTTAAATTAATGTAATCCATAATGCCTTGAATTCTTTGTGTATCTTCCCATTCTCCATCTTCAACAATCAGATTGGCTTCGGCAGCAAATTTTCTTTCCAATGAGAATTTTTCATTAGGTGTTAGATCATGTGGCGATCTTAAATTCTTGCCTCCAAAACTAAAAATATCTATGTTATTTTCTTCTCCCCAGAGTAATAAAGTATCTCTTATATCGGATCTTACTGGTTTTAACGTGGAAGGATCTAAAAGTATTGGTCTGCGATAGACTGTTAAGCCTAACCTGTGAGCTAAAATCAATGGCGTTCTTGGGCTGGCAAAATCTGTAAGGTAAATATCTGAAAAAGAAGGAGTTGTAGTTTCTTGCCCCAGACCAATATGATGAGTATGCAAGGATAATCTGGAAGTATCTCGTCTAACTATAAAGTTGGCTGTCGTGGGGATGGATCTGTTTTTACCTGTTGTTAGAACTACCTTTTTTGATCTTTCAGTTAAAGCAATTTCGTAGGGCAACATTATTGATCTTTGCATATGCTCTGGAGTAATTTCACCTACAGCTTCACATTCATAAGCCTCTCTTTCGCAATCAAAACTTGCTCCTTCTAGAAATTGCAGAACTGCATCCATTGTTCTTGGTGTCAATTCTTCATAAACTCTTTCACTACTTTCCGACATATGCCGCGAGTTACAAACGTGGTTTTGCACCTTACTTCAACCTTTCAAGCTGCCCTTTTCTCTTCACTATATTTTTATAATCCCATTGGATGCTTTTTGATTTCTTTAACCAGCGAGCTAGGTCTTTTTTGTTGATTTGGTCGGCTGAGGTGTAGCGTATTTGTGCAGCCTTAAATGAGCCTTCTGGAGATAACCCGTCTTCTTCAAAAGTTTGTCCGCTCCAAAACAATATACGAACGCAATCTTTTAATTTGTGGTAGCCGACTATAGGATTTCCATCAAGAAACCAGACTGGATGACCATGCCAAATTTTGTTTTCAGCTTGAGGAAGGCCGGCGTTGATTTCTTTCTCTAACAGATCGCAAATTGCTTTATCGGAAGCGGTTTGGGAGTTGTTGTATTTTTGAATTTCTTTATTCATATGGTTTTTGTATAAATCTTATTGCTTATGTGCAAGCTTATACTTAAGCTAGGCAGCGTCAACTTGACAAATACGTAAATTTCCTTATAATCCGAGCATGTCTTATGAAGATATACGAAAGTTAGAAGTATCAGAAGTAGCTTCCCCAACTACAACCGAAACTGGAATGCCCTGCGTAGGTATGAAGGTTGATGATGGAGTTTTTCTTCAGATCCGCAAGGCTAGCGCGTCATTTATTGATAGGCTTGCAGAGCAAATGAGAACTGATCCCGAAATTATGCAAACATTCAATAGAGGCCAACCGGTTAAGTCTATCGTTGGGCCAGCTGCTAATGTTGCAAAGTCACATCAAGAAGGAAGATTGATTCTAGAATCTAATCCAGATTTAGTTGGTCTTTATGTTAATGATGCAGTCGCAGAAACTATGCACGTGCATGGTGTTACTAGCTTGGATTTTGACTTCGATAGATAAAGCGTTAGGAAACTTATAATTTTGATTTTCTATCTATAAAGTGTAATCAACTTCAACTTTATTGTCATCCCCATATTCTTTCTAGGAAGAATGCCTTAGGTGTATGGCTTCTATGTGACAAATATGCTATAATTGTCACTTAATAACTAAATTATGGCTGAGCCAGAAAAAAAAGAAGCCAGTATGGAATCGGATTCCAGTCATTACCAGAGAGCTTTAGATATGGAGGCTTTGGGATTAATGGGCATTACTCCAGATGAAAAATATCGTCGGGAAGTTGATGTGGCCTTTAATGAAGGTGGGCTTTCAGCATTACCGCAAGGAGCAAAAGTACTTGATTTGGCATGTGGTAGAGGTCATACAAGTAAGCTTGTCCGTGATCGTGGGTTGGATGTAACTGCTGTGGACTTTTCACCAACCGCTATTGAAGCGGCGAAAAAAGATTTTGGCCAGGAAGGAATTGATTTTCGGGTTGGTGATATGAAAAATCCTCCGAAAGTTGAGGGTGGATATGATGCTGTTACTTGTTTTGGTAGGTCACTTGCCTATTTTGAACGCTATGAAGAATATGTCGAAGCACTTAAAAATTGGCATGAAGCCTTGAAGGATGGAGGTAAAATTGCCATTGAGTGGACTGAGTGGGTTGATGGAGCTGGCGGAGATAATTGGCAATCGATTGGTGGTGTTGAAGTTCAGAAAGAGCCCTTTAGCGTTGTGGATAAGAATACTGGCGAAGCATTAAGTTATGGAGAAACGTCTGGAGGTAATCTAGAATATCCTGGCGCACAATTACCAGATCCAATTGGAATAAGAAGAGGTGGAAGAAGTTTTGTTGATGCAAAAGGTCAGAATCATGATTTTGGTGGAGCTGGTGCAATGTTTGTTGATCTCTTGAAGCAACAAAATTTCCCACTTATTAAGCGTATGATTGAAGAAGCAGGTTTTGCAAATGTGAGAATGGTTGAGTCACCACAGCCTTTAACTCCTCCTGGACAACCTAAATGCGTAAAGGTCTTTGCTGTGACTGCGGAAAAGGCATCTGAGGATCGAGCGATTGGTGGTATTGGAAGTTGGTTTAGCGGCAAAGTGCGTTCTTTATTACGTTTTAAATAGATTGGTTGCAGCTTACTCGCCACTTGCGTTATTGACGATATCGTGTTATAATATGGTTACTAGTTTAATAACAAAATAAAACATGTCTACTACTAACGGATCAGCTGAAGTAACTTATGATGAAGGTGGTGCTTGGGATATTCCTGAACATAAAACGGAAGATCGAGAGAAAGCTGCCGAATCAGGTGTTAATGATACTCATGGCAAAGTAGATGCCATTATTAGTGAGAAAGAAGAATTGCCGAGGGCTGCATATGACAAACTCCTGGGTGAGCTTAAAGGGGAATTTGAAGAGGAACTTAGGTTCGAACCAGTCGGGAGCGTACAGAAACTTTTGGATGAGTCCTATCCTTTGTTGACTAGATTTTCTACTATGGTTGGTGGATTGGAATATTTAGGCAGACAACACCCTGCAATAAGTTTTTTTAGCAGAGCTGAGGTCGCCAGAGAGCAAGATTCTTCTCTTTTAAATCGAGAGTCTATGAGTAAATCACAGCTAATTGAGGGTATAAAACAATTAAGACCCCTAATTGAAGCTAAGGCATTTGCCATGCAGTTGCTTGAACATTATTTGAAAAGACAGTACGTTCATCCCCTCCATAAACTCCATTCTAAAAATAATAATGGTTATCCCCCTGCTAAAAGGCAGGTAGAGGATCAATTGGATATGCGTCTAGCAGATTGGTTGAAGAACCTTTCTCAATTCAAGAAGAGCTTTGATGAGTTGCATGATCGCTTAAAGCAATTAGGCTATTGATTGATTGGGAGCGGTATCCATAAATTATTACAAGCTATATTCAACTTCCGCCTCATTGTTGTCCTCGTCTTCTTCTTCGATTGAGCTATCGCTGTCGACTACTACTTTTGCGGTGCCGGTGTTTTCGTAAGAATAGACGCTGCGGGAGATTGGATAAGTGAAGCTGAAGGAATCTTCTGGGGCCATTGTTGTGTAAGAATCAGTGTTTGAGAAAACCTCAACGTCATTAAGGTAAACTGTGTATTTGAAAGATTTCTCACCTGTAACGGCACCTGCGCCTTCGTTGGCGATGGTTACGTTCACGCTAAGGTCGCCATCTGTTGAGGCAGGGGCGATCACGGATAAATCAGCAGTTAAATCTGGTAAAGCTTGAGAAGTTTCAGTTTCTTCAACTGCATTTTCTTCCGTGTCCTGATCTAGAATTTGTCCCTGGAATAAAGATTTATTTTGAGTTTGCCAAGTTGCCACGCCAACTACGAGTCCAACAGCTAAAACGGTAACTAAGGTTTTTGATCTAACTCCCATATTCTTAAGTTAAAAAATTTATTATTTGCGCCTATTCTAGACTTCTATATTTGGCTTGTCTAATAAAATTGGGTCGATTTTGACAACCACTTCGCTCTCAGTAATCCTGTAAATATCCTTATTTATTTTTCCAAATTCTTTATAAGCAGAATTATACATATTAACAGTAGTGCCGAGGTGACCGCCAAGTTTTTTGAGATATTCTTCATAACTATTAACGTGTTTTTCCAATTGCTCGACATTTTTTTTGATTTCCTTAGCTGATTCTTCAATCTTAAGCGCATTTAAGCCTTGTAAAACAGTTTGTAAATAAGCTAAGAACGAAGTTGGGGAAACTATAATGATGTGCTTTTCCTTGAAGGCATATTCGATCAAGTCACGAGTATTTACCTTTAAAGCACCAACCTGGGCAACTAGTAAATCATAATAAATTGCTTCGTGAGGAATGAACATAAAGGCGAAATCCATAGTGCCCTCTGAAGGTTTTACATATTTTGCAGTTTCATCAATACGACTTTTAAGATCTGATTTGAATAATTTCTCGAGACGTTCGTGCTCAACCGGATTTCGTTCTTCGGCTAGGCGGTTGTAATTTTCTAGAGAGAATTTTGAATCAATTGGGATAATTTTATCTTTCACAAAAACTACTGCGTCCACGATAGTCCCATCATTGAAGGCATACTGCATCTGATAAGAACCCGGCGGAAGGACGTTTTTAAGTAGAGTTTCGAGGAAATATTCTCCCAAAATACCTCTTTGCTTTGGGTTTTTAAGGATATTCTCCAGGTTTTGCATTTTTTCAGAGAAATTTAAAACCTGTTTATTAGTCTCATCCAGTTTGGTCAATTTTTCTGTAACATTCTGAATTAATTTTGAACTCTCGCTGAATTGTTTTTGTAGAGTTGTAGAAGAAAACTCCAAACCTTTTGCCAGTCTTTCCTGGATTTTATCGAGCCTTTCTTCTGTGTCTTTACGCGTCATTTGATTGCCGTCGCGCATTTCCTTGCGCAAAGATTCTATATAGTCGTAAATCAGCTTGGAATCCTCGCCTTTTCCTTCATCATTTTTGTTATTTTTGAGAAGTAAAAAAACCACGAGTCCAAGGGCCGCCAAAGTTGTAATTGAAAGTAGGATTTCCATGACTGCTAATATAGTTGATTTACTTTACTTTGGAACATTTTTTCCGTAGACTTGGGCCACATTTTATTGTCTTTACCTCAATATGTCGACCAAACTGAGTGATTTAGCGGAGAAACTTAATATAGATTTAAAAGAATTAAAGAGCAAAATCGTAGAATTGGGCTTTGAAGTAGCGCCAAGAGCGAGGGTTATTGAAGATGAAACTGCGCAATTGATTCTTGATGAATTGAGCCCTAAAAAGGCTAAGGCTGAGGCTAAGGAAGAGGCAAAAGTGGCGGTTCAGAGCACAGCAGATTCAATTGAAGAAAAAAAACCTGAAGATATTGCGGAAATTTATGATGAAATTATTTCTGAGGAACGTGAACGTGAAATTGTGCGTGGCCAGCGTAAAAAAATGGCTGGTAAGGATAATAGTAAGGGTAAAAAGGTGGAAGTGCGGGCTGCAGCACCGGCGCCAGTGCTGGTTGGCGGGGCTTTTGAGATTCAGGATGTAATTACCGTTAAAGAATTTGCAGAAAAAACTGGAATTAAAGTTGCTAAGATTATCGGTGAATTGATGAAGAATGGAATTTTGGCTAACATTAACCAACAAATCGACTTTGAAACTGCCCAGGTCATCGCTGATGATATGGGTATTAAACTTAAGAGAAAGAGAAATATTGCCGGAGTTGAGGAACTTTTGAGTGGTGATATTACTAAATTGATTCTTGAGGATGATAGCTCTTTGTTGAAAGAAAGACCTCCAGTGATCTGTATTATGGGTCACGTAGATCATGGTAAAACTAAATTGTTGGATGCGATTAGGAGTACTAATGTTGTGGCTGGTGAAGCTGGTGGTATTACTCAACATATTGGTGCTTACCAGATTGAAAAACATGGAAAATTAATTACTTTTTTGGACACTCCGGGTCACGAAGCTTTTACAGCGATGCGTGCTCGTGGTGCCAAAGTTACGGATATCGCGATCTTGGTAGTAGCGGCTGATGAAGGTGTAAAACCTCAGACAGTTGAGGCTTATAACCATGCAAAAGAAGCTGGCGTACCAGTGATCGTAGCGATGAATAAAATGGATAAACCTGATGCCAATCCAGATAGAGTGATGGGAGAATTGGCAGAAATGGGTCTACAACCTGAAAAATGGGGTGGAAATACAGTGATGGTGCCGGTTTCTGCGATTACGGGTGCTGGTATTGATGATTTGTTGGATATGATTTTGCTGAATGCGGAGATGTTGAATTTGAAGGCAAATCCCGACCGTGAAGCCGTTGGTACAGTTATTGAAGCACATTTGGATCATAATGTTGGTCCAGTGGCGACTGTTTTGATTAATACAGGTACTTTGCGAGTGATGGATAATGTGATCGTTGGTAATACTCATGGACGTATTAAAGTGATGCGTGATAATTTGGGTAAAATTGTGACTGCTGCGGGACCTTCTATGCCGGTGAGAATTGCAGGTTTGAGTGCGACGCCAAAGAGCGGCGACATTCTACAGGTAGTAAAAGATGAGAAGACAGCGCGTAACAGAGCTGAAGAATTAAATTTGATCAATAAAACTGATATTCAGGAAAAAACCTCTGCTTCTAACTTACTTATTTCTCAGGTAAAAGCGGAAAAAGTTTTGAAAATTATTATTAAGGCTGATACTAAGGGATCTCTTGAGGCGATTAAAGCTTCCCTAGCTAAGATTAAAGATGAAGAAGTTGCGATTAAAATTATTCACGGAGCAGTTGGTACGGTGACTGATTCTGATGTAACTATGGCTAGAGCCAGCCGAGGTTTGATTGTGGCTTTCCATACAGACGTTGATTCTCCAAATGTTAATCGTAATGCGGAGAGAGAGGGCGTGGAAATCAAAAAATATACAATTATCTATAATTTATTAGAGGATATTAAGAAAATTTTAACTGGATTACTTGAGCCGGAAATCGTGATTGTGACTTTGGGTCGCGCACAAATTAGGCAAATCTTCTTAACAAAAAAGAAAGAGATGATTATCGGTGCCAAGGTTACGGATGGTAAATTAGAATCCAAGGCAAAGGTGAATGTTATCAGAGGTAAAAATGCTGAAGGTGTTGAAAATGTGATTGGTAAGGGTGTAATTGAATCTCTACGGAAGGTTGATGAAACTATTAAAGAAATTAGCGCAGGTCACGATTGTGGTATTAAATTCATTGGTAACTGTGAAGTTTTGGAAGGCGATATCTTTGAAGCGTTTAAAGAGGAAAAGAAAAATAGAGTTATTTAGTTGGTAATTTTAATTTTGGATGGAAAAGGCCGAAAAAATTCAATTTAAGAGTTTTGTAGATGAACGCGGCAGTTTGACTGCGGTTGAACTTAAAGATTTCGTGGATTGGCCGGTGGCGCGAATTTATTATTTGACCGACGTGAGCAAACCTCGAGGAGGGCACGCTGTAAGACATGAACGTAAAATTTATATTTGTCAGAAGGGTACTATCAAAGCGCGTTTGCATGATGGTAGTAAATGGTTGGATTTTGAGTTAAAGGGTCCGACGGATGCGATCATAATGCGCGAAATGTGCTTTAGGGAATTTTATGACTTTTCGCCGGATGCTGTACTTATGGCTGTGTCTTCGGTAAATTATGTACCTGAAGATTATATTTACGATCTTGATGAATTTATTAAAGAAGTAAACTCATGAAAATATTAATTACAGGCGGAGCCGGATTTATTGGCAGTAACCATGCACATTATGTAGTGGAAAAGCACCCTGATTGGCAGGTGGTGGTTTTGGATAAACTGACCTATGCAGGCAATTTAGATAATTTGAGTGATTTAGAAGGTCGGGAAAATTTTAAGTTTGTGAAGGGAGATATTGCGGATAAAGCTTTTGTGGAGCAGTTATTTGCCGCTGAAAAATTTGATGCGGTGGTGAATTTTGCGGCGGAGACTCATGTTGATCGCAGTATTAAAGAGCCGAGCATTTTTGTGCAGACAAATATTATTGGAACTCATAATTTACTTGAGGCAGCTAAGGCGACGGGAGTTAAACGTTACCATCAAGTTTCCACGGATGAGGTTTATGGTGATTTGGGCCTAAATTCTAAAGATTTTTTTACTGAAAATACTAATATCAAACCAAACTGCCCGTACGCGGCTACTAAGGCTTCTGCAGATTTGTTGGTTTTGAGTTATTTTGAAACTTACAAGATGCCGGTAACAATCAGCCGTTGCAGTAATAATTATGGGCCGTACCAGTTTCCGGAGAAGTTAATCCCCTATTTTTTTCGTTTAATTGAGGCTGGCAAGCCGGTGCCGGTTTATGGTGATGGTTTGAATGTGAGAGATTGGCTTTATGTCATTGATCACTGTCGAGCGATTGATTTGATTTTGGAAAAGGGTCGTATTGGTGATGTTTATAATGTTGGCGGCAATAATGAGCGTACAAATCTCGAAATTACTAAATTTTTGTTAGAATTTTTTGGCAAAGACGACAGTTTGATCACTTACGTTGATGATAGATTGGCGCATGACAGACGTTATGCGATTGATTCTTCTAAGCTACAGTCAGAATTAGGTTGGGCGCCTTCTGTAACGTTTAAAGAAGGAATCCAAAAGACTTTTGAATGGTACGAAGCGCACAAAGAATGGGCCGAAAAGTTGATGAGCAAGATTGATGAAAGAAAGCACAAGGTGGTTAGTAAAACGCCGTTGGAGGCTACTAGGGCTTAAGGCCGGAATCTACCGATATTGCCTAAACTATATAGGTCTTTTAGGTATGGCCCACAATGAGTTCCTTCTTTTATATTCCGGTCTTTCATATCCCGAAGCGACTGCCTTTTAATCATCCATCGCGCAAAAAGTCTGCATAAATCATCATCTCCAACATAAAATCCTACTCCGTTCTGGGTGACAAAAGACTTTAAAAAAACTTTTATCAAAGGACTGAGTCCAATTCCAAATCTTTCATTACATTTACTTTGAGCCATTTCATATAGCTGTTCATCCATTACAACCGTTAATTTTTTCTGTTTTTTCATTTGTTTTTTCATGGGTAGGTTTTTAAGTTGTGACTCCCTCTCCGAATTTACGTCAGAATGCCGGCAAATCGGAGAGGGGAAAAGTTTTTAAACTAGCTCGTACAAAGTTGGTGTGAATAATTTAGTTTTAAGTATCCTAATTTGAGGATACTTCTTAGTTATACCAAGAGGGCATTAAATTTTCGTTAAATTTTCTTAAAATTTTTCTAAAATCTGATTTTTGGCAGCTAAAATCGGTTTTGTACATCTAATATTGATAACCTTGGTAAAAATGTTTATATTCTTCCCATGAGATATTCTAAATTGTTCGGGAAAAGTAGTTATGGATCACAGGGTGGGTCACAGTTCGTGAGTCATCAGCTTCTGACAAAAGGCGGATTTATCGCTGAATCTACAGCTGGACGTTATTATTTCTTGCCATTGGGTTGGAGAGTTCATCAAAAAATCGTAAAAGTTGTGAAGGAAGAAATGGATAAGGCTGGTGCGCAGGAAATGATTACGCCGGTTTTGCATCCGTTGGAGCTATGGGAAGAGACAAATCGTACCAGCTCTGTGGGGTTTGAGTTAATGACAATTAAAGATCAGCGTGGAGCGGCTTTTGCGCTTGGTGGTACGGCCGAAGAGATGTTTGTAGACGTGGTTCGTCACATGAGTTTGAGTTATAAAGATTTGCCTTTCAATATTTATCAATTTTCTACGAAGTTTAGAGATGAAAAACGTGCGCGTGGAGGATTATTGCGTGTGCGTGAGTTTGTGATGAAGGATGCTTATTCTTTTGGACGAGATGAAAAAGAATTTAAGGAAGAATATGACAAAATGGCTGAAGTTTACACTAGAGTTTTTGAGAGACTTGGCTTGCAGACGTTAAAAGTTGAGGCTGACAATGGATATATTGGTGGAGAATATTGTCATGAATATCAGGTAGAAGCGGAAATTGGAGAAGGTAGATTTTTTGTTGCTGGAGATGGCAAATATGTGGCTCATGAGGATATTGCGAAGTTTAAACGTGATGATAAAAATTTAGATGAGGAATTGGCAGAATATAAAGAAGTCGATGCTGAGCGCGGAAATACCATGGAAGATGGCGTGGAATTTCACAAATTGCCTTTATGGAGACAAGTTAAAGACGTGATGATGGCCAACGAAAAAAATGAGCTAGTTTTGGCTGTAATCAGAGGAGATTTGGATGTTAATGAGATTAAATTGAAGAAAGCTATTGGCGCTTTTCACTTGAGACCAGCAACTATTGAGGAAATTCAGGCGCTTGGCACTGAGCCGGGTTTTATTTCTCCAGTTGGATTAGAGGGTAAGGTAAAAATCGTTGGAGATATTTCTCTGCGCACTGTAAAAAATATGTATGGTGGAGCAAACAAAAAAAATCTGGATGCTTTGAATATGAATATTGATAGAGATTACAAAGTTGATATTGAGACGGATATTGCGATGGCCCAGGATGGATTTGTGGCAGAGAATGGCTCTGTGTTAGCGGAAAAACGTGGCATTGAAGTTGGTAATATTTTTCAATTAGGATATCACTATAGCAGCAAAATGAAGGATGCCGTTTTTGTGGATGCTGATGGCAAAACTAAGCCGTATTACATGGGTTGTTATGGCATTGGTATTGGTAGAACTTTGGCGACGATTGCCGAAAAACATCACGATGATAAAGGTCTAATTTGGCCAAAAGAAATTGCACCATTTGAAGTGGAATTAGTAGTTTTGGGTAAGGATGAAAAGATTTTGAGCGAAGCTGATAAATTATACAAAGATTTGTTAGCGGCTGGCGTAGACGTTTTGTTTGATGATAGAGAAGAAAGTGCCGGTGTGAAATTAAATGATGCTGACTTAATGGGTGCGCCAGTGCGTGTGGTTATTAGTGCTAGAACTTTAGAAAAAGACAGCGTCGAATGGAAACTTCGCACAGAAAAAGATTTTGAATTGGTGGAGATTAAAGATCTTGCTGGAAAAATTAGTGAATTTTTGAAAGATTAAATTGGCTGGAAATTGAGTTTGTACAAGGTTTAATCTGTTAATTAGTTCACGTGAACCCGGCATAATTCTAAAATAAAATATGTCAACTAGCCCCCTGCGAATTGTGCTTTTGGGAAAAAATGGAATGCTTGGTTCTAGTTTTTTAAATGTGTTAAAGGATAATTCTGACGTTGAGCTTTTTGCTTTTGGACATGCTGAACTGGAGATTTGTGATTATCTCAAATTGGCGGAAGTTTTGGATGATATTAAGCCAAATTTTGTTATAAATTGTATAGCTTTTACAAGAGTTGATGATGCAGAAAAAGAACGTGATCAGGCTTTTAAACTTAATGCAGAATGCGTAGCTGAAATGGCTAATCTATGCCGTTTGGTTGGAGCTACCCTTGTTACTTTTAGTACCGATTATGTTTTTGATGGTGAAAATTCTGATGGCTATCTTGAAAATTCTTCTCCAAATCCTTTGAATGTTTATGGAGAATCAAAAGCTGAAGGTGAAAAATTGGTGGCCAGGACTATGGAAAAATATTATATCGTTCGGACTTCCTGGTTATTTGGACCGCATGGCAAAAACTTTGTGGATACAATGATAACCCTTGGCCATGCTGAGACTGAATTGAATGTTGTTAATGACCAAATTGGCGCGCCAACTTATACTGTAGATTTGGCTGAGGCAGTTCTTAGGAATTTTGTTTTTAATGAAGATAAGCTCGATTATGGAATTTATCATCTAACAAATTCTGATTCTTGCAGCTGGTACGACTTCGCAAAAACAATCTTCGAAATCAAAGGCATGCGAGTAATGGTAAACCCAGTAGATTCAAAAACTTTCGTAAGACCAGCAAAACGCCCAAAATATTCTATTCTGCGAAATACAAAACTTCCAACTTTAAGAAGCTGGGACGAGGCCGTGGAAGAATACTTGAATGGCTAGCTAATCAAAGTTGATATTTTACCTCAGTTAGGGTTTAATTAGCCAAGTTAACTAATTTTATGAAAGGAATTATTTTAGCAGGTGGGACGGGAAGTAGGCTTTATCCCCTGACAAAAGTTACAAACAAGCATTTATTGCCGGTTTACAATAAGCCTATGATTTATTATCCGCTTTATGTGATGAAAGAAGCTGGGATAACAGATATATTAATCGTATCTGGTACTGGCCATGCGGGAAGTTTTCTTGAGTTATTGGGTTCAGGCTCACAGTTTGGCTTGAATCTAGCTTACGAAGTTCAAGAAAAGGCTGGAGGAATTGCGCAAGCTTTGAGTTTAGCTGAAGGTTTTGCAAATAAAGAGAATGTTGTAGTAATTCTGGGTGACAACATCATTGAAGATAATTTGACTGACTCGATTAAGGAATTTAAAACACAGGAAAAAGGCGCAAAAATATTCTTAAAAAAAGTGCAGAAGCCTGAATCGTATGGTGTAGCGGAAATTGAAGGAGATAAAATTATGAATATAGTTGAGAAGCCAAAAGAGCCAAAATCTGACTTAGCGGTGATTGGTTGTTATATCTATGATGCTCAGGTTTTTGAGGTTATTAAAACGCTAAAACCGTCTCAACGTAATGAACTGGAGATAACCGATGTGAATAAATTCTACCTGGAACAAGGAACTCTTAAATATAGTGTTTTAAACGGTTTTTGGGGCGATTGCGGCGAATCTTTTGATAGCTTAGTGGAAAGTGCTGCTTTGGTTCAAAAAAGTCATTTAGCCAAGATCGACGATAAGCTAAACTTGGTTGAGAGATCTGGCTGATATTCTGGTTTTTGATTTTCTAATTCTGTGAAAAGTTTTTTGAGAAGGTCGAGATTTAAATTGTAAGGATCGAGGAGATTTTTTTGTAAATTAGCATCTTGAATTATGCCTTCAACTTTGGAAGAATAATTTAAAGCGATCAGTGGTTTATTGGCTTTTAGAGCGCAGATTATAGAATGCAGGCGCATGCCAATAACAAAATCGGCTTGTGCAAATTCGGTCAGGAGATTGTCGATTTTGTCCTGAGTTAGGTATTCAATTTTTTCTGGGGAATTGAGATTTTGGATTATTTTTTCGTGAAGTGGAGCGTCGCTTTCGTGACCTTCTTGAAAGTTAATAAATTTGAGATGGTAGTTTTTTTCTGTGAGAAGAAATTTGCAGAAATCAGTAAGAATATTGATGAAATTTACTGGTAAGTTGAATAGATAACGAAGAGCTATGATTGCAGTTTTATGTTCAGATTGAGAATCCTGAATGGCTGGAGTTGGCAGCATGAAAGCGAAATCAGGAGCCACAAAAATTTCTTTCTCCACGCCTAACTTCTCTAAAACTTTCTTAGAATTAGAGTCACGAACAACAATTAAATGTGCTTTATTAAAAGCTCTGCGTACAAAATATCTGATAATTCCCCACTTAATTTCTCCTACGCTCTGACCCAACATTAAAACTCGTTTACCAAGTCTATAAGCCTGATATGCCTGAATCAGCCAAATCACATTTGCCTTAAAACTTAAACTTCCAAACAAACCACCACCACCTAAAATAAAATAATCACATTCTTTAACAATTTTTTTTGTTTCACTTTCTTTAAACAAGCTTTTAAAAAAACTTCTAAAGCCAGAAGGGAAATGTTCGATAACTTTAATTTCAGCCGCAGGAAAACTCTGATTTAGACTTAAAATAAGCCCTTTTAGGATCATCTCGTCACCCAGATTTTGTGCGCCGTAATTGCCGCAAACTGCAAACTTCATATTAAAAATTTTCAAATAATTCTAACTGCTCTGCCTTGAGCAAAAAACTTTTCCGATGGATTTCACAATAACCATGCTCTCTTATATTACTCACATGTACGCGAGTTCCATAGCCCATGTGCATATCAAAGCCGAACAAAGGAAATTCCTTGGCGTAATGACGCATAATGGCGTCGCGAGTTACTTTGGCGAGAATTGAAGCCGCAGCAACCGACTCAATCAAGGAGTCTCCTTTTATTACAGTCATAAAAGGCAGGTCGAGGATTTGCTTGTCGCGGCCGTCGATGAGGATAAAATCCGGTTTAACTGCCAGAGTTTGTACACATAAATCATTAGCCATCAAAGTGGCATTTAGAATGTTGTATTTATCAATTATTTCGGCTGGGACTACAGCAATGGCGTAATCCACGACGTTATCGAGGATTTGCTCAAAAAGATATTCGCGTTTTTTGGCAGTGAGTTTTTTGCTGTCATCTAAACCTGGTAATTTTGCCTTATCCTTAAGAATAACCGCAGCTGAAACAACCGGACCGGCTAGAGGTCCGCGGCCTGCTTCATCAATTCCAGCAATTAATTTAAAACCCTGAAGTCTGAGATTAGCTTCATATGGTAAAAATTTGGCAGCCATTTAAACAGCTTAAATTTACTCGGCTTTTGCCTCAGTAGAATCAACTTCTTCCACAAGGGATGCTTCGCTATCCTCAGCTGGAGCTTCGATGATATCTTCTTCTTTAGCCATACCAGCAGCACCACGGCCTTCACTGATAAATGTGCCTTTAAGTCTTGCTGCTTTACCTGACAATTTAGCCATATAGTAAAGTTTAGCACGACGTACTTTAGATTCTTTTTTAATCTGAATTTTTTCGATAAGTGGAGAATGTAATGGGAAGACTTTTTCTACACCAACACCTTCAACTACCTTTCTAACTGTAATTGTTTTGTTTATTCCCTGACCTGCGCTAACTCTAATTACCAAGCCCTCAAAAATCTGAGTTCTTTCTTTTTCACCTTCTTTAATTTTGTGAGAAATTTTAACAGTATTTCCTGCTCTAACTTCAGGAACTTTTTTTGTACCTAGATTTAAATCGTGTAGAATTGTTGACATAGTAATTATTTTAATGCCAGAGGAATATATAGGAGGATTATTGTTTTATCAAGAGAATTTTCAATATTTTTAAAGTCTATTTATCAAAATCTGGTTATCTGGGCCATTAAGGATGTCTCCAACGAATTTGTCTTTGCAATTTAACCTGAATTTGTAGTCTTCTTCAGTGATTACGGTGAATTTAACAGGTCTGGAAGTCTTAACTTCATTAGTAAGATAATTTGCCAATTTTTCCCTATCAACTTCACCTACTATTAACATATCTACGGTTTCAGTTGGATTTTCGACAAAAACACCCGCAAGGGCCAAAACCTTAACTTCACCCATTTTACTAATTTCGCTAGCTAGCCCTTGCGTGGAAGCAAGAGTTTTTACTATCATGCTCTTTAATTCTTCAAGAAAAATAAAAGATTTATTCACGTAATAATACTTCTTGCCGTTCTTGGTTTTGGTCTTAAGCAAGCCAGCCTTCTTTAAATTGTCCAGTTCTCGACGAATGGAATTAATTTGTTCTTCAAGCCTACGCGTCAATTCTCGGATAAAGTACTCCTGTTCAGAGTTTATCAAGAAAAGAGTTAGTAGCTTAATCCTGGTATTTGAGGTAAAAAGCCTTTTTAACATATTTGCCTAGTTTTGTGCCCACACGAAGAGAATGTACACAAAAAGTATTCACTATGCAATATTTTTTTGATCAGTTTAGAAGTTTTGGTCTTCTTCTTCCTTACTGCCCATCATTTTCTGGAAAGCGGCGTGGTACAAAATACCAGTTAAAATGCCGATTACAGATATACCCAAAATAACTAGAGTTGGACTCTGTTCGACTTCATAAAAGAAAAAATTCAAAAAGCTGCAAGTCGCTCCAATATTCTCAAATGCTAAAATCAGGATCAAAACTGTAAAAACAAGAGATCCGGTGAGGTAAAACATTTTCATAGATTTTTTGAGTTAGGGATTTCCATCTATTTTGCGTTTTTTTAGAATAAAACCGCCTAGAATAAATGAAATTAAACTCATTATAGCAATAAAAATGCTGGTACCAAGTGTAGTTTGATATTTTGCTACAGAATAAGCTGCAAGTACCATTCCACCAAGCAATAACAAAACTCCAATTAATGTGTAAATAAACTTTCTATTTGTCATTTTGTGGTTTTAAAGTAGAACCTTTTCAAACAGCTTTTTGATGGCGATGCGGTTAGACATCTGAGCCTTCATACTGCTTTTTGAGAATTCCTCATCGATTTTTGGATGTTGAGAAACGTCGTAACGAGCCTTCATTAATTCGAGCTCTTTTTGAAGTTCTTCATCTGTTACGTCAATCCCCTCTTCTTTTAAAAGATGTTGTAAAGCCATACGCATTTTAAGATGTTTTTCGGCTTCGGGACGGTATTTTTTGACTAGGTCGTCGTGAGTGGTTTTGGTCTGTTCAAGAAATTTATCGAATTCGATGTTTTTTTCTTTAAGGTCGTCAGCTAGATCGTGAACGATGTAATCAGCTTCCTCATTTACTAAAGATTCAGGTAATTCAACTTCTGTTTTTGCTAGAAGTTGTTCGAGGTACTCGTTTTGCTGTTTTTGAGTGGCTTCGTCTTCTTTACGTTTTTTTAGGTCTTCAGTTACGCCTTTTTTGAATTCTTCTAAAGTCTGTTTTTTACCAGTTAATTTTTCAATTACTTCTTCATTGATTTCTGGAGTTTTTGGCTCTTCGACGCGCTTAACTTCTACCTTAAAAATCAGTTTTTTATTCTGGAAGTCTTTTTTGTGGTAATCAGATGGGAATGTAATCGGGAATTCCTTTTTTTCGTCTTTTTTTAGACCGATTAATTCATCTTCAAAACCTGGAATTAGAGTGTTTTCGCCGATTATAACTGGGTGATTTGTGCTTTTTGTATGGTCAACTGCCGCACCACCTTCATCAAAACCTTCAAAATCCACCTCAACTCTATCCCCTTTTTGCACAGCTCTATCTACGTCAGCAAACGTAGTGCTGTAGCGCTTTAGCTCTTTCATGACTTCTTCGACGTCTTTATCTTCCACTTTAGCTTCTTCTTTCTTAATTTTAATTGATTTGTAGTCTTTAACTGTAACTTCCGGCATTACGGCCACTGTAGCCACGTAAACTAGAGGAATTTCACTGGAAATTTTTACTTTTGGACGGGAAACAACTTGGAGATTCTCTTTAACTACAGCTTCTGCATAGGTTTGTTGAATGGCTACTTCTTGCACATGAGCCTCTAAATAGTCCTTATCCATGTGCTGTTCTAGCATGTCAACCGGCACGTGACCTTTGCGGAAACCTTTGATTTCTACATCTTTAGCGATATCGGTGTAAGCCTTCTTTTTGTATTCAGGCATTTTGTCATCTGGCACGGTGATAGTAATTTCAATTTCTGATTTTGGTAGTTTTTTGATCTGATATTCCATTGTTGGGTATATTAATTATTTTAGACTGTGGGAGTTTACATATTTATACTTATTTAGGCAATTAATTTTGTTTACACCATTTTGTTGACAGCTTGACAACTAAAAGTTTATTATGGCCGGCCTATTAAGAAGTAATGAATGGCTAAGGAAGGATCAAAACTGGATGGACTGGCGAGAGCTTTTTTTTATGATACTCCATATCAATCTACTGGTTCTTTAGCTAGACAGCAACTAGTTGAATTAAAGGATATTGAAGCTGGACAGAGAGATCAATCACTTCACGCTAAAGATCTCGTGAATGAAACTAAAAAATCTCGTGAGGTAGCAGAAAGAATGTTAGCTCCACTATTAATGGATATAAGCTCAGGTTTAATCCAGGGTAATGAGGAAACTCAAAGTAGGTTGAGAGATTTGGGGGCTGCCTTTAGTGAAGGTAATGAAAAACTAGCATCGAGGATATCAAGTACTGGTGATCAAATTTCTGGAATACCAAGGCAATCCAAAAGCCTGGAAGAACTTCTATCAAGCAGGGCAGTTGATGAAGTTGAAACTGTTATTTTGGCTGCCTCAAGGGTATTGGAAAAATCTCAAGCAGAAAGATTTTTTAGATTAATGCCTGCTTGGAAAATTGAAATTTTAAGCAGTGGTCTTGTAACTAAGACAGACTTTAAAGCAGAAAGGGCTTTAACTAGTGAACAAAAAGTTTTCCTAGCTCAATTAAGAAGGAAAACTGGAGCTAACCCTGCTGATTTTAGATCATTGAAAGTTTTTGCACGTCAAGGATTATTGGATGCCGAGATACACGAAGCCTTAGCCGAAAGGATTCCCGGAGTGAGATTTGGTATAGAAGGATTAAAGCATGAAGTTAGGGATTTAACTCATTTAGCTCGAGAAACTTCAGAAGGAGTGTTACAGAAAAGTGATCGGCAAATAGCATTACAAAGCAGAATTGCCGCTGATTCAGAGGTTGGAGTGAATCAGAGGGATATGGCTTTAAGGTTGATGAGAGCTGGTATTTTGAAAACTGATGAATTGATAGATGTTGGAAGAACGGCTGTGTCCCTAGATAGGGAAAACTTAAGGACAAATGTTGGAATTCTTGGAGAAATCAGGAGGTCGGGAGATTTGGCTGACAGAGCCGCGTTACAGAGAGAAGCGATTAGTAGAAGTGGTCTAGGAATAGAAAGAAATACTGCAGATCTAGTTGATTTAGCAACAGATGCCAATGTCAGTCATCGTGAAATCAGTGATGGGATTGGGACTTTAAACTTAGCTACCGGGTATTATGGTGATATACAAGCTGCGCAAATGGAGGATGCTCAAAATGCTAGACTTGTTAATCTAGATCTAACTCGTGCATTGTTGGCAATTGAAGTTAGAAATAGCAACATAATTGCAGGTATTTCTAGAGGAGTGTCTCATTTATCTGAAATTGGCGAAATGCAATTGGATAAACTGGAAATAATTAACGAAGGAATTGATGTCTTAAGACAAATTGGTACTGCACAATTAGAAACATCTAATACTATTATAGATACTCTTGGAGATTTGAGAGAAACCTTAGCATTGGGGGTTGTAAATATTGTCCAAATTGTTGAAGCAGTGAGGCAGACTTTAATTACTATGGAAGCTAGAACAATAGATCGTGAAAAAAACTCTGATAGAAATTTAGCAGAACAAAGTTTTCAGAAAGCTATGAAAATGTTGCAGATTGGTAAAATTGATAAAGCGATTAAATTCTTTGATGAGTCAGAGGATCGATGGCCAGCAGATTTTAAAGTTTATTTCGAAAGAGGTCTTTGTCATGTAATGCAGAGCCAACCAAGAGCAGCAGAAGAGGATTTTTCCGATGCATTAAAATTGGCTTCTGATCCAGAAAATACCAGAATTAGGTCGCTAATTCGCTTAAATTTGGCACGTTTGTATTATAGTGAAGCAAAAGCTCATTTTGAGAGAGGACGCCAGCCAGAATATGAAGAAAGATTACTGTGTTCAATTGAAGAAGCTAAAAAATCAATTAGTGAGGATCCTGAATTTTTGGAAGCTCAATTTGCTTTAGCGACATATTTAGCAGCTTACAAATTATATGACGAGGCAATAAAAATTTTAGTAGAAATAATTCCACTTGATCCTAAATTTATAGAAAAAATCAGTCATTTTGACGTATTTACTCCTTTAAGGGATGCATTAAAGAATACTTTAGGAGAAGAATTTTCTAAACAAGAAGAGGGTAGAAGTTCTGCAGTAAGTTTACATATAGCACTTGATTGCGTAGGATTAGGAGATTTTGAAACTGCAAAGAAATGTCTTACTTATTTATTGGCAAATGATCCAGCTTATTTGAGAGAATCAAAATTTTGGGAAAATCTTGAATTTAGATCTCTAGAAAATGACATTGTTAATATGTTAAAAGCTAATTTAGGATCTATTGATAACCAAGATGCCGAATGGGGCTATTCAATTATTGGAATCGTTCTTAACTTTTCTAAAATTGGCAGAGGTTCTATCTATAATGCGTTCCGAACCGCAGTGCAAAACGATGTGTTATTTAAAAATAGAGACTCTGAAGGAATTAAAGATAAATTAAAAGCTTTTACAGATGATAAATTCAGTTCCCTAATTCAAATAATTAAAACTAAAAACCCACCTGATTTACCAGAATGGCTAGTTAACACTTTATAATATGGATAGATCTTTACAAATACATAAACTTTCACCAGTAATAGTAGAACCTGATCTATTAGGATTAGATATTGAAGCGGCATTAACTGAGAATGATGAAGGAGTTGATTTTGCGGTACCGAATATCACTTTTGAAGTTCGTATGGGGGTGGAAATGATATACCAGGGGCAATCTGACTCTGGAACTGGGGTTTTAAATATTAAAAATCTCGTGATAGGTCAAGCTGATCCTAAATTTGAAGTTTCCATTTCAGCCGTAGATCAGGTAGGTAAATTAACTATAAAAGTTAAAGTAGATGCTGGAGAAGTGATGAAAGAAATTGCTGATAGGCGGATACGTGAAGCTAATCAAGTAAAATTAGATGTTCCTCGGCCTTCCGATGGGTCTGAAGTTCAGAATGCAGCATTGGAGGCAGAAAGACAGAGGGAATTGAAGACTAAATTGAATGGAACTTTAAATAGAATTGAGGGGAATTCTCCTAGGACTACTGAGGAAGATTTTAGAGAGCTCTTAGACAATCAAAACCAACCCTATGTGCGACGTGGCATGCTAGATATTGCTCTAAAAAAACCAGATATATTGATTAGTAGAGTTGGATATTTTTGTGAAGCAGTTTGGGCAGAAGAAGTTCTTGCTTCATTAGCAGCTAGCAGTCCGGCAGCTGTATTAGATAAATTACCGGTTTTTTCTAATATTGAGTGGGCAAAAAAAATTGTAGATGGAGTTGCTGTAAGAAATCCTGCAGTCGCATTTGGCAAAATTGGGCAATATGAATATCAAATTTGGGCAAAGGATGTTGCAGAGAGGGCTGCGAGAATGGATCCAGATTCTGCTATTGAAAATTATAAACTGTATCAAGATCAACCTTGGGCTAAAGAGGTTTTAGACTTTGCCAGAAGAGAAAAGATTGCCAAGGATGAAAGAAAAATAGCTAGAGATATAGCTGAAAGGACCGCAACGGCCGAGAGAGCTGTTAAACAAAAAGAGGAAGCAGATAAAATAAAATGGTCAAAAGATAATTTACTTAAAATTTTAAGATCAAAATATCCTGATCCTAAAGAGGCGGAAATAAAAGATATTGTTGATAATTTTGATAAATACTCTATGCATTCATGGGCAAAAGAAATAATGCTTACTATAGCCAAAAGTCAAGGATCTCATTATATAGTTTTCTCTTTAGAGAGGTTTAGGAAAGAACCTTGGATAAAAGAAGTTTTGGGAATTATTGCTGAATCTCATGAGTCGAAGGAATCAAATTATATACTTGGTAATTTTTCAAAGTTTAAGCATGAAGAGTGGGCAGAAGAAATCTTCACCAAAGCTGCGAAAACTTGTGCAGAATGTACTTTTGAACATCTTGGATCATACGACTCTTCTATTCCATGGGTGAAAAGTACTATAGAGGGCTTAGCTGTTAAATTTCCAGTGCGATTTTTGAAGGGTGGACGTGCTATTGCAAAATGTCCCTGGCTGTATGGTTTGTACCTAGAAACTGTAGAGAGTCATCCAGAAGTATCTTTTTGGGCTATGAACATCCCTGCTAACTGTGAGTTATTTAAACCTGCCTTTAGAAATGCCTTAAAAGCTAATCCAAATAGTGTAAAAGCAAAAAACTTTCATAGTGCTGGAGGTAATGATGCTTGGCGAATTGTAGAAGGTTTGCTGGTTAATGAGTTTCCTGACTTGATCGATGATCTTTATGTCTCAAGTGAATATAAATCGAAATTGTTAAGACTAGCTGAAGAAAAAGATCCGTTGCTTAAAATTCAACGTGGTTTAAAAAAATTCTGGAAAATTTTTGATTAGATTGTGTTTGAAATTGAATTTTGTAGCTTAATCCTTGTAAATTTTTAGTATGGGTGTATAGTGGGATACTCTTTTGAGTACGAATTATGATAAATAAGAAGCAAATCGTAAGGCATTTAGGTTAGAAGATACTTGTTTTTTTAGTGAAAAAGTGATATAATAATATAATTATTTAAATCATATGTCACAAGCAGCACATAAACCAACGGGAGGCCCGGATGATGAGACGGGTAAGAGTAAACTTGAGGTTGTTAAACCAGGAGATGCCTTTAGGGACGCTAATTTGGGGTTTGTGAATGATCTTTATAGAATTGCTGAAGCGAAAAAACAAGATAAAAAAGAATTATTTATAGACTTTGAGGACAAGGAAGTGACGAAAATTATTGATGATGATACTAGAGCTAGAATTGAGCAAAATCTTGGAAATCATGTAGAGTTCTTTCAGCAAGCTTTCAAAAAAGAGAAAAAGGATATCAAGGAAGGTCCAGATGCGGAAACAAAAAGAGTTGCTGCTTTTAAACGAGCCTTTGAAGCTATTTATGGTAAGTTTTTGATGGAAAAACCAAGTGAACACTTATTGGGTAAATTAGGAAAGGCGTTAAAAGGTAAATTAAAATTTCCGATTGGAGATGAGGGCTTTAATGGAAAAACTGAGTTACTTTCTGCTGCTGCAAGATTACAGAGAGAATTATTGCATAAGGATGCGCATGAGAATCCAATTAAAGAGGCTGCAATTGCTCCGGCTAAAAAGAAAAAAGAAATCGCAGTGGCTCATAAAGCCAAAGCTCAACATGAGTTGGCAGTAGTTGAAAAATACAAGGGTGTTGTCGATAGAGATGCTAATTATAAGGCCTTAAATGAGCTAAGGAAGGAAGTTAATGCTGACAGTAGAAACTCGGCCGAACGCAAGCGTTTGCAAGGTCAGATTGATAATCCTGATACTAGTCAACTTAAAGGTCGTTTACACGACTCGTTGGGGGAAGTTTTTAGTGGTGTTACAGGGATGAGAGAGTGGATTAATAATCGTATTCCTAGGGTTCAAAAAGAAATTGGAAAAAAGAAAGCAAAAACGATTGTGGATTTACTTGAAAATGCCGACCTGTCTAGTTTAATAAGAGGTCTTGACGGTAGCACTGGTGCAATTGCCTTTGATTTTGGAGAGGGCATGTTGCGTGAGACTGGTACGTTTGATCTAGATAGCTATTACCAATCTATTGATAATTTCATTGCAATTTTTGAAACAAATCTTAGTAAGAAAGAGATCGGTAAGTTGGGACCTTTAGCTGGCAATATTGCCACGTTAAAAGGGCAGGTAGAAGCTTTAAAGACGAATAACGTTATTAATAATAGTTTAAGCGAGATTCAAAATTATCCACAAAAATTAAGAGATGATTTATATACTTTGGAGCGTGAATCTGGAGATGTAGATGGAAGATTAACAGCTCATCGAAAAAATGTTAGGGATGGGGTGCAAAAATTGGCTGATGGTGTAGATGCTATGTTGCAAGATGGAGAATTGCTTGGGTCAATTCCAAATCTGGAGGTTAGATGTCAGGAATTCATGACTAAGCTCCAGGAACTTTTTGTAAAGCTTGCTTCATTAAAAAGTTATAGACCTTTTGAAGCTGCTTATCGTGAATTTTTTGATGATGCTTATGCTCCAATAGCAGATTTGTTGGGTCAGGCTAAACATCATGCTGAACATGATATTGGCCATGCTGATCATGAAATTCATGATGCTGATGCTGAACTTAAAGCAGCTGGTGGTGGTGGACATGGTTCAATTCTTGTTAGTGCACATCATAAGGCAGTTGGGGCTGCTGAAAAGGCTAAAAATGAAAAAGGTGCTGAAGTTACGGCTAAAGAACAACAGATTGCTAGTAAGATTGGTGAATTAAAAACTGATCAAATTGGTGAAATTAAGGTTGAAATTGCTACTGTCGGGTCAAAAATCGAAAAATTGGAAACTGGGATTTCGAATAAAGCTGCATTTGCAAAAGAGCTAGAGTTTCTAACTAACGGTCTTAATGAGATTGTAAATTTACTCAGTGCAGGTGAATCTGTTCTACGACAGGAAATAGGTAATGAAGGTATTGTTCTTTACCCAGATGGACGTTTTGATCTATCCAAATATCAACCTGCAAAAGACCTTGAGGTTATTAAGGAAAGAATTGAAGAATCTGAAAGAACTAAAGAAAGGCTTAATGTAGAGCTAGGTGGTTTAGCAGTGCTTTCTGAAGGTCCCAAAGGTGAACAAGAGATTGATTTAACACCAAAAATTGAGGAACTTCAAGGCAGTATTAGTGAGGTAGATTCTGAGATTATTTCACTAAAAGGAGAAGAAGCAAAATCTGAAGCTGCAATTAAATCAAGGACGAGTTCGATAACTTCATTGCTTGAAAATTATCAAAAAATACAAGTTAGCAAACGAACTGTTGAATCTAAGATAGAAAAGTTAACCACTGATTCAGGTAATTTAGAAGATGAATTAAAAAAGTCTGGTGTAGATTATTTTGATGATTTGAAATCAGCTTTAACTCAATTACAGGAGAATTTAGGATCTTTCCAATCTGCAGATTTAGAAACAGCTAAAGGCATTGATATATTAGAAAAAGATTTAGCTGAACTAAAGAAACAACATGGAGATCTAGAGGCCAAACATACCGAAGTTAAGGGCATGGATGTTGAGGATTGGATTTTGCATGAGGCATTTAAGGGTAAACATGATTCAGTGGCTTTGGAGAGATTTAAGAGAGGTGTGAAGGATGCAGAGGGAGAAAAACACGATGTAGATCATGTAAAAGATTATTTTGCGGATAGCAAAGGGCTATCAAAGTTAATGGATGATATTGGAAAATATTCGACAGATGCTGTAATGGGTCAAAGTGTGCTTGAAGAAGATGATGAATTAAAGGCGCAAGTTGGAAATATTTCAAAGATGGCTTTCAACAGAAGAATTTCAATGATTGAGAGCATGATAGATACAAAGAAGCTGAGTATTTACAGCAAGCAGGATATCGCCAACATGACAAAAAATGTGCAGGGTGCACAAAAAACTACAGATGTTGAAAAATATACAAAGGAAAACGAAAAGACTACGAGGCAGATGGCCTTATTAAATGATGAGTTAAAAATGTATAAGGCTGTGCAGAAGCAGGCTACAGATTTGGTGACTGGTATTACAAAACTACTTGAGAGCGCTAAGGAAGCTGAACATTTAGGGATTAAGTTTGAGGGATTCCACTATCCGGCAGCAGCTGGTCATGGCGAACATCACGGATCTTTTGACGCAATTTTAACCGCTCTTAAGGCAATTAATCCAGAAGGTAGAACATTCGAACCAGGTCATTTAACTGCAATTTCTAATGCGATTAAGGCATACTTTATTCCATCTAACGTAGAAAAACTCAAGGGCCAATTCGATGTAAAATTGGCCGCAGTAGAGAAAAGCGTTAAAGCTGCCAAAGACAATTTAGATGAAGCCGAAAAAGAAAATACCGTTAAGCTTACTGATGCGCAGGCGGGTAAAAAGGTTTATGAGCAGATTTTGAAAAGATATGCTGAGGAAGGTGTTTTTGGGGCTAAGGGATTACCTTCAATAGAAAGAGGGATGTTGGCTACAGCAGAAATGGTAAATGATGTGCATTTAGTGCAAGGCGGTATGAGTTATGAAGGATTAGCTAAATTAGGTAGCGCTGAACTTCTTGATACAGTCAATGAAGCTGGTTTTAGAGCCAGATTGATTGAATTTACTTATAATATGCCTGACGGCAAAGTTATCAAGCCGTTCAAGGGCATGCAGCCAAAAGATTTTAAAGATGCAGACGCCATAGAGAGAAAGTTTAATTTAGGTAAATTAGGATATCAAAATGGATTTTTTGCCTTAGCGGCTTTTGAAGTCATGGATGAGGAAAAAGCTAGTGGTAAGGCTCCTGGACATGGACACGGGCATGGTGCTGCTAATGAAAATAAAGAACATGATGCTCCTGGTGGACATGGTCACAAGCCAGAATTTGCCCCTGCATCTGGTCAGACTAATATTTTGAGAGCTAAATTGAGAAAATTAGTAGCCAAAAGAATGGGTGTAGAAAAGAGACTTGATGATGCTGGTATTGCAACTGTTGTGGATGATTTCTGTAGAGATCAACTTGCAGCGATTAAGCCAAGAGTACAGGAGTTCTTTGAAGAAGCCGATCATCATGGTACGGGTTGGAAAGAGGCTCAAATTAAGATATTCAAAAATAAACGCAAGAAGCTAATGATAAGGAAGCGTAATGGAAACCTTGATAAAGTACGCTTTAAAATTGCCATGGCTCATTTGAAACACGATGCCGAGGAGGCTGGTGTTGCAGCGGAAGTAGGTTTTTCACAGGCAGGCGTGTTAAATTGGTTTTGGGAAAGTAAAGGTGGAGATGAAATGGAAAAATTTGGCCGTAATGTTGGGCATTGGGCTGCCGGTAAAGGTATTGGTGTCCTTAAACAGGGTGGTATGATGGGTTTAAAAGGTGCTTGGGGTGCTGCAAAACTTGCTACAAAACTTAGTTTGAGAGGTTCGTGGACTTTGATGAGATCTCCTTTCCAAGTAGCGGCTAGAACCGCAATTGGTGCTGCAAACTTGGCGAGCAAGAAGAAATTTAAAAATGTGCCCGGTGTTATTGAAAGCTTAAAAAAAGATGTGGCTAAGGTTACCGGAGATGTAGTTGATACGGCAAAAGGTACTTGGAAAACAGTTAGTGAGGCTCCCGGTAAGGCTTGGAATGAAAGAGCATGGGATGGTAATGCAGCTAATAGAATTTTGGCTGAGAAGCTTTCTAAACTTGAAGCGGCAAATACTGATCTTGAACATGAAGCTGAACCACATGGTGTGGACGTTGGTGGAAGCCCATATTTAAGTTTTGAGCCATACTTACACAGAATTGCGGAATTAAATAAATTGACAGGATATGTTCCAAGTTCATTTGATTCAGGTACTCCTTCTGAAGACGGTAAAGGTGTAGAAGTTGTTGGGACAGCAAAAAAACACCACGGAGATCATGGTGACGACCACGGCGCCGCTGATCATGGTAAAAAAGCAAACGGACACGATACCCACAAAAAAGCGGCTTAATATTCTAAATAAGTAAAATGAGCGATACAAATTTTCAACAATCAGAAGAAGAGCAACAAGCACAGCAGATTTTTGATAATGCTGATAATGTTTATGGATGGGTGATGTCCAGGTTAAATATTGATCCCGAGAATGAGGTTTACTATGAATTGGTTTTGGGAATGCTAAAACGTCAGACTAGAGATCATATTCTTTTTAGAATTTGGAGTAGTCTTGATGACGGCCAGGCTAAGCACTTGAGAGAGTTTTTGAATGAAACTTCTATTACTATGCCATTTTTAAATACTGAGGACGCAATTATGGAATTTGCGCAGATGTATCCTGCTGTGATGGATAAACTTTTGAAGAGTTTGGATGTGTTTTTTGAGAGTTTTATTGCGAAATTTAATGAAATAAGCGCAGCATAGATTTCAAGTTTTGCTGATTTTATAATTGAAGGCTATAATCTTGGTGATTATTGATTGTTTCGCATGCTAAATTCTACAAAAATTAAAAAGATATTTTCTGGATTTCCAGCAGTTAAGCTGGTGTATTTTTTTGGTTCTAGAGCGAGAAATGATTTTGGGCCATTAAGTGATTATGATTTTGCCGTTTACATTGAAGAAGCTAATTCTAAAAAGAGATTTAATATTAAACTTGATCTGTTTGCGGAATTATCTCTGCTTTTGAAGACTGATAAGGTTGATATTGTCATTTTGAATGACCAGATTTCTCCTGAACTTAAATATAATATTATTAACGAGGGCAAGTTGATTTACGAAAAAGAGCCATATAGGGTTCTAGTTGAGCCGAGAGTCTTGAATGAGTATTTTGATTTTCATGAGTCGCTTGTGAGGAATGGTTTAACAAAAAAATAGATGACAAACTTGGACGTAGTTGAGAATAAAATCAGTCAAATAAGAAAATATTTAAAACTCCTTGCTGGGTTCAAAAAACTTTCTGAGCAAAAAATTGCTCTTGATCCTATTCTGTCTGGTGCACTTTTGCATTATTTGTATGTTGCTACTCAGGCCACAATTGATTTGGCGGAAGCGGTTATTTCTTTTAAAAAATTCAGGAAACCTACGATTTATAGTGAGAATTTTGATATTTTATATGAGGAAAAGTTGATTTCCGGCAGATTGAAAGAGTCCTTGAGAAAAATGGCTGGGTTTAGAAATTTTATTGCCCATGATTATGGGAATGTTGATTTTGCGATTGTGTATGGGGTTTTGAAAGAAGGTACGAAAGATATAGAAAAATTTGCAAAGTTGATGGCAGAAAAGTTGAAGTTGAATTAGATTTTTGCCGCGATTTTAATGAAATAGATTTTAGATACGTCAATAGAATGTGGGTGTTGATCACTTGTGCAGGATTGTTAAAGTGACGGTTTTTTGGTATAATGTTAAGATTTTTAAAAGTTTCGTCAGATAAAAAGGCGAAACAAAAATAAAATTCTGATCAGATGAAAAACAAAAAATTATACAATTTTGCAGGAATGGAAAGCTTTAAAGAAGCTAGGTTTGTGATGCAGGCAAAGCCGCCTGAGGCCATTAAACCCGCGGATGCAGAGCCGCTTGATCCTCGTAGAGAGCGTGGAGACATAGCACGGGAATATGTTCCTCCAGTGGAGCGAGTTGACGCTCCCCTAAGAGTGACCGAAACTCTTGAGAGAAATAAGCTGAAGCCATTTTTGGAAACTGTTCACAAGCTGGTTAATCCAAAGATTACGAGTACTCCAGATGCAATGTTGGAAAATAATCCATACTTCAAAAAGCTGTACAGTTCATTCCTTAATATGAGCACTGCTTATGATCAGGATGCTGAGAGTATTGGTATTGATGGTAGCAAAAAGAAAGGCAAAATTGTTGATAGAAAATTTAATATCCGCTCTATTGAAAGAACCAATGATGGTCTTAACTTTGTTGTTAAGTTTGATAAGCCTCTGAATGGTGAGGTGGACGGTGAAACAGAGTTCTATCTAGGAAGGGATTCTTATAAGGCGATAATGTGGGCGGATATACGTATCGAGTTGAAAAATATTTTTAAAGATAAAGATATTCCAGATTTTGACATGGCAATTTGCGAAGCGGCAAAAAATCCAGACGAATATGAAAATTTTGAGAAACTCGTAAATCATTATATTGCAACACCTAGAGCAACTCTTGCGGATCCTGATTGGGTAGACAAAGCGTATAAGGAATTAGTTTCTGAGGATATTGCTAAGGAAGTAGCACTTACTAAAAGAGCTAAAGAGGTTGCTGAACATCCCGAACGTGCGTCTACAATAGAGAGAGATGCGGTGGCAGTGCAGGTTGAAGCGACAAAAGAACGTAGTGATTTAAAAAAAGAAGTAATCACTCCCCCACGCACAGAATATATGATGGAGGCAAAGGCTTTTTTGGATAAATCTAATACGGATGTACTGAATGATCTTAACGACTGGAGCTTAAATTCAACTAGAGAAACTCAAAAAGTAAATGCCCAAAACTGGGTTGTTACTACACCTGATGGTGTTGATAAGACATATACAGAATGGAAAAATCTGGGATTAATTTCTAAAACAAATGCTGCGTTTTTTGATACTACTTTTACTATTTTTAAGGAGACTGCAAGTCATAAATTTCCTGATCAGGAAACTCAGGATTTGTTTAAATTGCCTGGTGAAAATAAAGATAAAATCAGAGCCTTACCAGCTGTAGCAGCGGTCGCGGCGACAGATACTACACCTGGAAACTCTGCGTTCCCGGGAGGTGAATTGTATATAAAAGCTTATGAAAACTTTTTGGCCGTACGGAAAGTAATGACCGATCAGGATACAGATCAGATTAATACTGCCGGGGCGCAGGAAGCAATTGGAGAAGACTGGATCACTGAAAAAGGTGTTAAATTCATGAGAGATAATTATGCTGCGGCTACGGAAGCCGTGCGTACAGGTGACTGGCCAACAGTGGCTTCATATGTACTTGGAGGTATTGCGATTTGGAAATCTTATAAGATTTTGTTTGGTGCTGATCCACATGCTGCTGGAGATCATGCAGCTAGTACTGGTTGGGGCTTAAAAGAATTTGCAATCCTCGGTAGTGCCGCGTATTTCGGTAATGTAATTCTAAAGAATGCGGGTATTGATGTAGCCAAAAAATTTGGCTTAACAAATCTTGATGCAGAATTAAAAGGCACACCACTTGCATATATGAATGATGCCTTGTCAAAAGATCCTCTAATGGCAAATAAGGTTAAGGATATTGATTGGGGTATTGCATTAAAAATTTCAGAAACAAGATTAAGCACTTTGGATGCCTTAAAAAACAAGGCTAATAATGGTGGTGGTATTGATTTTATTGATCCGCGTGAATTTGGTGCAATCTTTGGTAATTTTGATGGAGTAGCCCCATATAAGGGTCTTACAGGAGCTCCGGGAAGTAATGACAATAAGGATTTCGTGGGGAATATTGAGGTGAACTTAGGTCCAAATCAACAGGAATATGAGCGAGTTGGTAAACAATTATTCTTGATTGCTCAGGCCATGAATTCTATTTATGACCATACTTTACATCTTAAACATAGTGCTTATAAAGATTTGACTTACCAGGAGGCTTTGAGTGATGACATTCTAAGAAATTCCAAGTTGAGACATTTAATGAATGCCGTTAAGAAATATATTGCAGGAAATGCAGATCTTGGATTCAACACCAGCAACAAAAACGACGTTCAAAGTAAACTTGATAAAGTGCTTGAAGGTCAGAAAATTCCGATTTATTTGGAGGAACCTTTTGCAGAAAAATCAGGTCATTATCCTGGCACAGTTAATGGCTTCCCAGTTGTGGTTATCGATGAGCCGGGAGAATATTATAAGATATATTTAAGAAATGCTTACGGTCCAGCATATACTCAAGTGCCAACAGGCATTGCTTCAGCTGCAATCAAGAAAGAAGGTACAAAAGAAGAGGCTGAACAGGAGATGAAGAACTTGACTGAGGCAATTACGGATAGGATGAAAGCCTTGACTGAGCCCATTACAAGAGATGGTGGTAAGGCTAGGGATATTGGATATAGGGATAATGTATGGAAAGGTAAATTTACTATGCCTGCAGCGGAGAAATTTGGAAAAACCGGAACTAATGAATCGGAATATATTATTACTCCACGTAAATTTGGTGACGGTGTAACTTTGTCAATTGCTGGTACAAAGATCGAGATCAACATTGATGAGCATATGACAAAAGAAAACTTGCTTGGTCTTGTGATTCTACCAGATATGATGGCTCAAAAAGAATTTGCCGGACTTAAACCATTTAGTGATGCTCAAAAATTAAAAGTTGAAGATGGTATTAATCCAAATAACAATATTGCAACACTTGTAATTGGGGATGGTAAATTTAAATTGAATATAAAATTTGAAAACGGTAAATTTCTAGTAAATGATCCTGCTAAAGAAGAAGCTTTGATTAAAAATGAACTATTCAAAAATGAATTAATGGATATTTTGGATAAGGATGATGAATTAAATGACACGATGGCTTCATGGAAAAAAGTACTTGATGAAACAGATGAAAAATTCTTTACGAATTTCTTTACACAAGTGCCAACGTGGTTTACTGGTATGACATGGCATCAACCTTTGAGAGGAGTGAGATTGGAGTCCATTTCCGGTTCAATTCCAGAAAATTATACAAGAGCTTTAATTGCATCCCAGAAATCCTTGATGATTTCAAAAGTTGGATTTTCGCTAGGCAATGTCACAACTCTAGAGGGAGTTGGAGATAGTGTGGATGTGAATTTTAAAAATGGAATCAAGGCGTTGAAGAAGCAAAGAGATGAATTCGCACAAGAGGCTGTGCAAAAAGATAAGGATGGAGATGCGTTTGGAAAGGGTGAATTTATGAGTGATGTTTTTGACAAGGTTGCTACTGCCGGTATAAAGAGTGAAAGTTACAAAGCCTGGTATAAAGCCTTTGTAAATGAGGTATTCTTGACTAGTGGTTTTGATGATTTTAGAGATAAAAATGCCGACAATGCACGTAAATTAGTTGAAGTATTTACTCACTATACAGCGGTGGTAGATGACCCAGAGATGGACGTTGCTAATCCGGCGTTTGTATTGACGTCTGACATGAGGGATGCCGTCCTTGAACTTGAAAGGGTAGAAAAGAATTTGGGTAGACCATTAACAGCTGCGGATGCAGAATTTACGGCTGTTGCAGCTCGTTTTCGAACGTTACCGGCGGATAAATTGTTTGAAAACCATCTCGAGCATAATAAATGGAAATTGTACCATTTACATGGTGATTATATTAATTACGTTTACGGACAGATTAATATCAAAATTGGAGAAGGTGCTTTAAAAAATGGTAATATACCGCCTATTGGTGCCTGGGATATTGATGAATTTAGAAACTGGAAGAATGATGACACTAGAGTTAGTTCTAACCATAGTATTGATCTAGTCAGAACTAACGAATTGCCAGCTAAAAAACTTGGTGACTATATGGAATTTGATGAATTCCTAAGCATTCGTAGACGTGATCCTACGGAAGCGGATAGAATTCTTGCTACGCCTGACTTAAGAGCAAAGATTGTTTTACCAAGGAAGGATGTACCACTTAGAATCATGTCAGGTACAGATGGCAGATTATTTAACGAACTATTGGGAGTAAATGATTTACTAGATGTTTATAGTAAGACACCTGAGGAAAGATTTAATTTAATGAAGAAGACTGAATTGGAAGTACTTTTTCACGAAAAATTCAAAGACGCTGTAACTAAAATTAGGGAGAAGTACAAGACTAATCCGGCATTTGATGAAATTGAGAAAAGATATAATTTAGGATATTACTTTACGTCTCCTGTAAATATTGTAAATGCACGAAATGTTACAGTGGGTATTTTGATTGATTATAAATATAGCTTTGACCCTATTGTTGCAAATCAATTGGGTATAACCCCCGGTGTACAACCAGTGGCTGAATCCAGCATGGCACTTAGCATGACTAGACTCGAAAGTATATTGTCTCACAGTGCCAATACGAGGGAGGAGCAAGTAAGAGTGATTCAGAAAGAAATTGAAAGTATTTTTGACAGGGAAATTTTGGATGAGGCGCATTTTGATAAATATTTTAACGAACCCGGTGCAGTAAAAAATATGGTTACCTGGGTGAGGGATTTATGGAGATATATTTGGTGATTTTAAATTATGTTACAAAATAGTTTTTACAATTATAGTTTTAAAGATAACCGCTTGTTATATGACAAGGAGAAGGAAAGTGGTTGGGAAAAAGCACAAGATGCTGTTGGTACTGCTGCTGGAGCAGTGGCTGGCGTAGCAGAGTCTGCCGCTGGTCTTATTAGTAAAACTATAGACTATTTGCAGGTTGGTGGTGTAAAAGCTGCGGATTTAATGACCAGGCTTGGGGAAAAGTGGATAGATCCAAAAAAACCGGATTTTGCTTCGGATATATATAAAAAAGATTTTATTGATATCTGGCCTGGCGTTATACCAAGTGACTATAAGTCAGATTTGCAATATGTAATAAACGCGCAGGCTCGTATAGCTTACATAAAATATAAACTGGAGGAACTGATGGACTTTAATAGTCATGCAAATGATGCTTTGAGCAAGGCTGAAATTTTGAGGGAAAGAATTCAGGATAAAAACTGGGAAATTAAAAGGAGTAAAATTATTGCAAAAAGTGATTATGATAAAATTGAGGCATTAATAGTAATTAAGAAAGATAGCCTTAGGAAACAAGATCGTAGGAGTATCGAGTACGGTGTATTAACGCAAGAGATTTCCGGTCTAGAGGCCAGAAAAAAGGCATTGGATAGAGTAACTTCCGATGAAGTACTATGGGATGAGCCAAGTATAGTCAAAATCGAGATGCCATTAGGCTCTGGAGAATATTTGGAAAGATTAGTTTTTGACCCAAGTAAAAAAATTAAAATTGATATTAATACTTTGTATAAATATGTTGATGATTACATAAAAGACACAGTTACTCCTACAGAAGAATCTGTATCACGTGTTGTAAGCATAGAGGATTATGAAGAGGAATTAAAAAAATTGGCATTTCACAGGGATATATATCATGCGAAACTTGATTCAAATGATAAGTTAGTATTTACAGTTTGGGAAACAACAATTGGTGAGCAATTCGATAAGGGACTTGGTCTGACAAAAGCTAGAATAGAAAGTGATACACTTACTGGAGCAAAAATTAGACCAGAGCTTTTAGATTTCCGCGAACCCTTGTCTAAGAAGGCATTGCCTAATTATGGCTGTCCTCCAAATGTTTTCGATAATTTACCTAATTAATAAATGCCATGGAACGATTTTTGATTTACCAAAATAAGGAGACCGTAACTTCTTCAGAAAAAATCTCACAAAAACCTGAGGATTTTAATAAAAAGTTTGAAGATTTGAACAAGGAAATTACAAGTTTGGATGCGAAAAAAGATGCAAAAAAACTTCCTGATGTTCTTGTTAAGATTTTCAATTTGGCGAAAGAGGCTAAGGATTCCAATCTTGATTTTCAGAAACTTTTTAAAAACTTGAGAGATAAATTCAATGCTCGTGCAGTTTTTAACGGAGATGTCATCAATCCGGGACTTGATCAGGAAGCCATCGTTGCCTTGATGTTTTTTACTGATCCTGAAACAACTTTAAGTGATCTTTTGACTTATGGTCCAGGTCAATGGGCAGAACCAAAAATCAGAATTACTGCTGAACTTATAGTTAAAGCTGCGAATTTTTATTCTCATAAAGATCCGGGTAAATATCAAAACTTTGTCAGAGAGGCTCTTGGAAAATTATATGGAAAATATGATCTGATAGCGAAGGCTGAAGATCCAGCTTTAAAAACTTACTTAAAACACGAAAAAGATAATTTTGAATGGACCTATACCGATACTCTAGAATGGATGCCTGAAAATTACAGGCAGGCTTTTACCGCTGCATTCATAAAAGTGCGTAACGAGGCGGTAGCAAAGGCTGGTAGTGGAGATAAAAAAACATTTAATGAATTGCTAAAAAATCTTGGAGATGATTCAGAAAGCAGCAAGCTTGTGAACGACATATTGAGTGCATCTGGAATGGATGTCACTGGTAGTAGTGATCAGTCCAATCCCCTTTTTTATGCGAGACCAAAAACATATTTATTTTTGATGTGGTCCGTGTATCAGGCTTCATTACAAAATCCAAAAATTAGTAATAAAGAGCGTAAAGAGGCTTATGATAAACACAATGCTGTTTACAGTAAATTTCCACAATTAAGGGCTGACTATAATGAAGATGTGGCTGAAAATATTACTGATGACCCTGATTCTCAAATACCTAAGTTGGATTTGAGTGGGGCCCCTGAAGCCAAGGGTATACTCAAGGAAGCAAAAACTGCTGAATTGAATATTAAAGATGCGAATGAAGCATTGATTGCAAGTTTAGAAAATGGTGAAATTGATGAAGCTCTGTATCAAGAAATGAATGAATCAATTGCAAAGTTAAGAGAAGAATTGACTAAACTTCATGGAATAGGCCAGATTGTAGCTTTAAATCCGGGTGTTAAAACAAGTGTTACCAAGACAATTGAGTACTATGAAAGATTTGAGAAGGCAGTTCAGAATGCGAAAAAATTGCCAGAATATAAAGAAAAAATTACAAAGCTTGAAGGTCTAAAAGAAAAAGATTGGGCAAAGAATTTTGTAGAATTAAAAACGCTTGTAAAAGAATTAGGAGATGTTAGTGATCTACCACCAGAATTTGTAACTACTTATCAGGAATTAGCATTAAGAGCTAATAAATTGTTTGAAAAATGGAGTGCGATTTTAAAAGCGGCTCCTCAGGCTAAAAGTGAGTCTAAATCCCCTTTTACTAAACCCGTAACAAATGAGAATTTTTATGATGAAGACAGCGAATACGCATATTCTCCGATGATGGATTATGTGGATGGAGATGGAGATGTTGAGGCGATGGAGATTCCAGAAAAAATGAATATACAGGTCAATAGATTAAAAGTCACTGAAAGGTTAGTATTGCCTCTTAGTGGCCAAAATGCTGGAGCAATGCAGGAATTTTTTAATGTGATCAAGAATAAAATATTAGCTTTTTATACTGATGAAAATTATAACGGTGTAGATCAGTTTGATTTGGATGCTGAATTTAAAAATTACGGTGCCATGAGTACATTTTTTAAAGAGACTGTAAATTTTTTTGAATACGGACCAATCGTTGATGAGGATGGTGATTTAGATGAAGATGATCCTTTTGTAAAATTGATGGAAGATCGAGGGTTTGATTCTATAAAAATTTCTGATGCATATCAGTATTTAAAAAGCAATAAGCCTTTTTTTGCATCATTCAATAAGGTGTTAAAAGGTGGAAATGATATTAGTATGCAGGATGTAAAACAAGCTGGCACACAAATTGCAATTTTTTTGAGAAGAGGACTTGATGATTTTGCTGGCGCTAGAATGCTGATGATTAATCTTTTGAAAGAGCATTTGGCTGGATCAAAAGAAAATGTTCCACAAGAAACGAAAGATAAACTTAAAAAGGTATCTCTTAAAAGGGCTGCGCTTGAAGTTGCTGGTGAATTAAAACATGGTCAAGGTGATCAAATAAAAGGTCAGATTTCTGAAGCTTATGCTAAAAATCATGACGGTAAAAATATACCAGAATCTGAATTGAGCAGCATTTATAGAGATATAGTTGATACAATAGTCGATGCTCAGACGGATGTTATTTATGAGGTAAATTTGGCGAATGCAGCAATTTCAAAAAGATATTTTAAAATTTTTGGCAAAGGTGAGGGAGATTCCGCGGATCAGCTTTGTTATAAAGAATTCTATGACTCACTGGATCCTGATGATCAGTTATTTAATATGAGTGATGAAGGGCTGCAAACTGCAAACACTGTCGGTGGAGTAGTAAAAGAATTTGGAATTATAATTGCTGCTGCCTTAACTGGTATTGGAGCTGGTGCTGTGGTAGGTAGAATTCTGCAATTGGCTCGTATAGCTGGATATATGGAAGGAGCTGGTGTTTTTACCAGATGTATGTTGAGAATTTACAGTGTGGCTGGAAGAATTGTAACGCTAGCTACAGAGGCGGCGGTATTTGATCAGGCACATAGTTTTATGAATGGTCACACTACTTTAATAGAAACCTTTCAAAAAAATGGAACAGATAGAGGTTTACAGCGTCTTGCCGGAGAAATGGCCCTATTTGGTTTTGCTCATGGTTTGCATATGGTGAGTGTTTATTTCAAACAAGGTGCGGCTGGAAGGGCTATAATGAGATATGCTGCGAGTCATCCGGAAGCTTGGCCACAAGTAAAAATGATTATGGAAGCTGCTGGTAAAGCGAAAGCTGAAGATGCTGTAAACGCTTTAAATGGGCTTATGAAGTTAACTGGCAAAGAAGCTTTGCCACAAAAATTCCAAGAAATTATTGCCGCGAACTTGCAGAATGTGCAAGCAATGAAAGAGCAGTACATGAGAATATTGAGTAAAATACCTGTGGACAGTCCACTTAGAAAAATTTGTGGATTCTTATTACAAGATCTCGCCTTTGATGTATTGGGTATCGTGCTTGGTACGGCCGCAAAGGAAGGTATTTATGATGCCGGACCAGAGATGGATTTGGCCAATGGTGAAACTTGGATGCAGCTGCTTACTATGGCAGCCGGATTTAGGACAGCCTTTGTTGTGGCAAATAAAGGTGGAAAATGGGTTAAAGAAAGATGGAATGCTGATGCGCTAAGCGACAAATTCATACAAACAAAAAAGATTTTGGCTGACCTAACAAAAACAAAAACACAAATTGAAACTGATATCAATAAGGCTATTGGTAATTTGAGAGACAAGGCTGCTGATTTGAGAAAGGCTGCGGATCAAATTGAGGCGGCTGGACAATCTCAAGGTAGTGTTAGTATTAGTCCAGAACAGTTAAGAGCTGATGCAACTGCACTAGAGTCAAGGGCAGCAACTATGCAAACAGATCTTGCGGCTGAGATGGCGAGGCTTGATAAAGTTATTACAGAAAAAACTGCACTAGAAACAAGTATGGACGCTGAATTAGGCGCACAAAGAAAACTAGGAGATTTTGCTGTTCCTTCACGTATTGCTAGATTAATGCCAAGGAGACTAAGAGAGGCTCTTTATAAAGATTATCAGGTTGATGGTCAGTTTATTGGCTCTGATGGTTTGATGAATATGTTAGTTGGTGATGGATTTGAAGCAGCCGTTGCAATGATTACAAAATCAAAAAGACTTTTATTGACCGTGAATCAAGTTTTAGTTGTGGCTTCAAGATTGTCAGAAGGTCAGGGACTTAAATTTTTAGAGGCTTGTAATGGTAAGTTAGGTCCAAGACAGGTCAAGGCGTTTAGAGAGATGGTTCCGACTATGGCAATTAAAGAATCAGAAATCCCACAATGGATTAATGCTAAACACCCAGCTAAACCTGGACAAAACCCAACAGTATTACAGCGTATTAGAGAAGGCGCTTATAGGCAATTCTTAAATAGAGTTTTGGTACCTGTCACTTTGGGTATCGCTGGAGTTGCTGCAATCGCAGAAAGAATGGCGCCTACACCTGCCGAGCTTGTAAGGGCAGCTGACTTTAAACCTGGTGAAGGCTCAAGATTCTATATAACAAAAGCAAAATTTGAAGCGATGCCCGAAGCAACAAGAGGTGCAAATGCAGTTATTGCAAAATTAGATACAGCATCAGACGCTGCATCATCTAAAATCAAAAATTTAGCTATGAAAAGTGCTGATGAAATTTTGGCGCAAAGTCAGACGGATATTTTTGCAGCGCTAAAAGAAGCAGGAGTTGATACTGCAAAAATTAGTGAATGGATGAAAATCTATGATGCAATGCCACCAGAATTACAAGAAAACATTAGAATTATTGCTTCTGTTAATGGACAAGATGTACAGCCCTATTTGGTCATTGATAATGAAAGGATTACTAAGCTTGCTGAAGGCATAGCTCACGAATTAGAAATTGAATTTGCAAAACTTGGAGGCCAGCAGGAAATGAAAGACTTAATGGATTTTGTTGAAAAAAATCCAGAGATAAAAATGGCAATTATGCTTGAGCCAGTAATGTTAGCTAACTTTGCGATACAATTCATCAAAGCGTTTTGGAAACATACTTTGCCTATTACGGCTATTTGGCTTGTGGTATCTGCTTATGGAGATTATGGGTCTGCAGGTAAGCTAGCTACTTGGATAGGAAAGTTTGCTCCATACCCGTGGGACATGTTTACGCCATTAAATTATTTCTTCTGTATATTGCCTCTTGTTCGCATAGGGGAGATGGTAAGAAACTTAATTAAGCATGGCAGATTAGGTGGACCAACTCCACCACCAGCACCGGGTGGTACGCCACCAGAGGGGGGGCCAGCGCCGGCTGGACAGCCACAGGAGAAATTCAAGCCAGTGAAGTTGCAGGAGATTGCGGATGCGCTTGGGGTTGATAGTACAGGAAAAACAAAAGACCAAGTTGCAAGAGAAATAGCAAAGAAAATTAAAAAAGACGTTGGGGCTAATAATACTCATCTTGATGGCTTGCCAGGGGAAACCAGGAGTGAGATCGGTCGTGTAGAAAATCTTACTGACGAGTTTTGTGCTAAATGGCTGGATGTGATGATTAAAGGTATGCATTTTGAAAATACTGCTGAAGCTGTAGGTGTACTAAAGGCAATTGTTCAAAAGGTTTATGTAAATATGAAAAAGAAGGTTTTTGATGACTTGATTCACGACATATATATGCATCATGGCGATCGTGGATTACAAAATCAACTGGCACAAGATATTATTGCTGATTTAAGAATTCTTGAAGCAAAAGATAGCGAGCTAGTCTCTAAAGTAGCAAAGGCGCCAGAGGCAATAGGCAAAATTGATCAAAAGAATGTAGATTCTATTAGTAATTTGGCAATTAAGTCAGCCCGTGCAGAAATGGATAGGTTGGGATATACTCCTAGACAGAAAAAAGCAGCGGAAAAAGCTATTCGTCAAATAGTTAAGTTATTAAGTAAGAATCCTGATCTTGCAAATGCCTTTGTTCATAATAAATTGATTGATGATCGTTTGGCGATTATGGAACCTGCATACGGGGTGGCAAAAGATACCGTAAAATTAATAGATGAGGCTTTACTGAATGACGAGAATAAATATCGGACAGCAAAAAATAACTTGGAGCGTGGACGATCAGAAAATCCAGCGATCGACCAATCAATTGTCAACAACTATGAGAATTTAAAAAACAGTAAAATTGATCCTGAATCAATCATAAAAACCTATGAGGATTTGCTCAACAGCAAAATGGATATTAGCTGGTTTGACAAACTTATAAGACCTTTAAAGACTAAAGTTGGAAAAGTAGTAATTATCAGTGCAATAGTTGCTGCACTGGCTGCATTAGGTTATGTGTATAAAGATAAAATGTTCCCTCCAAAGGTGGAACCACCCACTGAACCAGAGCCAAAAGATGTAGAAAAGGAAAGAATAAAAAAGCGCAACCAGGAAAAGAGCGATAAAGATGCCAATGAAGCAAATGAAGCTGCTGAGCGCTTAAGAAAGAGATTTGCGCCTAAAGTTAATGATCAGGCACCAGTTGTACCTCCAGAACCAGTTGTACCTCCAGAACCAGTTGTACCTCCAGAGGTTATTCCTGAGACTGATACTCCTGGAGTGCGTATAATTCAAAGACCAGATCTGCAAACTCAGCCTAGAGCTAATACTGGAAAGTTGCCTGAGCCACCACCACCTGTACTGGATAGTGTAATTATCGAAGAAGATCCATTTAAAAATTTACCAGAATAGAACTAAACAAAAAAATATATGAATCAGATAGTTGACCAAATCGGAGAGGCATTAACACCAGGTGAAAACAAAGATGGTGATAAGAAAGCTGGAAAGTTTAATCTTTTTAAGGCATTTAGTGGAGCTAGAGAGGAATTAAAAAAGAATGAGAAAAAAGGTGTTTTTGAGAGATGGGGTTTAGCTATAAGTAGATTTTGGCATGACTTGAGAGGGATAGAAGATGCTAAAAAAGATGTGACTGACAAAACTGCGGCAACTGGAGGAGAGGTTATAAATGCCTCACTGGATGATTTTCGCAATGCCTTTGCTTTGACTGAAGATACTAAAGATGAAGATAAGAAATCTTTTGACGTTGTTCTTGCTTCTACAAAAGCGAGTTTGGAGGATTTAGATCCCGCACATCAGGGTTATGCAAAATCTGCGATGGATAAATTTAATAAAATCAGAGCTGGTGAAGAGGTAGATGGTACAAGTGTTGATGAAATGACTTCATTCACTGCTGTTGGTTTAGGAACTTTAAAAAGATTAAAGGAAACCTATCCAGATAAGGATACTTTTAAAACAGAATTAACTAGATTGTATTCAATTTCTGAAAAATCAAAATTCCCATTAGAAGAAGTTTTTGGTGAAAAACTTTTGGGACTGTTTAAAATTAAAGATGATGATGAGGGCCTTAAATTGTTAGGTATGTTTGGTATTTCAGGAAGTGCTGGAGATATCATTCCTCTTGCAGAAGGTGATGCGGAAGAAGCTCAAAGAAATCTAAGGGCTTTAGGTGAAGATGATTTTGATGGTGACAAAAAAGATAGTACTGTGGCGTTTTTGGGTGAGCACATCTTCCCCGCTACTTATGCCAAAAATAAAAGTAATGTTGAGGATTTAGCAACAAAAATCAACTTACTTGCAACTGGAAAAATTAAAAAAGTAGAGGCAGGTATGCTTGCTGATATGATTTTTCTTATTGAGGCTGCCGATATGGATAAATTGATTAAGGTATTCTCAGGCAAAGAGGCTAAATAATTTTACTATAGAATATGGAATTGGATAGCTTAAAACAAAAAGTTTTAGAGATGTTGCCCTTATCGAGCCTTGAACAGCACGATAAAACCATACTCAAAATTTTAGTGCCAACAATGAAAGAAGAGGCTGTGCAGACCTTATATAAGGCTTTTGTGGATGAAGTACAAAAATTAACTCAACTGGAAGAAAAGAAAAAAAGACTGGAAATGAAGTATCAGATAATGTCCGGTAAGGTTTCAGGAGGCGGCCCAAATACCGGCCCAAAACTTCAAGCTTGACAGGTTGTCGATTTTAAAGTACAGTAACTTCTTTATACGACATATTATAAATAAGACAACTGTAATTAAGGATTAAGTTTAAATTGTCTTGCTAGGTAATAGGTTTATACGTATATTAATAAACAGTTGTGTCAGCCGGGTCTCGGGCTTTATACAGGACGTTTCAATTTATCGACAACGGTTTCAGTCCGTTTCGAAATACTTGAGAGATTAGGGTATTTAAGGCTTTTCTAGGGCGTTTGTATTCCTAAGTCTTAGCAAGGGCTCTCCCCCAAGAGGGGAGAGCTTTTTTTATTGAATTTTATCTTTGAAATAGCCAAAAATATTGCTAATATCACTGCGCGCTTAAACGTGGTGGACTTAGCTCAGTTGGTTAGAGCATCTGGTTGTGGTCCAGAGGGTCAAGGGTTCGAATCCCTTAGTTCACCCCAGAATAGTTTACTCTGGAAGATTTTTGAAAGGATCTTCCTCTTGTAGAACATTGTTACCTGAAGATCCAGTTTGTGAATTAAGTGTGTTTCCATGGCTGGCAGGAGTGTTGCTGTATCTACTTCTTAAACGTTTTGCAGCATTGTTGCCTTGATCAGCAGCTTGCTTGTCCTCAGAGTTTTTTCTTGATTCTACTTCTTGAGTTGCCCTGTCGCCAGCGCTGCCTGGTTCGTATGACGTTGAGGATTCCTCTACTTTGTCTTTTGCCTCGTTTGCTTTATCACGGGAATCATCTAGTTGCTTGCCGCCGTAGATTATGCCAGCAGCACCGGCCGCTAAAAATAGCCTGTGTCCAATGTTGGCAGCTGTTTTGCTATTACCCCTGTAAGATCTGTCTATATAGCCTTTTGGTAAATCGTATGTCAGACCCTTAGTTACATATTTTAATCCTTTCAAGCTATTTCCTGGGCCAACAACAAGTATACCAAGTGCAACTAGAATCATCGTGCCAATACCCATTGAACCAACGTATCCCCAACCACTTTGCAAAATATAAGACAAAGCTTCCCAACCCATATCAGCTTTTAGAACATTCCTTAATTCAGGTCTTTCCGTATCAATGTATTTGGTTATTCCAGGTACTTTTGTTTCGGCATAAGCGATAGGATCTGGAAAGTCATTAGATACCGCTTCTGCTAAAGCCTTTGGATCATCTTTGAATGCTTCGTATTTTGACATTTTATCATCTGGGTTTGCGGCCTCTTCGGATTCTTCAACTATTCTAATTTGACTACCAATCCCCTCTACAGTATCTAGAACTTCAGGAGAATATTTGGCAATGTGTGATGATTCCGTGTAATTACGGGCATCTGGACGTTCATTTGAATCAGCTGCTATACCTGCAAAGTTTAAACCTGCTGATAGTGCTAATACTGCCTTACTTGGTGAATTTTCTGACATATTTTTATATTTAAAAGAGTTCTATAGTTTACCACATATAGGCCTATTTGTAAATAAAATGAAATCGATTTGACCATGAGCTTGCAACAAATCGTCCCTATATTTTTCGCCTACAAAGTGGCATAATTGTACACATATGGAAAATAAACAACTTTTAAATCTCAGTATCAAGTATGGTCTATCTGGTCCGCAGATTGAGAAAGTGGCTAATATTGTGTATCAAGCCGGTATAATGGATAGTACTTCAAAAGAATTTGCGAGGATTTCAAACTATCTTTGTGAAGCCAAAATAATTCATTTGCCTGAAGAAGAAATCATTGAGGAATTAAAACTAAAAGGAATTATTAAAGACTAAAGACGGAGTATTTTCCATCCGGCTTTTGATTGGTCAGATAGCCCGTTTTAATTAAGCCAAAAGTTTGCGATTCTCTAGATTCTCAGCTGTCTTATTTAGAATTCCCGTTATCAGAAATTCGGCGAAGTTGTCTATTTTGTCGTAGTCAAAATCCACCAGTTTTTGCTGTCTAAAAAAATCTTCGATAATATGAGCGATCAAAGCAATCAAAATTGGCTTTATCTTCTTACTTTCTTTATATTGAGTTTCCTCATATTCCCATTCTTTCGGGAGAGGAATCATCTCAATGTGATAGGCATTTTTAAGCAATTTTTGAGGAGTTTCTTCTGCCTGAAAAAGCAAAGTTTTAAGCCAGTGGTCCAAATCTATCTTAATTTTTAATGGCAAAGCGTCGTTATTGGCCTTAAAAAAGATCAGGGATCTGCCATCGTGGTTTTCACTATTGCTAGAATCCCCCATTATTTCGTCGACCTTGCCGCTTAGACTCAACTTTTCATCCTTAAAATGGGCCTCGTTCAACATTACAAAATGCCCAGCTTCAGCCTTAATATCTTCATTCGCCAATAAAACTATCGCCAAAACAAAGTTGGCCGGTAAATTCTGTTCCAGAGCACGACTCATCAGTAAAACCAGGTCAGTTTTGCTACTATTCTTAATAAACTTCACGAGAATTTTGATGAGTTCCTCCTCAGTTTTTTTGGCTTTGCTCTCCTCTTTTTTGATGGAGGCAATCTGGGCGGCAGCGGCTTTGATCCTATCTTTAAAGGCCTCAAACGCCGATTCGGACATCCCCTCACCCTGATCTAAGCCTATATAGGACTCTAAAGTCATTCTTGAAAATAAGAAATAAAAAAGCCGGTACAATTATACCAGCTTTTAGAAAGAAATTTAAGTGCTAGGCAGCAATTGCTTCTACCTCGACGATTGTGTCTTTGAACACACGACCATCAAATTTGCATAGAGATTTTCTTGAGAATTTCACACGTCCATCCACTAAAGAATAGATTGTAAAATCTTTACCAGTACCAGCATTTTTGCCTGCAAAGTATTTATTGCCTTTTTGGCGGATAATAATACCTCCGGCTCTGATCATCTGATCTCCAAAAACCTTTACACCAAGGCGTTTCGCGACTGAATCTCGGCCGTTTTCGGTGGAACCAGCCGCTTTTTTATGTGACATATTTCGTTGTTAATGCTTGGTGATTTTAGGTGAAGAAGAGGCTTTTTGCAAGGGAATTTTTGCGGGTTAGCCAGGTTAAGCTGCATCACCGCCTGTAAGCCAGGTAGAGCTCATCGACTCTGCTTTTTTGAGAATTCACGGTTAATCGCCAGTCTTTTGGCTCCTGATCTTGTCCACCCACAATGCCGTTATGCGCAAACTCATGGTGATTTTTGCAAAGTGGGATTATTGTTTCGTGGCTTTGGCTCTGTGCAAAAGGTCTTCTATGATGAATATTTTCGGCTGGTTTTGCGCAATTTGGGTATGCGCAATGATTTTGATATTTATGGAGAATTTCACGCTTCTGCTTGGCTGGAACATAGCGACTAACCGCTTCCTGCAGGATGGGCTGTTCGTCTTTTGGATCCTCGTTGATTGCCTTATTTTCCAACTGATTTTTTAGATTTTCAGCACTTCCAACTTCCTGCTGGATAGTACCTTTCGCGCTTTCTTCAGCCACCTTTTGACCACCCGCAGTTCCATTCCCGGGAACGCCTTTTTGAACCAGAAGTGAAGTTTTAGTTTTCGCAAGTTCGGATTTAATCACTTCTTTTTGAGCCAACTTTCCAAGCATCAACCTCAAAGCCTCTTTGTTTGAAAAATCTCTTTTTTGTTCTTTTTGAAGCCTATGTTTAAGTTGAAAAAATAGGATCTGCATTTCGTGATCCAGTTCGATTTTTAGGTTGTTACTAGCGGCTCGGCAAGGCTTGCGGTACTGATTAACAGATGCATCAAAATGTTGATTGCCCAAATTCTGACCAAACAAATTCTCACCTATTTCCATATTTTCACCATTAATTTTGCCCTGCTTCAGACCAAAACGCACCTCCTTCGCAAATTCAAAAAGTGCCGGCTTGCTCATGTTTGCGACGTGTTCGGCGAAGACTTTATCGGTTTCAGGAGTGGCAATCGTCGCTACCAGAGCCACTTTGTGAATTCCGCATTTTGCAATTGCTTGCTTCAAAAATGGCTTGTCTTCAACGTGCTTTAAAGTTCGCAAAGCTTTTTCGACGGTTTCTCGAGATAACTTCGCATACTTAAATCCATATTCAAAAATATCCGCGCAACCATGTTCCAGATAAATTTCTTTTTCAAAAATCTCCAAAAGCAAAGAAATCAGCCTATTTTTCATCTTAAAAATATCAAAACTAAGTTTCACAAATTCTCGATGTAAATTCATAAAAATTGGGTTAGAAAATACAAGCAGCTAACCTACCTATCCCAACGTATGTATTTTTTTCTGCAAACCCGAAGCAAAATAATAAGACCCAAACGTAAATATTTCCTGCAGAAACTAAGTTTTTGGCGGCCGTAACTCACAGCCAAAAAACTAATAAAATTCTATCAAAAATTTACAAAAAAAGCAAGGGCGAAAACGACTCAATAATGGCTACTGGTAGGGAAATTTATGCAAAACGAGTTGACTGAATCTCGAAGTATTCAATAGTCGATTTTGCCGATTAATTTCGCAACGATAATTGCAAAAAAATGAAGAATTAACCATCTACAAGCGTACAGGTTGAGCCCATCCCGTTCCCGGGTAGCGCAGCATACCTTGTGGAAATGCTTCCTTGAATTAAAAACTAAACCGTGGATGAGTCAACCGACATGAGGGAAATTCGCTGCTACGGGGCTTACGAAAAAGGTCTTTTTATGATATAATGACAAGATTTTATGAATACAAAAACAAACAAATACATAGGAATTTTAATGGCTTTTGCGCTGGTGATGGCTCATTCTGCCATGGGCTTTGCACAAAGCCAGGATTTTGAAAGTGATGAGACAGAGTCTCAGGAAGAAGAAATTCAGGCTACCAGAGAGGTGGAAAATAAGGAGACCAGCCAAGTGAGTAAGCAGAGTTTGGAAGCGGGAATGCTAAATGCTCTTAAGGTTGAAGGCCAAGAAAACGAGGTAAAATCTCAGGCAGCCCAGCAAAGTTCAACAGAAAATTCTGCAGGAACTGAGACGGTAGAAGCAGATTCTCAAGACGACAAAGAGCTAATTAATCAGGTTAAAAAAGAAATCGACCTGTCAAAAACAGATTACAAACAGCTTCTAAATAATATTTCGGATACTCAGCAGCATCTGGATCATGTTTCTGAGGAAAAAATGACCCTGCAGGAACAACTTCATAATCTGGACGGCCAGGTAGATTACACCAAGGAAAAACTAATCGCAGTGGTAAAAGAAATGCTGACCAAGGAAAACGAGATCAAACTTCTTAAGGATGAGATTGAAAAGCGAGAAGTGGCTTTGGAATACCAAAAAACCCTCGTCAAAGATTACGTAAAAATGATCTATCAGGAGGAAGATGCCTACCTCACTTTTGAGCAAGATGGCTCTGTTGATGCCTTTAAATTGTTGTTAGACGACGGCAGTGTTGGCGATAATTTGCGTAAATTGGAGTATTTTTCTCTTTTGAATGAAGCTGGCCAACAGATGATGGACAGGCTGGACAGGATTTATAAAGAATTAAATGGCTACAAATTGGATTTAGAAGAAAAAACAAAAAAACTCGGAAAATTAAAAGATGATTTGATTGTGGAAAAGCGCCAGTTAGAACTTCAAAAAGAATCAAAGGCCAGACTTCTCAAGTTAACAACTGGTCAGGAAGAAATTTATAAAGATTTATTGCAGGAAACAATTTTGCAGCAGGAACAATTGATTACAGATATTAAAAGCCTAAATAGCGCTTTTGAATTCATCAAACAAAAGATGGAAGAAGAAGGTGAAGATTTTGATTTCAACAAGTACAAAGATTTATTGGATAAAAAATCTCGAGTGGCAATTGATTTCCAGTTATTGGATTTTGATGCTGATGGCGGTGAGTTTAATTGGCCGGTGCCTCCAAATAGAGGAATTAGTGCTTACTTTAGAGATCCGAATTATGCCGGTGCGTTTGGTGTGCAACATCAGGCGATTGATATTCCCGCATATCAGGGTAGTACCGTGAGGTCATCAGGTGATGGTGTGGTTTATTTGGCTAAAGATAATGGCTATGGTTACAGTTACATCATAATTGCGCATAATGGCGGATTTACGTCGGTTTATGGGCATATAAGTAGTATTCTTGTGGAGTCTGGGCAAAAAGTTTCACAGGGTTCAATTATTGGTTTGAGTGGTGGTATGCCAGGTACAGTTGGTGCTGGATATATGACTACAGGACCTCATTTACATTATGAAATGTTGTTGAATGGTACGCACGTTGATCCCCTGCAGTATTTGCCTTTAAAGACTTTGACCGAAGATCAAGTTGGCAAATTGCCTACAAAATATCAGGATGACTGGACGCGTGAAATTCTTGAACAAGCTGCGGCAAAATTAGAATAGATTTTTTAGGATTAGGTCTTTAGAATGAGGCCATGCAAACGAAGGCTAGAGTTATTGAAATTATAAAACTTCTCAAAAAAGAATATCCAGACGCGAAGATGGCTTTGAATTTTGGAAGTAACTTTCAGTTATTGGTGGCGGTGATTTTGTCAGCCCAGTGTACGGATGAACGTGTTAATAAAGTTACTCCGGCGTTATTTGCGAAGTATCCTGTGGTTGAGGATTTTGCTGGTTGCAAGATTGAAGAACTGGAGCGGCTGATTTTTTCTACCGGTTTTTACAAGAATAAGGCGAAAAATATTTTGGGTGCAGCGCAGATGATTGTGAGAGAATTTGGCGGCGAGGTGCCTGGGGAAATGTTGGATTTGTTGAAATTGCCTGGAGTTGCGCGCAAAACTGCCAATGTTGTTTTGGGAACGGCTTTTGGCAAGAATGAGGGCGTGGTGGTGGATACACACGTGGCTAGATTATGTGGGTTGTTGGGTTTGGTGGAAATGAAATTTAGTTTGCAAAAAAATGCGATAAAAATTGAAGATGCTTTGGTGAAGTTGCTGCCGCGTAAGGACTGGAGTTTATTCTCTCATTTATTAATTCTACATGGACGAAAAATCTGTGTCGCGCGTAGACCAAAGTGCAAACTTTGTGTTTTAAATAAGATTTGTCCTTCGGCAAGAGTTTAGGATAATTTTGTGTTGTACAGAACTGTTCAACACTTTTTTTGCAGTTGGACTATTGCCAGAACACGGTGTTTTCTGCTAGAATGAGGGCAATTCACGAGCGCTGTTAACTACAGTACTTTCGAGTGTCACAAGAATCCTTCCTTTCGGAGGGATTTTTTGTATCATAATTAAACCACTGCTATCAAAACTGTTTTAGCTTCTTTTTGAGCCTGACAATTTGGGCAGCTAGTCCACCAGAAATAAAGAGCAAATGGTTGTTTGCCGATTTCGGTTACTAATTCTGCAATATCCTGTTTAATCTGGCTTTGAGGACGGCGGGAAACTTTTGTGTAAAGCTCTTTGCCGGCTAGTGAAATTACATTTTTGTCCTGGAGATTTGGGCTGGTAACTTCTACCATCACATCACCCAAAAACATACCACCAGTATCCAGAATCATGCCGTTTTCAACTGGGTTATAACCTTTTTGCTGAGCGCCCTTGAATGCGCGATAAACTTCTGGGGTGAAAGCAAAGGGATAATTAAAAATTCTAAGAGAATAAGTTTTGTAGAAAGATTTATTTAACTGCATTTTCTTTTTGTCCCACTCTGCCGGATTGATATTTGGACATTTGCAGGCGATCGGAGCTGGAGTCGAAGTAGCGGGAGGTGTTGCCGCTGTTGCAGGTTGAGCTGACTGTGCTGCAGTTGGTTCAGTAACCTGTGGAGCAGGTGTTTGCGCTTGAACTGGGGCCTGTGCCTCTGTTGGCTGAGTGTTGTTTGTTTCCATATTGAGGATTAATGTTTGCTGTCTAGCATTTTAACTGATCTGATTTAAATTACAAATTTATCTTTGAATTTTAAAATTGACTTGCTACCTTGAGGTTGCTAAAGTTTTTTGGAACTTATTGACGTTGGGGTGTAGCCAAGTGGTAAGGCAGGAGCCTTTGAAGCTTCCATTCGGGGGTTCGAACCCCTCCACCCCAGCCACGTTTTTAAGTGTTTTTTTAATTAGCTTGAAATATGTTGACTAATCTGTTAGGGTGAGCTCTTAATTTGAGGATCAACCTTATTATATATGACTGAATTAAAGCCCGAGAATGATGTTAAAATTCTTAGGCCAGAAGAGTTACCAGATGGGCCGGAGGATATCGAGGTACCAAGTTTAACAGCTAAAACTAGAGAACTTATTCGTAGAGAATTTGCGAAGGTTTTTTATGAGCAAAAGGGAAATTTGACTAAGCTTGGTGGTTTTATAATTGTGCCATTCAGCACGCCTTTGGAGATGTTATTACGTTCAAACAATGATCCAGTAAGGCGAATGGATGAAGCATCGAAAGCTGCAGATATCACTGAAAAACAGTTGAGAGAAGAAGTTGTCATAGAATTGTGTGCAGAATTTGGCTGGCGAGCTCGATTCACTAGTGGAACTAGAGCCTGGGGTGATATTGGAGGTGGATTTCACCATGTTTTAAATATAAAATTAACGCCACTATTGGACGGCTAAAAATAGAATTGAACCATCGACAAGTTATCGATAGTTGGACCTAAACGGGTGGTGACAAATTGTCCCCCACCGTTTTTTTATAATAATTTCCAAGAAAGTGTAAAAAATAGAGTTATCCCAAAAAATCGGACAACTGAATGGCTTGCTAATGCCAAAAAATAGATGAAAAAGTCTGCCCGGGCAGAGATCTAAAATCGACTTGGATGTTGCCATATTTTTGCTAAGCTGCTAGCTTAGATTCATCACATAAGACTTAATTTATGACAGAAGTAAGTACTGACAGTGATGTTAAAATTTTAAGACCAGAGGAATTGCCTGATGCACCCGATGCTCAAGTTAAGGGTCCAGGTTTAGCAAAGGCGACAAGAGACGAAATTCGTAGAGAATTTGCGAGGGTTTTTGATGCGCAAAAAGGAAATTTAAATAAAGAAGGCGGCATAATAAATGTGGATGCAGGTGATGCTTTGCATCGTTTAATTCGTGATATGAATAATGTGGGTTTTGTAAATGGTGAAACAACAATAGGCACATCAGCTTGGTTAATAGCTTATGATGCTGAAGTTAAGCTGAGAGAAGCTGTTGTTACAGAAATGTGTGCAGAATTTGGCTGGCTGGCAAGATTTTCTAGTCAAACAACGGATAGTGGATATTCCATGACGGCTCGTGGATCCGGAGCTGGCGAAACTAAATATCAAATTCACTTGAGTCCGATTCAAAATTCTTAAAAACTTCCATTTCAATTCTAAAAAATTAATGTAAGATCTTTGGGTAGATTTTAACCCTTGTTCAAAATGATTCACGATAAAATTCAGTTGGCTATTAAAGATCTGCAAAAATTGCAGGATGAGCTTAAGGAATGTAAAAAAGAGATAAAAGAAGAAGAAAAAATTGAAGATGAAAAGTACAATGAACTTAAAAAGGGCATGAAGGAAATGAAGGATCAGGTTAAGGAATTCGAGGATAATTTTTTGGAAGGGCTAAAAAAGAGCGACTTCTACAACAAAATGAGAGAAGAACGTCTAAAAGCTGAAGAAGACTTGGCCTTGGCGCGTGAAAAATTGTTTAAATTGCTTGAGGAAGTGCCATTTAAAGCATTTGAATTCAACGTAAACAACGAAGATGGCTTCACAAAGATTCAGGCTCTGCCAGAAATGAAGATCTTCGTAAACGGTAAGGAAATCAAGAAAGGATAATCACTTCAGGTTATTCTGACTGTAGCACTTCCCTACTGTTTTGCCGATGATGGTGCCAAAAATTGCGCCGGCGATAAAGTCGGAGAACCAGTGGATGTTTACGGAGATGCCGATTCCGATGTAGAAGGCGTATAAAGTGGCCAGGTATTTGAATTTGCTCTTTGGGTAAAGGAAATAAGCAGTTGTGCCTAATGCAAAAGCTGTAGTGGTGTGACCAGATGGCCAACCCCAAAATACTCCGCCGCGCCACCAACCAAATTGGAAAATCGTACTATTATCGAGGCCTAATTCTCCCGGATGAGATCGGCCGGTGAGAGCTTTGTAGAATGAAGAAATTATCAAGGCGAGTAAGGCTGCCTGGATCAGGGCTTTTGTAGTATTCCAAAGTTTGGCGTTGCCTGTGACAAAGGAAATAAATAATAAACTGACGATTAAAATTAGTGTGCCGAGACTGCCTATAACAACCGCCGGCCAGAGTACAGATTGCAGAGTTGGATTCTGGGTGGAAATATAATAAAGCCAGTCAAAACCTGACGTTACAATTATGTAAGTTAAAAGGATTGCGATCAAATGGTATGGAAGATTCTTTAAATTAAAACTGTTAAGAAGATTCGTCGCGAATTGTTTGGAAAATTTTTTCATGACTACATTCTAGATTAATCTGTTAAACTGCGACAGTAAGTAAATAACTTTTTGTTTATGGCTTCCAGTAAAGATTTTGCGAAATACGTGACGGAGGATTTGTTGAGGGAAATTGACGGAGTGAGTGCTAGAGCCATGTTTGGCGGTTTTGGTTTATACAAAAATGCGGTGATTTTTGGGATTATTGTGGAGAATGTGATTTATCTAAAAGTGGATGACAGTAATAAAGTTGATTATGAAGAATTTGGCAGCAAGCCATTTACTTATGCGATGAGAAATAGCAAAATGTCGACAATGCCCTACTGGGAACTGCCGGAAAGTGTGATGGAGGATCCGGAAAAATTAACAAAGTGGGTTGAGAAATCAGTGGCGATTAATAAAGCCGCTAAAAAAATCAAAATTAAGAAAAAATGATCCAGCTTAGATCAAAATATCTTTATCTAATATTTATTCCAGTGATTATAGGAGCCGCTGTTGCGGT